>Ga0209990_10000417_pt1 | contig 40872 bp, 46 predicted proteins | sample NOAtaG_6_FD_187304 | JGI IMG/M metagenome (GOLD analysis project Ga0209990, IMG submission 187304) | Freshwater lake microbial communities from Lake Erie, under a cyanobacterial bloom - NOAA_Erie_Diel5S_2200h metaG (SPAdes) (version 2) | ecosystem: Environmental > Aquatic > Freshwater > Lake ...
CTAGGGCTAGCTATCGTAGTGTCGATTTTGTCTATTATCTCGGTAGCGAACGGGTTGATAGTCAAGCTAATTGTGAAGATATGACATGGACGACTTTTCCTGAGCGACAAGTATACCGTCCGCGTTCGCAAGCAACAATAAAGATGCTCGATTACGTTTGTAATTATGATTCTCGACCTTCTAATCCCAAGAGTTCTGCGTTTGTCTTTGCACCTCCATCAAATGTAAGGGTTGTCCCCAATGGCGATGTCCTATGTGTAGTGAGATCGCCGATGGCAATCAATACCTATGGTGCGATCGGTGACTGGTACTACACAGATTTCTGTGGCTCGATGGGAGTTATTCACGATAGTCAATTGCGCTTTTAGAGATAGCCTGCATAAGTTCTCTCTAGCACCAAAACTAAAATGGCATAGCCAATTTAGTTTTAAAAACCCGTACTAGGTTTGAGTTATATTTCACAAAGTTGTAAGTATGGTGCGAAATATACTGAATGTTACCCTGTCTCGCAGGCTATCTCTAATACTAAGCCTTGTGGATGCAATACTTGGAAAAGTGTTTCTAGGATTACTTCTTGAATCGAAAATCAATCGGCAATTGATTATTTAGGCTTTGAGATAGAAAACTGCTTGCGGATGGGCTTGGAGTTGTCTGTATTTATGGAAAGTACAATCTCATAATTACCATCGCGCCATCCGTTGGTTGGGGCGGTTAGAGAGGAAAGAACGAAGGTTGTGTCAGACTTTGTTTCGACAGTTACGCTATCAATATCAGTTGCTTTAACTGTGTCACTTCCTAAGTATTTCCAATCAAATTTTATCTTTGTTCCTTCAGGTGCATACTTGATATTCGACGTGACAAAGATTTTTTGGGTGTTATTCTCGAATTGCGAGATGTCGCTAGCACATGTCCGATTTTCTGGAACTTCAGTACAGGTTTTGACATCTTCTAGCGTTGCCGTAGATACGTTAAAGCTACAGGCTGTTGTAGCAAAAGCACTCAATACAATTAAGCCAAAATACTTTACAAATTTATTGCTGTTGTTTTTTAAATTGTCCAACATTCTTTTCTCATTTATTGCTTGGTTTTTATTTCTGCTTTAAAACTTGTTTGAGACAAAACTAAAGATGCGAAGTCAAGTGAAAAGATATTAGGGTATTGACTTTGAAAGATCCAGTAGCGATCGCACTTCGTAACACCTATCAATCCCTAAACAACTCTCTCCAATCGCCTCACAAAAGCCGAATCCCGATCACATTAAATCTCTAAATAAGTAGCTAGACATAAGTAAACTAAAAACCGAGAAGTTTGTTCCGCCCGCGTAGCGGGCGGAACAAACTCTCGTTTTGGGTTTTAATTAAGTTGAGCTACTTACTCAGTAGCCCTAGTCATCGCTACATACAACAACTTTGCCTCATCCGCGATCTCCTGAGACTGCATCGGCATAAATCCCACACCCGCAATAAACACCACAGGCAACTCCAGACCTTTACTACTGTTAGGACTTACGCAAACCGAATGAATTTATTAAGCATTGGGTAGATGTGGTGCGGGATTCGCCCGCACCACATCTACCCAATGCTTAAGTCCTAATAAGGTTGAGTCGCAGCAAGTTGCTCCAGATACCAATCAATTCTGGTCTTCTCTGTTTCTGTTTGGGGAGGGGGTGTTTGCTGTACTGATAGTGCATACCCCTGTTTGCGATCAACATCGACTACGGCAACTACGGCGACTTCTAATCCTTTCTCTGCTTTACCCGCGCTCCCATTGTAAAAATAATCGAGTCCATAGGTTGCTTTACCACTTTTCTTGATGAACGACCAGTCTGTAGCGATTATCTACCGTGATGTTGGCAATACCGCTTTTTTGATAATTGCTGCGTTTCCCTTTATGAAGTTGTACGATCATGAAAACTGTCGTCGATAGGTGCGTTCGCTGATGTCACTATATCGTCTCAGATTTGTGAAGTTTACCTTCCCACAAATCACGATTATTGTCGAGAACAGCATTGCTAGAAATTTCTGTTGTACTTTGTTCTCCAACTTCGGTAGTATGTCGATGATGCTATTCATTTGGTGTTTTGTTTCAACACTTGCACCTTATGCGATGATTAGCTTTTTGGACTCCTTTTTTAAATTTGTCCGCAGTGTTGATACACAATAGTATAGGTCAGGAGTTATGTATATTCTCACACAACGTTTATCTACGCAGGCAAAGCAATTATTTAATACTGAATCTTTACTTACATTGTCTTTAATTGCGGAAGATAGAACTCGTAGTCGTCATCGCTTTACTACAGTGGAAGGAGAAGAGGTGAATTTACAACTTCCTAGAGGAACTGTCCTAAAGGAAGGAGATTTTCTTGCTGATGAGCATGGTCAGGCGATCGCTAAAGTCATTGCCAAACCAGAACCCGTTGTCACTGTTACCACCCACCATCCTCTTGAGTTCCTTCGTGCCGCCTACCATTTAGGAAACCGTCACATAGCCTTAGAAATTAACGAAACTTATTTGCGCCTATCTCCCGATCCTGTTCTCGAAGATATGGTTCGCAAAATGGGGCTGCAAGTCATCGAAGAAGTTCAGCCATTCCAACCTGAAACTGGCGCTTACCATCATCACCATGATCACTGATTCAAATGCTTCGCAAATATTGCGTCTCTTGCAAATTACTAGTCCTGCTCTGCCTGTGGGAGCCTACAGTTATTCAGAAGGAATTGAGTATCTTTGCAGTTCAGGCGTGATTCAAACTGATGCAGATCTCTATTATTGGCTAAAGAGAGAAATGCGATTTGGATTTATCTCCAACGAAACGACGATCGCTCTCCGCGCCCATCAAGCAATGCTCAAAAATGATCTAGTTGCCCTGAAATATTGGAATAGTTGGTTGTCAGCGACAAGGGAGACTGAAGAAGTACGTCTCGCTAGTTGGCAAATGGGACAGTCATTGATGAGGCTCTGGGCGCAGCTTGACGATCAGCAATTATGGCAATCACAATCTATAAATCAGATTTTGCCAACCGCTAAAGAGAATGCCGAAGGTCAGGGTTGTAACTATGCGATCGCTTTTGGCATTGTCGCTGCAAATTTAGAAATTGATGCCATTAATACTGTCCTTGGCTATACTCATAGCTGGGTATCGAATTTAGTGAGTGCGGCTGTGCGATCGGTTCCCTTTGGACAAACCGCAGGACAGCAAGTGATATATCGACTCAATGCCGATATTTTACAAAGCTCGCAATTAGCATTAGATCGTCTAGATAGTGAGTTGGAATGGTGTGGCTGGGGAGCAAGTTTAGCCAGCGCCAATCATGAAACACAATATTCACGACTATTCCGTAGCTAAGTACAGCGCTTCGCGCTGACTTAAATAAATCCAGAAGATTTTTTGAAAGCGACGCTTTCAAAAAATCTTCTGGATTTATAAATGCCCAACAGGATGTGGCTCGTCATACTACCCACAAACAATATTGAGGAGGGACACACTGTGCCCCTCCTCAATATTGAGCCATCAAACGATACAATCGTCTAGTTAATGGGTATCGCAAAAAATTTAGAGAATATGGCAGCAGTTATTGACGGCAAAGCCCTTGCTAAGAAAATGCAAAGCGCGATCGCAGAGGAGGTCGCCCAACTACAAGCCCAGTATGGTCGTCCTCCAGGGCTAGCCGTCCTAATGGTTGGTGACAATCCTGCCAGTGCAGCCTATGTCAAAAACAAAGAAACTGCCTGTCATAAAGCGGGGATTGCATCTTTTGGGAAGCATTTTCCTGCAAGTGTTACCCAATCAGAATTAGAGAAAGTAATTGATGAACTCAATGCTGATGATCGCGTTGATGGCATTTTGATTCAATTACCTTTACCCGACAAATTTGATGCGATCGCCCTGTTAAACCGTCTTGATCCTGACAAAGATGCCGATGGCTTACACCCAAATAATCTAGGTAAACTGGCACGAGGTGAAGCAGGCTTACGGAGTTGCACACCTGCAGGAGTGATGGAGCTATTAGCCGAAGCCAAAATTGATATTGCTGGTAAAAAGGCTGTAGTGATCGGGCGCAGTATTCTTGTAGGTAAACCTGTCGCTCTCATGCTGTTGGAAGAAAATGCCACAGTGACGATCGCCCATTCCCGCACCAAAAATCTTGCCGAAATTACCCGCAAAGCTGATATTTTAATTGCAGCGATCGGTAGACCTGAATTTGTAACCGCCGAGATGGTAAAACCTGAAGCTGTGGTGATCGATGTGGGGATTAACCGCATCATTGATTATGAAGGCAAGTCCCGATTAGTTGGTGATGTAGACTTTACCAGCGTCAGTGAAGTTGCATCCCACATTACCCCTGTGCCTGGGGGAGTCGGTCCCATGACTGTAACCATGCTCCTACACAACACAGTTTGGAGCTATAAGCAAAAATTTACTAAGCTATAAAAAATTTTGATTACAGCTCATTGTGCCTTTGAGTAGTACAGAAATATTTTTAGAAGTGTCGCTTCGTGCCACTTCTAAAAATATTTCTAGATTTTTAAGTAAGCAAAAATATTCTTACTCTTGCAAGCAAAAATTTTTAGAGAGGATCGCAAGACATTGCATAATATACATTCTGGAGACTGTCTGGAATTTTGCCCCGATTCTAGAAATGATTTATTGTCAAGTTATTGTCGAAATTATTAAAGCTAGCCATGCCATCACAAACCGTCGCATTTAATTTGGATAAGTATTTACGCGATCTCAAGCAAGAGGTTGAGGCAGCCCTTGATGCTTCGATCGCTGTTACCTATCCCGAAAAAATTTATGAATCTATGCGCTACTCGCTGATGGCTGGTGGTAAGCGTTTGCGCCCCATCCTCTGTCTTGCCGCTTGTGAGTTACTCGGTGGTGATCGGGCTTGGGCGATGCCCACGGCTTGTGCGATGGAGATGGTGCATACAATGTCTTTGATCCATGATGATTTGCCATCGATGGACAATGACGATTTTCGACGAGGCAAACCAACTAATCACAAGGTTTATGGCGATGATATTGCAATTTTGGCGGGGGATGCCTTACTTGCCTATGCATTTGAATTTATTGCCGCCCAAACCCAGAATGTACCTGCGGAGAGGATTTTAAAAGCGATCGCCCATCTTGGTCATGCGGTGGCGGCAACAGGTTTGGTCGGTGGTCAAGTAGTTGACTTAGAATGTGAGGGTAAGCAGGATGTAACTTCAGACACCCTCACATTTATTCATTTACACAAAACTGCGGCTCTATTAGAGTCCTGTGTAATCTGTGGAGCATTGCTAGCAGGTGCAAATGATACCGACATTAATCGTTTATCGACTTATTCTAATAATATTGGTTTAGCTTTTCAGATCGTTGATGACATCCTAGACATCACCGCTACTTCTGAAGAGCTTGGCAAAACTGCTGGTAAAGATATCGCAGCCCAAAAGGTTACTTACCCTAGCCTATGGGGAATTGAGGTTTCTCAGCAAAAAGCTCAGGAATTGGTAGAACAAGCAAAAGCTCAACTGGTAAGTTATGGTGATGCTGCTTTACCACTTGTGGCACTTGCTGATTACATCACTTCTAGGAAAAACTAGATTACATTCTCAAACTATTTCTTCCTCTTTTCATACCCCTTAACTGTTGCAATTGATTATGAACTTACATCCTGTTGGCGAAATTCTCGATAACCAAGTTCTGCTAATTGCTTTATGTTCTAGCCTAACTGCTCAAATCCTCAAGTTATTTATTGAACTAGCGCAGTTTGGCAAAATCAGACCCAAGGTTGTCTTTGAAACAGGGGGAATGCCTAGCTCGCATTCGGCTCTTGTTTCGGCGCTGGCTACAGGGATCGGACGTACTCAAGGTTGGGACACACCCCAGTTTGCGATCGCTACAGTTTTTGCACTTATCGTTATGTACGATGCCGCAGGTATCCGCCGTGCAGCAGGTAAGCAGGCTAAGGTTCTCAATCAGATCATGGTAGAAGTATTTGAAGAGGAGCATGATCCTCTTAAGGAGCTATTAGGTCATACCCCTGCCCAAGTTGTTGCAGGTTCACTCTTAGGCATTTTGTTAATGTGGGTGTTCTTATAGATTGTGACTAAGTACAGGACAAAAATTTAATGGAGTTAAAGAAGGCTTGGGAATTGAGATGAAGATCAAAGATGATATGACGCAGGTAATCAAAACCAAGACGGAACAGAGTCTCAATAGTCCAACGCTTGGCATAGTCAGCAATAGCTGGATCAGGATCGTGAGCAGTAGGGACAATTAATAATCTACTAAGGTGTGCCACCTGTTGTGTGTTTGCAGGTATGTCGGTTTTTCCTGAGTAATGCTCTTTTTGTTGTTCCGCATCTTGCGGACGTTGCACTGGTCTTTCTGTCCCATCTTGGTCGATGTACCCAATCATGAGTGCATGAACGTTCAAACCCAAATAACACACTCATTAAGTCGAAGGTGGGATAGCATTTGCAGTACAACAGGATAAAAATAAGTAGCTAGACATAAGTAAACTAAAAACCGAGAGTTTTGTTCCGCCCGCGTAGCGGGCGGAACAAAACTCTGGTTTGGGTTTTAATTAAGTTGAGCTACTTATTTTGTCTGCACTACTTCTCAGTGTTGCTTTCCTACCACCTCCTAATGTTCGCCATCGTATGCTTCTTCATGAGCATTTGCTGGTAGGCTTCTTCAAAGCTTGGTAACAGCGCCTCGAATGCTGCTTGACGGTTTAACCTTGTGGTTGCTCGTATTTGCCTATCTTGTTTTAAAATCTCTTCTAGATTAAGCATCTTTTTTTCGATTGTTTTGGGGTGATGATAACCACTTTTGAATCTCTTTTATGCTTCGATTTATTTCGATGAAAGTGTGTTTGTTTCAGTAGGGATTGAAATGCAGAAATAAATGTGAAGTTAACTCTACACCTTGCTTTTGTTTCCCAACAAGCCTATTGTAGTCACTAAAAAATGGAAACTTGGCTTACGGATAGGAATTGAATAAGTAATGGTGAATAGTAAAGGTAAATAAGACTATCTCAAATTTCTCTAATTCAAAGACTGAACTTATACTGAGCTTCTAGACCTCCATCATAGCGAATTAAATCTTAGTCCCACATACCTTACAAAACTGAGCATCGCCATCATGACAAGATAAGCCACAGCTAGAGCAGGTAATATCTTTCTTTTCACCAAGGCGATCACTTTGATTCGCAGTTTTAATCAAGCGCTTAAATAGTTCTCCTAACTGCACGGGAATGAGGGCAATCCCCGTAAGCACCATGAGTACAGTTGTCAATTTTCCTGCATCGGATTTGGGCATCACATCGCTATAGCCCACGGTCGTCATTGTAAAAATGGAGAAATAAAAGGCATCCAGAAAGTTATGAAATTTGGGATTAGTCGGATGCTCAATTTGGTAAATTAAGCCTGAAAATACAAAGACAATCGCAAATAGTGTAAACAAAATTCTCAATAAAATTGCGATATCCTCGGTCTTATTGGCAAATAGTGAACGCGACTCCAATAAGCGAATGAGACGCAAAATCCGAAACCACCGTAAGAGCCGAATGAAGGTTACATCGATTGCGCCTAAAAAGAATGGCAAAATTGCTAAAAGATCGACGATTGCATAGAGGCTAAGTAAATACTTCAGCTTTTCTTCGGCACACCATAGCCGCAAAAAATATTCAAAGACAAATATTCCCAGAATAATGTCATCAAGTAAATTCAGACTTTGGCGCGTAATCTCACGAATCGGGTAGGTTTGGGCGACAAAGCTGGTTGCCGAAGCAAGAACGAGTAGGGCGATCGCAATATTTATCAATTTGCCAATTGGTGTGGCAAGGTCATCAAGATAAAAGCTGATTTTCTGTTTTAGCATAGACAACCTGTAAGCATAATGTCGCGGTTTCTACTAAAGTTACATTAGAGGAGCTATTCCCAGTATCCAGATCCTAGATTAGATTTTTTGGGTAAAACGTGGAAATTTTATGTATTAGTAACGGACATGGTGAAGATCTCATCGGAGCCCGTATTTGCATTGAACTAGAAAAATTAGGATTTTCTGTAATCGCTTTGCCACTGGTAGGCGTGGGTCATGCTTTTACTAAAGCCAATATTCCTATTGCTGCTCAAGTGACGCAAGCCATGCCATCGGGGGGATTTGTTCGTATGGATAGTCGCCAACTCGCCCGAGATGTCAAAAGTGGATTAGTGGGACTAACTTTTAAACAATTAGACTTTGCATGGAAATGGTCACGGGGTGGACGCAATGGTAAAAAATTAATTTTAGCAGTTGGAGATATTGTGCCATTGCTATTTGCATGGATGCCAGCCAAGTTCGGTGGTTGCAATTTTGTCTTTGTTGCTACTGCCAAGTCTGAATATTTTTGGCGTGATCGCAAAAGCTATTTGCCCCATGTCAAAAAGCCCTTCGGCGGCTCCAATTTTTTCCCTTGGGAACGTGTTCTAATGAGTAGCAATCACTGTAAAGCGGTATTTGTCCGCGATTTGCTTACTGCAGAAGTATTGAATCAAGAGTTCAAATTACCTGCAATTTATCTTGGCAATTCGATGATGGATGGACTAGAACCCAAAGGAATTGATTTTGGCATTAGCGAAAATGACTGGGTTGTGGCGATTTTACCTGGATCGCGATCGCCAGAAGCCTATGAAAACTGGCTTACTCTCATGCTCTGTGCTCAGGTTGTCGCAAGGACAATTCCCCATGAAGTGAATTTTTTAGTGGCGATTGCTCCAGATTTAGATCTAGAAGTAATCGGACAGAGCATCGTCCAAAAGGGCTGGTTACGCATTGATGAAATGACTTTTAGAGTTCAGAATGCAAGATTGATTTTATTAAAAGATGGGTTTAGCGATTGTTTGCATCAATGTCATTTAGGCTTGGCAATGGCAGGGACAGCAACAGAACAACTTGTGGGTTTAGGCAAGCCTGTAATCACGATCGCAGGAAACGGTCCTCAGTTTACGCGCAAGTTTGCCGAAGAACAGGCAGATTTATTAGGATGCTCTGTCAACCTGATCGATAAACCAGCTCAAGCCGCCGAGGTCCTCAATAGTATTTTGCAAGATCCTGACTATTTTCAAGAAGCTGGTCGCAATGGCTTAGAAAGAATGGGACAAGCAGGTGCTTCTGCAAGTATTGCTAAATATATCTTTGATAATAATATTGTTGATAAAGTTTACTAAAGTATTTGCCAAAAATATTTGCTAAAAATTTTTTTCAGAATATTCATTCACATTTGACATCCACCCCGCACTGAAGCGATGGGAATTTCTAAGATTCACGACTTAGGTTTCTGCTTCGTAGCACTAGCCTGAACAGACTTAATCTTTTCAGAGCTTACAGTCACCACAGAAATTCACCGTTGAGCTTCAGATAGCGCTTTTCAAGCAAGCGACGTACATATGTTTGTTTCTGCGGGAAAACAAACATATACTTCACCAGACTGGTAAACGATATAAGAAGTTATTGAAAGTGCTGCGAAGCAGCACTTTCAATAACTTCTTAGGCTCAACAACTATAAATTCATGAACTAGTTAACGTCAGTTCGGGTTAAGCTGGCAAATTTTAAAAGCCCAAAAGTAAAAGCCTTGCTAAGCAAGGCTTTTACTTTTGGGCTTTGAGAGAGGGTTTGCTACGCAAACCCTCTCTCAAAGCCCGTTTCAAATTATCCCGAATTCGCGTTAGTTATGTGGGTCTTTGCCCCACACAACTGGTTCATGAGAAGTAAGAAAAAGGTGAGTATTTCTTGCCTTCTTCTTTTTGGCTTTTGGTTACGGTATAGTACAGATCATTAGCTTCACCAAAATTCAAGATGCTGAATTTAAACGAAATTATGTCACTTGTCCGCCCGATCGCTTGGGGCGCAGGTGACATTCTGATGAAGTACTATCAAGAGCCTCAAGATTTAGAAATTAAGTTCAAGGGTGAAGAGGATGGTAATGTCACATCCGCAGATTTAGCTGCTAATGATTTTATTCTGAGTCAGTTAAAGCAAACTTTTGGAACCGAAAATTTTGCCTATCTTAGTGAAGAAACAGAGGATAGTATTGATCGACTTGATCATGAATGGGTATGGATTATCGATCCGATGGATGGTACGAGTGACTTTATTCGGCGGACTAACGAGTTTGCTGTACATATTGGGCTGAGCTATCGTCAACGTCCTGTACTTGGATTAGTGGCAACTCCTGCTCAAGATCGCTTATTTCAGGGCGTTCTGGGGAATGGAGCATTTATGGAAACGAGAGATGGTGCAAAGCAACTTATCCATGTTTCTGATAAGGTTAATCTCGACAAAATGGTGGTAGTTGCTAGCCGTAGTCATCGCAATTACCAATTAGAGAGTATTCTCCGCCAATTGCCCAAGGCGGCTGAAATTGCAGTGGGTAGTATCGGTGGTAAGTTTGCAGCGATCGCTTCAGGTAAGGCAGATGTCTATATTTCCGTATCTGGCAAATCTGCCCCCAAGGATTGGGACTATTGCGCTCCTGAGATTATTTTGACTGAGGCGGGGGGACAACTTACGCACGCAGATCTGTCACCACTGTCTTACAACAACCTTGAATTAAGGCAATGGGGAACTATCGTAGCTAGTAATGGGCATTGTCATGATCAGATTTGTCAAATTAGCCAAGATGCGATCGCGCCAATCAATAAGTGAAAGAATTATTAGAGCGTGGCTTAGCCGCGCTCTAATAATTCTTTAATTGAGGAGAGAGTATGAAATTGCAAATAATTTTAATTGGGATTGTAGTAGTTGCTGTCGGTATGACAATCACTAATCCCAGCAAAGATCGCTACATCGAATATGCAACAGAGCAGTTTTCGGAAACAGGTAAAACCTCAATTTGTGCTGGTGAAAATATACCGATCGCTGCTCAACAATCCTGTAAATTTGTGATCTCTCAGGGTAAAGGGGTAATCAAGAGAATTGTTAACAACTCGACTAAACAGCAAAACTTTATTTTGTTTAGTCTTTACGAAACGGATCTACCGAATAAAAAAGTAACGACTATCGCTGCCTTTGGTAATTTTCATATGCTCAAATAAAAGAAGCGGTGCAATGCACCGCTTCTTTTATGGATTGTCTTGCTCAAATTGATCCAATAGTTTCCAGACTGTTTGCAAGAGTTTATCTAAACCCTTTTTCGAGGCGGCTGAAATTTGGAGAATCGGCTGATCAAAATGTGAAGCGATCGCATCAACATCTTCAGGCAACATCGCATCAATTTTATTTAAGGCGAGAATCTGAGGCTTTTCGTCTAAGCCATGACCATAAGCAGCTAACTCTTCTTGAATTGTGTGATAGGCCTCTAAAGGCTCCTCTTGGGTAACATCTATTAAATGAATTAAAAGTTTGGTGCGTTCAACATGACGCAAAAAATCATGCCCTAAGCCAATACCATCAGAAGCACCTTCGATTAATCCAGGAATATCAGCAAAGACTACGCCATCGCCTGATGGTTTGGAGACGACTCCTAGATTTGGTACTAGGGTCGTAAAAGGGTAATCCGCAATTTTGGGGCGTGCTGCGGAGACAACTGAGATCAGAGTTGATTTACCTGCATTAGGTAAGCCAATAATTCCCACTTCGGCAATAAGTTTTAGTTCTAAATACAATGTCAGTTCTTCCCCTGGTAATCCTGGTAAAGCATAGTCAGGGGCACGATTTTGATTGCTCAAGAAATGTCGATTACCTAAGCCGCCTTTACCACCCTTAGCTACTACCAAAGTTTGATTCACTTCAGTGAGATCGCCCAAAAACTCACCTGTTTCGTCATTCATGACCACAGTACCCAATGGTACTTTGATAATGCGATCGCTGCCACGCTTGCCCGTCATGTTGCTAGGACCGCCACGCCCACCATCTTCTGCTTTAAAAATATTCTCGAAGCGAAAGTCTAGAAGAGTTTGGAGATCAGTAGTTGCCTGTAAAATCACCGAGCCGCCATTGCCGCCATTGCCGCCCGCAGGTCCCCCCGCAGGTACATATTTTTCTCGGCGAAAGGCAACGAGTCCATCACCTCCATTTCCAGACTTTACTTGTATTGTGGCGCGATCAATAAAATGCATTGCTAATCCGATTAATTGCTTTAAGGAGTTCACGAAAACTTTAGAAAGACTTACTTTGCAAGTCTTTCTAAAGTTTCCTCTGGGTGTAAGTAGAACAAAACGCTATATGAGATAACGCACTTTACTTGCAGCGTTATCTTGATTCAGTTTTATATCTATTATCCTACAGCCCCTTCAGGCTTTAAGTAGTACAGAAGATTTTTTGAAAGCGAAGCGTCGCTTTCAAAAAATCTTCTCGGTTTTAAGTCAGCGAGCATCTCGAATAATCCTTGTATAAAGTTTTGAGAACTGCTGCCATATCATTACTCAAAATTGCATTGACATTTAGCTATAACCCTGCAAACTCTTGGCTACAGATAATTCCTGATGCATCAGGTTCTAATTGCTCATATTTGCCATTGACGAGAATAAACCATTAGATTTGACGGTCTAATGTGCGCCAGACAATGTATTCCTTCTTCTAGACCATTGACCATTGATTGATAAGTTCCAAGCCAAGTGATGATATTGCTGTGGGGTTTGCCATGGGGAATAAAACGAAGCGGAGAGGCTACGTGGACGAGACCTTCGATAAGTTCTGCTTTTTTGACATTAGATACTGTAAAACGTCGCTCAAATTATTCTCGATTGCGGCGATCGCCATTTTCAAGAATGGTGAGTGGTGATGGAGATTTGGCAATAACCATAGCTTTTAGAGGTTGAGCTTTGATTGATCTTAGCAGCTTGGATTTAGGGACTCGCGTTTGCCAAAGAATAAAAAATGGCTATGCCATTTTTCATTCTTTGGTGATATTGCCAGATCTGACCCAGCCTTCCTCTTTAGTACTTTCATTGCGAACATATACCCATTCGCGATCGGGAGTTTCCCGAATTACAGAAACTTTAGTATTAAAGTCCGCACCACCAACACTTTTAGAACCTTGACTTGGTTCCGCACGAAATACTAGCCCAATGCTAGCGTTAACCTTGCCTTGATATTTAGCATCATTTGCTTTTGGCTTTGCCTTGACTGTTGGTTGGGGCATCGTTGGAGCTTTAATAGCCATGATCGGTGGGACAGGGGCGGGAACCGACTTGAGATCATTAGAAAATACAGGTCTTTGGGGATGTTTCTGAAATGGCAAAATGACGTAATACCAGCCTGTAGCCACGATCGCCACAATTATCCCTAGGCTAAAAGCTAAACTTGTACTCGATTTTGCGGTTTCGGGAAATCTCATTCAGTCTCACCTATTCTCTATCAAAAATTAATAGCAAAATTGATGAGAGATTTAGCAAACAATAATTACTGAGTAATTAATATTTACTAAATCTCTATCCATGCAAATTTGATGATTGGTTGAATAGATTACCTTAAGTTCTCCAAATTTGACACATTCAATTGAAATTTTTCTGATACATGACCAGAACCACCAAGATAAAAAGCATTGCAGAGCTATGCTTTTTATCTTGGGAAATGGATTTCAGTGTAAAGTGCTTTAGATAGAGATTGTTTCTGTCTCGATTGCACCGTTGCTACTGACCCATGCAATCTCAGGAATCCCACGCGATCGCGCATAGTCACGAACTACATCAGCATTACGAAACTCTAGCTCTAACTCGATCGCTGATATTTGCGGTTCTTGACGTAATTTAGCGGCATAGGAAAAGGCGGATTGCAGTGCTTCTGGAGTCTTAGCGACAACTAGGCAGTTTGAGGTAGAGAGGGTTTGGGGTAATTGCTTATGAAGAGCCTGTTGCAGATCTTCAAGATTAATGCAAAAGCCGATACTGGGATAGCTGATATTTTGGGGATGATAGACTCCCAACAGATGATCGTAGCGTCCACCTTGAGCCACAACATAGTTATTACAGACAAGCTCGAACACGATCCCCGTATAGTAGTCAAAGGTTTGCATAAAGCTAAGATCGAGGATGAGGCGATCGCTAGCCTTTTGATTAGTACTTTCCCAGAGATCAATTAATGACTTGAGGTAATTGATCTCACCCGTTAATCCTGATGTCCATTTGCTTGCAGAAAGACGACTCAAGATATCCTTGGGCTTGCCACGTAGATCAACTAGTTCGAGAGCATAGCCTTTGACATCTTCGGGTAAGTCCATTTCAGTAATGGCAATGCGATCAAGTTTGGCTAGGCTTTGGCGGACTTTGGCACGATATTGCTCTGGCAGGAGAGCGAGTAGTTCTACTGTAAGTCTTGCATCGCCGAGGATAATCTGCCAATCGGGTAGCTCTACGTGATCAAGGCTCTCGGCTAAAAGCAGCAAAATTTCGCCATCAGCTAATAGCCCTGAAGCTCCCAGCAGCTCTACGCCAGCTTGAAAGGATTCTTCGGAGGTGCTGTTAGCTCTGCGTCGAAAGACATTGGCGTTGTAATAAAGTCGTTGCGGACAGGTAGCCACATGACTAGCCAAACGGGCGGCATAGGCACGAGCGATCGAGGCTGTAAATTCGGGACGTAATCCTAAAATGTCGATACTGTTGCTATGTAGTTGGATTACGGATTTAGGATCGACGGCTCCGCCTGCGGTGAGAGATCGCAAATGTTCTACTGTTGGGGTAATGATGCGTTGATAGCCCCATGACTGAAAAACTTTTTGAATGCGGCTCTCGATCCAACACTTTTGAGCAACATCTAGGGGAAGTAAGTCTTTTGCGCCAGTCGGTAGTTGATGCACCATACAATTCTCTCAGTCTTCGTCTTTTATCCTATCGCGAATGCTTACCGAAACACGAGCAAGGTATCAAGGTTATAAAGTAATCTCTTTATATCGTTTTTCAAGCAAACGAGGTACATAGGTTTACTTCCCCGCCAAAGGCGGGGAAATAAACCTGTACTTCACCAGACTTGTAAACTCTAAATGTGAAAGTTTGTGCAAGAGATTTAATATATCGATACGATTGGCAAGTTTGCTAACAACTAGGAAGATCACGACATGCTTGGCACTATAATTGACAAAAAAATTATCAAAGTTGTTAGCAAAGCCGCGAAGTTACTTGTCCCCGTCCAAGAGATCGCCGATGGATTGCGAAAGATTCTACAGCTATGAGAGCCAGAAACTTGCAGTGAGTTGTTATAGGATCACTAGCCTCTGCTTTTGATTTCGTTTTTGATCGCCTGCAAAGTATCATTCAAAGCGTCCTTAAAAATTCCATAAAAAGCATCCGCAGGTGTCGCATTACTTGGCTGAGCATTAACAGTATAAGTGATCAAAACCTGATTAGTAGGACGATTAGGGATCGCAGCGACAGGTTCTATTTTCCAATAACCTTCCATTTTGGCAAGGTCACCATCAATGAGATGGAAATCTATCTGTTTACGATCAGTCTCCTCGATTGCTAACTTAGTGCGCGAAATGATCGAAACAATAAAGACTTGGCGCGTATCAACCTGCTCAATTACCTTGCGATTGCCATAGCTCTCAAGGACTTTGCTAGAGGTCATATTTGGGATGAATTTGTAAAGATTGGCATAGTCAGTCAAAACTCGCCACACTGCATCAGGAGAAGCCGTGACTAACACCCTAGCCACATACTTGCCCTTCTCACCCGTTACCACTGTTTGCCCCTTCCGCAGAGAATCACGCTCAGTTGCAGGCAAGCGATCAACAGGACCATCAAAGAGCGCAGCACGAACAGGCATGGCCGGTGTGCAAAAAGTGATCGCGATCGCCATCATCATTGCCGAACCAGTAGAGAATTTCTTCATAAACTTTGAGACTAAATTCTGAGAGGACTGCATGGAATTTGGATAGGATGAGTACTTGGTCATGAAAGATTATGCTTGTTATGTATATCAAAATTTGTGGGCTTACGAAAATCGATCAAGCCCAATCGATCGCTCAAATGGGAGTTAACGCAATTGGTTTCATATGTGTATCGTCATCACCAAGATATATCACCACCTCTGCGATCGCCCAAGTTACAACTAGCCTAATCCCAAATTTTCCTAATCTCGATTTGATTGGCGTATTTCTCAATGCTAGCACTGAAACAATTTGCCAAACCGTAAAGAATGGGGGGCTTAATGGCGTACAACTACATGGTGATGAGTCTCCAGAGTTTTGTGATGAGGTGCGATCGCATCTCGCTCAATTGAAACCAAACATTAAACTCATCAAAGCTCTCCGAGTTAAAGATCAATCAGGATTAGCACAAGCTCAACGTTATAGTGATGTGGTTGATGTGATCTTACTCGATGCCTACGATCCACAAACAGCAGGAGGCACTGGCAAAACCATCGATTGGCAAATGTTGCGCGATTTCCGTCCCCATTGTGACTGGTGGCTAGCGGGAGGTCTATCCCCAGAAAATGTTGAACAGGCGATCGCACTTGTATATCCCAGTGGTTTAGATGTATCGAGTGGGGTGGAGCGTTCTGCAGGCGACAAGGATTTAGCTAAAGTTCAGGATTTTTTACAGACTTGCTATTTTTCAATATAAATGTCAACGATAGTTTCGGCTTTGCTCAGCGAACAATGGATGTTAGTTTATAACAATGGCTTAGGCTTCGCTCAGCCATCTTTACTCAACTCAGCCATCTTTACTCAGCCATTGATAGCTTCAACTTATTTCATCTAGAAATAGCTGAGATTTCGGTTAATCAACGATGGCTGAGCGCAGTCAAAGCCATCGTTGATTAACTTTATTTATAATTAAGATAGATTAAGGAGCTAATTCATATTTGTTTGCGTCACATAGTCCCATCGATCGCGGCAAACTTAATCAACAGCGTTGAGGATCAAAATTATGAAAATACCAGTTTTAAGTAAAGGTACTTGGTTAGGGCTAGTGGGAGCAGCGCTAGTTGGTGGTTCAGCCACGGCTGTTTTGCTCAATGGGCATTTTAATCAACCAAATCAACCCAATCCTCAAATCTCTACTCCTGTTTCAGTCAATCAAATTAGCCAGTCACCACCTGCACAGCGAGCCATCGATGGTGAATTGGCAGTTTATTGGATTGAGGCTAGCAAAAATAAATTAAAGGCTGTCCCGATCGCCATCAAAGCCAAAAGTAATGACGAGGCGATCGCCACTAGTTTAAATACTTTGATAGCTGAGAAACCATCGGAATCGAGTCTCTATAGCGCCATTCCCGCCAATACAAAAATTTTAAAGGTACAGGCTAAGGGCAAAGAAATTCGGATTGACTTATCTAAGGACTTTACCAAGGGTGGTGGCGCAGCATCAATGCAGGGTCGGATTATTCAGGTACTGTATACAGCAACTAGCTTAGAACCTGAAGCAAAAGTCTATTTATCCGTTGAAGGTAAAGCATTAAAATATATCGGCGGGGAAGGTTTAGAAGTGCCACAACCGATGACACGCAAAGATTTTGCGCTAGAGTTTTAGGAATGTGCGGTGCTTACCGCCGCATGTCATTGTTTATTTCGTAGTTAACTATGCCGATCCATTTGCCTGATATTGATACGTTGAGCCTTGTTGAGCAAGTCTCGCAAATGTTGGTTGTCCGCACCTGTGGAATGCTATATGACCATCAAATTCAATATCCACAGTGGGAATTAACAAGTAAACAACTACAAACCCTGATTGATGAATATGGTGTAGGTGGCGTAATTTTGCTAGGTGGTAGTGCGGCGGAAATTTCGCTCAAAACCCAGCAGATGCAGTCATGGGCAAAAATACCTCTGTTAATAGCCGCCGATATCGAAGAAGGCGTGGGACAGAGATTTAGTGGCGCGACATGGTTCCCACCACCGATGGCGTTGCAGGATGTCGGGATTGACTATGCCGAAGCAATGGGGCGAGTTACTGCTGAAGAGGCTTTAGCGATCGGGTTAAATTGGGTACTGGCTCCGATTGTTGATATTAATAACAATCCCAAAAATCCTGTCATCAATGTGCGATCGTTTGGTATTACAGTGGGTGAGGTGATGCGGGCAACACAAGGTTTTATTGCAGGCGCAAAGCAATATCCTGTATTGACCACTGCAAAACATTTCCCTGGACATGGTGACACGGCTGTAGACTCGCATTTACAAACCCCGACATTGACTCATGATCGCTCCAGATTTGAGAATCTCGAATTTCTGCCCTTTCGCAATGCGATCTCTGCAGGCGTAGATGCAATTATGAGCGCCCATATCTTTGCGCCAAATTTAGATCCACAAAATATTGCGACTCTATCGCCGCATATTCTCACAGAAATTTTGCGCGACCAATTGGGCTTTGAGGGACTGATTACTACCGATGCCCTGATTATGTCGGGAGTAGCGAATTTAGATAGCCCTGAAGCGATCGCGGTGCAGGCGGTGAAGGCAGGAGCTGATATTTTATTAATGCCCGTTGATCCGATCACCACGATTCATGCTGTATGTAAAGCCGTGGAGTCTGGTGAAATTAGTCGCGATCGCATTAAGCAATCAGTGCAAAGAATTTGGCAAGCAAAACAAAAGGTCTGTGGGTTACCCACGGATTTAACGCAACTCGGTAAGCCTGAAAATCTGGAAATTGCCAAAGAGATTGCCACTAAATCTATAAGTGTCTATTCGGTAATTCCTCATTTGCAATATGGTGATAGCTCTAAACAAGTTAAAGCCAATTATCTCAATCTAATCATTGTTGATGATCCGCTTACCTGTGGCGAATTTCTCAACGCACGATCGCCTGCAGTGTTATTACCCAAAAATCGTGGCTATCAGAGAATTATTGCTGACGGGATGACATTAGATCATCTGCAACTGAAGCAATTTACCGATGTAATTATTCAAATGTTTAGCCGTGGAAATCCGTTTCGTGGCAATACAGATTTAAACGCCAAAACTCAAGCCTTAGTCAATACCCTCCTTGCCAGTGAAAAGTTAGAAGCAATGGTGGTCTATGGTAGTCCCTATGCCCTCGATCCATTTCTGCAAATTTTTTCAGCCAATATTCCTTGGGGATTTGCCTACAGTCAGCAACCAGAAGCCCAAGCAACCGTTTTGCAAAATTTAGGATTTGGATAAATCTAGAGCAAGCCCTGCAGTGCAAGCGCAGCTTCTGACTCGGAGCATCCAAAAATTTCTGTACTTCCTCTGGCGGAATTTTTGAGTCGGGATTAACAATTAGTAACACCCGACCGCGCCGCACCTGTTCAGCAACTTCTTCCAGTTTTGGTAATGGCAAAACATCTTCATAGCAGGTATTACGAGTCCCCTTAAACATTTCTTTAAGACGATTGCGAATCAGATCATCTACTTTGTTAGGCGGCGCATCATGGGCAAGACTTTGCGGTAACTTGGTGAGATTCTCTTGGCGATCAAAATAGTAGCGCTCCTCTGGAGTGTGGGGTAAATACCAAGCTACCTTTTTTAATTCATCAAAGGCTGTCAAAAAGTCTGAACGATCCCGCAAAGGTGAAACCAGACATTCAACCATCTCTTCACGAGTTAACCGTTTTACAGCATTTACGGATGTCGATAGACTGGCGGTTAAGAGCAAGGAGTCAACCTGCGTTGCTGATTCTTTACCAGTTTGCAAATCAATCACCTGAGCGTGAGCCGATTTCGCTGTAACCAATCTTGCTCATCGGGAGCCTTTGCCCCACTTGCCCAAAAAGCACTAAATTGCTCACCTTTACCTAACTGCTCAGCAATCTCCCCCCTCCAAAAATGCTCTGGACTATTAAATCCATTAAAAGCAGCAATATCTGCACTCTCAAAGGCTGATGTATAGGACATCCCTGCACAGTATATTTGTCGTAATTCCTGATGCCTTGCCAATAAACCAAAACTAACCAACAAATGGGTTTTTCCTCCTCCCATCGCTTGCTTAAGATGAAAGATTGCTTGCGATGACTTGTCAGCTAAACGAGTTAGCCCCTCATCAATTCATATTTGTTGGTATGTATTCAGTTTTATAGTCAATGTGGGTAAGGAATCTCACAGTAATGACGAGGTTATTGAAAAATAGGATTGGTGATGCCATCGATAATGAAGTCGGAAATTAGCTTGGCTGTGATCGGGGCAAAGAGAATGCCATTGCGATAATGTCCTGTGGCTAAAACTAGGTTTTCGTAATCACTAGCTCCTAAAATAGGAATTTCATCGGGGGCGTAGGGACGGAATCCCCACCATGTTTCCGTGATGGGCATATTCGCGATCGCAGGATAGACAGAGATCGCTCTATTTAATAATTGTGTGATACCTACGGCAGTAATACCCTGCTCAAAGCCTTTATCCTCAACTGTTGCACCGATAACGATTGTGCCATCTTGGCGCGGCACTATATAACAACTCGGTGCATAGATGACACGTTGCAATTGCCGATCGCGATCAAATACCGATAGCATCTGTCCCTTAATTGGTTTAACTGGTAAAGGCAGCAGCGATCGCGTCCATGCGCCCGTTGCCAAAACATAGCGATCGCTTTGCAATTTGCCAACACTAGTATCAAGATGAGTAACTCGTTGATGATCACGTTGATGATCACGGACAATTTGATATACGTTAACACCTTCGAGAATTTTGATCGATAGAGATCGCGCCGCAGTTAATAAAGCCTGCGTGAGTTTGCGATTGTTCACCTGTCCATCTTCTGGGAGCCAGAGAGAACCTAAAACCACTTCACCTAAGCCTGATTGACGTTTATGGGATTCTTCTCGACTGATGTATTGAGGATATTTAGCAATTATTTGATGATCGCTTTCTTCGATACTGGGGGCAATCATGCCACAGCACCAATAGCCACAATCTAGCCCTGATAAGCGCATTAGATTAGCAATCCATTGCGGATACATATCCCGGCTACGAATCCCAAATCCTAAGAGTGATCCTTCAAGGCGTTCGGCTTCAGGAGCAAGCATTCCCGCCGCCGCCCATGTTGCGCCTTGCCCACAGATATCACGCTCAACAACAGTGACACTGGCTCCCTTTTGCGAAAGGGCGATCGCTGTTGACAAGCCAATAATGCCACCACCAATTATTAAAACGTCAGGCATTCCATTTCATCCTTTTATACCAATTCACAAAAGTGTGACCATACTTTTGTGAATTAAAAACCAAATCCAATAACGAAGTCTCAAAACAAAAAATGGCTAAGCCATTTTTTGTTTTGGTGTTACCTAGATATACATGGCATATGAAGCTTGCGATGTATATCAACTACAACGAGTTGCTACTACAGCATAAAACGGATCGCTGCTTGCCATCCCTAGCATTGCCAAAAACGGAGAGCTAGGGGGAATATTGGCTACTAATTCAGGTTTGGTAAAGCCCTTGGGAACAGAGGCAAAGTATTTGTAAATCAGCTTGGTGCGATCGCTTTCAGAGCCATCACGCCATGCTTGAATTGCCTTTTGATAAAACATCCGATTTGAGAAGCTAATAATCGCAATGCCCCCAACCTTCAGAATGCGATAGATCTCAGCAAATACTGCTTCAGGATATTGCAAATATTGCACCGAGACAGTATTTAGTACAGCATCAAAGGATCGATCTGCGAAAGGCAATAGTTGTTGCTTGTTTAAATTTTGGACAAAATAGTGATCTAATCGTGGGTTACGGGCTAACTCCTCGGCATTCATCCCATGCCCCTCTACATGGGCAAATTCTATTTCTGGTGGCAAATGGGATACCCAGCTACTCATCAAGTCAAGAATGCACGTATGGGGTTTTAACCTTTGACGATATAGATCGGTAAGCTGCTCAATAAAGCGATCGTCTACATGGGTAACAAACCGTGGATATTCGTAAAATAAGGCATCATCAGAGTTATCAAGCCTAGTCCGTTGCATAGAAACAAGTTGCATAGTGATTTAGCGTAAAATGTACCAACTTCATAATACTTAACAATATTGCGGTCATGGTGACGATTTTTCGCTAGTTGCAATCTCGCTCTATTGTCGGTAGCATAGGTAATAATAAAATCTGTAATAAAACGCAACAATAAAATATATTTTTTGAATATATTTAAGGCTGGGTTCTAAGCAAAACCAAACTGTATACATCTAAATTAAAGACAGAAAATTGAGGAAGGAGTGACATCAATGCAGCAGCAGGGCAACGCCCTAACTGTTCCAATCGGTCTGATGGGTGCAGCGCAGGGATTTAATCCAACAGTACTACTGCTACTCGGCTCGATCGTTTTAGCAACCGCATCGACAACAGGGTATTGGGTATGGGGCTGGGATCACTGGCTAGTATTTGTTTGTAATTTTTCGTCTCTCTATGTATTGGGGACGGTGATTCATGATGCCTGTCATGGAGTGGCTCATCCAAATCGGATTGTGAATGCAGCGATCGGACATATTTCGGCGATATTACAAGGCTTTGTGTTTCCTGTATTTACCCGTGTTCACATGCAACACCATGCTCATGTGAATGATGAAGAGGATGATCCTGACCATTTCGTTTCTACAGGTGGTCCCCTATGGTTAATTGCTGCTCGTTTTTTCTATCATGAAGTTTTCTTTTTTCAGCGTCGTCTCTGGCGTAATTACGAATTGTTGGAATGGGCTATAAGTCGCTCAATCGTTGTAGCAATGATCATCTTTGGCTATTATCATGGATTTTTGGGCTATATGATGAACTTCTGGTTTGTTCCTGCCGCAGTAATGGGACTATTGCTAGGTTTATTTTTCGATTATCTTCCCCATCGTCCTTTTGTAGAGCGATCACGCTGGAAAAATGCCAGAGTTTACCCTGGTAGATTTCTCAATATTCTTTTGCTAGGTCAGAACTATCACCTCATACATCACCTCTGGCCAAATGTACCTTGGTATTACTACGAGAGTGCCTATTACCAAATGAAACCATTACTCGATGCTAATGGTTCTCCGCAAACTCTCGGATTGTTCAAGATGCCTGATTTAGCTGGTTTTATCTACGACATCTTCTTAGGTATTCGTTTTCACCACAAGCACAAATAAACAACCAATCATTAATAAAAAAGCGGCGCGATGCGCCGCTTTTTTATTCGATAGATGCTAGTGATTGATCTAGCTGCATTCTTGTTTCCATTTGACGGATGAAGTAACCAGTCATCATCGCTGAGCCAATTAATCCTGCTAGGTTTTCGCGATCGGTGGTAATGCTGACATTGAAATTTGATGGTGGCAGAATACCTAACAAATTTTGAATATTTTGGCTAATAATTTGTTGAGCTTCGGGACTGACAGACTGAGCAACTGTGGCTAATATTTCTGGCGATTGATTTTTGAGGTAATCAAGCAAAAGGTTGTTGCTAGAGTTAATTTCACCTATGTTAAACATAATCAGATTCCTTACATCTGTAATTCTCTAAATATATTTTTACTGATGTAATCCAAAATTTTCGAGTAGGAAAACCGTATTTAACCGTATAAAAATTTAAATAAGTAGCTCAACTTAATTAAAACCCAAACCAGAGTTTTGTTCCGCCCGCGTAGCGGGCGGAACAAAACTCTCGGTTTTTAGTTTATTTATGTCTAGCTACTTACAGCCCATTAAGACTTGAAGTATCACAGAAGATTTTTTGAAAGCGGAACTTCGTGACGCTTTCAAAAAATCTGGCTCTTCTGGGTTCATGGGGATAAGCAAAGCTACTAGTATCCAAAAGCCTTTCTGAGCAAGAGTTATAGGTGTATCATGTCGCCAGCAATTGTATCGGGTTTATACCATTTCCCCCTCAAACCCAGAAGAGCCAAAAATCTTCTGGGTTTTAAGTTAGTGCAAAACGATGTACCTTACCAAGCAAAGTCTTTAAATTTAAAAGTCATCATCATAGTTATTGCTACTACCACCTGCCGCTTCATTATCTCTGCGGGAACCCAGTAATTCGAGGCGATCAACTCGAATTACTGGCTTTTGGCGTTCGTCACCTGTGTTGCGATCAGTCCAGCGATCAAACTTCAATGCTCCTGATACACCAATTAAACTACCTTTTTTGACGTAATTTGCTGCTATTTCGGCAGTTTTGTCCCATACCTCTAAGTCAAACCAATCGGGTGGTTCATCACGGTTACTAGTATTGCGATTGACAGCTAATGTAAAGTTGCAGACTACTTTACCAGATTCAAAATATTTGACTTCAGGATCACGACCTGCGTGTCCCACTAGATGAACTTTATTTAGGGTCATAGGACAAGTATCACAGTTATCAAAAGAAGTTTATAAATGTATCGGGTTTCTCATTCTAGTAGAGTAAGGTTTTGTTAACCCACCTTGGACAGGGTAATAAAACCTTGCTTCGAGCACTTGAAAAAACTCAATATATTTTATCTGGTTTTCCTTAGTTGCAACATATCATCAGTATAAATTCATATTAAGTATTGATGTATCTTGAAAATCATGGTATGAATTTTTTGATACTATGCGATTAGAGCAATTACGAGGGGATTGCCCCCTACCCAAAACTTCAACTTAGGGCTAAGCCTATCCAAGGCTAGGATATAGTGGTTTTCATTTTGCCTACGGCAAAATGAAAACTCAAAACTCTTAATGGGACTGATTTTTTGTTTTCAAATGAGTGTGTACTCATTTGAAAAACGCTATAAGTACGTGTGCAAAATAAATTACCAAAACCCGTAAAGTTGCACCCCGCAGGGGTGCAACTTTACGGGTTTTGGTTGGAATTAATTATAATTACGCCTAGCTACTTACATAACATCAGTCATAAGCTCACCAAATTATCGCGATGAATTACAGTCTCTTCGCCATCAAAGCCCAGTAATTTGGGAATGTCTTCCGATTGAGAACCGAGGATACGCACAATATCACTGCTACTGTAATTGGAGATACCTCTAGCGACTTCCTTACCATCACGATCGCATAGACTCACTGATTCGTTGGCTTCAAATTTTCCTTCCACTTGCGTAATTCCCGCAGGTAAAAGCGATCGACCTTTATTGACCACTGCATTCACTGCTCCATCATCGAGAAAGAGTTTCCCTAATGGAACCATGCCATAGGCAATCCAGCGTTTACGAGCATTGACGGTTTTTGGTTGAGCGGCAAACTGTGTCCCAAATTTCTCCCCATTGAGAATTGCGGCAATGCGCTCAGGGAAATCTCCTCGCGTAATCACTGTCTTTACTCCTGCAGCCGAAGCGATTCTTGCAGCATCCAGTTTGGTGGTCATGCCACCTGTTCCCCATTGTGTACCACCAGTCCCTAAGGCTTGCTTCTCACAGATCGTTTGACGGAGTTCCTGCAATTGTTCATGTTCCACAAACTCAATGGGCTGAGCATCGGGATTTTGTCGTGGATCATCAGAATATAGGCGATCAACATCAGTTAAAAGGAATAGCCAATCTGCTTCGATTAAACTAGCTACTAGCGCCGATAGTGTATCGTTATCGCCAAATTTCAATTCATCGACCGCGACTGTATCATTCTCATTCACAATTGGCACAACGCCTAGTTCTAACAACTCATGGAAAGTAGCATGAACATTCATATAATGCTGACGTTGAATGAGATTGCCCCGTGTTAATAAAACTTGAGCAACAGGTTGTTGAAGTGAACCAAAAAAGTCATCATAAATCCTAATTAAACGCCCTTGACCAACAGCCGCGATCGCTTGTTTTTTTGAGATTTTACGTGGACGTTGTTTCAGTCCTAGTCTGCCACAACCAATTCCCACTGCACCCGAAGAGACTAAAACTACACTGTGACCTTCGCGCCGCAAATGTACAATCGCTTCTACGAGTTTGGCGATCGTTGCTAGTTGGAGATACCCTGATTCAGGATGACTGAGGCTAGAAGTACCAATTTTGATGACAACGATCATTGGTGGAATTTGCAGTTGCATTTGCTCTAAAAGATGGAGATAAAAAATCGCTAAGCGATTTTTTATCGTATCACTTTAATACCCGATTAATACCCTACTGCCGCCAGATCAGGCTGGAAACTATCTACTTTGAGGCGATGTACATCCGTTTCCATTACACCATTTGGATAAAGGCGCAAATGCCGAAATCCAGGGGGCTGATGATCAATTTGGAATTTATCATTTTGAGGTTCAAATTGAATACAGGTCGATGGAGTCACAAGGCAGCGAATGGAGTTATGAGGGGTTTCATGTATTTGATCAAAGGCTTGATGGGCATGACCATTTAAAACTATTTCGATCTGAGGGTGGTGATCGCATATTGCCCAAAATTCATCTTGATTTTCTAGACAAATCCTATCGATCCATTGCGAACCGAGAGGGACAGCAGGATGATGAAAGGCGATCAGAGTAGGGCGATCAGGATAGGCACTGAGATTTTTCTCTAGATATAATAATTCCTCATCTGAGAGGTAACCATGGACAGCATCAACGACAACGGAGCTAAGTAACAAAATCCTCCACTTCCCCACGTCGATAGAGCGGCTAAGATGCACATATTCACTAGGTAAATGGGCTTTCATCAGGGGAATATCATCATGATTCCCTGCTAAGCAGTAGGCATGAATTCCAAAATCATTTAGAGATTGACGCAATCGTCCATAGGATTCGATGCTGCCATCTTGGGTGAGGTCACCTGTCAATAAGAGTAAATCAACCTGAGGTAAAGTTCTTTTTACTTGTTTGAGAACTTCTTGAAAAGAGAAATCAGTCTTAATACCCACTAAAGAGCGATTAATATCCGCAAATAGATGGATATCAGTTAACTGTGCAATGGAGACAAAACTACCGTAATTGATTACGCCTTTCATACTACCTATACCTGTACAAATAAACAACTATATGTTTCGATGATTTCGGTTTTTTAATGATAGAAAAATAACAACCACTCAGCCCGTTGAATGGTAGAATTCTGTGCTAGTTTGAGCTTAATAAATGTTTATAGAAATATTGTCAAAAAGCTTAAATCTGTCTATTAACTTATGATGGCTGTAACCAATACGCTGTGATTTGTATCACAATCTAGCGCTTTTTAAGAAAGCGAGGCGCATAGGTTTATTTCTCCGCCGAAGGCAGAAAAATAAACCCGTACTTTACTACTGGAAAACACTGTATAGCAATCCTAAATCAGTTGTAGAGATCTTTGGCTTTGACTTCGCTCAGCAATCGGCTTATGGGTAGCAGAACGAAGTCGAAGCAACTTACTTCTTTACTTCTCATTGAGGATTGCTAAGTAGCTTAACTTAATTAAAACCCAAACCAGAGTTTTGTTCCGCCCGCTACGCGGGCGGAACAAAACTCTCGGTTTTAGTTTACTTATGTCTAGCTGCTTATAACTGATCAAAAGCTAATTAAAATCTAGCAAAAAGCTATAAACATAATGCTTTTAGACAAGTCTCGTACTTACCATGACCCAATTCATGGAGCAATTACCCTGAATGGAAGCGATCGCACTGAGGCATTATTAATTAAACTAATTGATACACCTGAGTTTCAACGCTTAAGACGCATTCATCAATTAGATATTGCTTACTTTACCTTTCATGGGGCAGAAGGATCGAGGTTTACGCATTCTCTAGGAGTCATGGCGTTAACTCGACGCGCTTTTGAGGCGATCACCATCAAATATCCCTATCTGGAAATCCATCGCACTGTAGTTTTAGTAGCCGCCCTACTACATGATCTTGGACATGGCGCTTATAGTCATGCGTCTGAAGAAGTTTTTGGAAGTAACCATGAAATCTGGACTTTGCGATTAATTAAGTTTGGCAAAATTGCCGAGGTTCTCAATAGGTTTTCTCCGAATTTAGTAGATGATTTAGCAAAATTATTCACGAAAAAGTATCCAGTCCCATTTGTTTATCAATTAATTTCTAGTCAAATCGATTGCGATCGCCTTGATTATTTAGAGCGTGATAGTTATTTCACAGGGGCAAAGTATGGGCAGCTAGATTTAGATCGAATTTTATTAGCCTTAAGATTTGATCCAATTTCTCAAAGTTTAGTGATTGGGCGCAAAGGAATTGTCGCGATCGAGCATTATTTAACGGTGCGCTATTTTATGTATTTGCAGGTTTATAACCATGCGAAAAACTTAGCAGCCAGATTTGTTTTAGAAAAGATTTTTCATAGAGCTAAAGCCTTAATTACTGCAAATCTCGCTCCAAATCAAATATTTGCTGATCGCACTATTACCGCTTGGCTCACCCAAGATCCACAAACCCTTACCTGTGAGGAATATCTCGCCTCCGATGATATTGTTTTTGCTTATCACATCCAGCGCTGGCGCGATAGTGAGGATGCAATTCTCGCGGATTTATGTCGACGCTTTCTTAATCGGGATCTCTTTCACGCTAAGGAAATCTCGCACCTCGATGATGTTCAGCAGCAGGAACAATTGGATACGTGGTACGCAAAATTGCAATCTCAGGGACTAGATCCAAAATACTATTGTGGTATCCGTGTATCGCGGACTAAGGGTTATAGCATTTACCGCCAAGGGATTAACATTCAAACGGAACAGGGCTTGCAGGATATTGCTCGACTTTCGCCATTAGTGCAAGCGATCACACATCAAATTCAAAGAGCATGGTTAGTTCATCCCTAAAAAAAGCAGTGCTTCGCACTGCTTTTTTTAGGCAGCTTGCCAAGTGGGATAGTCGGTATAGCCTTTTTCATCACCACCGTAGAAGGTATTGCGATCGGGCTTATTCAATGGTGCATTTGCTGCAAAACGTTCTACGAGATCAGGATTAGCAATATAGAGACGACCAAAGGCAACGAGATCAGCAGAACCTGAGGCGATCGCTTGATTACCAGTTTCAAAGCTATAACCACCTGCGGTAATAATCGTGCCGTTATAGATAGGTCTGAAGAACTCTGCACCGAGATCGGGTTGATCTTCAGCAGAGCCAAAGCCTTCGACTCTAGGGGCAACCAAATGCAAATAGGCAAGATTAAAGCGATTTAGTTCCTTCACAGCATAGCCAAAGATCGCGGCACGATTGGAATCATACATACTGTTGAATGTGCCACTAGGAGATAGTCTCAACCCAACGCGATCGCTACCCCATACATCTACTACTGCCTCAGTGACTTCCAACAATAGACGAGCGCGATTCTCTACTGAGCCACCATAGATATCAGTACGATGATTGGTGTTGTCTTGCAAGAATTGATCGAGGAGATAGCCATTAGCACTGTGAATCTCTACACCATCAAATCCTGCTTCTAGAGCGTTTTTTGCCCCAATCCGATATTGCTCGATGATTTGGGGAATTTCCTCTAGTTCCAAGGCGCGAGGTGTGACATAGGGCTTCATCCCTGTATAGGTAGCAACTTCACCTTCTGGGGTGATCGCAGATGGTGCAACGGGCAATTTACCATCAGGTTGTAAATCTGGATGCGAGATTCTGCCTACGTGCCAAAGTTGTAAGAAGATTTTGCCCCCCTTTGCATGGACAGCCTCTGTAACTAGTTTCCAACCTGCAACCTGCTCAGGCGAATGAATACCTGGAGTATTGGGGTAGCCTAAGCCTTCGGGACAAATCTGTGTCGCTTCGGTAATTAATAATCCTGCTGACGCACGTTGTTCATAATGTAATGCATTTAATACCGTTGGCACGTTACCAGCAGCAGCCCGATTACGCGTCAAGGGAGCCATTACGATCCGATTAGGCAATGTATAACGACCTAGCTTAACTGAAGAGAGTAGAGGTGCGCTCATGGGTTTATTTGTTATATAGGAGGGTTTAGATTTCTATTGTTCGATTATAGGCGAACAATAGAAATCTATGCAATAATGCAATGTTTTCCTTTCTAGGATTTATATCTTTTGAGATACTTAGAATGATGTGCTACACGAGCTTAGTTCATCATCAAAATGATTTTGCTAGATTTGTTTAAAGTTGTTTGTGATGCGTCAATATCAACATCCCGATCGCGAAAATATCTCTCTCACTGGAGTACTCTATGCCCTTAGCGATCCCACACGCCTCCAAATTGTGAAAATGCTAGCAACACAGCAAGAGATTACCTGTGGAGAATTCTGTTTGGAAATGAGTAAATCTACGCAGTCCCATCATTTCAAGGTGTTGCGCGATATGGGCATTATGTATACTCGCCTAGAAGGAACCCAGCATTACAATTCTCTCCGTCGCGAAGATCTAGATGCGCGTTTTCCTAATTTATTAGATGCTGTGTTGAATGGCATAAATTAACAGCAGTGCGAACACTGCTGCTAATTTATCTGGCAGAACCACGATAGATGCGATCGGCTTGCTCACGGGGCATCCATGAAGGTAAATCTCCAGGATTTTTAGTTTGGCTTTTGGGTGTAGTATTTTGGTAAGCCGATGGAATTGGTGGCGCATCAGTATGCACAAAATTACCATTGCTCTCACCACCAAACTCTGCTAGCAGAGTTTGCGGTACTTCAAATTCGTCAGTTTGAGGATTGTAGGCAAGGACTTCGCCTGTTTCAATATCATAGATCCAGCCATAAATTGCCATCTTGTTTTGATGCAGTTTTGAGCGAATGACGGGATAGGTTTTTAGATTCTCAATCTGAGTGACAACATTCTCCGCCATTGTGATTGCCAGCAATTCTTCACCCTTGGTATCAGCATAATTTTCCTGAATTAGCCGACGGGTTGACTCAGCATGTTGTAGCCATTCATAGACTAGAGGCATCTCAGTTCTCAGTTTTTCTAGCTTCAATAAGCCCTTCATCGCGCCGCAGTTAGAATGTCCACAAATAATGACCTGTTCAATGCCAAGGGCATGAATGGCATATTCGATCGCTGCACCTTCGCCGCCATTAGCAGCACCAAAGGGTGGTACTAAGTTTCCTGCATTGCGGATCACAAATAGTTCACCGACACCAGACTGGGTGATCAGATGTGGCACAATCCGCGAGTCGGAGCAAGTAATAAACAATACTCGCGGTTTTTGTCCTTCGGCGAGTTGTTCAAAAATTTCTTGGTTGGCAGGGAAATAGGACGATTGAAACTTATGTAAACCCTTTAGTAGCTTTCTCATATACAGATGTTGACTCAGGATGCAGCAATTTATTGATTGATTGCTTATATCTAATTAGTTTATAGCGCTTTGCGCTCTAGCAAAAAAACAAATAAAATTGTAAAGGGCTTTTAAAATATAGCTTCTAAAATTTTTCAACTCTGATAGCAATATAATTTTGAACATCACGAAATTTTTATTCACTACCGAGAACAGACAAGTCGGCTTAGGAATTTCTAAACTAATCACTAAAAAAGGAAAAAGTATTGCTGAGCAACACTTTTTCCTTTTAAGTAGCTCAACTTAATTAAAACCCAAACCAGAGTTTTGTTACGCCCGCTTAGCGGGCGTAACAAAACTCTCGGTTTTTAGTTTACCTATGTCAAGCTACTTAGTAGGTAATTTGTAAGGTGACGGAAGCATCAACTTTCTGTTCACCACCTAAAATCGGTACGGAGTTAGCATCCTTGGCAAAAGCCGCTAGACGTGGTTGTGAAACTGGATAAGCGATCGCTGATTCTCCAACATTAATTGTCTTAATAGTTTTGGCGGTAAACCCTAAAGCCCCCAAAACCGTATTCGATACTGTTTGAGCATCTTTCACCGCATCCTGAAGCGCGAGTTGTTTAGCAGCATTTAACTCTGCATCCGTAGCAATAAAGGAGATTTGCTCAATTTGATTTGCACCTGAGTTAACTGCCGCATCAAGAGTCGTCCCCGCTTTATCAATTTCTATGACAAAGCTGACACTAGTTTGTCCTGTAAATCCATCTTGCCGTTGGCGATTATTTTCATAGACATATTTAGGATTAAGTTGAATGCTCGTAGTTTGGAGCTTCTCAACTCCTAGTTGTTGCAGTCGCGAAACAATGCTATTTGCTTGGCGACCAATTTCCTCTTGCACAGCGATCGCCGTTTTACCTTCAGCAGTTACTCCTAGTTGAATTCTCGCTTTGGTAGTTTTGACGGATCTTTCACCTCGACCTGTGACGGTGATAACACGTTCATTTTTAAGAGCTTGAATGCTTGTTGAACTTTCTTGAGCTTTTACGGAAGGGGCGATTGCTGCGATCGAGGGAACGCACAAGGCAAGACTCAAAACCAATGTCGTTAAGTGACGCATAGGATTAACCCTCTTTTATTTTTTGTATTTTTTGATATTTTCATTTCTACTATCCTCACGATATCACTCAAATAATTGAGAGTTCATATGGTTGCATTTTCGGAAACAACTTTATACTAAGTTCCCATTTCGGTAGTCATGCAATGTAATTGTGCTGGTTTAGATGCATTAGAAAATGCGGATTTAATTTTTATAGGACTTACGCATCGAGTGGATGTGGCGCGCACCACATCCACTCAAAACCCAGTAAATTCGTTAGCATTGCGTAAGCCTTATTTTATTACTTCTAGCTACTTATCAAGTGCAAAATCGCAGACTACAATGTAGTAGTCATTTACATAGCTACAGCCGTGCCCTTCTTTCGCCAATATATTGCACCCTTGATAATTTTCGCAATCTTTCTGTTTACGCTAGTACTAGTTAGCTCCCGTGCCTTTTTGCCTAACGATATGGTTGCTCCTGCCCCTGTCGGTGCAATGTTATCTCATCGCTTTATTTCCTAGCTGCAACGCACCATGACTGAACTTACTTGGCAGCGACGACATGTGATCTCGCTGTCTGATTTTACGCCGAACGATTACGAAACAGTCTTGCAGACAGCCGTTAGCTTCTTAGAGGTTCTGTCGCGCCGCAACAAAAAAGTACCAACCTTGCAGAGCAAAGTTGTTGCTAACTTATTCTTTGAGTCCTCCACGCGCACACGCAATAGTTTTGAGCTTGCAGCTAAGCGTCTCTCTGCGGACACATTAAACTTTGCCCCCGGAACTTCCTCTCTTTCTAAAGGAGAAACGATTCTCGATACGGCGCGAACCTTTTTGGCGATGGGAACAGATATCATGGTGATTCGACATCAAGCAGCAGGTGTGCCCTTAGCGATCGCCCAAGATATGGATACCCTCAGTGGTAAAGTCGCAATTCTCAACGCAGGGGATGGCAAGCATGAACATCCATCGCAAGCCTTGCTCGATTTGCTGACCTTCTGCATGTATCTCAATCCAACAACTCCCACCGCAAAGGATCTCAAGGGCAAAAAAGTAGCGATCGTCGGTGATATCTTACATTCACGGGTAGCGCGATCAAATCTCTGGAGTCTGCTCACCAATGGCGCAGATGTCCACCTTGCCGCACCACCGACCTTACTACCACCAGAATTCGCCGAATATGGCGCAAAAATTCATTATTCCTTAGAGCCAGCTCTTGAGGATGCTGATTTTGTGATGACTTTGCGTTTACAAATGGAACGGATGGGACAATTCCTGATTCCCAGTTTACGCGAATACCATGCGAAGTACGGCATCACTCGCGATCGCCTTGCCAAATGTGCGCCCAATGTCCAAGTCCTGCACCCTGGACCTGTCAATCGTGGTGTAGAAATCAGTTCTGACTTAATGGACGATCCACGCTTGAGCCTGATCGATAGACAGGTCACAAATGGCGTAGCAATTCGGATGAGTTTGTTGTATTTACTGGGTACAGCAATTTAATTCTCAGAATGTGAGGCTCATCCAGATGGATGAGCCTCACATTCTATTGAATTCTAGAAACAAAACCAACTTCCTGCTAGTCTAAGGGTGCATGTTTGCAAGATGTCTTGAGGATATCGATCCATGAATAAGTTTCCCTGTCTTATTACTCTCACTTCTAGTATTTCTTTAGCGATCGCCCTAGGCGCACCATCGATTACCTTTGCCCAGAATGCTCCTCAAAAAATAGTTTTTGTCTCACCCCAAGGCACTGACAACGTTGGCGCAGGTACAGAAAATCAAGCTTTTCGTACCCTCACCGCCGCGATCGCTGCCAATCCTCAAGAAGGCACGATCTTTCAATTAGGTGCAGGTACTTATAGCGAAGCCACAGGTGAAAATTTCCCGATTCGCTTGCCCAGAGGAGCCATTTTGCGCGGTAATCCCAATACCAATGGCAATAATGTGATTATTAACGGTGGTGGTCGCTTTGTCAGTCCAACCTTTGCCAGTCAAAATATTGCGATCGCCGCCGCCAATAACTCCCGCATCGAAGGCATCACCGTTACCAATAGCAATCCTCGCGGCTATGGACTATGGCTAGAATCCAGCCGTAATGTCGTGGTTAGTAATAGTAACTTTGTTCGCAATACCCACGATGGCATCTTCCTCACAGGTAGTGCTAACGCCTTAATTAGTAATAACCTGTTCACAGGTAATACAGGCAGTGGGATCTCGGCTTTGGGCACAAGTACAGGCGAGATTCGGAATAATCGCTTTGAGAATACTGGATTTGGGCTATCAATTGGACAATCCTCTCAAGTTGCTCTGATTAATAACCAAATTGCACGTAACGTTGATGGCATCGTCATTTCTAATATGGCTCAGCCAAATTTACGCGGTAATGCGATCGCCGAAAATCAACGCAATGGCGTTGTCATTCTCAGTAATGCCAGTAGTTCTCCTCGTCCTGATTTGGGAACAACAGCTTCACAAGGGAATAATACCTTTTTTAACAATCGCGAATTTGATATTAACAATGCCACCACTATCCCCATCTCGGCTGTGGGTAATCAAATCAATCTCTCTAAGGTGAAGGGTTTACTCAATCTCACTGCTTCGCGATCGCCTGTTACTAATCCCACAGTGACCAGCCCTGCAATTCTGCTAATTCCCTCTACTCCTGTTGCTACTGTTCCTAAAACTACGTCATCAATATCCACATCACCAACGGTTGCACTTCCGATCGAACCCAAAACAACCACCACTCCTTCCTCAATATTTGTACCTGCCAAGCCACCTAGCTCTAATCAGACCTTACCCAGTCCTGTGATTGCGCCTAAGCCTAGTCCAAGTATTACAAATACAAGTAATACTTCTCCCACCACGATCACCATTGAGCGCGAATATAGCCCAACTACTCCTCGTGTCGCCACATTACCACCTGTAATGCTTGATCCTACGACTGGTAAACCTTTTCAATACCGTGTGATTGTACCGAACACTTCTACATTAGTTACGCAAAAGGTGAAAGCGATCGTGCCTGACGCATTTCGCCTATCGCGTAGCGGTCGCATGATGTTACAAGTAGGAGCCTATAGTGATCGCCCTGCGGCGAATCAGTTAGTCCAGAAATTAGCTCAGTCAGGTGTCAGTGCCGAGATCATTTCATTTCGCTAGCCTCAAAAAGAGTAGTAGCATCATCAAGTGCTACTACTCTTTTGGGGTAGCCATTCGCCACTAACGTTCATTTAATCTGGCAGAGATAGTATAGCCACATATCAGTGTTCGCACTCACATCTTGTTGCGTAAGTAGTTCTAAGCCACTTTTCCAAGAATAAATTCTAATTTTATCGAAATTTGCTTGTAATTGATAGAGTTGTGCTTGTGGTCTCACGTAATACTGCTTTAATCGGAAGTTATGCGATTCATCTTGAATAATTGCATAGTCAGATAATTTGACCTGATGCAGCGAAATTGAACGATTGAAGAAGCGTAACAATGTAAACATGATCATATTGACATAGGTTTTGAAGGGATTAAAGCTAACGTGAGTTTTCCAGTTAAATTCCCTCTCTAGCCCTTGGAGACTATGGCTGGAGAAGAAAAAATATCCTCCTGACTTCCCAATGCGGCTAATTTCTCGCAGCACTTGTAAGCGATCGCGATGGGAGACAACATCAATACCATTAAAGCTAAACAGAATAAAGTCGAAGGAATTATCTGAAAATTGACTCATATCTCTAGCATCAACCACTTCAAACATTTGTGATTGACTACGAAAACGTTGCTGACAAGCTGCAATCATCTCTTCTGAATAATCAATGCCTATATATTCCTGCACAACTCCAGAAAAATATTGAGTAGTACGTCCGCCACCGACACCTATGTCCAGCATTTTCATACTTGACCATTCATCACGAAGCAGATCGAGAATGGTTTGTTCAGCAGGTTGTAATTGGCGTAATTGGCTATAGTAATGAACAATTTCGCGAGCGATATAAACTTGATGATTTTGATCAGTCATGATGCCTCATGTCTGGAAAAAAATTTTGGAGGGTTACACGCATTTAAAAATTAAAAGAGTCATGTTCATCAACATACCATTTTGAAGACAACAACTTATCGATGCGATCGGTGATAATGAGTCTAAGCAAAACCATTGGGGAAATACCAATGACTGTTGCAACTACCCCCCCAAACGATTTATCAATTTTCTGGCTTATTTACGCAATCATCGTCATCGTATTCCTGAGTATGTATGGTTATTTACAGAAACAGGGACTTACCATTGGCTCTGGCTCTGTGGAATCAACTATTAAGCAGATTTGGTCGTCGGGTCAAGATTTCTGGCGCTCAGTGGCATAGAAATAATGTTGCTCAAGTTTTGAAACATCGTTGTGCTTATCTCAATGGCTATTTCTATTCTCCCAAGTATTTTTACTCAGTGCCTAATTGAGATGCTCCCTTGTCCCGAAAATCAGTTTCTCTGCTATGTACTAATTAGCTCAACTTAATTAAAACTAAAAACCAGATTTTGTTCCGCCCGCTACGCGGACGGAACAAAATTCTCGGTTTTTAGTTTACTTATGTCTAGTTACTTAGATGTTTATTTACAAGATGTTGCGGGTGGAATAATAAAAAGCCTTGAATCCATGGCTATTGATGATGTTCCAACTCACCTAATACCTAATGTATCTAATGGAAGAAATAAAGAAATGGATGATGTCAGTAGGAATTGAGTCAGCCTCTCATGTATTACTCATTAACCTACCCACAAACCTCATTGAAGGAGCCTTACGAATTAGCATCGGCAAATTCACAACCGATGCAGAATTAGTTTATTTTCAGGAACTTACTCAGGTTGTTAATTTGTCTCCCCTTTGCCTTCACATTTTGAATTTCTTTTCTCCTGCCTGCCAACGTTAGTATTTGCTTCCTGGGCTTTTTTCGTAATTATTTTTTCCCTTCCATTACGAGCGGAATTTGGAGTGAAATGATATCTTGTTGATTTCTGGCAGTACAACTCCTAATAAAAAACAAGAAGGCTCAACCTATGGCTAAGCCTTCTTGTTTTGGAATACTTTAGGATCTTTAGGTCACGGTCAGCTGCTGGAAGGAACTCAGGTCTACTAGTATATCAAACTAGCGAACTAGAGATATTTAACTAGATACCCTACAGAACAGCCCCAGCGCACAGCTCGGAAGCCTGAAGACCCATACGTTTACCTTGACTACTATCTGATTGCATGGGCATCACCTCCTGTTGTCTAAGTGTTTATTATCAAATGGATTTCGATGCCAAACATCGAAAGGTTTATTTAACCTGATAGCTAATATAACTGAAAACTCTAGATTTGACAATATATGCAGTTAAATCATGCAATTATCATTTTTACTCCACATAAAACAGACGATCGCGCTGAGTATTAGCTAAAAATGCCTCAAGTTTGTCCCATTCTTGGGACTCAATTAAATTAATTACTTGCTGCAAGGATTGTTGATAGGTATAGAGCGATCGTAATATCGCTGTTTGATTATATTCCGCCATGAGTCGCCCCAGTTCAGGATTGCCACCACCTACACGGCTGGTATCACGAAATCCCGAACTTGCCAGAGTTTGTGCTAGTTTTAAAACCTTGGCATCATCTTCCTCTTGACAAGCCGCAATTAAACTGGCGCTAATCATTACGGGCGCATGGCTAATCATCGCGACAGCCCGATCATGCTCTTCTGGGCTACATTCAATAACATTCATACCCACAGATAGCCATAGTGATCGTACTTTCTCTAGTGCTTCTAAATCATCACTAGGCGTAACGACACAGGGTCGATTTTGAAAAAGATTTCTTTCGGCGGCTAAGAGCCCTTGAAAAGCATTACCTGCCATAGGGTGGCTACCGACAAACCTTTGCCCAAATTCTGCAAAAGTTTTTGAGGCTGGTTCAACTATTGCTGATTTAACTGAACCTACATCCGTAAAGGTTACATTCCTAGGTAGTTTGGAAGCTATTCCTTTAATAGTTGGCAAAATTGATGAGATTGGTGTGCAGATGACGACAATCTCTGTTTGTGCCAAAATGAGATTGGGTATATTCTCAATATTTGTGTTAGCAATATTTACAGCAGCGAGCGCCTCTGCTTGTTTGCAGGTTTCAGGATTGCGACTGACACCCCATACATAATTATTTTTTTGTAAATTTATTTGTGTATCTTGTTCAGAATCTTGATTTGCTGCGAGAAGATCTAAACCCAAAGATCCACCAATTAATCCCAGTCCAATTATGCCAATATTCATATTATCTGATGCTATGAAGGGGTGCAAAGCACCCCTTTGCAAATTTAGAACTTGCGGAGATCAATACCAGCTTCTTTAGCAAATGCAGTTAGACCCTTCTTTTGCAAAGTTTTGATTGCTTTGGTAGAAATTTGTAATTTTACAAAGCGCTTTCCTTCTTCCCACCAAATTCTCTTATCTTGTAAGTTTACCTGTTGTAAGTGCTTATGGCGCTTGTGTGAGAAGGAAATCGATACGGCATTATTAGCTTTTTTACCTGTCAATTGGCATACGCGACTCATAGTATTAATCTCCTATTTTTTCAGTCCGGCTAATCATAATACAACCTAGAGTTATTCTTTAGCAATTAAAGCAATTAATTTTTGAGATCTTCTTCTATTTACATTACAGCTTATTGATGCTTTGAGTAGTACAGAAATATTTTTAAAAGTGTTGCATAGCAACACTTTTAAAAATATTTCTGTTTTTTGAGCAAGCGCAAAGTGTTGTATCACAGAACTAAAAATCAAAAAAGATCGTTATGCAGCATAGCAACTAACTCGCTACAATCATCCGGTGCTAAAGAATAAGGCACATTGTGCTGATTGACTGACAAAATTCTATGAAGCGTAGTCGATAATGGAGGCATAGAACTCAATACGGAAGATTTTCTTACGATGTTTTCGATGAGAAGCCATAAAAAGGGTGTGACCAAAATTTGATGTAGGAATTAGAGAGAGAAACCATAGCGACTGATTTTAGACCAGAATTGCTGCCAACGCCCCTTGGTATAAGACAAAGCTCTAAAGCCCAAAACAACAGAAGCACCCCAATCTTTCCATTTCATGCCAGAACAGCCTAGTCGAGCCTTGATAATAACTTTGCAAGCAACTTCGGTGATCCCCGAACCGATGGGTAGATTAGAGGAAATGGCATCAACATAGAGCATTTGGTGATGATGATTGCGAAAATAAGTAATAGCATCTTGAAGCCCTTGAAGAATCGATTGAGAAACACGCTTGGGTTGAATAGTTTGCATTTCTGCGAGTATCCTTGATGCTGCACCAACTTCATGTTTAAGGCTGTGACAACGAGTATCCATCCAAGCTTTTTGAGCCTGTTCATCGTGTGGATAAATCGCCTTAGCTGCTTTGTCTAAGTACTGGGTAGCATGATAAAAGTCCAATGTTTGGGTATCGGTTACAGTATTCAGAAAAACCCAGTTTTCGGGAGCACCATCAGCTAAACCTTGATAATGCGCGTTGGGATACAATTGTTTCATAGTCTCAACTTCCCGTTGCAGCTTACTTTTCACGGCATCTTTGAAAAGTAAAGCAGAAGAGCCTCTCAGGTAAAGGGTGCAGATGGGGTTAAAGTAGTAAAAATGAAGCAAAAGCAGGTAAGAAAAATGATGAACTGGTGGGACAAGAATTTTGCAAGTTGTGAATTAGGAGATGAGAGACTCAGCAACCGAGCTTACTCAATCGGCAAAAAAATAAGTGAAGGATTTGGGAAAGCGTTGTCCGAGATATTTAAGAGTGGGTCTGAATTGAAAAGGGCTTATGAGTTTTCGGCAATCGGAAAACAGAATTTAGCAAGATCATAAAACCGCACTGTGAAATGACCAGTGAAGACGTGGAAGAACAAGAAGTGGTGTTATGCATAGGAGATACCACCTATCTAGATTATGGCAAAATTAAAGCCAAACGGGAAGGGTATGGACTAACAGGAAATGGTGGGAATGGATTAATTTTGCACAGTGCCTTAGCGATCGCGCCCGAACAAGGGCAAGTAATCGGATTATTGTGGCAAAAATTGTGGAACCGAGAACCGAAAGCCAAGCCACCGCAAGATGAAACCGCAGAAGCAAAAAAACAATGACTTGCCCTTGCCCGAAAAGCATCCCGACAAAGGTTATTCAAAGATAAAGAGTCTTATCGATGGTTAGAAGCGATGACCGAAGTCGAGCATCAAGTAAGTAGCAGCACCCATGTAATTCATATTTTCGACCGAGAAGGAGACATCACCGAAGTCTTTGACCAAGTACGACAACTGCAAAATACAGGGGTATTAGTCAGAGCCGCCCATGACCGTAGCTTAGACCCATATAGCGAACGACTATGGCAAAAACTGGAGTCGCAACCCGTACGATTTGAACAGGAAATCAAAGTACCAGAGGCTGGTAAACGTAAAGCCCGTATCGCCAAATTGGCAGTACGAGAGACTGTCAAGTAAAATGTGTAAAGTCTAGAAGCTAGAGATGGAGCCGATCCTCGAAGAGGATCGCAAAGCGATTGAGAGCAGGTTTCCAATCGCGAATGGGCATAGTCCATTTCTTAGAAATATTCCGCATAGCCAAGTAAACTAGCTTGAAAGCAGCCTCATCGGTCGGAAAAATCTGCTGAGACTTAATCACCTTCCGCAAACTGCTATTCATCGACTCAATCGCATTAGTCGTATAAATCGCCCTGCGAATCTCAAGAGGAAACGCAAAGAAGGGGATAATGTTCGCCCAATGACTGCGCCAAGATTTGGAGATCGAGGGATATAGTTTGTCCCATTTTTCAGCAAAGAGTTCAAGGTTAAACTCCGCCTC
>Ga0209990_10000419_pt1 | contig 40770 bp, 36 predicted proteins | sample NOAtaG_6_FD_187304 | JGI IMG/M metagenome (GOLD analysis project Ga0209990, IMG submission 187304) | Freshwater lake microbial communities from Lake Erie, under a cyanobacterial bloom - NOAA_Erie_Diel5S_2200h metaG (SPAdes) (version 2) | ecosystem: Environmental > Aquatic > Freshwater > Lake ...
CGCCGCTGATTGTCTTGTATTACGACCGCAGCGTGCGGCTGATCGCCAACCATGTGGAAGGGCTGGGCAACAATCCGATGAACCAGCTTGTCCTGAAGCGCGTACGGTTGAATCAAAAAGCAAAGGAATGAAACGCATTTTACCCATACTCCTGCTGCTCGCAGGTACAGCGCCAGGCGCCCTCCTGGCCCAGGAAGCCGCCAACGACAGCGTGGAAGTGGATCTGCAGATCGGCGGACTGATCGAACTGGCCACGTGCAAGGGCACGACCTATGGGGCGCTTGAAATGCACCGCAAGTCGCGCACCCAGCTCGATCTGGACAAGCCGGGCTACGATACCCTCAGCGGTGCCGGTTTCTTCAACTGGTTCTTCCGCGAAGGCGATTTTGACTCCCAGAAGGTGCCCTGCGAACTGAAAGGCAAGACCTTTCCGATCATTTCGATGGAATCGTTTACCGACCGCAATACCGGTGCTGTGCGCGATGTCCTCTTTCTGCGGGTGGACAAGTATACCGTCATCTGGTGCGAACTGGGGCCGGCCCTCGATGCCGATGAAATCCGCATCGTACCCTGAGTTCCGATTGCAGTAATTTGCAGGGCTTATGGACAACGCTTCCATCCTGCGCAAGCTGAACCTTTACGCCAAGCTGGCCGAGCTGCACCAGCAGAATCCTTTCCGCTACAAGGCTTACGCCACGGCGGCCTTCAACCTGCGCAAGACCCGCGACGATATACAGGCGATGGACGATGCCGCGCTCTCTGCCATCCAGGGTGTAGGGAAGGGCGTTCTGGCTGCCATCCGCAGCATGGCCTCCACCGGCAGCTTTCCCGAGCTGGATGCCTTGCGGGAACAGACTCCTCCCGGCGTGGTGGAACTGCTCGAAATCAAAGGCCTTGGACCGAAGAAAGTGCTGCAATTGTGGAAGGAAGCCGGCATCGAAGACCCGGGCAGCCTGCTCGATGCCTGTCGCGAAAACCGCCTCGTACAATTGAACGGTTTCGGGCTCAAGACCCAAGCCGAGCTGTTGAAGGCACTCGAATTCGCCCAAGGCGCTGCCGGACAGATGCATTACGCCCGCGCGGCCCGCATCGCAGCCGAATGGCTTTCCAAACTGGAAAAGGAGTTACCCGGAACGCATGCCTGGACCGGAGCCCTGCGCCGCGCTTCCGAAGTGGTGAATGCCTTTGAACTCCTCAGCACCGCTCCGGCTGCAAGCCTGCCACAATTGGCAGATTTACTGGAACTGGAGGCTTTCGAGGTGGGTGATGATTGTTCCGTGGCGTCCACAGCTTACGGCCTCCGGCTACAGGTTTATCATTGTACCGAAGCAGCATTCGAAAGGCGGCAGTTCGAACTGACCGGGCCGGAAGCGCACCTGCAGGCCGCTGGTTATCGGGCGGATGCAGCATTCAGCGACGAAGCGTCTTTTTACCGTGCAGGGTCTTGGACTTTCGTACCACCCGAATGCCGCGAAAATCCGGATTGCCTGAGCCTGGCCCCCGGTGAATTTGACGATCTGCTCCGTGCCGAAGACCTCTGCGGCGTCTTGCACAACCACAGCACCTGGAGCGACGGACTGAACAGCATCGAAGAAATGGCCCGGGCCTGCATGGACGGCGGCTATACCTATTTCGGCATCTGCGACCACAGCCGCAGTGCGGGATATGCCGGCGGCCTCAGCGCCGAACGCGTCTTGCAGCAAATGGAGGAAATCGATGTGCTGAACGCCAAACTTGCACCATTCCGGATCTTCAAAGGCATCGAATCGGATATTCTGGGCGACGGTTCCCTTGACTATGATTCGGAAATCCTTGCCCGTTTTGATATGGTAGTCGCTTCGGTGCACAGCAACCTCAAGATGGACGAAGACAAGGCCACGGAACGCCTCATCCGCGCGGTGGAGAATCCGTATACCACGATCCTCGGGCATCCGACCGGCAGGCTGTTGCTGATACGCCGCGGTTATCCGATCGACCACCGCAAGGTGATCGATGCCTGCGCAGCCAACGGCGTCGCCATCGAAATCAATGCCCATCCATACCGCCTCGATATCGATTGGCGCTGGCTGGACTATTGCATGGAAAAGGAAGTGATGGTCAGCATCAACCCCGATGCGCACGAAAAATCGGGCATCCACGACATGCAGTACGGATTGCTCGCAGCGCGCAAGGGATTGCTCAGGCGCAGATTTTGTCTCAACGCATTGTCATGCGCCGAATTTGAACATTACCTTGCAATGCGCAAAAGCCAACGCATGCCATGAAGTTCCTGCTGCTCCGCTACAGTTCGATCGGCGATATCGTGCTCACGACGCCGGTATTGCGCTGCCTGCGGAAGCAGTATCCCGATGCGGAGATTGCCTTTGCCACCAAGGCGAAGTTTGCAACCCTGCTCGAGCCCAATCCGCATTGCGACAAGGTTTTCGGTTTGACAGGCGACCAGCCGGAGCATATCCGCCAACTGAAGGAATACGACCCTGACCGCGTCATCGACCTGCATCACAACCTGCGCACCACACGGATCAAGGCGGCGCTGCGCAAGCCCTCGCGTTCTTTTGATAAGCTCAATCTCGAGAAATGGCTGTTGGTCAATTTCAAGTGGAACCTCATGCCGTACCGCCATATCGTGGAACGCTACCTCGATGCGGTGGAAGATCTCGGCGTGCGTTACGATGGGGCAGGGCTGGATTATTTCTTTCCGGCGGATGCGGCAGCAACGCCACAGGGCTTGCCTGAAGTTCCGTTCTACGCCTATGCCGTAGGCGGGCAACACGGCACCAAGCGCATGCCGCCCGACCGCATCCGCGCTGCCTTGGAACAAGCCGGAAGTCCGGTTGTTCTCCTCGGCGACAAGAACGATGCGCTCACGTTGAAAGGCATCGAAAACGGATTGCCCCTGGTGCACAACCATTGCGGCCGCTACAGCCTGGCAGAAAGTGCGCGGGTCGTTGAAAAAGCAGCTGTCGTCGTTTCCCACGATACGGGTTTGATGCATATCTCCGCGGCTTTACGCAAGCCCATCGTCAGCATCTGGGGCAATACGGTTCCCGACTTTGGTATGACGCCGTTTTATCCGGATGGTTTCGACCGCAGTCTTTGCCGCATCATCCAGGAAGAAGAACTTTCCTGCCGGCCCTGTTCAAAAATTGGCTACGAAACCTGTCCGCGCGGCCATTTCGCCTGCATGCGCATGCCCGATCTGGATGGATTATTCAAGGAAATTACGCATTGATTTTCCCCTGAAACCCAAAGGATTCCTGGTTTTGCATCGTTGCAAGCTTTAATGCTTATGACGCGGTTCATAGATCAGGCGCATGAAGGTGCTGATGCGTTCGTTTTCCTTGCGCACCGGGATGCCCGTCACGATTCCCACCAAGAGGTTGTCTGCCAGTCCGACCCGCATTTGCGGCCGCAGGGTGGCGCTGAGCCTTCCATGTTCCACATCCTTGTTCACTTCCATGCCGATGAAGTTGCGCGTGCCATCGATCATATAATGCAGGGAAGTATTCACCTGCCACTGGGTATGGAACTTCTTGCCGGTTTGTTCCATCCGCATGTGCGGACCGCTGTAGTTGAGCGTATGGAAGTTTTGTCCCCAGCGCTTGGCCATGATCAGGAAGGGATTGAATACCTGAGCTTCCAGCCATGAAGTTTTCCCGTATTTCCTGAATTCGGGCAATACCAGTTCATGTATATAACCCAAGGCCAGGCTGGATTTATGCTTGTCATCCACGAGAAAACTGTACTGGCCGGCGATTTTCAGGCTATTGAGGCGGCTTCCCGGACGATTGCCGCCGTTTACGCCGCTGTAATAGAAGGTAAAAGGAAGTTCAAACTCCAGGCCGAGGCGGTTAACCGGAGCAAATTCATATTCTACCAAGGTGGTATATGCGTCGTAGCGCTCGTTATCCGTCAGGCCCACGCCAACATTCCATTCTTTTTCCCCTTTGCGGGCACCCAGGTCGCGGATCAGATCGATGAACAGCGGTTCGGCGTGCAATACCTTATTGGAGCCTTTCCTTTCTTCGGTTTCGGCGATGTATACGCTGTCGAGCCGGTTGTTTTCAATGGAACTGCTGTCAACCTGCGCCTTTGCATTTGGCCATGCCATAATCACCAGGCCAAACAGGCCTGTCGTCTTCATCAGGAGGGATCGCATGCCGCGCATGGCGCAAGCATTATGCCAGAGCCTCGCTATTCACCGTAGTGTCAGCGTTTTTTGAACAAGCACTGACAAAATAGGGGAGAAGAATTACTGGATACCCAGCCCGATCGAGAATCCCACGCGGGGCAGGATACCGGAGAAGCCGTGCAGCGGGAAAGCAGTCGAATTCAGGTAATTGTAATCCTTACGGCCGTTGCGTGCGATTTCATAGGTATCGGTCTTGCTGTTGCTCACGCGAAGACCGGCGCCAAGGTGCATGTCGACATAGATGAAATCGCTCACCACCATCTGGCGGCCCAGTACGAAGCCAATGTTGAATGGCGTATGGGTGACTTTTACGTCTTTCAGGTCGTATTGAAAGGTATTGGGGTCGTAGGTTTCGATGGTGCCTTTGTCGGTATACGAACCGGCCTGGGCGAAGAAACCGCCGTACATACCCATAGGCGTTTCTGAACCGAGTTTCTTGACTACCTTGAACTTGTTGGGATAGAAGCGAGCCATGTATTCTACGGCTACACCGGTGGAAGAACGGCCGTCCATATCTTCCGGATTGGCGGGCTTGTAGCGCGCGAGCAGGCTGAAATTGTGGCTCAGGCGCATGTCGTCGTTGAAGATTTCGGCTCCTCCGTGCAAGGTGTTCACGAACAGGTGTTGGGGTGAAAACTTGATGATGGTGCGGGGGAGGGGACCGCTGTACTGCGATTTCTGTGCCGTGGCCGTCAGCGCTGCACACAAGGCACTGCTAAGAATGAGGAGACGTTTCATGGTGTTGATCGGGTTCAATATTACGGGCTTTGCTGCAGAATGCATGCCAGCTTTTGTCATCAAAACACTCAAATAAAAAAAGCTGTCGATGAAGACAGCTTTTTTGGGCGAATAACCGGGCTCGAACCGGCGACCCCTAGCGCCACAAGCTAGTGCTCTAACCAACTGAGCTATATCCGCCGTTTTGGGACTGCAAATTTATTACAAGCTTTCGTATCCTCAAGTGCTTTGCAACTATTTTGCGGAAAAAATGCGGGAACCCGCGCATATCGCCCTTTTCGCCAGTTGGTACCCGACCGATCCGGAAGCCCTGAACGGCAATTTCTGCCGGGCTTTCGCCTTGTTGCTGTCCGGTAAATACCGTGTTTCCCTCATCCATGTCGAAATGGATGAAAACATCCGCAGGGTGCAAATCGAAGAAAAAACCGACGGCAAGATGCAGGTTTTTACCGCCAGGGTGCCGCGCAGGAAGGGTATTTTCTTCGCTCCGCAGAACCAATGGCGCTGGTTTCAAACCTATGCCCTGCTCTTACACCGTGCCGAGCAGGTTGCCGGGAAAGCCGGACTCATCCACGCAGAAGTCGTATGGAAGGCCGGTCTCGCCGCGTGGAAACTTGCGTGGCAGCGGAAAATCCCTTTTGTGCTGCGCGAACATTGGACCGGCTATTACCCTGCCGATCCGCAGCTCAAGGGTTGGAAAGCCATATTGCACCGCATGATACTCCGCAGTGCAGCCGGTGTGGCAGCGGTATCCCTGCCCCTGGCCCGGGCGCTCGAGCGATGGGGAGCCAAACACGGTGTGGCAATCATCGCCAATGCCGTTCATCTTCCCGAAAACCTGGAAGTGCAGCAGCAGCCGGAACCACCTGTTTTTGTGCATGTCACCAATTTCAGGGAAGCGCAGAAGCAGACCGGGCAGGTGATTGATACCTTTCTCCAATGGAAACAACAACGTCCCGACGCGCAGCTCTGGGTTGTGGGAAGAGGATATGCATCTTTGCCGGAAAGCCTGCGCCGCGACCGGTCGGTGCATTTTACCGGTGCACTGGCGCGGCATGAACTGACCGAATTGTATAGCAGGGCAACGGCATTGATTTCCTACAGCCAGTTTGAAACCTTTGCCATGAGCGTTGCCGAGGCGCTGGTTTGTGGTTGCCCGGTGATCTATACCGCTTGCGGTGGACCCGAATCTTTCGTGTTGCCCGGTATGGGTTTGCAGGTGGATGCCGAAAAACCGGCAACTTTGCTCGCCGCCATGGAGCAAATAGCAGCAAGAGACCGTTTCGACCGCGAGGCCATTGCCCGTCAGGCAAAGCTATCGTTCGATCCACAGAATTTGCTGGATACGTATACCCGTTGGATCAAGGAATTGTAAGCCATGTGTGGAATCGCCGGAATCATCGCCTGGACGCCGCAGCAAGGAAAGAAACTGCGGGCGGAAGTTGATCGCATGCAGCAAATCCAATGGCAGCGCGGCCCCGATGCCGGCGGAACCAGTATGTTGGATATGCAGGGTGCCTGGAGCGATGCCCTCGATGCAGATACTTCCTATCAAATAGATGCCAGTAAATACAGGCTGGATAATGTTGCATTTGATTTAACCGATACAAGGGTTGCCTTGTGCCACCGCCGCCTGTCGATCCAGGATGTTTCCGAAAAGGCACATCAACCGATGGCCGATGCAAGCGGTCGTTATCGCTTGATATTCAACGGAGAAGTATTCAATTTCGCTGAACTCCGTAGCGAAATGGAAATGCGCGGTCAGGTGTTCAGCAGCCGCAGCGATACGGAGGTGTTGTTGTACGGACTGATCCACCACGGTGCAGACTTTCTTGCCCGCCTCAACGGTTTCTTCGCCGGCTGCTGGGTGGATGCCCAAACAGGAGATTGCCTGCTGTTCCGCGACCGTCCGGGGGTAAAGCCGCTCTTCTTCCTGAATCAAACCGGCCGCCTGGCTTTTGCGAGTTCTACGAACGCGTTGCGCAGCCTGTTGCCCGGCTGCACCATACGGAAAGAACAACTGGCTGCGTACCTCGTGTACGCGCAGACCTTCACGGAACATGGCAAAACCTGGTTTGAAGAAATAGCTGAGTTATTGCCGGGCAATTATTTGATTATCAACACTAAAACAGGTGAGCAGCGCCACAGAGTAATTCCACCCTTCCAGGCAAGGGAAGCAACACTGGAGACACAGTTGCAGACATCGCTCACCCAGCGCCTGGTGGCCGATGTTCCATTGGGTTTTGCAGCCAGCGGCGGACTCGACAGTTCCCTCCTGCTTGGGATGTCTGCTGCCATCCAACCGGAACAAACAACACAGCGCCTCGCTTTTTCATCGGTTTCAAACGATGTTCTCGCCGATGAAACGCACTGGCAGGAAATGATGGCCCGGCATACCGGCCTACAACGCATTGCCTGCGCGGTTCAAAGCCAGGATGCTTCCGCCCTGGAGACGCTCATGCAGGCTGCCGATATGCCACCTGCCGGCTGGAACAACCTCGCGCATTTCCAGCTTTGCCATACTGCCCGCGCACACGGCGTCAAGGTGATGCTCAACGGACAAGGCGCCGATGAACTTTTCGCCGGCTACAAAGCCTACCTGCTGTTTTGGTGGCAGGAGCAGGATTTCATTCAGCGTTTTAATGCGATAAAAATATTCCATAACAGCGGTTTGGGATTAATGGAAGGGCTGTCGCTGTTGATTCGTCACGGCTGGCAACGGCACATTTCGCCCAAGCGCTGGCAGGAATTGGCTTTGAAGCGTAAGCCTTTTGCAACGATGTTGGGCAGGGATGTACTTGACAACTTGCCCACGCCGACCGCCTTTCCCCCGAACTTATCATCCGCCCTGCAGACCGATTTTTACGGGCAGAAGCTCGGGCAGATGCTGCAATGGGAAGATCGGAACAGCATGGCAGCCGGACTGGAATCGCGGAATCCTTTCGCCGACGATGCTGCCCTGGCCTCCTTGGCATGGGCGATGCCTTCGGGCAACAAGATTCACGAGGGCTGGAGCAAGTATCCATTGCGGCAACTCGGTGCGAAGTACCTGCCGGATGCCATCACCTGGCGCCGCGACAAGAAAGGATTCACGGTGGCCGACCGGCAATTCACCCTGAACGCCTGGCCCGTCTTAACGCAATGGCTGGCCAGCGTGCCCGATACCTGGGCCGTACAATCGGAACTTCAGGCGGTGCTATCTTCACCTGAAAAATACGATGATGCGCAGCTCGCTTTTGTTTTCCGCCTGGCCGCAGCTGCGCGTTTTGTTCAACTCACCCAAAGCGCGTGGCCATGAAACGCAGCCTTGCCTTCAGCACCTTCGCCATGCGCCTCGGCGCAGCCATCGCCGGCTTCCTGACGGTGGTGCTCTGTTCGCAGTTCCTCGGCGCTGAAGGTCGCGGTCAGCTGAGCATACTCCTTGCATGGATACAATTGTGGATGATCGCCAACGAGTTCGTCGGCGGCAGCACCCTTGTCAACCTCACGCCGCGATACGGCGCAGCACGGCTCTGGCCCGCTGCCATGGCCTGGCTCTTGCTCTTGTTGCTGTTGGCCTGGTTGTGGCATCCCGGACTGGAACAACCTGTGTTTCTGGCGCCGGCTTTGGTCTTCATGGCCTTTCTTGGCGCACTGACCATCCATTACAGCCTCTTGCAGGGGTTGGGAAAGATGCGCACCCGCAACCGCGCCCAATTGCTGCTCGAAGCAGGCAAGCTCCTTGCGGTGGCCGGTTTGATCTGGCTGGCGCAGGGCGCGCTGGTCGAGGTGAAATCGGTCGTTTGGGGTTTTGCCTTCGCCGCAGCTGTTGCAGCGCTTTTTACGTTGCCGACGGTGCTACGCGCATTGCCGGCGCCGGGTTTGCCACCTGCTGAAATGTTCCGCGCCGGCTGGTGGTCGCAGCTGGGGCATTTGGTGCAGTTCCTCAACTACCGTTCGGTCTTGTTCCTCATCGCGCAGCAACTTGGCGACGCCGAAGCCGGTCGTTACAGCAATGCCCTGGTGATCGCCGACGCTGTCTGGATTTACGGCAACAGCCTCGGTTCGGTGGCCCACATGAAAATGGTGCTCGATGGCCGGCCCGCCAGGGCAGCAGCCTGGCTGCGCCGCTATACTTCCCTCAGTTTTTGGGGAACGCTGCCGGCGGTTCTCGTATTGGCCGTGCTGCCCGACGCCGTATTCACCAGTCTTTTCGGTGACGACTTCGCCGGGTTCGCTGCCAATCTTAAGCCCTTGTTGCCTGCGGTACTGGCACTTTCCTGGAGCACGGTGCCCAGTCATTTCCTGCATGCCCGCGGTGCCTTCCGCACCCTCATGCTCTTGAATGCCTCCGGCTGGCTGCTGCAGATCGGGTTGGCCTGGCTGTTGCTGCCTGTTTACGGACTTGCAGGGGCGGCCTGGGCTGCATCCGCCGGGTTTGCCGGCATCCTGTGCGTCCAATTGCTGCTCTTGCGCTTCCGCTATGGTATGGCCTGGCGCAACTTGCTGCCCGGAAGTGCTTTTGCCCTGGCAGTGCTGAAGAAGTTTGTTCCTAAGTGATTTTCTGAGTGATGATAGCACAGTTGCATTACCCGAACTGTAAGGTATTTGGCATCTTACCCAGTCACAATGGCTCTAAGTAGCATATTAAAGCAACGTGGTTTGCTTGAGATAGCTTTTACGTGGTTTAAAGACACAAAGGACATGAACGACACAAACGCTCGACGCGCCAAAGTCCTACGGTGTTGCCAGCGTCCCACGAAGGTTACACTGGTATTGTTCAATGAAAACTGCCACTTCCACGCATTCCCTGCGCCATACTGAGCTTCTACAATATCATCACCTTGCGCAGTTCCTGCCTTCCCTGGAAGAAGAAACGGAAATAATAGGTGCCCGGCGCCCAGGTGCTGATGTCGAGGGTGCGTTCGAGCTTGCCATCGGTCAGGGTTTCGTTGTTGCGCTGCAATTCCTTGCCGTTCGCATCCTGCACCGTCCATTGAACCGCTACGCCCGGACTGATTTGCAGGTGCAGGTGCAACCTGGCCTCCGAACGGCTCACCGGAACAGGGAATAAGCGCAATTGCACCGCCGAAGCTGCAGCCTGCACAATCGGATTGATGGGTTTACGCACCGTATCCGTTGGCAGGCCTGGTATACGACCTGCGTTCCGCGAACGATCGTTCAAGCCGGAAATCAAGGGCACGGTATCTGCCGGAAATCCCAGTGTATTGCCGGCCACGCGCAGGCTGTCGTTCAACCATGTCAGCACGGGCATGGAATCCCGCTTCGGCCGATCGATCCGGTCTTTGGGTACGACCGAGAGTATGGCCGCGTCGATGCCTTCATACACTACAAACGTGGAATCGTGCCGCCGCGAATGCCAGGACTCCTTGCCAAAAGGAACCAGCGAGTCTTTGCCATATAAGGTCGGGGCGTTGTAGTTGACAAAGAACTGCAGCTTGCCGTGGCTGTTGAGCAGCAAGTCGCAGCGCGGGTTTTCCTGGTGGTGCGTCCAGCCGCCGGCACGGGTATGCCAACGGAGCTTGCCGAGGCTATCCAATGCGCAGATCCAAAGGCTGCGGTAGCGACCTGAAACGCGCACCGAATCGCCGGGCGCATCGTACAAAACTGCCGAAGCGGTAATCCAGCCGGCGAGTATGCAGTTTCCTTCGCTGTCTACATGCAAGTCCAATGGGCGGTCGTCGTTGTCGCCGCTCACCCTTGCAAGCCAGCGCAACTTGCCTTTCGCGTCGTATCGTATCAGGAAGTAGTCGTACCAATTGGTCAGGTATTTCTTTCCTCCGGCCTGCAGCTTAAAGCGCCTGCCATAGGATTCGGTGGGATAGGCCATGGTCAGGCAGAAATGCCCGCCACCCGGAGCCGCTTTGATCTGGTGGATAGACGCATCTTTCAAGTCAAAATGCAATGAATCGTAACGCAGGAGCGCACCGTCGTTCCTATCGATATACAAGAGGGTGTAGCGGAGTTCGGGGCCGTGACTGGGTATGATATACGCCTTCCCGTTGGTGTTCCACAACTTGAATCTTTCCTGATGAAAAACCGTCATCACCGGGTTGCCGCTGGAATCGATATCAAAGAAGCGGGCGTTGGTGCTTCCTCCGTAAAACACCCATTCCTCGCGACCTTCCGGCGTATACTTGAGCAGGATGATGGAGTAATTGTAGGTGTAGTCGGCACCGCTGCCTGTAAGCAGGGTATGCCGGTCGAATGCAATGGAATTGGCATGGGCATAGGCCTTGACATAGACATTGCCTTCACGGTCGCAGCGCACGTCCATCATCGCGCTGTGGTCTTTCGACATCCCGCTGCGGGCCCAGAGCAGTTTGCCTGCCGGACTGTACTTGGCCACAAAGCTGCAATAGATCGGAATGCGGATGGACGCATCTTCTACTGTAGTTGCCGGCATGGGCATACCGGGACCGCCTATTTCAGTCAGGCGCGCTTCGCCCTGGTAATTGCCGGTAACGAGGATATTGCCTTGCGGGTCGTGGGCGATGGCCCAGGCATGCATGCTGCCCGTGCCGCCGCTCTCCAGGTGCCAGCGCAATTTACCGGTACTGTCGTAGCGCCCGATGAGCATACGCGACGGATTCTTGTGCTGAATCGGCTGAAATCCGCTGCTGTCGATGAATTCCTTTCCGCTGTAGTAATGCACATTGCCGCGGTTCTCGCCGCCGCCGATAAAGCTGATATCGTCGTTCGGTGCGAGGGCGATGCCGTTGATGCCCTGGGTGTAATGTCCGCTGAGCCGGTTAACCCATTCCGCCGGAACAAAATCGGGTTTCTGGGCAAGGAGTGCCGAACCGGCCAGCGCGAACAGGGTAAACAGGATGTTTTTCATGATTGTTGCCCCAGCCGTGCGAGGAGGAAGTCTTTTTTGGAGGGTGAAACTTCGATTTCGCTGCCGTCTTCTAGCACTGCATAGCCGCCTTTGCCGCGGTGCCAGGCCTGCACGGCGTCGAGGCGTACAAGATGGCTCTTGTGTACACGCATGAAGCCCTGGCCTTCGAGCAGTTCATCGAAGTAGCGCAAGACGCGGCTGACGGTTTTCTTGCGCCCGTCGCGCAGGTAGATATCGGTATAGTTGCCGTTGCCGCTGAAGCGCAATACTTCGTCGAGCTTCAATACTTCGGCGCCCTGGAGCGTCGGAATGAGCAGCTTTTTCAATCCGCCCGGGCCGAGGTTATCGCGCAACACGCTGAGGTCGCTGAGGGTATGCGGCGCCTGCTGCACCTTTTCTACGGCCTTGATGAGTTCGTTGATGTTCAACGGCTTGAGCAGGTAATAGGCTGCGCTGGAGTTCAGGGCCCGCAAGGCGTATTCGCTGAAGGCGGTCACGAAGATGGTTTGGAAGGGGATGCCGGCGGTTTGTTCCAACACATCGAAGGCATTGCCGAAAGGCATTTCGACATCCAGGAAAACGAGATCGGGCTTCAGTTGCCTGATCTGCGCCACGCAATTGGGAACATCGGAGGCTTCACCGATGCTTTCAACCTGCGGACAGTATTTCTGCAGGTAATGGATCAGGGTTTCGCGGCAGGCGGTTTCGTCGTCTGCGATCAGGGCCTGTAGGCGTCGTTCAAGCATGGGCGTGGCTGAGTAGGGGGATGGTGATGGTGACGCGGGTGCCGGGACTGCTTTCTCCGGGGTAGGCATCGGCTACCTGGACGGCCACACGGGTGCGGTGCAGCTTGTTGAGGATGTCCAGCCGTTCGGCGGTGTTCTTGAGTCCGGTGCCTTCGCTGAGTTTTTGGTTGGCCGTTTTGATGGCTGCGCTTTTCTGCCTTCCGATGCCGTTGTCGGTAATCACAGCCTCGAGCTGGTTTTCGCGCAGGCCGATGGCAATGTGCAGGATACCAGGCGTTTCGCGGTAGCGCAATCCGTGCCAAACCGCGTTTTCGACGTAGGGTTGGAAAAGGAGCGGGGGGACATCGATTTCGTCCAGCGGCAGCATTTCGTCCAGTTCCCAGCTCAGTTCGAAGCGATCGGAAAAGCGTGCCTGTTCGAGGGAGGCATAGATTTTCAACATGTCCAGCTCTTCCCGCAGGGAAATAAAATCGCGGGCGCTGTTGCTCATCACGCGGCGCATCAGGACGCTGAAGTCGCTGAGGAACTGGTTGGCTGCCCTTTCGTTGTGGACGCTGATATAATGGTTGACCGAATTAAGTGAGTTGAAGATGAAATGTGGATTCATCTGGTTGCGCAGCGATTGCAGGCGGTTGCGGAGGCTGGCGCGCTGCCGTTCGCGCAAGGTGCGGATCAGCCAGAAGAGGAGTCCGCTGAACAACAGCAAAACCACCGCCATGGCAATCAGCGCCTGGCGCTGCCGGCCGAGCTCCCATTGTTTGCGCAATTCGTTGGTTTCCAGGTTGCGGATGCGCTCTTCCTGCCGCGCAAACTGCTCGTTGAGCCCCAGCTGCCGCACCTCCTTCAGGATGTCTTCCTGCCTGAACGAGTCGGCCAGGGCGATGTATTGCCGGTAAGCCGACAGCGCTGACTTCAGGTCTCCGTTCTTTTCATGGGCTTCGCTGAGCTTCAGCCAGCTTTCGCGTGCTGCTGCCGCATCGCGGATCTTTTGCGCCGTTTCCAGACTCGCCGTGTACATGCGGATGGCAGGCACTGTCTCACCTTGCATCAGATAGGTTCCGCCCAGGTTGAAATAGGCCTGCTGCACCACCGGGAAATTGCCGCTTGACAAAGCCCCGCTGACGATCTTGTTGTACATGGGAATTAGCGTCTGGTTGGCATTGTAGCCCGAAGAGGTGCTAACGCCATCGCCAAAATTCCATTTGTATGATTTGGCCGCAAACGTGTTGGAATGCACAATCAGTCCCTGGTTGCTCATAACAAGGGCCACCGCACTATCGGTTTGCCCGGTCTTCATGTAGATATTGCTGAGCTGGTTGATGGCATTTAACTGCGCGACGGTATCGGCGCTGGTATTGCGGATGTTTTCCTTCAGCATTTCAATCGCCTTGTCGTTGTTGCCGCCGGAAGATTCCATGTCAGCGATCTGGTTCACGATCTCCGCTTTTTGTTTGGAAGGAAGCACCGTACTCTTCACCACCTTCTTCTTGATCTTGAGTGCATCGTCGGCTTTGCCTGCGCGCGCCAGGGCATTGCTTTGCTGGTTTTCGGCCAGGGCGCTTTCCTTCAGCCTGTTGATGGAACGGTAACCTGCTGCGGCATAAGCGAAATAGGTGGCAGCGCGTGCATAATTGCCGTTTTCATAATGCAGTTCTCCAAGCAATTGGTAGGCCCGGCTGCTGCCCAGTTTGTCGTCAGTCGCCTGGCTTTTCTCGAGCGCTGCGGTTGCGAGTTCCATGCTGCGTGCAGGTTCGCTGGCCTTGATCTTTCGCGCTTCCAATAATTCTGTGCCGGAACTCACCTGCTGCGCCTGCATTTCCCGCAGCGAAGTGCAGGAAAGGAGCATGGCGAGGAGCAGAATCCGGATAGACACAGCACAAAGATATTCAGGCATTTTTTCCCCGCCTGCCGGAAAACAGCGGTTTTCACCCGCACTTTCTTCCCTTTTACACGTTCAAAATGCCGTTTTACGTATCCGGAAGCGTGTTTGAGTCATTGCGGAAAAAGCGCATGGGCAGGCGGGCACCTTTGTTTCGGAAACCAAGCCAATCAACACCATGAAAACCACATTGCTAACCCTCGGCCTGCTCAGTGCCGGCATCGCCCTCCAAGGCCAGTACAACAAGGAAAACCTGGGCTTGTACAAAAACAAGATTTCGACGGCCGATTCGGTCTATACCGTTGTGGGCAGCCAAAGCGCCGGATCCATTTCCCATCAATGGAATTTCGGAGACATGGGTGAAAAAGGCCGCCAGATGTACCAGCAGGTGAGTGCCGAAGAACAACGCTATACCTTCCGCAACCTGCGCATCTACATGATTACAGCCGAGAATCAGTTCAAATCGGCCCATGGCCATGTAGGGCATTACCTCAACCTCACAGAAGGGCTGGCCAAAGGGAAGGTGAAGGTGACGGAAGCGGGTGGCGGCGTGGTGAATACCCTGATGTTCAGCAATGTGAGCCAGGATACCATCATGATCCTGGCCGGCGAGGTAGTTACCGGCGGCAAGCAAGACCGTGTGGTGGCGAAAGATCTCTTGCTGCTGCCCGGCATGACCAATGTCCAAGTGCCGGTATTCTGCGTGGAGCAAGGTCGCTGGACGCCCAACGGAACCGGTATGCAGTTCAACGGTCATTTCGGGTTCTCGGCTCCGGCTGTGCGCAAGGCTGCAGTGGTCGACAAAAACCAGCAGCAGGTATGGCAGAACGTGGCCCAGAAGAACAAGGAAGTGGGCACTTCGAGCAGTTCAGGCACCTATGCTGCCATCGCGAACTCCGAGAAATTGAAGGAAGAGCTCGACGCTTATCTCAAACACTTCAATGAACTGATGCTGGCCGACAGCAATGCCATTGGTTTTGTGGCTGTTACCGGCGATACAGTGATATCCTGCGATCTTTTCGCCAACAATGCCTTGTACCGCAGCCAGGCCGGTTCGCTGTTGAAGGCGTCTGCAGTAGAGGCAATTGCCACCGGAGCCGCCGTGACCATCAAGGCAGCTGAGGTAATGGGCTTCCTGAACGAATTCCTGAGCGAAGAGAAGAAGCAGGAAGAAAAGGTGGAATCGAGCGGCACGATCCTGAAATCGGGCGCGAGCAAGTTGCACATGAATTATTTCAAGCGATGAGCCCGATCCTCCGAACCTTATTGCTCATTCTGCTGAGCGCATGCAAACCCTGGCTGCCCCTGTTGGCGGCCGGGTCGGAGCCGGCAGGACTGACATTGCAGACAGATACGGTTTTGACACCCGGTTTAGTAGTCAATGATCCTCGGATTTTTGTTTCAAGGCCCGATGACTACCTGATTCCTCCGCCTCATTATTACTGGCAACCACAAACCATCAGCTACCAGCCTTGCTTCACTGTCGCGTTGCCCGATCCCAAGGTCGACAGCCTGAAGCAGGTGGTTGACTCCATGGCCGGATTGCAACGCGCACAGCTGCGTGCCGATTCTGTGCTGCGGGTACAACTGAAGCAACAGCAGCAAAAGTTCAGCAGTCTTCAGCAAGTGCATGCAACTACCATACGCGAGAAAAATTGGTTCCGCGCGGCAAGCTGGATAACTGGAGGCCTGTTTGGCCTGAGTTTGGTGATGTTGGCGAAGTGGAGGAGGGGCATGAATCCTGGATGAAATGCCAATGCGAGGGCTGCACCTTAAATAGCCATGAATGCAATTTAATGCCCTCTGGAAATTCAGGTGCGCTTACAAGCTACCTTGTTCAGTTTCCATGATTTTCAAAACATACAATTCAAGTTCTGGCAAGAAATTTTCAACCACGCCCCAAACAGCCCAAAGATCAACGCCTATGTAATCGTGAATCAACTTGTCACGAAGACCTGCAACCTTTTTCCACGCTATTTCAGGATGCTTTTCCCGAAATGTAGAATCGAGATGTTTGGTTGCTTCTCCGATAACTTCAAAGTTTCTGATAACCGCATCTTGGATTATAGTGCTTTGGAGAAATTGCTCCTCGCTGCAATCCTTGGTATAGCTCTTGATTTTGGCTATGCAATCCGAGATGTGCTCGAGGTATATCCGGTTGTCCTTTTTCACTACAGGATTCTGATGAGATCTTGGTGAACGTAGGACTGCAATTGTGGTTTCAATGATCGAACGGTAACAAGATCAACCTTGATGCCCAGAAGGGTGGTTAGCTCCTGCTCCAATCCGATCAACTCAATCAGGTCGATGCGCTGATCAAAGTCTATCAGAATGTCCAGGTCGCTGGATTCACGTTGCTCATTGCGGGCATAAGAACCAAAAATCCCGACCATTGAAGGTGAATAGCGCTTCAAGGTATCCTTGATGATGGATTCCTGTTCCGGAGAGATCATAATACAAATATAAACGATTCGTGCCTTGCTAGAATCTGTATATGAAGTGCTAAATGGTATGTAGATACTTCAAGGTGCGTTTTTACAGAGCGCAAAAGTATTCACCTTTAACTTCATTTCTTTTTGATTGAGTAGTAAGCATGCACGCCATTTCTGCTCTCCCCGACCACACCCTAACTTTGCCACATGGCAACGCGCATGGAGCAATTGCAGGCTTTTCTGCAGGACAGTCCCAACGATCCTTTCCTTATCTACGCAATCGCGCAGGAACATATCTCGGCCGGAGACGATGCTAAGGCGCGTGAACTGTTTGAAAAGCTGCGCAGCGAACAGCCCGATTATGTGGCCACCTATTACCACCTGGGCAAACTACTGGAAAGGCAAGGCGATCGCGAAGCGGCTTTGTCCATTTATCAGGCAGGCATAGAAGCCGCTACGCGCACCAACGAACGCCATGCGCTCTCCGAACTGCAAAGCGCTAAGCTGGAACTGGAATACGATTGAGCCAAACCGTCCTCAGTTCTTGAGGAAGCGGTACTTAAACTTTAGGTCGGAAACTTCGGCCTCGCTGTCGTCCACCGGAGCATCCCCAAGCTTCGTGTCCATCATACTGTCGAGGAATTCCTTCAGCTCCGGACAAACCTTCACACCAAATTCTGATGCGAGCTTTACCCTTTGTTGCGCTTCGCTGTCTGAGATATTCAGTTGGATGGGCGTATTACCCGGGTAATCTTCCAGGGCCGACTTGATCACCGAAATGAGTTTTTCGTTCACGTTCTCCTGGCTCACTTCCAGTTCCAGACTCTTCACGAATCCCGTATGGGCATGGCTGAGGTGCTGGATATGCAGAATCTCCATGCGCGGTTGTGGTGGATCACCGAATCCTTTTTTGATCACTCCGCGCACGTTCAGAAAATAATCTTTGTCGATCAGCGCCTTGAACTTGATATAGTCCTTGCTAAATAGCCTGAATTCATACGAACCACTGTAGTCTTCGAGGGTGAAGCGGCACCAGGGCTCACCTTTCTTGGTTAGCAGGTCGAGCTTGTTGGTCACGATGCCGACGGCGCTGAATTCGTATCCGATGGTCTCTGCAAAGCCTTCCAGGTCTGCCAGGTCGACGCTGCTGAGCAGTTCGGCTTCGAAGCGGAACATGTCCATCGGATGCTTCGAAATGTATACGCCCACCACATTGCATTCGTGTTTGAGCTCTTCGAGCAGGCTGTATTTCTCTACGGCCGGCATGCGGGGTTCCTGTGAATTGAAGGTATTGTCGCCGCCGAACAGCGAGGTTTGTCCGCTGAGCTTTTCCTGCTGCAGGCGCAGGCCGTATTCCACCGCCATTTCGATACCGGTCTTGCCTTTGGTATCGGCTTCGAGGTATTGGCGGCGGTGGTAACGGCTGTCGAAATCAAAACAGCCGCCCATGGCCATGGCTTCGAGTGTTTTCTTGTTCACCGAGCGCAGGTTGATGCGGCTGGTGAGGTCGAAAATATTGAGATAGGCGCCGTTCTTCTGCCGTTCTTCAATGATTTCCTCCAGCGCTGCCTCACCCACACCTTTGATGGCGCCAAGCCCGAAGCGAACCTGTCCCTTGTCGTTTACGGAGAACTCAATCTGACTTTCATTCAGATCCGGCCCGAGCACATTGAGCCCCATGCGGCGGCATTCATCCATAAAGAAGCTGACCTTCTTGATATCGCCCATGTTGTTCGCGAGCACGGCTGCCATGTATTCAGCCGGGTAATTCGCCTTGAGATAGGCCGTTTGGAAAGCAACCACGGAATAGCAGGTAGAATGCGATTTGTTGAAGGCGTAGGAAGCAAATTCTTCCCAGTCGCTCCAGATCTTCTCGCAAATCTTCCGGTCGTGGCCGTTTTTCTCGCAACCGTCAAGGAACTCAGGCTTGAGCGCATCGATGATTTCCTTTTTCTTCTTACCCATGGCCTTGCGGAGCTCATCGGCTTTTCCCTTGGAGAAACCGGCCAGGCGCTGGCTGAGCAGCATCACCTGTTCCTGATAGACCGTGATGCCATACGTTTCGCGCAGCAGCTCCTCCTGGATGGGCAGATCGTATTGGATGGGCGATTGCCCGAGTTTACGCTTAATAAATTCGGGGATATACTTCAACGGCCCCGGCCGGTACAGGGCATTCATGGCAATCAGGTCGCCGAACTGCGATGGCTTCAGGTCTTTGAGGTATTTCTGCATCCCGGCGCTTTCGAACTGGAAAGTGCCATTGGTTTCACCACGCTGGTATAGCTCGTAGGTCTTGGCATCGTCGAGCGGTATCTCGTCCGGATCGATGAGGATGCCATGCCGCTTTTCAATGATGCGGATCGCGTCTTTGATGATAGACAAGGTGCGCAGCCCGAGAAAGTCCATCTTGAGCAAGCCGGCTTTCTCGATCAGGTTTACATCGAACTGGGCGAGGTAATAGGGCGATTCCTTCGAGGTGGCGCAGGGGATATAATTCGTCAGGTCGTCTGGTGCGATAATCACACCGCAGGCATGCACGCCGGTTGAGCGCACGGAGCCTTCCAGCTGTTCTGCTGTTTTGAGCGTCTCGGCGACGAGGTCGTTCCCCTGGCGCAACTCCTTCAGCAGTTTTACGTTGTGCAGCTCTTCCGGCTTGATGTTCTCGTGTTTGGATTCAATTTCCTTCAGGTCTTTGTTGAAAATCTCATCCAGGTTGAGGTTGTTCGGCACCATCTTGCTGAGGCGGTCGGTCTCTTTCGGCGTGAGTTGCAATACGCGCCCCACATCGCGGATGGAGCTCTTGGCGGCCATGGTTCCATAGGTGACGATCTGTGCAATCTGACGCTGACCGTATTTATCGGCCACATAGCGCAATACCCGGTCGCGGCCCTGGTCGTCGAAGTCGATATCAATATCAGGCATGCTCACGCGTTCCGGATTCAGGAAGCGTTCGAACAGCAGGTCGTACTTCACCGGATCGACATTCGTGATGCCGAGGCAATACGCCACCACCGAACCGGCTGCCGAACCACGGCCCGGACCAACCCAGACGCCCATTTCGCGGGCGGCGGTCGTGAAATCCTGCACAATCAGGAAATAGCCTTCGAATTTGTTATCGATGATGGTATTGAGTTCAAATTCAATGCGTTCAGCGGTTTCAGCCGAGATCTCGCCGTATTTCTTTTTGGCGCCTTCCCAGGTGAGGTGCCGCAGGTAATCTGGCTGCGAATTGAAGCCAGGCGGCAGCGTAAACGACGGCATCAGCAGATCGCTCTTCAGATTCGGCGTGTCAATGCGGTCGAGCACCAGCATGGTGTTGTCGATCGCTTCCGGCAAGTCGTGGAAGAGTTCAGACATCTCCTGGGTGCTCTTGAAATAGAATTGGTCGTTGGCGAAACCGAAGCGAAACCCTTTTCCGTCGCCCACCGGCGTGGCTTTGTATTCGCCGGTGTTGATGCACAACAAGGTATCGTGGGCCTGCCAGTCGTCGCGCTCCACATAATGTGAGTCGTTCGTCGCGATGATCGGGATATTGTACTTCTTACCCCAGCCGATAAGAACCTGGTTGACATCTTCCTGGCTCATGCCCGTTCCGTCGATGTTCTGGAGGTTGTGCCGCTGCAATTCAATAAAATAGTCGTCGCCAAAAATTTCACGCCATTCCAGGAAGAGCTTTTCGGCTTCCTCAATGCCTTTGTGGAGGATGGCCTGCGGTACTTCGGCCCCTATGCAACAGGTGGTAGCCACCAAACCGCCGCTGTACTTACGGATCAGCTTCTTGTCGATCCGCGGGTATTTCTGATAGAAGCCGTCGATATAGCCCAGCGAACACAATTTGCTGAGGTTGCGGTAACCTTCTGCGTTTTTGGCGAGGATGAGCTGGTGATGGCGGTGGTCGCGGGTTCCGCCGAGAAATTCGCGGCGCGTCATCTCTTCCACTACATAGAATTCACAACCCAGCACCGGCTGGATACCTACCTTTTTGGCTGCTTCGTAAAACTCGAAGGCACCGAACATGTTGCCGTGATCGGTCAATGCCATGGCTTTCATGCCATCGGCTTTGGCTTTCTTTACCATGTCGTCGATCGTGGCCTGACCGTCGAGGAGGGAATACTGAGAATGTACGTGTAAATGGCAGAATTCAGGCATAAGGCGTGTCGTAAAATGAACTCCCGAAAATAGGTTGAAGGGAGGCGAAAGCAGACGAATGTGGAAAGAGTGTGGGTGTTTAAACGGTTACGAAAAAAGCAATGCGCTGTGCATCCTGAGATGGACATTCTTTCACTTTGAAGCGCCTATTTTTGAAGTCAGAACCTTATGGCACAAAACCCCGCTTTCCAGGAAGCCATCGCAAACGGCTACACCTTTAAAGGACAATGCATCGACCTCGGAGCCGCCATGCTCGAGGGCGAAGTTTATACCGGAACCCTGGTAAAAGCCCCGCTGAAAACCTTCAACCGGCACGGACTGATAGCGGGCGCAACCGGTACGGGTAAAACCAAGTCGCTGCAGATGATAGCCGAGCAGCTTTCTCAAAACGGTGTACCTGTGCTGCTTATGGATATCAAAGGCGACCTGAGCGGTATCGCTCGGCCCGGGGAAAGCAATCCGAGAATCGAGGAACGCGCCGCCAAGACCGGCATTCCCTGGACACCGCTTGAAAACCCTTGCGAGCTGCTGAGTATTTCTGAAGAACCTGGAACGCGGATGCGGGCGACGGTTTCCGAGTTCGGCCCGACCTTGCTGGCCAAAGTGCTTGAAGTGAACGATACCCAGGCCGGTGCGCTGAGCCTGGTGTTTAAGTATGCAGACGACAATAACCTGCCGCTGCTCGACCTGAAAGACCTGCGCAAAACGCTGCAGTATATCTCGGGCGATGGCAAGAAAGAGGTTGAAAACCATTACGGATTGGTGGCTACTGCTTCCGTAGGCGCTATCCTGCGGAATATGATCGCCATCGAAGAACAAGGCGCAGGCCGTTTCTTTGGCGAACCCAGCTTTGATGTGGAAGACCTGATGCGGCTGGATGACAAAGGCCGCGGCATGGTGAACATCATCCGACTCACCGATGTGCAGAGCAAACCGCGCCTGTTTTCCACCTTCATGTTGTGCCTGCTCGCTGAAGTGTACGAGAAGCTGCCTGAAATCGGCGATCCCGACGCACCCGAGCTGGTGATCTTCGTCGACGAAGCCCACCTCATCTTCCGCGAAGCGACCAAAGCCCTGCTCGACCAGCTGGAGACGGTGATCAAGCTGATCCGTTCCAAAGGCGTGGGCGTCATCTTCATCACCCAGAATCCGGCCGATATCCCCAACGCCGTGTTGTCGCAATTGGGGATGAAAGTGCAGCATGCCCTGCGTGCCTTCACCGCCAAAGACCGCAAGGATATCAAAGCGGCAGCTGAAAACTATCCGCTCAGCGATTTTTACAAGACCGATTCCCTGCTGACAGAACTCGGGATAGGTGAAGCATTGGTAACCGTGCTGAACGAAAAAGGCATTCCTTCGCCCCTCGTGCATTGCATGATGGCGGCGCCGGGATCGAGGATGGATGTGCTGACACCGGCAGAAATCAATGCCGTGATGGAGCAAAGCCAGATTGCTGCTAAATACAACCGCGAAATCGATCCCGACAGCGCCTACGAAATGCTGACAGCGAAAATGGAAACAGTACGCCGACAGGCTGAGGAAGTATCACGCGAGCAGGAAGAACAAGCGGCCGAAGAAGCCGAGCGCAAGCGAACTGCCAGCGGCCGGCCGCGCAATGAAAAGTCAACACTCGAAAAAGTGGCCAACAGCTCCGTTGGCAGAACCATTGTGCGCGAGCTGACACGCGGCCTCCTGGGCGTGTTGGGCATCAAGAGCACCACAAGGCGCCGGAAGAGTTTGTTTTAATCCTGCCGATAAAGCGCGAGTGTTTTACGCGCATCTTCGGCAATTTCACCTGCGAGCCGTTCCGGTTTCAATACCTGCACGCCATGCCCGTAGCTGCGGATGAGCATGCGCAATTCATAGGAAGAAGGGAAGATGTTCAAGCTGATTCGCAAGCCGTCATTGTCGTTCTGTAAAATGCGCTGGCTATGGTGCAGCGGGTTGCTTAACACATACGGCGCGTCGTCAGGATCAAATAACAATTCAACCTCTTCCGGTATTTCATCCTGATACACCGTAATGCCCAGGGCGTATTGAAAGAAAGCTTCTGAATCAAAATGTTCGTCATAATACGATGAAAGCCTTCGTGCATTGGGCATGCGATCCAAGCCATAGATCCGGAGTTCGTTCACCTGTACATTGCGTGCCACCAGGTACCAACGGTTGCGGTATTCCTTCAAAAGGAAGGGGTTAACAATCACATTATAAGGTGTTTCAACCCCGAAGCGCTGATAGCTGATTTCGAGTTGTTGTTGTTGGGTGATGGCATCGAGCAGGGTGGCAAAAAGCTGCTTGTCGGGCCAAAGCGCCGGCACTTCCATCTGGACGATGCGGTTGTTGAGCCATTTTCCGGTTCGCATACCGAATTGCATCATGCGCTCCAATTGTTCTATCGGTTGCCGCAATTCACTCAGATAGGGCAGACCTTGAAACTCAGAAAGGATGTTTACCCCGAGCTTTAGTTTCTCAAGGTCATCCGCAGAAATGCGCAGTCCGTTCAGCGTATAATCCGGATCGGTATAATAATAGCCCTTGTGTGTCGGATGGTAGGCGATCGGAGCCAGATAACCCAGATCTGTATTGTTACGCATGTTTTGAAGGTCTTCCTCCAGTGTTCGATTGGCTACTTCTATCCCGAGTTTTTCCCGGAACAGCAGTATCAATTCTTTTTTATTGGGGAAGGTTTTCTGCCGGTTGCGCAGGGCTTCGTCGATGATGCGGTAGCGGCTGAGGGCGTCTTTATTTACAGGCATACAGAGAAAAAGGGCTATTGTTGAAATTGGCCCCGGTTCGCTGCTTATTCACTGCTCCCGTAGCCGATTTTTTCGCTTACAATATACAACGGACGACGCTTGATTTCGCTGTAGATGCGTCCAATATATTCACCAATAATGCCCAAAACCAGCAAGGTGATACCACCGATGAAGAGAATCGCGATCATCAGGAATGTCCAGCCTTGAACGGTGGCCTCGGTGAACAGTTTAGCGTAAAGCGTGTAGAGGATACCTGCAAATGCGAGGATGGAGGTAAGAAAACCGATGATGGTGGCCAGGCGCAGCGGTACATTGCTGAAGCCGAGGATGGCGTCGGTCGCAAGGCGCAGCATTTTCTTGAGCGGATACTTGGTTACGCCGGCGAAGCGCGGCTCGCGGTCATATTCCAGTGCCAATTGCCGGAACCCGACCCAGGCTACCATGCCGCGCACGAAACGGTGTTGCTCGCGCATACCGAGGAAAGCGTCGAGGGCGCGGCGATCCATCAGGCGGAAATCGCCTGTATCCAACGGGATATCCACATCGGCAAGGCGGTTGATGAAGCGGTAGAAATACTTGGCGCTGAGCAGTTTGAACGCACTCTCGCCTTCGCGGACACGGCGCTTGCCATAGACCACTTCGGCGCCTTCTTCCCAGGCCTTGACCATTTCCACTATCACCTCCGGCGGATCCTGCAAATCGGCATCGATCACTACTGCCGCATCGCCCTTACAATTGTCGAGGCCGGCTGTGATGGCGATCTGGTGACCAAAGTTGCGGCTGAAAGAGAGTACCTTTACCTGCGGATTTTTGGCTGCAATCTCCCGCAACAATTGCAAGGTGCGGTCACGGCTGCCGTCGTTCACAAAGATGAGTTCGTGGCGGTAAGCGCTGAGGCCTTGCAATACCTTGTGCAGGCGTTCGTACGACGCCAGCATCACTTCCTCTTCGTTGTAACAAGGAACAACAACCGATAACAGCTTCATTGCGGGCGCAATTTACAACCCGGGCCGCGCTTTGACAGGATGGCTTTGGCAGGAGAAGGAAGCGCGTCTTTCGAATGGCTTTCCACCCGGTGATTTCCCGCAAAGTCAGACATTATCTGCCAATGCGCGTGTGTAGCCGGTAAAAATTCCTGTAATCCTGAGGGGTTTCGTTTGGCCGCTTGGCCGGGGTTTCGGATTTTTGGCCCCAATGAAGTATGCTGTTTTATCCCTGCTCGCGCTGAGCGGAGCCTTCCACCTGCAGGCCCAACGCAATGCGCCTGCCCCTGCACCCGCTGCACCGGCGCGGGTCGATTCACTTTCTCCTTCCGCCTGGTCGGCCCTGCGCTTCCGCATGATTGGCCCGGCCGTGAACTCGGGCCGCATCATCGACCTGGCCATCAACCCGCGCGATAAAAGCGAATGGTATGTGGCGGCAGCCTGCGGCGGAGTCTGGAAAACCAATAACGCCGGCGTCACCTTTACGCCCATCTTCGACAACCACCGCGTGTATTCTGTGGGTTGTGTGACGCTCGACCCTTCCAATCCGGCTACCGTCTGGGTTGGCAGCGGCGAAAACAACAACCAGCGCAGCGTGGGATATGGCAACGGTATCTACCGCAGCGACGACGGCGGTAAAACCTTCGCCCACATGGGCCTGAAGAAATCGGAACACATCGGCATGATCGCCGTTGATCCGCGCCACAGCAATGTGGTGTATGCAGCCGCTTACGGCCCGCTTTGGAACGAAGGCGGCGAACGCGGGCTCTACAAAACCACCGACGGCGGCAAGACCTGGAACCTCGTGCACAAAGTGAGTGAACATACCGGCTGCAACGAAGTACACCTCGACCCGCGCAATCCGGATATCGTATATGCCGCCTTCCACCAGCGGAGGCGCCATGAATGGACCTATATCTCCGGCGGACCGGAAAGTGCGGTATTCCGCAGTACGGATGGCGGGCAGACCTGGAAGAAACTCGGTGGCGGCCTTCCCGGCGGCGACCTCGGTCGCATTGCCCTGGCTCTTGCTCCTTCGAATCCGGATATCATGTATGCCATGGTCGAAGCCACTGAGAATGCAGGAGTGTACCGCAGTGAAAACCGCGGCGCCAGCTGGACCAAGGTGAACAGCTTTTCTACAGCCGGTAACTACTACCAGGAATTGTATGTGGACCCCAAGAATCCTGACCGCGTATTCTTCATGGACACGTACCTCAAGATTAGCCACGACGGCGGCAAAACCATTGTCAATGCAGGCGAACGCAGTAAACACGTTGATAACCACACCATCTGGATTGATCCCGACGATACCCGCCATGTGCTCGTGGGCTGTGACGGAGGTCTTTACGAAAGCTGGGACCGCTGCGCAACCTGGGATTTCAAGCAGAACCTTCCCCTGACCCAGTTCTACCGCGTGAGCGTAGACAATGCCAAACCTTTTTACAATATCTACGGCGGTACACAGGACAATAATACCCTCGGTGGCCCGGCCCGCACACTCAGCGCCAACGGCATCGTGAACAGCGATTGGTTCGTGACCGTCGGCGGTGACGGATTCAAATCGCAGGTTGATCCGAACGACCCGAATACCGTCTATTCGCAATGGCAATACGGCGGACTCATTCGCTACGACCGCCGCAGTGGCGAAGTGACCGATATCAAGCCCATCGAAGCGCCCGGTGAGCCTGCCCTCCGCTGGAACTGGGATGCGCCCCTTGAAATCAGCCGCCACAATCCGGCGCGGCTGTATTTCGCAGCCAACCGCATCTACCGCACCGACGACCGCGGCCAGAGCTGGCGCCTGATCAGTCCCGACCTCAGCCGCGGCATCGACCGCAATAAACTCCCCGTCATGGGCAAGGTTTGGAGCATGGACGCCGTGGCCAAGAACCAAAGCACCAGCGTCTATGGCAATATTGTTTCGTTTGCAGAATCGCCCCTCGATGAGAATATGTTGTTCGCCGGCACCGACGACGGACTTGTACACCTCACCACCGACGGAGGCCAAAGCTGGAAGAAACTCAACGGCTTCACCGGAGTTCCGGATATGGCGTATGTGAGCTGCATCACCGCTTCGCGCTACGATGTGAACGTGGTGTATGTCACTTTCCAGCACCACCGGAGCGGCGATTTCAAGCCTTATGTTTACGTGAGCCGCGACAAAGGCCAGACCTGGACATCGATCCGTGCCAACCTGCCCGAAGAAGGCATGGTATGGACCCTGAAGGAAGACCATGTGCAGCGCAATCTTCTCTTTGTGGGAACCGAATTCGGTTGCTGGTTCACCGCTGACGGAGGCCGCCGCTGGAACCACTTGAAGAACGGATTGCCGCCCGCAGCCATCAAGGATATCGCCATCCAAGAGCGCGAGAACGACCTCGTGCTGGCCACTTTCGGTCGCGGTTTTGCCGTGCTCGACGACTACAGTATGCTGCGCAACCTCAGCAGCGAGAACCTGAAGAAACCGGCCCATATCTATCCCGTGCGCGATGCCTTAATGTATGTTCCTTCTTATCCCTTGGGAGATGACGGTAAAGCCAACCAGGGCGAGAACTTCTTCACAGCTCCCAATCCTCCGATCGGTGCAGTGATTGCTTACCATTTGCGCGACGACTACAAGACCATCAAGGAGCAGCGCAAGGAGAGGGAAGCCGCGCTCATCAAGGCCGGTAAGCCGGTGTATTATCCAAGTGCAGACAGCATCCGCATGGAAGACCGCGAAGAAGCACCACAACTCGTGTTTGTGATTCGCAATGAAGCCCGAGACCTGGTGCGCATGTTGCAGGCACCTGCCAAGAGCGGCAGCAACCGCATTGTTTGGAATTTCCGCATGCCGGTTGTGAATCCGGTTTCGCTCAGCGACGGCCGCAACAGCGATGATCCGGTAGGCCCGGGCACGGCCATGGTGCCTCCCGGTCGCTATACCGTTGAAATGTACGTGATGCAGCATGGCAACATGGTCAAACTGAGCGACACCGTAGGCTTCAATTGCGTGCACCTCAACCATGCCACTTTCACGGCCGAGGATAAAGCGGCTGTTTTCGCCTATGCCCGCAAAGCCACTGAAATGCAACGCGCAGCTATGGCCGGTGCATCGTATTTCAACAGCATGGGCGAAAGGGTGAAACTGCTCCGCAAGGCAGCCCTGGAAAGCAATATGGACTTGTCTGCCGTGGCTACCGAGCTGCAACAAATTCAGCAAACCATGCACCAGCTGGAAATGGAACTCAACGGCGATGGCAGCCTGGCGCGCCGTGAGTTCGAAACAGCGCCCGGCATCATGGGCCGCGTGCGGAAATCAGTTTCCAGCCTCTATTACATCAGCGGAGCGCCGACTGAAACCTGGAAGGGGCAATACACCGCAGCATCCAAACAACTTTCAAGCTGGCTCGATGCCGTTCGCATTCTCGACGAGCGCATCAATGCGGTTGAAGATCGGATGGAAAAAGGCAAGGCGCCTTACACTCCGGGTCGCTTCCCAAGCTGGAAGCCGGAATAACAACGTAAACAATCAGACCAATGCAAAGGCCCGGAATACCCGGGCCTTTGTTTTTTTCTTTTCTTAACCCAAATCATGTAATTGTGAGTCTACTTGGGCTTGAAATCAAGAAAGAGACGGAGGTGAAGAAGAGTTATTGTCGTTCCGTCTGAAGTCTATGCACTGTCGTTTCGGGAGCGTCTAAACTGAAGGCTGTGGGAATGATGATTGACCCCATAACGAAATTCAGAAGCGAGATATGGGATGAGGGTGAACTGGGGGCGAGAAAGGAGTGGAAATGAGGGTTTGTATCGTTATTAAAGTATTAGTTACACGTTTATAAGCGTGTAATTTCTACCCAGATTAGGCTCAAGCCGTCCATAGGCCTTTGCGGTGAATGGTTTTGTGCCTATATTGCACCCGCTTTCTAATTGTTTTTAATGATGGACTTTTTTACTTTTATCCAAACGTACAACACCGAAGATCGCTGCATCCTTTTGTGGAAGGAATTGCGGGATAAGCACGGTGTATTCTGTAACCGCTGTGGCAACAATGAGCACATGTGGCTTCCTTCAAAGCGGAGATACCGGTGTAAACAATGCCAGTCTGAAACCACGCTGCGCAGTGGAACCCTGTTGGAGTATTCCAAGCTCCCTTTCCGATACTGGGTTTATGCGATTGCTGTGCTTGCTTTTCAGAAGAAATCGATTTCCGCTTTGCAGGTCCAGCGCCATCTGGGGCATCCGCATTATCGCCCCATCTGGTTGATGATGCAGAAGATGAAGGTGATGATGGCTGATCTGGTCGATTGGTACGCTATGCTGGACCATCTTACGGCAGGTGTGGCCAACTTTCCGGCTGTTCCTGAAAAGTCAGACCCGGAAGCTGAAACCACCAAAGCAGCTGCGAAGCAAGGCTTGAAGGTGCAATCAGAAGAAGGACAGGGCCTGGAGCTGATGCCCGTTGAGATAAAGGGACTGAATCTGCAATTACCTCATAGCCATCCGTGGTTCATACACGCGCAGGGCGGGCGTTTGCGATTGATTTCGATGCTACCGGAATCACTGAAAGACCTCCCGTATAACCACCACCATCCTGTTCCAAGGAAAACCACGCCACTGACACCTGACGAGCGTCCGGTCGGAATGAATATCCGCATCCGCAGCCTCGACAAGCGTCCGCGCCCCTGGTTCGAGGATGACCGCTATATGGGCAGGTTGCGCTACACGGAGATTATGATTGTCAATGCCAGGCGCAACCTGGAAGGCATCCACCATTACGTGAGTTCACGCTACCTTCGGAATTATCTAGGAGAATTCTGTTACCTCACCAATCGCCGCTACAGCGGAAATCAGAAAGTTGAACACATGTTCGGTTTGTTCGTCAGCAAGGCATGGAACCTTCCGTATATAGTGGAGGCTTCCGACTAATCTGGAATCTCCGCTTGCGCTAAGGAGAAACCACCTGCCGATTCCTGCCTCAACTTCTTACTCAACCTATCTCACCCCCTTCCACCAACAACCATGTCTCTAAGATTTGGTGTCTGCTAATCCGGCGCCAATATTGATGTCTCACTCCATACAATCACGTCTTGCTGCTATTGGGAGTGGACTTTCGACTTGCCTGACATTTTCCAATGCACGATTTGGGTTTAACATCTCCAATCATTGCAATTACATAGGAATAAAATAGGAACAGGAGTTGACTCTGCAGTATTTTTGACCTATATTTTCATTCAACTTATCATCATATGAACAATACAAAACGAAAAGTCCGGATCCTTTCCATCGACGGTGGCGGTATCCGGGGTGTGATCCCTGCCGTGGTTATGGAGTATGTGGAAGCGAAACTGATCGAAATCAGCGGCAATCCGGACGCACGGATCGCCGATTACTTCGACCTTTTTGTAGGCACGAGTACCGGCGGCATCCTGAGTTGTTTTTACCTGACGCCAGATGCAGGTGAACAAAGACCGCGTTACCGGGCGCAACAAGCCACTGATTTTTATGCAAAATTCGGTTACCAGATTTTCAATCAATCCAAACGCCATCATTGGTTCGGAGTCCGGCAAATCGTGAATGCCACGGCCTATGATGCCGCCAGGTTCGAAGCTATCCTGCTGGATACTTTCGGTGAAACCCGTTTCAGTCAGCTGCTGCGGCGCTGCGTAATCACCACCTACGACATGCATAAACAGAGTGCATTCTTTTTCAACAGCCGCGAGCCACAGCACAAACAACGCGATTTCCTCCTACGCGAAGCGGTGCGGTCAACGGCAGCGGCACCGACCTATTTCCCCCCGGCCAGGGTGAAGAATCTGATTACCCAAGAGGAAATGCTCGCGGTGGATGGCGGCGTTTTCGCCAACAATCCTGCCCTTTGCGCCTATGCCGAAGCCAGGCATACCGATTTCAGCCATATCTCGAAACCCGAAACCGGCGACATGATGGTCTTGTCGCTCGGCACAGGTGGTGGCAACCTCGATTTCGGCGACATGAGCGGCATCAACGACTGGGGCGCTATCCGCTGGGCCAAAACCGCACCGGACATTATGATGGACGGCAGTGTGGATACAGTGGAATTCCAGATGAAACAGCTCTTTGGTACACTGGAAGAAGAAGGCATCCACCACTACAAACGCATCGATGTGCCGCGCAGCGAAAGACGCTACAAGCCGGATATGGCCGATGCTTCGCCCGAAAACATCGCCCGCCTCCGCGAGGCCGGTGAGGCCGCGCTCAGGGATGCCCGCAGCGAAGGGGCCGGACGACTGGGATTGGACAAGTTTCTGGAAGCGCTTGTGCGGAACGGTTGATGCCCTCATGATTACAACTGATCCGGTTCATCCATGTGATGCTGCCTGCCGGCAATAAGTTGATTAATTTATACCCTTACGGGTGTTATTTGGCGGTGTAAGTGTGTTTTTATACCCGTTGGGGTGTATTTGAGTGTGAATAGCTTATATTTGCACCTTAATGGGTATAAAATGAACCTTGGAGAGTTTGTGAAAGAGCGCCGCAAGCTGGTAAAATTGACGCAGCCGGAATTGGCATTGAAAGCTGGTGTGGGCTTGCGCTTCCTGCGCGAATTGGAGCAAGGGAAGCAAACATTGCGGTTGGATAAGGTGAACAAGGTATTGCAACTTTTTGGCTACGAAGTTGGTCCGGTGCCGCAGATTCGGGAAATAGACCTGTAATATTTGGGACTGACTTAACATGATACGCAGGGCTCGTATAACAGTAAATGGAAAACTTGCAGGCATCCTGTCTCAAGATGACAGAGGTTATCATTTTAGCTATACCGCCGAATATGTCAAATCAAAAGAACCAAAGCCGGTAAGCCTCACATTGCCGTTGCGGGAGAGTCCTTACTTCTCAAGAACATTGTTCCCTTTTTTCGATGGCTTGATACCGGAAGGTTGGTTGCTTGATGTAGTGGAAACAAACTGGAAGATTAATCCGCGTGACCGAATGGGATTGCTGCTTGTATGTTGCAAGGACTGCATAGGAAACGTTGGTGTGGAAGCCATTGAGGAGGAAGCGGAATGAAGCGCTGTTTGTATTGTTATCTGCCGCTTTCCCCAAGCGAAAACGATTATCATGCGACTTGTTCGAGGAAGATATTCGGGCAGCCAACTCCTCCAGATTTGCCGTACAGCGAGGCCGATTTTGAGCCATTGGCGGTCGATGCAGTTCGCAGACAGATAAGTGTAACTGGCGCACAACCCAAGCTTTCCTTGCATATCGGGAATGACGTAGGAAGCATAAGTGGCAAAAGATTTACCATAGTCGGGCTTTGGGGCGGTTATATTCTAAAGCCACCGGCGATGCAATATCCGGAATTGCCGGAAACAGAAGATTTGACCATGCACCTGGCGTCTATTGCTGGTATCAGGACTGTACCACACAGCCTCATACGGCTCGCGTCAGGCAACCTCGCCTACATAACCAAACGCGTTGACCGGAAAGCCAAAACGAAACTGGCCATGGAAGATATGTGCCAGTTAACCGAACGACTGACAGAAGATAAGTATCAGGGTAGCTATGAGCAAACAGCGAAAACTATCCAAAAGTATTCCGCAGCTCCGGGCTTGAATGTTGCCACATTCTGGGAAATGGTGTTGTTCTCGTTTCTCACAGGAAATGCAGATATGCATTTAAAGAACTTTTCCTTGCTGGATCAAAACAGTCTTGGGATGCAGTTGTCTCCGGCTTACGATCTTGTAAACACCGCATTGGTACTTCCTGCCGATCAGGAGGATCTGGCTTTGATGCTTAATGGCCGTAAAAAGAACATCAGGAAAGCTGATTTTGTAAAAGCCATGGAAGGGTCTGATCTGGATCAAATTCAACAAGTCAATATTTTTAAAGGCATGGTAAAGGCTTATCCAAAATGGATGGATTTTATTGACCATAGCTTTCTAAGCGACCGGTCTAAAGAAAAGTACAAGTCTATCATAGCCGACAGGATGGTACGTCTGCAATTGCAGTAAAACAATTCGTTCCGTCTGTATCCTGCTGATTTTCCCAAATCTAATGTGCGTTACCGCGCGGCAGGGTTGTATTTTCGCAGGCTTGAAATCGCTGTTTCACATAGGTGCAAAGACCACGCTGCAGTTTACCGTTGGCGAAAAAGACCTGGCGGAATTCGAAACCGGAGTGGTACACGAATTCTACGGCACCTTTGCCCTGGGCCGCGATGCCGAGTGGACCTGCAGGCAATTTGTGCTGGTGATGAAGGAGGAAGGGGAAGAGGGCATCGGAACCTTTTTGAATATCCGGCACCAGAGTCCGGCACTGCTGAATGAAACGGTTTCCATTACGGCTGAAATCATCCGGCTGGAAGGTAACAGCATCGACTGCAGCTTCGAAGTAAGGGTGGGGGAGCGCATAATCGCCACCGGTACACAGGGTCAAAAAATACTGAAACTGGAAAAGCTGGAGCGGTTAGTGGAAGGAATCAGAGGAAATGGCTGAGAAAGACAAAAAACCGCGCAAGGTTGAAATCCAGAACCGCAAGGCAGGATTCAATTTCCATATTGAATACCGCTACGATGCCGGTATCATGCTTACCGGTACGGAGGTGAAAAGCATCCGCGCGGGCCATGCGAATATCAGCGACGCCTATTGCTATATGGAAGGCGGCGAGCTCTTCATCAAAGGCATGCACGTGAGCGAATTCAGCCATGCCGGCTATACCAGCCACGATCCGCTCCGCGACCGCAAGCTCCTGCTCAATAAACTGGAGTTGAAGAAAATCCACCAGCGCATCCGCGAGAAAGGCATGGCGGTGTTTCCCATCCGTTTATTCGAAAACGAACGCGGATTGCTGAAGCTGGAAATCGGACTGGGCAAAGGAAAGAAGCAATTCGACAAGCGCGACGATATCAAGGAGCGCGATGTGCAGCGCGATCTGGAGCGGTATCGCTAACGCAGCGCCTCTTATTGATTAAAATGCCGCATCCAGCGCATGCCATTGGCTACGTATTTCGGATCGTGGGTGAGATGCCTGCCCGATGAAGGCACGGGCCGCCCGGTATTGTGGATATGAAAGGCATCTTCAAACCGCCCTTGCCGCAGGTGTTTGCCATACGTCATATCTATCCAGCGCACGCCGTGTTCGATGGCGTCATCGCCGCGGATATCCTTCACTTCAATACCCAGCAACAGGCATTTGTATCCCATAAGCTGGAAAGGTCCCCAGCTGCTCGCCAGGTTCTGGATGGCATCATCGCTGGCATTGCTCAGGCTTTGTCGGGTAACGTGTTCGTACGAACCACGCAATCCTGCTTTAACGAGCTTCAAACGGGTATAGACATGTTCTTCGAAACGCGCCGGTACAGGTTTTCTGCCGCTCGATTCAAGCATACACAGTGCTTTCAGAAACGCAGCCGGAATGCGGTGTTTTTCAGCCGCCTTTTCAATATCCCGTCCCCAATTCTTCTCCAACGCCTCTGAGCCGCCCTTCGCCAATGGGACGCTGTTACGCGTATAGCCGGGCGGACGGATACAACCCCTGAACCAGATTGCCCCGGCGGCCAGTAAGCCGCAGAGAACAAATACTATCAAGAGAGGCCGCATCGAGCGCATTCCTGCAATGATACTGGCTGCTATTGAATTGCGCATGGCCACAACGGTCATTCCGATAAATTTGCAGCCATGAATGTTGACCTGCACTGGCTCGAACGCACCGCCCTGCTGATCGGAGAAGAAGACATCCAGCGCCTGCAAAACCGGCATGTGCTGATTGTAGGCATGGGCGGCGTGGGCTCCTATGCTGCCGAATTCATCTGCCGTGCCGGCGTAGGTTCCATGACCATAGTCGATGGAGATATTGTCGACATCACCAACAAAAACCGGCAATTGCCCGCCCTGAGTAGCACCGTAGGCAAAGGCAAAGCTGCCTGGATGGCCGAGCGCCTCCTGGATATCAATCCGAAACTCCAACTGAAAGTCATAGACCAGTTCCAGCGCCCCGATGATACCCGTGCCCTGGTGCGCGACGGCAATTTCGATTTTGTGATGGATTGCATCGATTCCATCACACCTAAACTCTTTCTGATCGAGGCTGCACTGCTGAAAGGTGTTCCGGTAATCAGTTCGATGGGCGCCGGCGGCAAGACAGACCCCTGGAAAATGAAGGTCGGCGATATCAGCCAGACCAAGGTTTGTCCTTTTGCCCGCAACCTCCGCAAAAGGCTGCGCAAGATGGGGATCCGCGGCGGCGTAAAAGCCATCTGGTCTGAAGCGCCGGTGGTAGACAGCTCCCTGAAACTTACCGACGGCAACAATTTCAAAAAGTCGTTTTACGGCACCATTTCATTCATACCGCCGCTGTTCGGCCTGCTGATGGCGGCCGAAGTTGTCAACAGCCTCCGCAAAGGCGAATAAATCCGGCTTTCCGAGGGGGCTGCTTACCTTTGCATTATGCAGGTGTGTTCCAATATCCTCGAAACCATCGGTCATACGCCGCTGGTGCGCATCAACCGCATTGCCCGCGAGCTTCCCTGTGAAGTCTATGCCAAGATTGAAACCTTCAATCCGGGCAATTCCATCAAAGACCGCATGGCGCTCAAAATGATTGAAGACGCCGAAAAGAACGGCCTGCTCAAGCCCGGCGGAACGATCATCGAAGGAACCTCCGGCAATACCGGAATGGGCCTGGCTATTGCAGCTGTTATCAAAGGATATCGCTGCATTTTCACCACAACCGACAAGCAAAGCCGCGAAAAGGTCGACGCCCTGAAGGCTTTCGGCGCCGAAGTGATCGTATGCCCGACCGATGTAGACCCCGAAGATCCGCGCAGCTATTACAGCGTTTCAACACGCCTGGCCAATGAAATCCCGAATGCCTGGAAGCCCAACCAATACGACAACCTCAGCAATTCGCAGGCACATTACGAGCAGACCGGCCCTGAAATCTGGGAACAGACCGAAGGAAAAGTGACCCATCTGGTCGTAGGCGTGGGCACCGGCGGAACCATCTGCGGCACCGGTAAGTATCTCAAGGAAAAGAATCCGGCCATTAAGGTGCTCGGCATCGATACCTACGGTTCGGTTTTCAAGAAGTACAAGGAAACCGGCATCTTCGACAAGAACGAAATCTACCCGTATATCACCGAAGGCATCGGCGAGGATTTCCTGCCGGCCAATGTCGATTTCAACGTGATCGACCATTTCGAAAAGGTGACCGACCGCGATGCCGCCATTATGACGCGCCGCATTCCCCGCGAGGAAGGGATTTTTGCCGGCAACAGCGCCGGTTCGGCCATGGCAGGCTTGCTGCAAATGAAAGACCAGTTCAAAGCCGGCGATGTGGTGGTGGTGATCTTCCACGACCACGGCACGCGCTACCTGGGCAAGATGTTCAACGACGACTGGATGCGCGACCGCGGTTTCCTGAACCCCGCACCCAAAGCCGTTGCGCTCGATCTGGTCGAAAACCACAAGAACCTGCCTTTGGTGGCCCTGCGTGCTGATCATACCTGTGAAGAAGCCTTCCACCTCATGCAGCGCCACGATATTTCACAGATTCCGGTGAAAGCAGCGGATGGTTCCTTTATCGGTTCTTTGGAAGATTCAGACTTGTATGCCGAGCTTATCCTGAACCGCGATCTGATGCAAGCTCCGGTTCAATCCATCATGCGGCCGCCGTATCCCATCGTGCCTTACCACGCGCCGATTGAAAGCGTTTCAGCGCTTATCAACAAAGACAACAACGCCGTGCTGATGATGGACCTCGGCGGCAATTGGCATATCATCACCCGCTACGATATCATATCGGCATTGGGTGGGTGAGAAATGTCGGGTCGGGCAGAAATGGTGTAACAATGAAAAAGCATGCAACATTGAAGACTGAAATGGCAAATCTTGAACAGATAAGATGGCAATTACAGCAACATAAGCCTGAATGGGTGAAGCGATATGGACTGAGCAAAATGGCAGTCTTTGGATCCTATGCGCGCAATCAACATTCCCATGATAGCGACGTTGATATCCTGGTTGAATTCGATCGGCCCATAGGCATTGCATTCATCGATTTGGCAGACGAGCTGGAGCAGCTCCTTTGCCTGAAAGTAGACCTTGTTTCGCGGGGTGGAATAAAGGAAAACCATTTTAAGGCCATTGAAGAAGATTTACAGTATGTCTAAACGGGAACCTTTATTGTTGCTCCAGGATATACTTGATGCTATCTCCAGAATTGAATCCTATACCCGTGGCTATACGCAACAGGCATTCATGAGTGACAGTAAAACTGCAGATGCCGTTGTACGCAATTTTGAGATTATCGGTGAAGCAGCCAATCGCATTCCGGAGGAAATCAGGGAGCTTCATACAGAAGTCAACTGGCATCGGGTCCGGGGATTAAGAAATAGACTGGTCCACGATTACATGGGTGTTGACAATGCCATTGTTTGGGCGATTGTTGAAAACGATTTAGACGATTTGAAGAGTCAGGTCTCACGTATGTTTAACAAGTACTGAAAAATGACAGGTTGTGGGAAATATGAACCGCCTGCCAGCAGTTTATTTGAATAAGCAGAGCAAGAGTTCTCCTACAGCGAAACAACCCCAGTATGAAAAATTTCAAAAGCATATTCCTCTTTGCCGCAATGCCGCTGATATTCAGCGCGCTCTCCTCCATGTCAGGCTGCCATCCCTGCGGTGGAGGCGATTATAATCCGGCCTTTCAGATTACCCGGGTAGATGCGGTTCCGATCCGCGTGAACGGTCACCTGTTCGAACAACAGAGCGGCGATTCGGTGAAGGTGCAAAACGACAGCCTGGTGTTCCGGGCCGATTTCATCGCGCAGAACGTCGTGCAACAGCGCAGCAACGGCTTCAGTTTTTTTCCGGAAGCGGTAGCCTGTTCGCCGGTTGAGCCATACTATATCCACAACATTGATTCAGCGGATATCATCGCGTTGGATGACTGGGATGCCGCACACCCTGCAGGCAGTTCGCTGGAAGACATCGCCCGGGCCAAGCACCTGTTTATGTTGACCGGCTGGACATCTGATACCACGTTCACCGCGTGGAAGCACCAATTGCAGAGCATTCAAAGCGGGCGCCATCTGGACATGAATGGCGGCTCCCTCCTGATGCTGAAGGCGCCACAGTATGCCAATGCACGATTCTATTTCATGCTGAAATGGTCTGATCCGCAGAACCCGGGTCGTGTCATCGAACTGCGCAGCCAGCCGCTGCGTGTGGTGAAATGATACAGGAAGGCAAGCCGCGCTTTGTAAAAGATATGCTGGGTCGGGAAATCCGGATCCCTGTGGAACCCAAGCGCATTGTTTCCCTGGTGCCCAGCCAGACAGAGTTATTGTATGCGCTCGGACTGGAAGACAGAATCGTCGGTCAAACCATTTTTTGCATCCATCCGCGGGAGCATTTCAAAAAGGCCCATAAAATCGGAGGAACAAAGAAACTGCGGATCGACGTCATCCGCCGGCTGCAACCCGACCTCATCATCGGGAACAAGGAAGAAAATACCCAGGCCCAGATCGAAACGCTCATGCAGGAGTTTCCGGTCTGGATGAGCGATATCTTCAACCTGCAAGATGCACTGCACATGATCCGTGCCGTTGGCGATATCACCGGAACAGGCGTAAAAGCCGAAGCCATAGCCTGCGGCATAGAAACGGCCTTCCGGAGTTTGCCTGAAATCCGCGCCGAACGGGTCTTGTACCTCATCTGGCGTGAACCATGGATGGCTGCAGGAAAGCAAACCTTCATCGACGAGATGATACGCGCTGCGGGTTATTCCAATGCGCTCACGACCCTGCGGTATCCGGAACTGGACGCCACAGCCATCCAACACCTGCAACCCGACAGGGTTTGGTTGTCTTCTGAGCCCTATCCCTTTACCGACAAGCACATCGCCGAATTACAGGAATGGCTTCCCAACGCGCGCATTCAACTGGTGGACGGGGAATTGTTTTCCTGGTACGGCAGCCGCCTGCTGCATGCCCCGGCTTATTTCGCCTCGCTGTCATAGCGCTGCAGGAAGGCGTGCATGCCGCGCCGGCCATTCAGAATCAAGGTTTGAACTTCTTGTTCTTTCAGGCGGCGCACGCGCGGACTGATGCTGCCGGTGCTGATGGCGGCCGTATGCCGGCGCAAGGCTTCGTCACCTAAACATGATTTTTGATGGTGCAAGACGATCTGATAACAGGCCTCGGTATAATCGGTCAACTGGGAAATAGGGAAGGGGGCATCGGCAGAGCCGCGCAGGTTCAGGCTGTCGGTAAGACCTGGATGTTCGAGCACCAGGCCGAGGGTTTTGCCGGGGAAAGTGTCGAAAACGAAGTAAGGGTAGTTCGCCACCAGGCCGCCGTCGACCAGGTAGCGCGCATCGGCCCGGGCTGAGTCGGCCGGAATAACGCGGCCTTTTGCATTCAATACTACCGGTTCATAATAAAAAGGAATGGCACAGGAGGCGCGCACAGCATCGCGTATTTCCATTTCGGGCGTGCTGTTGGCCGACAAAGTGAAATGCGTTTGGCGGCTGAGGTCGGTTACTACCACATGCAGCTGGCGAAAGGCCGGATTGCGCCTGGCCAGGCTGTCGAGCTGCCGGAAATTGAGATTGGCATGCCCGGTCTTGGCTGCCAAGGCCCCGCCCAGCCAATCGCGCAAGGCTTCACCTTTGTAGTATCCGTAGCGGTTCTTGAGCCGTATGCCACCGCCCAGGAAGAAATAGCCTCCGTCGTTGAACTGCCTGAAATCCACCTCCATCACAAACTTCCTGATCTCAGCCGGCTGATAACCCGCCGCCAGCAACATCGCCTGGATAGAACCGGCCGAAGTGCCCGCCACCTGCCGTATTTCCTTCAGCCATCCGATGCTGTCCAATACCTCCAGGGCACCGGTGATGGCGATGCCGCGCACGCCGCCGCCTTCCAAAGCAAGGTTGCGGTAGTGCTGAGCGTGAAGGGTGTATCCGGAAAATGTCAGGAGCAGCAGGGTAATCCGTATCAAAACAAAGCGTTGCATACCGCAATTTAGGTGCTTGAGAGGCGACGTCATCATCCCGTTCGCCCGAATACGACTTAATCAGACAAACGGTTTACAGGCCAGCCCAAAGCTGATGTAATTTTGAAGGCCATGTTTCAGCATTGCGGTTACTGCGGTTTTTCAGGCGAAATGGTATTCGTGCACAGCCATTACCAATGCCACGTTTGCCACAACAACATCATGCCCTGTTGCGAGGGTGAATTTGCTGACAACCTGGAAGAAGAACGGCGCAATCTGCTGCCATCTGATGAAGACGATGCGGAATATGATTTTTTTGAAGACGAAATGCCGGAAGATGCAGCCGATGGATTGGATGATGTAGAATTGAACGACGACGACTCCTGGGATGACCCTGAATTTCCGGGGCCCAATGCCGGCCCCGACGGACAAATGCGTCTCTTTTAAAACAAAAAAGCCACCCCGATCAGAGGTGGCCTTTTCATTTGGCTTGCGTTTGTCTTATTGGATGGCAAATTTACCTTCCTTCACACCGCCTTCATGGGTGAGGCGGTAGATGTACATGCCTTGTCCGAGGCTGCCGGCGGGAAGGCTGAACTGATGGGCGCCCTGCTCGAGCGTGCCGTCAAACAGTGTCTTTACCAGCTGGCCCTGAAGGTTGAAGATATCCATGCGGCCCTGGCCCTTCATGCCATTGCGGAAAGAGAATTGCACGGGCGTATTGGCAGCAGGATTCGGGAATACATTCACTTCGCCTACTGCATCAACGCTGAAAGGCTTTGCGCTAACAGCGAAGTCAGTGAAGGTCATCATATCCAGCGCCAACAGACCGGCAGCAGAAATCTGGTTGTTGGAGTTCGGGGTAAGGCTGAAGATCACGACAGCAGTGTCGGGGTTATCGGTGAAGCTGGTATTGTAGAGCTGGGAAAGACCTACAGTGAACTGGCCCCAGTCGCCAATAGCCTGCGGGTTCAGCACGCCACCGGCCTGCAGTATGGTGTCTTTGCCACCGCCCATTTTGTTCTTGAGGAAGAGGATGCGAAAACCCCAGCTTTCACCTGCTACAGTGCCAGGGAAGTACATAACAGCTGTG
>Ga0209990_10000420_pt1 | contig 40651 bp, 34 predicted proteins | sample NOAtaG_6_FD_187304 | JGI IMG/M metagenome (GOLD analysis project Ga0209990, IMG submission 187304) | Freshwater lake microbial communities from Lake Erie, under a cyanobacterial bloom - NOAA_Erie_Diel5S_2200h metaG (SPAdes) (version 2) | ecosystem: Environmental > Aquatic > Freshwater > Lake ...
TCGCTGTCGTGGTGGGTCGGTAATCGAGTCTTTTTTTGCGCCCTTTTCCCCTGCATTCTGAAACATCTCGTCCATCTCTGCTTCATCATCGGGTAGAGCCGTAGTAATCAAATGAGCAAATCCTCGGTGCTGGATACGATGCCGCCAACTCAATAACGTTCCATAGTCAAGTCCTAATTCTTCTGCTATGTGTTGGGTCGTTTGCCCTTGTAAAAATCCACGCAATATTAACACGATCTGACTACAGTTGTAGTGGCTTCCTGACAAGTCCGTCCCTGTAAAAATGTGAAACACTCTGCCACATTCCCGACACTTGTATTTGACGATAGGTGAGCGTTTACGATCATGCGGCACTTGTCCTGCTGGTAATGCGTGTCCACTTAGACAATTCAGTCCCTGCGGATGGAGGATCTTCATTAGCTATTCATAGCAGGCTTGCTCATCTAGCAATTCAGTTAGCGGAAACTTGATCATGGCATCTCAGATGATTAATCAATACGACTTCCTATTATTTTGCCATTTCACCTGCTTCCCCAGATGAGCGCTTTGCTTATCAAGATTCTTCAAAAATATTTCTTTCCTTTTGTTCTTGTATGAATGTTGCTAATTTTCATAAGTTACCTGAACTTAACTTACCTTTTAGCTTCATTAACTACTGAACTTATTCCCATCGCTTATTTTGGATGAATTTGAGATATTGATGACATGGATAGAGGCAAAAAAGCTGTTCCACATCACAAACAAAAACACTATAAGGAGTCATCCATGAATTTCGCTCTACTCAAACGCTCGTTTGCAACAACACTACTTCTCTCGATCATCACATCTACAGGCTCTGCCTATGCTTACAAACCTATTCCAGACTGGGAGACAAATCCAAGCAAACCCACTAAACCTATCAGTTGTACTTGCAATGGCAAAACTGTTCCACCAAGACTATGCCCCATGATTCACTGTCCTGATTTTAAGTCAAGTTCTCTACAAACGATTCTTCAAGTCGGTGGAGTTTTTAGAACTGACGCAGCTAAGACTAATGATTTGATTGCTGGACGCTATCGTACACGTGGACCAGGTGGTGGTATTGGAAAACAGATGTTTGTGTAAACAATGTTGATGCAACTACTCTTGTCGCTGAAAGATACCCCACTTCTTGTACAGGCTTGATTCTGTAGAAATATGAAGACATGCCGCACGTCCTGCGGTGTGTCTTCTCTAAAACAAATTCTAATTTTAATAATTTGAACATTACAAGAACAAAATCCATGTACAGCTTTGCACAGAAAAAATTTGCACTTTTTCCATTTGTAGTTTTTGCCATTTTCCCCATTACAGGTTTAAACAGCATACAACCTTCAACTAAGTCTCAATTTTTGGATCAGTCATCAAAACTTGTAATTACTAGAATTGGCAATGCAAAAATCTCTCTCAATGTAGAAACAAGAACAAACCCTAATCATGCCAAATTATTTGCTGCTAGAGGTTTCACATTTCCATATGCATTTGAGCCAATCAAGTCGTCTCTACTCCTTATTGAAAAGGAAAAAGCTAATCCTGAGATTGATTGTCACATTCCAGTCAAAGGGAGATTTTACACAAAATGCTAGCCTAGATAAATGCTGGAACTTTAAAAGCCATTCTCCTCCTCTTGAGATGAGAGGCGTTGCTGATTTAGGTATGAATTCACAGCTTTTTAAACATTAGAAATCAGATATCGTCTAATCACTAACTTTTGAGATTTATAAGATTTATATGTCACATACCTAAATCAGCAACGTCAGATGAGCTTTATTTCACAGTCAACGACATTAACCACTGGCTCATTACGAGTTTCAGGGAGTTACCTTAATTTAAAAGTCTAAAATGCCTGATATATAGTCGTTTCAGACTAGGAGATGCTATAGGACTGTAATAATTGCTCTTATAGAACCCATTTGGTATCTTTGCGGACGAAATATATAGTTTTCAAGCAACCGTTAATTCGATAATTCAACGATTTAGTAGAATCATAGGGTTTTGCAAAAACAGATGAAAACTAGACCACTGAAAGGCTTGTAGCATAGGCACGAGATACCAAATGGGTTCTATAAAGCTTTGAGCCGTTTATCATTTTTAACCTCCCCAAAACATATATTGAGCCAACTAAAAATGTATATCGGAATACAGACTTCGTACCTTATATTTATGTTTAGGATCAAAATATCTTCTAAATATCTAATTAACATTGTTTAAGAATGATTTGTTTGACCTAAAAAATTTAGATAGATGTATTGATTGTCTACTCATCGCGGTCTAGATTCCTAAAATAGATGTGATTTCACTGGATACAACGAAAATTTAATCAATATTCTGAAGTCTTATCCAGTTGCTGTCTGAACATTTCTGTATATTCACTTATTAACCCTCAAGGAAAAACGCTAATGACTCTCGTCTCAACCTTTGAACTTCTTTTCAAGCCCCAATTGCCAAAATCAATTACCGATCAAGATTCCAAGCTGAACTCAATCACTAGAAATATCCTCCAAGGATATTTTCTGTCGATCGCTAATTTGACAGAGACAGATCAACTTCTCAACCTCACTGTGGTCTTCACGCTTAAGACCTCGACTAAGTTGAAGAAGTTAGATTTGCGCGCCACTTTAGACACTAATGGTGGTAATGATCCAGTTAGTGTTGAGTTTGAAGAGAAAAAAGACATCAAGAAATTCTATTTTACATTTCCAATCAACCCACAAGACACAGGACTATTTCTTGTTCAAGCCGATGTTCTTGATCCAGAAATTTTTAAAGACCTAAATTTTGAGGAGAGAGGTTATGTAGAGATCTTCATCACACACACTTCTCCGTCTAAGACAGCGAAGTTGCTGATTACTGCTGAGCATCGTGGTACATTCTTTGGAGACAATAAATCAGAAGCTGGTGAAGTTGCCTATGCTTTACCTCTTGCTAGTGGTAAATCTCTCTTTGAGTTAAGCAAATAGAGACATATAGCAATCCTAAATGAATTGAGAGAAACAAAGTCTGCAATAGAGCGCTTACACACTCTTGTTTCTCTCAAAAAGTTTAGGATTGCTGTATCAAATCCCTAACTTTTTGTGTAAAGTCACAGATTAATTTTCGCTAATCACAAAAAATCAGGAATCTCAGTTCATACAAAAACATTAAATACCAAATAGTAAGTATTACAAGCTTATGTCAGATTCTCATTTCCCTAGCTACGAGAAGATATCAAACAGCCAAGTACTGCTACATCCTAACCCTAGAGGAATAATTCAGTTTGTTGGGGGCTTTGTGTTTGGTTCTTTTCCTGCTTGGTCATATAAATATTTGCTCCAGTTTCTCTTTGATCAAGGTTATTCCATAATTCTGTACAAATTTCCCTTTAATCTGATTCAATTCAATCATTGGGAAGTCTCTCTGGAACTACTGAAAGAACAAAGTTTACTAAAGACCCAAATTGTGGAGTTCTTAAGGCACCGTCATCAACCTATTGATGTTGTTGAACTCTACGCTAAGCAAGAAAGCTATCTATGGTTAGGGCATAGCCTTGGATGCAAATATATTATTCTGCTCGAGATTTTGAGTAATCAGAAAGACAGACGTAAAAAAATTCTAAATGAGGCTTTAGGAGAAAGTGCGAAGGACATACTTGGTAAGATAGAAAACGAACAGGCAAATTTAGAAGAATCGATTAACCCCAATTTCATTCGTGATCAGCCTTCTATCTTGCTTGCTCCTGAAATCAGTAACACCGTGAGATTTCTCAGGTCAAGTTGGCGAGTCTCCAATAACAAAGCCCAACCCAACCAGCAACAGACTGAAAGTTTAATTCGTGCTAGTAATGAATTGTTTAATCTCACTGGGATTATCTCTTTCAGTCAAGATGAGATCGCAGAAGATGATGTCGTATTCTTAAGAGAGAAGTTTCAAGGTAAAAATAAGTCTCTATATCAAGAAATATGGGGATGGCATTTTGAACCCCTTAGTATTCGTACTGAAGGTATCGGTGGTCTTATCGTCAATTTCTTTGATAAGCTAAAGCTATGAAGATTTATCTACCAGCCTTTAAAACTTCTTTGGCTGTCAGTTTAAGATTTAGGAATGTGAAAGAAGGACACTGAACTGTTAAAGAGGGATAAATTTCTCAAAGTATTTGACACTGGTCAGCTAATGGAAGATAGTTTCTGAAACGTCCATTTCATGCCGACAAAAAAAATGCAAGTACGTCGATCACGATTTACCTAACCAGTGCCAGCAAATAGGGGATCACGTAGTAAATGGACAAAAAACAACGTTAAGACTGAACAGCTTTTCTAGTATAGATTGTAGGCATCAAAGCTGGCAATTTAACGCTGTCTTAGAGGACGTAAGCCATGTCTAGCAGCATTGCCAGCAATATCAAAGAAATACTTTCCATAGGGATTAATATGCTCGTATCGAGCAGGAGAAAGATGAGAAACATCATCATCAAGTACTGGATAGCCCTCTAAGCGCAATTCCTCAAGCACCTTAGCAATATAGATAGTATTCCAAGCCACGACTGCATTGGTAACCAAAGTTAGACAACCAGACTGATCGCTTAAATCATCTTGCTGACGTTTGCGAATCTGTCCCTGATGAGCAAAGAACAAAAAACGACGCAGAGAATGTAAAGCCTCACCCTTATTCAACTGAGAATGAATAGAACGACGATACTCTTCACTGTTGAGGTAACGCAGAATAAAGATCGTCTTGACTAACTTTCCATACTCTTGCACCGCTTGTAACAAGTTATTCTGCTGCGGAAAGGATTGTAACTTGCCCACAAATAGCGAAGCTGTAACCCAACCGAGCTTTAGAGAACCAACCACTCGTAAAATATCATCCCAGCGCTCGATAATCAGACTCTGATTGATATTACTACCCTTGAGAAGGACATCCAAGTTTGCATAAGAAGGATCCTTGTTAAGTCGATAAAGAGACTTCTTCCCCACATCACGAATACGTGGCGAAAAGCGCAGACCTAGAACGTCAAACAAAGCAAACATCACATCTGTATATCCCGCCGTATCGGTCGTGTGTTCCAAAATATTCAGTTCAGTCTCATTATCTAAAATCCCGTCGAGTAGGTAAGTAGCATCACGCATCGTCGAAGGAATTACCTTGTCACCATATTGAGAAAATTGATCGGAAGTCCAAGTGTAAAAAGTTAGACCTCTACCATAGCCAAAATAACGTGGTAGAGCTACAGCTTGAGAATTTTTGACCGATACTGGAAACCTTTGCCCATCGGAAGAGGAGAGAATACCACCACCCCAGATTTTACTCAGAGATTGCTGACATTGAAAATCGACAATGGCATTGATCGCTGGGCGTAAGGTCTCCTCCCGTAAATACCAATTGGTATGCCAAACCAAACTTTCATAGGATAAATCAGCAACCTGAGCCATCGCCTTTAAGCCCAAATTACAGGCTTGGGCTAGAATCGCCGCATACAGATAGGTTTTCGTTTCATTAGACCGAGAGGAATTGCCTCCTGCATGGATGAGAAATTGGCTAAAACCTGTTAACTGATCGACTTCGATTAATAGGTCAGTCAAATCCACATGGGGTAATCGTTTAGATACTAAATTCTCCAATTCTTGCTTAGTAGCTGGAACCGTTTCCGTGTCGAGATGAGAAACAATCAATTCATCATTTTCAATTCGGATAAAGTTATTGTCTTTGATCGTTTCATTAAGTCTTACCAGTTCTACATCCAAAAGACCTGAAAGCTCCTTTAATCGCTCAGTACCATCTTCTTTCACTTGTAGAAGTAGAGACACTTTAGAGCGAAGAGCCTGCCACTGCTCTTTGGGGATTAGATAAGTTTCAGGATTCGCATAGCGACGACTGCCCTCTAACCAAACATTTCCAGAGCGCATAGCAATTCGGAGCGACCACAGTACAGACAACTCATAGTAACGTCGGCTGATATGCCCTAACCCATCTAAAACATAAGGTTGCCATTTACTGGTAACGAATTCTAAGGGAGTGTCATCTGGCACTTTACGTTTACCATCAGCATCCAGTTGACGTAAGAGAGTAATGGCATTTAAGAGTGGATCGGGGTCAGAATTTGAGCAAAAGGTAAGTGCCTTAAGAAAAGCAGGTGCAAACTGACGGATGTAAGCATAGCGCTCACCGAGGAAATCGTAGCATTCATCCTGAGACGGGCGCGTTAACCGTTCGCAATCCTCAACGATTACCTGTAAATCTTCTAGAGAGATGCTTTCAAAGATCCTATGGCGGAGGTCAGTATCCTTGATCTCGTCATTGAGGATGATGTTGCCTATTTTTTGTAAAGCAATCACTTTCTCGTTGATTGCTTTCGCCTCTTGGAGTCGAAATGTCTCTAAATCACGTTTAGCACGACCATAAGTATCAGAAAGACATCGAAGGAATAAATCCATTGCCTCATCGGTGATCTCAACTAAAATTTGACAAACAAAAGCGACTAAAATTGAATATCGTTTTTCCTCAGCGGTTCTCTGTAGGTATTGACCTGTGGATTTCTTGCCTATTTTTGCTAAAAACTTTAATCGATTAGGATTAAGGCAAGAGATATCCCATTTATGTATCCCTTGCTGTTTAAGAAAAGAGTGCTTCTTCAGGGTCTTAACGATTGCAGAGGGAGAATTAACGGTGGCAGATTGTCGCAGCCAAGTTAATTGGCTCACCTTCGGGGCAATATCACTATCGTTAGTCAGAAGGTTATCCAGAAATTGTCGATTACTTTGAGTTAGCAGTGGGGATAATTTTTGAAACGTTTCTACCATCGCCTTACTTCTTGCTGTTCCTATCAACCTCTCTAGTACAGTGACACCAAGGCGGACAATCTTGTCAGTTTTAAGTTTTTGCGCTGCCATTTGAAAAAGTAACAATGGCCGATCGTGTTCTTGTGCTCTTTCTATCAACCAATCCTCAAGCATTACTAGATCTGCCTCAGTAGAATTATGAAAACCTAGATAATTCAGTATTTGCTGTAAATGTTCAGTACGAGTCTGAGCGCGTTTCCCGTATAGAGTAAGGTCTTCTATCGGCTGGTTGAGCTGTTGAGACAAATAGGTTCTTACTTCTATTGGAATATCCTTGAGATTATCGGGACTAAAACCCAAATAGCGAAGAGCACAAAGTTGAATGGCAAACCCTAAGCGATTATAGGATTTACGTTGTCTTTTAACTTGGACTAGATCTTCCTTTGATAATGTAAAGTAACAAATGATGTCTGATTCTATGATGCTTGATGGAAATTGACTAAGGCGAAGGCGTTCTGACTCACTTAAGAAATTAGCTGGCATTCGGATTCACTATCCCTGAATAATCCTTCGACATGATTTCTATGCTCTTTCGATTCTGTAAAAGACAGCAAAGTGTTGTAGAAGTTATACCAACTTTAGAGTCTAAGTTGGTATAATTAGCTTATTACCTCTTGATTCTTAAGGGTTATAGACATGGTCGATCTAGTAGTTCAACCATCGAAAGTTGGTAAAGTTACTTTATCTAAGCGAAAGTCTCCTAATTCCCAAAGGTATTTAGATGTTAGGACTCGTGAGTTTCTATTGCCTGAAGAGGTGGATGCGATGCGTGTGGCGATTAAGAAAAGGGGCGGTCGTCATGCTCACCGTGATGCTTCTTTGATATTGCTCATTTACCGCCATGGTCTAAGGCTATCGGAGTCGGCTTCTTTACGTTGGGATCAAATCAATTTTAGTGATGGGACTATTTACGTCAAGCGGCTAAAGGGCGGCACTCCTTCTACTCAACCTCTTTATAGTGATGAAATTAGAGCACTTCGCAAACTGCAAAGGGATTATCCAAAATGTCCTTTCGTTTTTCAGAGCAACCGTAAGGGTCCGATGTGTCCAGATACGATCTCTGGAGTTGTGGTGTCAGCAGGGATATTAGCTGATTTACCTTTTCCCGTTCACGCTCACATGCTCAGGCATGGTACTGGTTATTATTTGGCTAATAGGGGCGTGGATACTCGCACTATCCAAAGTTATCTTGGGCATAAAAATATTCAGCATACTGTCCGTTACACTGAACTTGCTCCTACGAAATTTCAGGGTCTTTGGGATAGTTAGCGGCTAAAACTCTATCACACTAAGCTTTTTAGCCTTAACGTTGTTTTTTGTCCATTTACTACGTGATCCCCGTATAGAACTAGACCCAATCTTTGCCCAAATAGCGAGATTGCTATACCCCGAAGCGCTGATTTACGCTCAGGGATTTGAGACAGTGAGCCTATCCGACAACAGTTTTGATCTAGCGATCGGGAATGTCCCTTTTGGCAATTACAAGCTCTATGATCCGCGCTACGCCCATCTGAATCTGAGCATCCACAACTATTTCCTTGCCAAATGTACAGATTTAGTGAGGGAAAATGGATTGATATGCTTGATTACCAGTTGTTTTACATTGGATTCAACAAGTACCAGCTTTCGGAAATATCTGGCGAGTAAGTTAGAGCTAGTGACCGCAATTAGATTGCCAGACATCGCTTTTAAGAGATTTGCCAACACGGAAGTAGTTGCCGATATCTTGATTTTCCGTAAACTCACAGAATCTGAACAAATGGCAACGAATCAGAAAAACTATAAATATCCTGATTGGGTAAAGGTCGCTCCATCAGGAAAATATACAGACAATCAGGAGCCGATCTCGATCAATCAATGGTTTATGGAACCAGAGTTAGCCTAGTGTCGAGCTAGATATTCACGACATTAAAACTACTGAGTGAGTCGATCCTTAATAGGATTGACTCATTTAAATTGAGAACAATCCTATAACTACAGCCCGATTGAAATTACAAGTCTGATACTTTAGGGAGTGTAAAGTAAAGTGTGTAAAGTCCAGGAAGTATACAGAGAGACAAGCAAGACACACAATTACTAACACCAAAACCGATGAATATACGCAAAGAAATACTCGATGAATTGCTACAAGAATGTAAGAGCGTGTTTGAGAAGTTAAGCGAGGCGTTTGAGGAGAATGTGAATCATGCCGACATAGAAAAAAGCCTCAGAAGTTTCAGGTAAAAGTTCGTATTCCCTAGTCAAGCGACGAAAGCGAGAAAACCAAGCAAATGTCCTTTCAACCACCCAGCGCTTTTGTTGGACAACAAAGCCCTTTTGTCCCTCAGGAGGAACAACCACTTGTAAACACCAGTAAAAAGTATGCAGAATCGACAGAACGAAAGCTTTACCACTATAACCACGATCTACCAAAATCGTTGATAGACGGGGGAAACGGTCACGAATTTGGTTGATTTTTTCTAACAGCATGGTTGCCCCCTTACGGTCATTGACATTTGCCGCCGTAACTACCACCATCAATAGCAAACCCAATGTATCCACAAGAATATGTCGTTTTCTGCCATTGACGAACTTGTTCCCATCAGTACCAACTGCTTCTGGTGATGCTAATCGACTAGCGATTTTGGTTGATTGACTGTCAATACAACCTGCACTGGGTGTTGCTTCCCTTCATTCACTGACTCGATACCATTGTTGTAATTTAGCATTGATCTCTTGCCATGTCTTGGTAATGCGCCAATGGCGAAAGTAACCATACACAGTCTGCCATACAGGAAAATCATGGGGTAGCATTCGCCATGCACAACCTGCGGAGTTGATGTAGAAAATGCCATTGAGTACGGCTCTAATATCCACACTTCTTTTGCGACCTCCTGTTCCTGCGGCGGGAATCAACTCTTTTACCAGTTCCCATTGATCATCAGTTAAGTCTGTGGGGTATGATTTCTTTATTGCTTCCATAAGGCTGTCTTTGTTTTTTTGTATATTAGACCTGTCGGGTAATAAAAGCACTACTCAGATGAGCTTTTACTGTTTCTATCGATTTTCAAGAAGCATCCAAGTAGAAGTTCCATAAACCAGCCGCATTTAACATGAGACGGTCATCAAAATCAGGTACACGATTCCGATAAACAGCCGTTACCGAGTTATATCGCTTCATACCTGCGTGAGCATGTTCACATTTTACTCGTTGACTACTAAAAGCTCGATTTTCTTGTTTCTGCGCTTGAGTTAACTCTTGCCCCCTTGGCTTTTTATGAGGTAACCGTATATTCACAAACTCGTTTTGTAAGCCCTGATATGCCAAATCTCCCTCAATCACTACTGCATCGGGAATGTTACTTACCCAATCCTCTGCGTCCAATTGCTTCTTGTCATGCACTTTGCCTCCTCTAGATTTGCTGAGCAAAATGATGCGTTTGTTACGGGTACTGCCAGTAACGTGTTTACGAGTATGCCGTTTTTTTTCCTGAGTAATGCTCTTGTTGTTGCTCGGCATCTTTGGGACGTTGCACTGGTCGTTCTGTGCCATCAATGATGAGTTCTTCAACTTCGGCAAACTTGGAGATAAATTCTTCAATGCTGTTGATCTTTCTCTCTGGCAATGCTTGTTTCTTGCCCAGAGCTACTTCCAGTATTGGCAATAGTCGATGTACCCAATCATGAGCGCAGGAACGGTCAAATCCAAAGATCACACTCATTACGTCAAAGGTGGGATAACATTTGCAGTACATCAGGATGAAAAACAATTTGTCGGCGCTTGTTTTCAGTGTTGCTTTCCTACCTCCTCCTATGGTTCGCCACCTTCTTTTATTCATGAGCATTTGCTGATAGGCTTCTTCAAAACTTGGCAACAACGCCTCAAATGCTTGGCGGTTTAATCCTGTGGTTGCTCGTATTTGTCGATCTTGTTTTAAAATCTTTTCTAGATTTATCATCTCTTTTACAAGTTCTTTTGCTTGATGATATCCGATCTCAAAACTCGGCTAGGTCTCAATTTATTTCACTTGTTGATTTTCTGTTTACATATGGATTGAAATGCAGAAATAAATGTGAAATCGCTTCTATATCTTACTTTTATTTGCCGACAGGTCTATTGACAGGCTATACCTTTGGGGGCTTTTTTCTACCTTTTTTATTGTTAAAAACTTCTCAAACACGCTCTAAATTTGATGCTGTTTATGCTTTCTCTAACAGGCTTGCAATGGTTTTTATCTTATGTAAATTAGGCTATATTGATAAAAGTGGAAGATATATTTGGCAACCAGCAAAATGATCGCAGAATTAAGTAAATGGGAAGAAAGCTACTTACCTGCGATCGCAGTTGAGCAGACAGAACAACATAGTACCGCCGCCTTTTGGGGCGCAATCATCCTCGCCATTCCTGATGTAATCTCACAGGAACAGTTTCGCACAGGCATGACCTACGAAACCGCACTGAATACCTTACTCCAAGCTCAACAACGCTGGGTACAACAACTGCATGGAGACAGCCGATTTACAATCAGCTTGCGGATTATTGGCAGTGGAGACCCATCGCAAAACTTAGTATTTGGCTTAGTCGGCAAAACCGAAGGACAAAACGCTCCTGAAACCATCAGCGCCGCACGGAATTTTTTCAACAAAGTTAGAGATACATTTCCTAGCGGTTATCCCCTCAAAGCTTGTGAAACTCCTAGTCAACTCGCCCTCTTACGATTGCCATTTTTACCAGCCAAAGGCGGACAAATCGGTGAACTCAGGCGCGGTAATACTGCACTGCAAACCATTAGCAGCAAAGAAGTTCCCGATGCTACGGGTGTTTGCATTTATCCATGGATTGCCCATGCTAATGATTTTCAGGATCTATTTCGCGCCCTAGTCAGTCATCCTACCCCTGTCGCCGTTGCCATTAACCTGCGGGCAACGGAATTAACAACTACTGAAGCTAGTTATATCTCTAATCAAGCCAGACTCTACGCGAATATTGCCAGCATCAGCAGACAAGAGGGTAATCAAAACCGTGTTTTGTCCAGCAGCATGACTGTACAGGAAAAACTCCTCGAAGCCGATCAAGCATCGCAAGCATGGACAAAACTACAGGCTACATGGCGATCGCCATTTGAGATGACGATTACGATTATGTCTGCCAACAGTCTGCCCGAATCAGCGATCGCTGCACTCAAGGCAAGTGTTGATGGCAAACCCGCTAATGAGAATCAACATCGCGGCCGTGGTGAAATCGCGATCGCCACAAGTGAAGTTCAACAAATGGCAGCCCGTCAAAACTTCGTTGATCTGACCCTGCATCGTTGGGGAAATACCTACGACTTAAAGCGTTTGCCTTGGTTATTCAGCCCCGAAGAGGTGCATAGTGTCTTCCGTTTACCGATACGCGATCGCAACGGTACTTGGGGTTTACCCTCAGCCCCAGGAGCGAGTGATGCTCGTCGTCCCAAGTCAGTTCGCATTGCCCCTACAGAAATCCGTATTGGAGCTTTAGAGCTAACAAAAAAACAACTTACCCAGCACCTACTAATCGGTGGTGTCCCAGGTAGCGGAAAAACTAACACCTCGCTCTACCTATTAGAAACCCTTTGGAGAGAACATGGCACGCCTTGGATGGTGCTTGAGCCTGCAAAAACAGAATATCGCGGACTCAAATCAGTTAATTCTCTCAGAAATGACCTCCTAATTTTCTCTTTAGGGGATGAGCGGGTGGCACCATTTCGTTTTAATCCCTTTGAAGTTCCTCTAACTATTAACCTCGATAGTCATCTAGGTGCATTAGTAGATCTGTTCTCTGTTTCGATGAGTATGTGGGGACCTCTACCCAATGTAATTGAACAACTTATTATTGAAGCATACAAACGGAAAGGCTTCACTAGTATGGGAGATAATAGCAAATTGCAACCACCTTGCTTTTCTGATTTAGCAGTTTTGATTCCAGAGATTGTACCCAAGTTAGGCTATTCTCAAGAAAGTACCGATGAAATCTTTGCCGCTGTGTCAGTAAGAATAAACAAGTTTAGGCGAGGTCCTTTAGGTAAAATGTTAGATACCACAAGGTCTATTCCATTCGATATTCTAATGCAGCGTCCGGTAATTCTAGAAATGAGCCAAATTACTAATAGTGATGACAGAGCATTTGTAATGGGGTTAATTCTTAATAGAGTCTATCAGTACTGGATTGCCCGTCGGCATGAGGCAACAGGAGAGCTAAAGCATTTGCTTTTGATTGAAGAGGCTCATAACCTGTTAGGAAATGTCCCTGAATCCGCAGGCAAGGAGCAAGCAAATCCTAAAGGTAAAGCTGTAAAGAATTTTGCTAATATGCTGGCTGAAGTTCGCGGATTTGGTCAAGGGATTGCCGTTGCCGAACAGAACCCAGAAGGTTTAGTCCCTGATGTAATGGTAAATACCAATATTAAGCTGGCACATAGAGTAGTAGAAGCCAAAAATCGTGAGGCATTAAGTCGATCCATGTTGTTGACTCCCCAACAAGAAAAGGGGCTTGCTTCACTAAGGGTGGGAGAAATGCTCTATTACATAGGAGGAAATCCCGAACCCAGTTTAACAAGTACACCTAATTTCAAAGATGATTCAGTAAATGGATTTAATCCTCGGTTGACAGATGCAGAAATCCATATTGCTTTTGAGGCATTTTTATTTGACAACCCTTCCATCTATGCACCGCCATCTGGCTGCCCCACTGAATCAAAGCTTGTATTCTGTATTGAGCAAGGTGCAACTTTAGTTCAGTCCCTGATTGAAGATCCTCGTTACAAAGGATTTTGGACAAACTTAACATTAGAGTTACTTGCGGTACCATTTGGAGCCAATATAAATTTAACCAGACAAGTGCTTGGCAGTATTTTGGTGGAGCGTGGTGCTAATCACCTTAATAGTGAAGAAATACAAGGAATCCTCCAAAGTGCAATTTCACTGCTAGCGCTAGAAACGATTAAGGAAAAAGCAACAGTTCATGGCTGGTTAGGTAAACAAATTGACCAAGCCCATCAATTACTGATTGAAGCTATTTTTAATCCTAATTCTAATATACTGACGCGCTGGCTCGAACTTTGTAAAATCCCAGATCACATACTTAAACTAGGTTTTCCTCACCCCCAATATGCTGAATGGTTTGCACCTGGAGTTTTTCGTTATGAAAACAAAATTTTTCTAGAAGGCGATCGCACTTCCTTTGAGGAAGAGATTGATTCAGATGTTGAACCTAGTGATGCCCTTCAAAATTGGGCAAAAACAGCACCCGTATACCAGTTTTTGGATGATTCGCTAAGACATTCACTGTTAGGATGCTTGGCAGTTCAACTAACAAGACAAAATCCCAGTGATTTAGAATTTTTTTTACAGAAGGAGATAAGCCAATGACCTTAGATACTAAACCAGAGCCAATGGGTTGGAAGCTATTTTTAGTAGATCGTGACCTTTCTAACGATGAAATAGCTACCACTTTTGCCGAAATATTTGAAATTACTGAAGATGATGTAATGGTATTTGAAGAGGTAGAAGTCTTCGGCGATAATCTTTCAGACAATATTCAACTCATATGTGAACGCACCTTGGTTAAGGGTGATTTTCAGCTTTCACTAACTATTTATCTACAAGGCTATGAATTAGAAGAAATTGCCGAGGAAATGGGAGAGCTGGAAATTATTGGTAGTTTTTCTGAAATATTGGCATGTAACTGTTTAATCTTAGATCCTTCTAAAGATAATCTTGAAGATGAAGATTCTTGTCTGTTCGTACAGGGATTAGACAATCTCATACAAGAGGTTTATATCGATCCAGATACACTTGATAACAATGAATATATCATTACTAATTTTAATGATGAATCTTCTCTGATAGTACAAGAACTCTTAAAGCAGGAATTGTTTTGGAAAAACACAGATAACTCAGAATTTCCTTACAGTTTAGAGTTTAATAGTACTTTTCTAGAGCTTCGTATAAATGATTTTCCTGAAGAGAGTTTATATACCTTATTTATTGACTCAATATCTGTTTACAATTTTGATGACTTGCCAGATTGTTGGCAGATTCCTTAGGGCGTGTCATCAATTAAGCCAGACAAAGGAAGCAGTGAGATAAATAGCACCGAGAAAATTCGTTGCCCGTTTATCGTAACGGGTAGCAATTGCTCGAAACTGCTTAATTTTAGCGAAAAAGTTTTCAAAGAGAGTGTAAAGTAAAGTGTGTAAAGTCTAGGAAGTATACAGAGAGACAATCAAGACACACAATAACTAACACAAAAACAGATGAATATACGCAAAGAAATACTCGATGAATTGCTACAAGAATGTAAGACAGCACCCGACCTATTCGGAGAAGGAGGAATCTTGAAACAACTAACGACCGCGTTGGTGGAGCGAGCCTTAGAAGCAGAATTATCGACCCATCTAGGGTACAAGAAGCATGAATCCAGACCAGAAGGACAAAACAACAGTCGCAATGGCTATAGCCAGAAAAAAGTGCAAGGAGACTTTGGCGTAGCCGAAATCGCAGTCCCCCGATTGGCGGCAAGGAGAGTTTGAACCGCAACTGGTGAAGAAAGGACAAAGTCGCTTGTCAGGGCTAGATGAAAAGATTGTTGCCCTATATGCCAGAGGTATGAGTGTCAGGGATATCCAAGCGCAGTTGCAAGAAATGTATGGAGTCGAAGTATCACCAACCCTCATTTCCAATATCACTGATGAGGTAATTGATGAAGTAAAGCAATGGCAAAATCGTCCCCTCAATGCGGTCTATCCGATCGTATTTCTGGACTGTCTGGTGATCAAAGTTCGAGACAATGGTCGAGTGATCAATAAATCCTTGTACTTTGCCTTGGCGGTGAATATGGAAGGGTACAAGGAATTATTGGGTATGTGGATATCTCCTAATGAGGGTGCAAAGTTCTGGCTATCGGTACTCACCGAAATTCACAACCGTGGGGTCAAAGATATTTTGATTGCTTGCGTTGATGGTTTGACTGGTTTTCCCAATGCTATCGAAACTGTGTTTCCCAAAACTCAGGTACAGTTATGCATTGTCCACATGGTCAGAAACTCAGTCGCTTTTGTCCCTTGGCAACAGCGCAAGCAAGTTTGTGCTGACCTCAAGGCGATTTATGCGGCGGCGACGGAATCGGAGGCGGAGTTCAACCTTGAACTCTTTGCTGAGAAGTGGGATAAGCAATATCCATCGATTTCCAAGTCTTGGCGTAGTCATTGGGCGAACATTATCCCCTTCTTTGCTTTCCCTCCTGAGATTCGCAGGGCGATTTACACCACCAATGCCATTGAGTCTATGAATAGCAGTTTGCGGAAAGTGATTAAATCCCAACAGATTTTTCCCTCTGATGACGCTGCTTTCAAGCTGGTTTATTTGGCGATGCGGAATATCTCGAAGAAGTGGACGATGCCCATTCGTGATTGGAAACCTGCTCTTAATCGTTTTGCTATCCTCTTCGAGGATCGTCTCCACGTCTAGCTTCTAGACTTTACACAATCTTCTTGACAGTCTCTTTTCAATCAAATATCGAGCTTTGTAAAGATGCTTGTCATATTCTCGTTGAGTTGTACGATTGCGCTTAGGTGGAATCACAGCCGTTTTACCCTGTTTCTCAAGTTTCTCAATTACCCGTTCATCAGCATCGTAACCCTTATCGGCAAGCAGAGTATTAGCAACTAAGTTATCAATGAGGACATCAGCACCATCCAAATCACAAGCTTGACCCTGACTTAAGTGAAAGGCTATTGGATTTCCTAAAGCATCAACCAGTGTGTGAATCTTGGTACTTAAACCTCCTTTGCTGCGACCAATTGCTTCGCTTTTTGCATCCCCCCTTTTGCATCAGCACTATGCTGATGGGCGCGGACTATTGTCGAATCAATCATCGCGTATTCATTGTCTGCTTCATTGGCTAAATCTTGGAAGACTCTTTTCCAGACACCTGTTTTTGACCATCGACTAAACCTTGTATGTACTACTCGAAAATCCCCAAATCTCTCTGGCAAATCTCGCCAAGGGATTCCTGCTCGGTAGCGATATAATACTGCCTCAACAAATAATCGATTGTCTTTGGCGGTGACTCCGACTGTTCCTTCTCTGCCTGGCAATAAGTTTTTGATCCTCTCCCACTGGTCATCTCTTAGGGCATATCGACGGGCTGTCATCTCGTTTTGCTTTTTGCTTCTTATCTTTTCCTCCCTCTAGTTTACCTAATTGATGACACGCCCTAATATATTTAATAAATGATTAATATATCGAATACATTTCAAAGTTTTACAAACATAGATTTTCATGAAAAACGAAGAGATTCGCAATCAATATAATCAGCAGATATCTGAAGGCATCTCTAAATTAGAAGCAGATATCAAGCTACAGAAACGCAACCCTAATATGGCAGATGCTAAAAAGGCTTGGGAGATTCGTCACCAAGCGCGTCTTGATGCAAGAGCAAAGATGAATCCGTCGGAAGCCAAGAAACTAAGTAATCGTGATATGAAGAAATATGGACATCCAGATGGTCCAACCTTCCAGCAGACTCTTGATAAGTGTAAATCTGAGCTAAGGGCTAAAGGACTTAATCCTAATAATACAAGACGGCTTTCTCAGGCAATAATTGACAGCAGTAAGCGAACAGATCATTCATACAATTTGAAGAACTTTGATAAAGCTACTTTTGATAAAGATACTAGAGATAAAATTAATGCTAAGTTTAAAAAATTAGATGTATCGAGGCTGAATCCGGCTAATGATAATCAAGTTCCACCAAAGCCACCTCGCGAGCCAAAAAATAAACCTACTGCGAAGGAACAGTTAAAGCAGCGATATGGGAAAAAGCCTACTGAAGCTCAAAGTGCTAATGCTAAAGCATTGAAAGATAGGTCTAAAATCAACTCTAACCAAGGAGATCAGAGAAAAGATTCCACTTTAACTAAAGACAAACCCTCAAGTCGTTCTAGCGATCGCCATGCGAAGAAGCTAACAGTATCTCAATCCCTGAAAAAACAAGGTTTAAAGGAAAAGATGGCGACAGTTCGTAATCAGAAACGAGACCAAACCATGCAGAAGCAGAAGCAGGGTACTTTAGATAATAATGGGCTGAATAAAAAAGGTAATGAGATAATGCATGGAAAAGGACATCATGCAGAACGGATTAAAACTGTTGTACGTAGCATGAGAGATAAGGGTTATACTGGGATTCGTGTTAACCAAACACAGGTTGATGCAACTGGCAAACAGGTTGGGAAGAATAAACCAGATATCTCCGCCATTCATCCAAAGACAGGTAAACGCATCAATATTGAGTACGACAACAAGCCTAAGTCAAGTCTTAAACACGAGCATCATATTAATAAAAATGATTCCAAATCAATAAATACCCATGCGATACTGAGACCTGACGGCAAAGTGCTGAAGGGTACAAGAACATATAAACCTAATTCCGATCAGAGAATTGTTGCTACTTTAGCTAAAGATAAATCTTCCCATCTTTCTAACGATCGCCAAGCAGGTCGTTCCACCGAAGCTCAATCCTCTAAAAGACAGGGGACAAAAGAGAAAATGACATCTCTTCGTAATCAATCGCGTGATCGTCGCGAAAGCAAAGAGCAAACTTTGAAGAAGTCAGGAGATAACAAAGCAACTCGCTCGAATAATACTAAAGAAAATCTAAAACCTTTAAGTAATAAGACCAAAGATATTCAAGGCAACAATAAAGCTTTGAATGAGAAGTCTAAAGTTGCTACTAACCCAAAAGATAGATCTTTTGCTAAAGATAAAATACTATCCAATCGCCGTAGCGATCGCCAAGGAGGCAAATCAACAGAATCTCAAGCCTTGAAAAAACATGGTGCAAAAGAAAAGATGGCGGCAGTTAGAGTACAATCACGAGAAAAATACCAAAAGCGAAATCAATCTTTAAAACAATCAGGAGACCAGAAAGTAAAACAACCCAAAAATACTAGTGATAATGTGAAAGGACGTTACGGGAAATCGTCAGAATCATCACAAAATAAAGCTTCTTCATCTAATCGAGAAACTACGAAGAGTGTTAGTTCTTCACGTAGCGATAGTAAACCAAAGTCTACTCAGGAAAAACAACCCAAACCTAGCGGAGATAGTAAGCCGAGCGGAAGCGCTCCCCGTGATGGAGGAAACCGTCGTAGGTAACGATTTCGGGTTAAGCAGAAGTGTGCAAAGCCCATTCCAATAGGAGTGGAGGCTTTTTAGCCCACATTCTGCTCTTATTTTACTGAAAAAATATTTAGGGCTTGCTGAAAAAGTCTAAGACCTTGCTAAATAAGGGTTTCAAGCTTTTTTGCGTCAGCCAAGTGCAAGGTTATGGCATCTAGAGACTCAAAAACCATGCATTTGGGTGGAAAATCGGGGGGGGGGATTTTGGAGCCAAACTCCAAAATCATCATTTTTAAAGCTGTGTGGCATCTAGATTTACTCTGTAGACTTTTTCAGGAAGCCCTATTTAGAAAGGAAATGCACAAAAGCGACAGAATTACGCACCATATGAACAATGTATAGTAAATTCAAATAAGAACTAGAGGAAATAGCAGAAAAAAAATGGCATACAGTATGGACTTAAGAGAAAGAGTAGTTAAGTATGTTAGAGAAGGAGGAAGCAAAGCCGAAGCAGCAAGACGATACGAAGTCAGTGAAGCAACGGTCTACACATGGCTAAAGCGAGAAAATCTGGAGACAACAGTAGTCACTCGTCGAAAACGCAAAATAGACTGGCAAGCCCTAGAAACTCATGTACGCCAGCATCCTGAAGCTACCCTCAAAGACCGAGCCAAACTGTTCGGAGTAAATGCAAGTGCCATCTGGTATGCCCTAAAAGAGTTGCAAATTACGAGAAAAAAAAACAGCAAAAGTATGTAGAAAGAAACCATCAAGAAAGACAGTTGTATCTAAGAAGATTGCGTAAAACCATCTTAGAGAAAGGGTCAGAAAACATCATATACATTGATGAATCTGGATTTGATAATCGGGTCAACAGTGTTTATGGTTGGACAAAAAGAGGACAAAAAATCTATGGTGAAATCACAGGAAAACGAACAGTAAGGCAAAACCTGATTGCAGCCCGTCGTCGTAATCAAATGTTAGCACCGATGATTATCGAAGGTAGTATCAATGCTCAATGTTTTGAGCTGTGGTTATCTTCATGGTTGCTCCCAGAATTGGAGCAGGACTCCACCCTCATTATGGATAATGCACCCTTTCATCGCAAAAATGTCATTCAACGTTTGGTTACTGCTGGGGGGCATACTGTTTTGTTCTTACCGAAATATTCTCCCGACTTTAACAAGATTGAGCATGACTTTGCTGCCCTCAAAAAGAGAAGAGCTAATGCTCATAGAGATACATCTTTAGATTCTCTAGTTTCACTTTATGCTAGTCGTACCCTCTAGTTCTTATTTGAATTTACTATATAACTGTACTTGAGTTTTTGGAAACATCGTTTTAATGGAATTAGGAAAACCAGTCAAGCCATCGACACTTGCCATCAAAATATCTTTGACTCAACGGTTGTGAATTTCAGTGAGTACCGATAGCCAGAACTTTGCACCCTCATTCGGGGAAATCCACATACCCAGTAATTCCTTGTCCCCGTCCATATTCACGCCCAAGACAAAGTACAAGGATTTGTTAATCACCCCTGCCATTGTCTCGGACTTTGACGACTAGACAGTCCAGAAAAAAACGCATCTAGGGGACGGTTTTGCCACTGCTTTACCTCATCAATTACGGCATCTGTGACATTCAATTAACGTGAGTTCGGGTTAAGCAGAAGGGGGCAAAGCCCATTCCATGTGGAGAGAAGGCTTTTTAGGTTGATGACAATAGGCAATCAGTCCACAAATGACATTGATCATGGCATTGATCGGACTACGGTGACGGGAGTGTTCAATTTGCGAAATATTTTTGAGTTGGTCAATGACAGTCTCAATAATTGAACGCTTACGACTTAACAACTTGTCAGTTAAGCGCATCAAACGGTTTTTCATATTACGCTTAGGTTTCGCAAAAAACTCAATACCAAAGTTATCCAACAATTGTGTTGCCAAAGATTGAGAAACATAGCCCCGATCACCAAACACTTTGCCAAACAATGATTTGAATAATTCAGGAACAGGCTTACGGTCATCGACATTGCCTGGCGTAATCTGGATGTTCAGTAGCTCACCACACTCATTAACCACCAGATGTAATTTAAAGCCAAAGAACCAGTCCACTGAGTTTTTTCCCCTTTCTGCCATCTCTTTAAACACACGGTGTTGTTTTATCCGTCGATTGTGGCAAACATGCAGACAGGTAGAGTCAACAAAACTGATGCCTGTACATTCCCCAAAACATTGCTGTAGGTATATGCACAAAGGCATCATCGCTGAACACATAAACTCGACGAACCTGTTATAGCTGGGCAGTTTCGGGAATTCTTTACGCCAATATTTACACACATGGTTTTGATAAAAATGCTTGAAATTGCGGTAGTGGTTTTGATGAAAGCTAATCAGAATCGTCATTATTTCACTCATGCAAAGACATCGTGACCTTTGTCTTTGCTGTAATCCATTGCCCAGCAATAACTGCCGCCATTTTGGTTCAAATATTTGGCAAAAATCATCAACCTGACAGAAAAGTTCTTCTAAACTATTAGTCATGGGAGTTACTTCGCTGAACTTGTTTTACTTATTTTCAGCTTATCGGTTTCTCCCTTTTTTTGTTCTTTTCCTTATCCCGAACTCACGTTCAATTAATGTCGGGGATACTTTGATACCGTACATTTCCTGCAACTGGGCTTGGATATACTTTAACAGGGGATAGATTTAATATTTTCAAAAGATTGAAAGCGTAAAGTCAATAAAGAATCTAAAGCTGTTTTATGAGTAGAGTGGGATTGTGAAAGGCAAGAAGAAATAGCAAACTTGAAAGAATCAAAATCAGGATAATAAACTGAGTAGAGACACTGTTTCTTCACAAATTTCCAAAGACGCTCAATCAAGTTTAAGTTTGGAGAGTAAGTAGTCAAATAAAGAAGCTCGATATTTAATGACTGAGCCAACTCAAAAACTAAAACACACTTTTGATAACGAGCATTATCCAAGACAAGAGTAATGGGTATAGTCAACCCCAAAGCCGCAAGTTTGTGGAGTAAGTCACAAACACTTTGAGCATTGATGTAAGAATCATTAGTCACAGTAATCAACTCATGAGTAACTGCATTAAGTGCACCGAGGACATTAAAACGCTGTCTTCCCGTCCCAGATTTGACAAATAAGCGTTCAAAACACCACAGAAAGCTTAAATAAGCACCGAGGACAAAATGTGCCGCATCGACAAAGAAAACGGCTCTTTGTCCAGATTTAGCTTCCTCTAAGTGTGGTTCTAGTTTTTTTAAGAAATTCCTCTTGTGCTGCTGGGTCAGCCTTAGCAGGTATTAGTCCCACTCGACGACAACTCATCCCCATTGATTTCAGGAAATGACGCACCTGTTCTCGACTACGGACAATCCCTGTCAACTCGGTAATTGTTGCTGCTGCATGAGCCAGTGTTTTTGGGGGATGTTCTCGAAAATATATCTCTAAGCTTTCTTGATGCTTTTTTAGTTCACTCTGGGGGCGATTAAAGGTCAGTTCTTTGAGTTTGGTTATCCCACCTTCTTCATAATCTCGTAAATAGCTCAACAGTGTCGGTTCAGTAATTCTTAGCAGTTTCGTGATTTCCTTGTGCGCGTATTTCTGGCTTTTTAGGTATAGTGCTTCCATTTTTCGCTGTACTCGTGGATGCGGGTGATGGAATCTTTCGTAATGTAGGGCATCTATCTCTTCTTTGGTAAATGTTATTCGGATCATCTTGGAGAAAAGTTAAAGTTTCTTCCATCTTTACTCTTATGGAAAATAAAGTCTACCCCCTGTCAAAGTATATCCCTGACGCTCAGGCCTTTTGCATATAGGGACATGATCTTCTTGTCTAGTCCTGACAGTCGGTTTTGTCCTTTCTTCACCAGTTGCGGTTTAAACTACCCTTGGCGATCATGGGGACTGCTATTTCCGCTACGCCGAAGTCCCCTTGGACTGTTTTCTGGCAATAGTCGTTGCGACTATTGCTTTGCCCTTCTGGTCTACGTCCGTGCTTGCCGTAGCCTATATGGCTGGAGAGTTCTGCTTCCAATGCTCTCTAATGCGGTGGTTAGTTGTTTGAGGATTCCTCCTTCTCCTAATAGATCGGGTTATGTTTTGCATTCATGCAGCAGTTCATCGAGCAGTTCCTTGCGTATATTCATCTGTTTTGGTGTTGGTAATTGTGTGGGTAGGTTATCTCTCTGCATATATCCCAGACTTTACACATTTTACTTTACACTCTCCGCTTTAGGTTTTAGACCTTACAAAGACTTACTATCGCTAATTTTCCAATTGCTATCTTCTCTTCGCAATACAAACCTAACTACCTTGTCATAATAATCACTCTCACCTTCAATTACCCTGCCATTTCTATACATTGTGTACTGCTCAATCAATCTAACCTCGATAACCGCTTGAAAATTATCTTTTGAAATAAATCGCGGCGTACCAACAGAGCGAAACCCATATTTGTAATAGGAATTATTTTGACGTAACCAATCAATTGAACCGTTAGGTTTAATGATGTCCTGCAAAAGTGAGCCAGTTGTATATTGGGAAGCTATTTGACGATCAAAGGGAGCCGCGAACACGCTGGGCTTGGCATTTTGCCAATTAACGATCAGTTGCCTTGCTTCATCTTCTGTCAGACTTATATTTTGTGAAGATGTAGGCGTGACACTGGAAATAGATGTTTGTACAGACTGTGTAGGTTGAGATGTGACAGTCGGCGGAGTTATAAGGAGAAGTTCTTTACCTAAGATTTTATTAGGCTGAGAGGTTACAGTCACAACAACAGTCGGTTGCGGTGTGGGGGTAATAACAGCTTGCGGTTGCGAATTTCTAGTTGTGATAACTGCGGCGATCGCCAACAACATCACACCACCACCAATTCCTGCGCCAACCAACCATTTATTACTACCCTGCGACCTAACCGTAGGATCGACTACTTGAGTCTGCCAATTGTTTGCATATTCAGATGAATCATAAGGCTGCTCGTAACCGCTATATGAAACTTCGTTATAAGTTGCTGGTACAGGTGCATAAATTGGTGGAACTGGTGCGATCGCAGGTGCAACGGGTTGAGCAAAAGGCTGAAAAATCTGGGTAGGCTGGTCATTGCCTGAAAGTGCATCTAAAGCGGTGGCGGCACTGGAAAATCGAGCAATGGGGTCAACTGCCAGCATTTTGTTTAAGACATGAGCTAGGCGATCGCTGCCAGCTTTATAGCCTTCCCAAATGCAAACTTTGGTATATGTATCAAAAAGCTCAGTTAATGGCTTGCCTGTAAATAAACTAACTGCTGTCACAGCCAAACTATATAAATCAAAATCTTTATCACTATAAAAAGCAATCCCAGATGCTTCCCTTATTTGATCCCCATATTTCGGCAATGACGCAGAACCCAGTAGGGCGCGAATATTTTGAAATACCCCAAAGTCTTTTAGAACAAAGTGTTCGGTATTTATATACTGAAAAATAGCGTTTGGTGAAATGTTGCGATGATAGACATTTAGCTGATGGATCTGGTTCAGGGCTGCAAGCGACTGCTGTAAGAGATTTGTAATAGTATTTTCATTAAAGCCATTATTGCTAAACAGGACATTGGCATTGTCATCAAAATAAGCTTCTACTACACATAAGGTTTCATTTTGAACAAAGGTTTCATAAAACTGTTGTAAATAAGGATGCTTAACCCCTATCAATAGTGATAACTGTGTCTGTAAGGCATTTCTTATTTCTAGAAAATTATTTGAATTTTCGCTAAAAAATTCTCTGAGCAATAATATTTCTCCATTAACCGCCTCATGCTCGACCAGATAAATCCTTTCACCTCGATCTTGACGGAGGAGTTGTGAAATCGTATAGCGATCTCTTAATGTCAAACCTATACTGAGGGGCAGATTCATAAATTATTGACTATGTTGGAAAGTTACTATATCTAAATTTAAGGCTTTTGAAGATATTTTGGTAAATTTTGTAAGCTTTAGTATATCTTTAGTAATAGAGCAGTAATAGAGCAAAAAAGACACTGAATTTATACAGCTTATACATTCAATATCTTTGTTAGTAGTCAAAGTCAAGGAATAACTAGTCAAGAGCTTGCAGGCTATTCATGAAACTAAAGCTTTTAATTGAGCATACAGGGCAGAGCTTTACCTTAAAGCCAGAAATAAAATATATCGTTGGTTCAGCATCGAATTGCACGATTAACCTGCCCAACATTGATGGTATTGCTGAACGGCATATTGCGTTGAGCTTTGTAGATAATGGTTGGCAGGTGGAAGACCTAAACAGTACTAATGGGACATTTGTGAATGGGCAGACAATTAGTACTTACAGAATCGATGCCCCAGTACGAATTGCCCTCGCAGGAAATTTTCTAATTGCGGCGGCTCCTCTTGTACCTGAGATTGCGCCACTCCCTAATACTCCTGTTCAACCAATCCAGCCACCAACCTATCAACCACCTATTTCGCCACCCCCTCTTTACGGGAACAATCCAAACCCAAGACCTGCCTATACTCCACCTCCTGCTAGTCAGCCAACGAATTATAATCCCCCACCAGTCAGCCAGCCGGTAGACTACGGTTACTCATCAGGGAATCAAGGAGATATTTCTTCTTACGAATCTAACTATCCAAGAAAAAGAGATAAAGTTTCTCCAGTTTCGCGTGGAGGTTTGAGGGTTCAAACATGGAAAGAGTTCGTTAATGAAAAGGTTGATGCACATTCAGATAACATATTTACTGCTATTGCAACTAAGTTCTATCTAGTTACTGGTTATCGCAATACGCCTTGGCTAAGAGGATATGATGGACAGTCAGATTCAAAGAATGCCAAAGGCAAAGGATTTGAGGCTTTTGATGGATACATTCTGCCAAATTTTAAGGGGAGCGCTGAAGAAGTTGCTAATGGATTAGAGTTGCGCCTTAACCAACAAATACAGGGCTATGAAAATACAGACTGTCGTGTAGTGCAGCTAACTGATGCTCATATTGTAGATACAGCCTCCCAATCTTTTCTTGGTGTTGAACTATTTCCTATTCAGAGAGGTAACAAGCCAGATTATCGAAGATTCTGCGTGATTTCTTATCATCGTGTTCGTACTTATTTGTTGGTAGAAAACTACGGAACTGATCTATTTGTAAGTTGGTTTACTAGATTTGAACCCAACCCATCTCCTGTGGTGCTTGTTCTTTGTTTACTATTCGCTATGTTTCTGACTTTAGTGTTTATCCAATCCAATAACTTTACACTCATTATATTTCCCTTAGCCTTATGGAGTGCTAACTTCTTGCTGGTTCCAACGATTATGCAAGGATTTGGTATTTTACCCAAAAAAGCAAATGCTTATTTAGTTACTGCACTAGTGATGATATTCGTAATAATCATTTTCGTTTTCGTTATTGGGGCTTCCTTCTATTCATCCTTTAGTGGCTTCTAAGAGATAGTTGTTTCAACACGGTTTAGTTAATTTTTGGGACTTTTAATAGTATGTTAGGATTTTTTCTGGGTATCTTAGGTGGGATCTCTCGCTTTATAGCTACAAATTTACCTTTTATTGGTCTTGCTCTCCTCTATTTGTTTGTTCAGCAGCGTCTCGCACAGGAAGAGATTGTTCCTCCCCTAGATTTGATTGATGCTAAAAAGCTGGATGATATGGTTGCTGGTCAAGCTCAAGAATACCTACGTCCTTTGCTATCTCAGCAAGGATATGCAGAAGAAGAAATTCAGCAGATTTTAACTCGTACTTCTATAGGCGGACCAACTTTTCGCCGTTAATTTATTGACCAATATTTACCGAATAGCTTGTATAAATTATTATGCAGTCACCATTAGCGCCTACTGACTCCATAAACTGGAACACAGCCCAGCTATATCTCTCCATTGGCAGACTCAATCAAGCACTAACCTTAGCCTATGAAGTCGTGCAGAGAGAACCCACACAGCAGGAAGTCTATTTAAACTTTTGTCTCAAAGCAATGCGTTTAGGTGCAGAGTTTGCTGAAGAAATAGAAGATCACGGGAAAGCGGCTTTTTATTGGGAACAAATTACTCAACGACAAACGCAAAATGTAGAAGCTTGGTATGGCTTGGCTGTAGCCAAAGCAAATCTTCAAGATTTTCGCGCTGCCGATGCGTTCTTGCGAAGAGCACTGCAACTTGATCCCAGTAATCAAAAGATGCGAAATATGTTGCAAGGAGTACAAGTCCATCTACGAAATTAGCTATGTGATTAATTAACAAATATTTGAGTTAAGAACCCATGCAAAACTTCTCGCAATATATAACTTACCGATCTCTACTTGCCAAAAAACAAGGCAAAGGTTTCTCCGAAGTAGAAGCCAAAGATATTTTGCGACAAGTACTTACTCAATTAATCAGATTGCATGATCAGAAACAAGCACATGGTTCTATTTCCTTAGATACAGTTGCCTATGACCCTAATCGGATGCAGATTATATTGTTAGCTGGCAATGGAAGCAACAATCCTATTTACTTAGCGCCAGAAGTTTTACAAAACAGACAGACAAATCCTACAGCAGATATTTATGCTCTAGGTGTTGTTATGATTGTGCTATTGACGGGTTTACCCCCCGAAGCATTAAAGACTCCTAACAACACATGGAATTGGGAAGATCGTTGCATTGTTAGCGATCAATTGATCCAAATCCTTAATATTGCTCTAACTTTGGATCGTGATTTTCGCTATGTAAATGCAGGACAAATGCTACATGCTTTACAGCCAATTATCAGTATGCCTGAACCGAAAATTGAATCTACGATTATTAATCCTGCGATCAGAAATCCATTAAACAACTTAGCAGTTCCCTTACCACCCTCTATTGGTTCTGCTTCAAAACATCCTCAATCTTTACAATCTCAAGAAATCCCATCAATTTCTGAAATAGATACGCCAATACAGTCAGATGTAGATAATACAGAATCTAATGATAGCCATAAAATCCAAAAACTTAAAGCAGATCTTCCTAATTCACAAACTTATAGAAATGCAAAGCCTTCTAAAGATACATCCAAATCTAAAAGCAAAAGCAAGATCCGCTTTATACTTGCCATACTTTTAAGTATTGGCGTTACTGCTGGTTTAGGTGCTGCTTATTTCTTCTACACACAGTTTAAATCGGCTGAAACCGCCAAGAAAAATTTAGAATTTGCAAATGCTGTTACTCAATCAGCGGATGCAGCGATCGCTCGTATTTATGAGGAGAAAAAAGTCAATGAAAATATAGAAAAACTAATCACCTTAGCTAAAGACAAATACGAAAGCTCAGGTAATTTAACTGAGGCGACAACTATCTTACAAGCAGTCCCGCTAAATAGTCCGATTCGTAAAAAAGCTGATTCATTTTTATCGCAATGGCAAGAAGACAATACGAAAAATAGTAGTTTAATTCAAGAAGCAGAACAAGCTGCTAAAGATGGTAAATGGCAATTAGCGATCGATACTATTAAAAATATTTCATCTACTCCTTACTGGCAAAAGCGCGGTCAGAAAATAGCAGACGAAGCAAAGAAAAAGTTAGTTACGCCTATTGTCCAACCACCTCAAGTTGTAACTCCATCATCTTCTCAAGATATTGCATCACCACCTGTAGAAACCTATACTCCCACAGAAACATACAATCCTCCCCCTGATCCGCCACCAGCAAATTCATCTAGACAAGCCCCACCACTACCGCCGCCTGCTAATTAAATATTTCTCTTTCTAAATTCTCTAAAAGCAATACAAAATGAACATTATGATTTCTAAATCTTTATTTTTTCGCTCATTATCTTATTCACTGATTTTGTCAGGTTGTATTTTAGGGATTTTAGAGTTCTCTAATTCTCCAATTGCATATAGCCAAAGTCGTTACTGTAATATTGGTTCACTTCCTGAACATCCTGGTAACTACAAATTGCGAGGAAGCCTTTTTCTTAAAAAAGAACTGTTCCAAGATGCTCTAAATTGCTTTGAAATTGCCTTGCAAGATGATCGCGGTCAGCAAGATCCTGAACTTTGGAATAATCATGGCTTAGCTCTCGCAGGAATGAAAAGATTTGAAGAAGCGCTCATATCCTACGACAGGGCTTTACAAATTAAGCCAGGTGCTAAATTTGTAGATCGCGTGCAGCCCCTTGCACAACAAGAAGATTACTATTTATGGTGGTTTAATCGTGGGACGGCACTTGTCGATCTTCAGCGATATCGAGAGGCTATCACAGATCTAGATAAGGCTTTGAAGATCAAATCAGACTCTGGTTTTGTGTGGTTCTTTCGAGGTTTAGCGTTATTTAGATTGGAACGTTACGAAGAAGCGCGAATTTCCTATCGACGTTCTGTTTTGCTATCTCCAAATTCGCCCTACAACATTAAAGCTAAGCATCTATTCAGCGTTCAAGACTATGTAGTTTACTATGGTGAAGCAGAAGCGAAGTCTAGATTGGGACGCTACAAAGATGCCATTCAAGCTTTTGATCGCGGTCAAAGCATTAGACGCAATAACCCAAATCTTAAGTTCTTTCTGAGTAATGTTGATGAAAGTACTTATGAGAATTACATAGAAGGAATTCGCTCACTTGAACAAGGCAATTATACACAAGCATTGAATGCCTTTGATCGAATTATTGCATCCAACCCTAATCATGCTAATGTATGGGATGTAAAGGCTGACACGCTTGTGGCTTTAAAGCGCTACCCTGAAGCTATTAAGGCTTTTGATCGTGTGACAACTATTGAACCTGATGAGTATCCAAGTTGGTATAAAAAAGGAAATGCCTTGCGAGAAATGAACCGAGATGCTGAAGCTTTACAGTCCTATCAAAAGGCGATTATTTTATCAGGCGGCGGTTTTGCGGAATTCTGGCATAATCAGGGCTTAATTCTACAAAAACAAGCCAATTACGAAATGGCGATTAACGTTTACAAACGCTCTCTAAAATTAGGTACATTTTGGGGCGGTGTTGATAGAATCGATACACAATACGGACTTGCGGCAAGTCTGTATGCTGTAGGGCGTTACCGCGAATCATCGATTGAATTAGAAAAAGTTTTGAAGGAGAACCCTCAATATAAGCAAGGTTTAGAATTACGGAAGTTGCTTCAGCAAATTTAGGGCTTACTCAAAGAAACGAAATATAAGGGTGATTCTTGAATTACCCTTGTGATAAAATGAAGTTTTCAAGGTAATTTTCCTAAATCTTAAAATATTATACTTTTTGCACTTTTGCATAAGGAAATTTGAGTCAGCCACCAATGCTATTGATCTATAAATTGAAGGCACAATTCTCACCGCGTAGAAGTGGCTCTGAGAAATGGTTTCAGGCTTAGCGTACGATTTTTCCGAATTCCCCGTTTGCCACAATTAGGGCTAGTTCTCAGGTTGCGCTTAGATATCCTGAAGGAATGCGCCCAAGTAATGCGGAAGAATTTAATGCGCTCGTGAGATCGGCTGAGCGTATGAGTCGTTTGACGGAGGATTTGCTCGTGTTAGCAAGGCTAGACAAAAAGCTAGCCTCTACTTTGGAGAATATTAAGTTAGTAGAAATACTTAAACATTTAGTGGATCAATTTCAGGCTCAAGCAACAGCAAAAAATTTAACTCTAAGCTATCAACCTCCGAACGATTCTCTATTTATTAAAGGCAATTCCGAGCAAATATTACGATTATTTATTAATCTAATTGAGAATGCAATTCACTATACATCATCAGGTGGAAAGATTAATATTTCTGCAAGTTTATTAGGATCGTGGCTGGAAATAAAAGTTGAAGATACGGGATGTGGAATGACACCCGAACAGTTAGAACATATTTTTGATCGGTTTTGGCGCTCTGATACTTCGCGATCTCAATGGACAGGTGGAAGTGGGCTAGGACTCGCGATCGCAAAGTCAATTGCAGAAAGTCATGGCAGAAAGATTGCAGTGACGAGTCAATTAGAAGTTGGCAGTAGCTTTATAGTAAAGTTTCCTAAGTAAAGTATGGACATGGAAATTCATTCGCAAACAGGGAAGATTCGACCGTAACCAAACTAATAAGGTTATCCATAGAGCATTCCCCTCCGTCAAATGGTCAGCTTGCAGATTTGTCAACGTCAGAGACGATAAATCTCCTTATGATGGCGACTTTGTATACTGGGCAAAGCGAGAAAATGCTAACTACGATGGGATAACGGCACGATTTCTCAAGAAACAGAATTATCAATGTACACATTGCAACTTATCGTTTATATCTGGTGATATTGCTGAACTACACCATATTGATGGCAACCATGAAAATTGGAAATCATCGAATCTGGAAGTACTGCACCGAGAATGTCATCAGCACCAGACCAGCCATGGTCGAGTGAGAGTCCGAACGGCGGATTAGCTCCGACCTAGTAGGTGTCAGACTAGGAGCCGTGTGCAATGAAAGTTGCACGCACGGTTCTGAAGGAGAGGTGTCCTCAAGTAATTGAGGCATCGACTCTAATTAAAAATCTGCAAGATGACCTTTAAAGCTATTCAAAGATTAGATTTAAAAATATAGTAAATTCAAATAAGAACTAGAGGAAATAGCAGAAAAAAAATGGCATACAGTATGGACTTAAGAGAAAGAGTAGTTAGGGATGCGCGGGAAAATAAAGTACCAATCAAAGAGGGAGAATCGTAATATCCCATTTGGGCAATAACAGGGAAGGAAGCCAGAAATCTTGGTACTGGAGCAAATCATCAGGGGCAACTTTTCTGTTCTTCTCGTAGGTTCGAGAAACGAAATGGACTATTGGTTTAAGTCCCTTCCAAGTCATGTTAGCAGCCCAACCTAGAGCTGATTCAACAGAACCTAAAATAGCCCCATGCCAATAATTCTCTAGTGCCGCCCAGCATCTTTCAATAGGATTATACTTGCTGTGATAGGGAGGATAGTAAATTAGACGAATTTTTAAACCAATTTCCTTGGCTAGCTCAACGATACGTTTGATGAACTGGGTTCGATTACTGCGAGTTGCTGAGCCACCGTCAAGCTCAATCATTAATTCCTCAAGATGTTGATAATGCTCTTGGTTATCCTGCCACCATTGGCTGAGACAATCTACGATGAAATCACTAGTCTCAGCCGAACTACCAAAATATATGGATAGTTGATGCGTCTGTAAATTAAGAATCCCAAATGGTACTAATACCGATGTCCATAGATGGTCATGGTCGTCTGCTGTTTTGGCTTGTAGGCTTCGCGCTTTGCCGTTGCGACTAAGATTGCCAATTTTTACCTTGGCTTTGCTATCAATTGATAGTCTTAGCGACTTGATATTATCCGCAGATGCTTGTTTGGCTTGCCGTACATTCTCAAAAATTGCATCGGTTTCGGGTAGTTTTTTTAAGGGTTTGGTTTTTTGGATTTTTTTAGGCGATATCCCAATCGATTCATCACTGTGCCTATTGTTTGTCTGGTCACTAATTCCTCTTTTTGATATCCTTTCTCGACGATCAATGCTTCTCGTACTGCTCTGGCACTTACTTGCGTATAAGCAAATGTAGATTTCATCTTCGGATCTGCTTGTGCTTGTCCATCCACCAATGACTTGATATCTGCCTCTAGTTTGGGCTGTTTCTCTTCACTTTTTTGTCGTCCTCTCGCTCCGTAATTATCTATACAAATTATTCCTGTCCTTCGTTCATGTAGTCCTGTCTCCACGCATGTCCGTTTCCATCCCATCACACTTTCCGCTTTTCTCGCTGAGCCTTTAAAGTAGTCCTCTGTCACCTTGGCGATAAAGTCTCTTTTTCGATATCCTGTTAACTTTTTCGCTGCATCTTTAATTGTTTCCTTCACTTCTTCGCTTAACATCTTCTCTTTTTACTTTAGCTACCTTGTCTTTTCTATGGTACTTTATTTCTTCGCTACTCCCTTAAGTATGTTAGAGAAGGAGGAAGCAAAGCCGAAGCAGCAAGACGATACGAAGTCAGTGAAGCAACGGTCTACACATGGCTAAAGCGAGAAAATCTGGAGACAACAGTAGTCACTCGTCGAAAACGCAAAATAGACTGGCAAGCCCTAGAAACTCATGTACGCCAGCATCCTGAAGCTACCCTCAAAGACCGAGCCAAACTGTTCGGAGTAAATGCAAGTGCCATCTGGTATGCCCTAAAAGAGTTGCAAATTACGAGAAAAAAAAACAGCAAAAGTATGTAGAAAGAAACCATCAAGAAAGACAGTTGTATCTAAGAAGATTGCGTAAAACCATCTTAGAGAAAGGGTCAGAAAACATCATATACATTGATGAATCTGGATTTGATAATCGGGTCAACAGTGTTTATGGTTGGACAAAAAGAGGACAAAAAATCTATGGTGAAATCACAGGAAAACGAACAGTAAGGCAAAACCTGATTGCAGCCCGTCGTCGTAATCAAATGTTAGCACCGATGATTATCGAAGGTAGTATCAATGCTCAATGTTTTGAGCTGTGGTTATCTTCATGGTTGCTCCCAGAATTGGAGCAGGACTCCACCCTCATTATGGATAATGCACCCTTTCATCGCAAAAATGTCATTCAACGTTTGGTTACTGCTGGGGGGCATACTGTTTTGTTCTTACCGAAATATTCTCCCGACTTTAACAAGATTGAGCATGACTTTGCTGCCCTCAAAAAGAGAAGAGCTAATGCTCATAGAGATACATCTTTAGATTCTCTAGTTTCACTTTATGCTAGTCGTACCCTCTAGTTCTTATTTGAATTTACTATATAATTTCTTAGTTTTCTTGGCGAAAAAACTAACGACAAAATAAGTGTTTGAGTGCTACCTTGCAGGTTTTTATAGCTATCCTTTATCTATTCCCTACTAGGCGTGTCATCAATTAAGCCAGACAAAGGAAGCAGTGAGATAAATAGCACCGAGAAAATTCGTTGCCCGTTTATCGTAACGGGTAGCAATTGCTCGAAACTGCTTAATTTTAGCGAAGAAGTTTTCAATCAAATATCGAGCTTTGTAAAGATGCTTGTCATATTCTCGTTGAGTTGTACGATTGCGCTTAGGTGGAATCACAGCCGTTTTACCCTGTTTCTCAAGTTTCTCAATTACCCGTTCATCAGCATCGTAACCCTTATCGGCAAGCAGAGTATTAGCAACTAAGTTATCAATGAGGACATCAGCACCATCCAAATCACAAGCTTGACCCTGACTTAAGTGAAAGGCTATTGGATTTCCTAAAGCATCAACCAGTGTGTGAATCTTGGTACTTAAACCTCCTTTGCTGCGACCAATTGCTTCGCTTTTTGCATCCCCCCTTTTGCATCAGCACTATGCTGATGGGCGCGGACTATTGTCGAATCAATCATCGCGTATTCATTGTCTGCTTCATTGGCTAAATCTTGGAAGACTCTTTTCCAGACACCTGTTTTTGACCATCGACTAAACCTTGTATGTACTACTCGAAAATCCCCAAATCTCTCTGGCAAATCTCGCCAAGGGATTCCTGCTCGGTAGCGATATAATACTGCCTCAACAAATAATCGATTGTCTTTGGCGGTGACTCCGACTGTTCCTTCTCTGCCTGGCAATAAGTTTTTGATCCTCTCCCACTGGTCATCTCTTAGGGCATATCGACGGGCTGTCATCTCGTTTTGCTTTTTGCTTCTTATCTTTTCCTCCCTCTAGTTTACCTAATTGATGACACGCCCTAGGTGTGAATTGTTGATTTAAAAATAGTAAAATTTAACTGCTAGTTGCAAGGAGTATGAAATGAGTCTTTTTAGCATAAATGAGATAGAGATTTTTTCCGGAATTGACAACTTTCTTAAAGAGCTTGACCCCACAAATCCAAATTCAACGATGGGCAAGGAGCTACAAAAACTCGATTTCACAAGTCCTCATACTGAACTTGGGCAAGCTGTTGGGGAATTTGACCTTACCAACCCAAATTCTGCTATCAGTAGAATCAGAACTGAAATCGATCCCACTCGAAATACTAGTCTTATGGGTAAGCTACTTACAGAGATTAATATTATTGCTGAAGATCTACGCTCTGAACATGGAGAAGATCTTCGTCCTGCTGACGGGGGAATCTTTCGCACATATACAATCAATCTTGATGAATTTTTCAAGGCAATCGACTTTACAAATCCAAAATCTTTAGCAGGAAAAGGACTTGCTGAAATCGATCCTACAAATCCAAAATCTTTAGCAGGAGAAGGACTTGCTGAAATCGATCCTACAAATCCAAAATCTTTAGTAGGAGAAGGACTTGCTGAAATCGATGGTTTCCTTGATATCAGTAAGGCAATTGTTAAAACTGAAATCGGAAAAATTGTAGGGGAAGGTGTGACTGATGGATTATTTAGAATCCATCACCATGAGACTAAGTTTACTACTCTAAATAGCGAACCATTACGACCTAATGAGAAGACATACTTTGTACTTCATGGATGGGAAAGCAATCCAGAGTATATGCGTGGAATTGCAGATGCACTTAAGAAAAATCCAAATGCCAATATTGTTCTTGTTAACTGGGAGAAGGACGCAGATTATCTAACATATTTTCCTGCCGCTCTTCGGACTGAACTTGTTGCACACGATGTGAGCAACTATATCATGGAGAACAAAATTTCACCTGAGAACGTTACAATGATCGGACATAGTCTTGGTGCTCACGTGGCGGGAATGGCATCTCGTGAAATTTACGAACGCACGGGTCATAAAGTTGATGAAGTTGTAGGCTTAGATCCTGCTGGACCAGGATTTGGTTTAAGTATTATAATTAATGGTTTTAGACCTATCTCTGGCTCAATGCTTGGACTTAAGGGATTAACAAAGACAGACGCTTCTCAAGTTGTGGTATTTCACACAGCAGAAAACACCTTAGGGGCATTCTATCCAATAGGACATACAGACTTTTATGTGAATTCAGATAGACTTACACAGCCTGGTATGGGATACCTTGATATAGCTGGGAATCACAGCTATTCTATAAGACTTTTTGTTGATACACTTGAAGGTAAGCACACTGAGGAATTTCCAGAGCTAGATACAGAAACACTTTCCATTAAAAAAGAGGGGACATTTCATAAAGAAATTAAATAGCCCAACTCTTTTGTTTTTCGATTTTTACCCAAGATGCCATGTCATCTAAATCGCCGTGTATTATCGCTTGACCAGGGCGGAGTATTCCAATGATTTTACTCTGTTCTGGGGTTAGCGACATACAAGCGCTCATGGCTTCTCGATCATCCGCAGCTACAATACGATGCAAAATTTTCAAGTTCGTATTTTTGATCGCATCTGGAATTAATCTAGAGGGTACTTGATCGATGATGACCATTCCTTCGCCATAGGCACGAATCTCAGAAAGCATATTTGAAAACATTTCCGCAACTTTTCCTTTGGGGTTGGCTTGCTCGAAGTTAACTTCACTAGTCTTTTGGAGAATGCAGTGAGCTTCTTCTAAAACCGTGACATGCCGCAGTTCAGACTTGGATGATTGATTTTGTTTGTGTTGAATTTGCCTGTACTCATGCAGGAAAAGCAACAAGGTGGAAACAACAAGTGCCTTATCATTATCATCACCAAGTTGAGAGAGATTAATTACTACTGGTCTATCGAAAAGGTCTTTCCAATCTGTAGTTTTTTGGGCAAAAAGATCTTTTTTCCAGCCAATTTGCAGACTTTTGAGGCGTGTCCTTAATGATGCGGTAATATTACCTTTAAATCTTGGCTCGTAGGAAGGATCGATAACATCATCATTTTTATTGCTGTCCAAAATATCTAACAGAAAAGCAATATCAGGTATATCTGAGGGTTTATCATCAGCATCGATGCACTTCTTCTCGGTATATGCTTTGATCAAAAGATTCTCAAGTATCAGAGGAAGAACCTCTTGCATCGGGAAAACGGCACTGAGAATTGCTTTGAGGCGATCAATATGCGATAAAACATAATCTTGGCTTACATAATTAAATGGATTTAGTTCGAGTTTTTCTTCACTATCCTTGTTGCCAAGGGCATAAATAGCGATTTTCTTACCTCTTAGATTCTGAGATCTAGCCCAATCAACATACTCTGATTTGGCAGGCTCAATAATCAGAAATGGGATATCTATATCTAGAAGTTGTTGCAGCAATTGGGTACATGTGGTCGTTTTGCCACTCCCAGTAATGCCAGCGATCAAAACATGCTTATTTAAAACACTGAGATCGATACGGTAATGTAAATTTTCAACAGGTTCTCCACCGTCTAAGATGTTACCCAATTTAAATCCATCTGATTTGTGTGGATTCATACTAAAATCTGCCATAGGCAGAACTTTGATCCCAGGGATTTCTCTGCGAGGGAAATTGGCAAGAAGGGATAACTCGTCAGTTGTCAATGGGGTCGTTAAAGATGAAAATGTGCGTCCGAGAGGATGAGAAATTGATAACGGGAAAGGTATTCGCCAATATTTTAGTAATTTCTCCTTGAAAACTTTTACTTGTCTTCCGTCTATAGCGTGTATGCGGATTGGCTCGTGGTAAGTACTTTTGCCACTGAGTAATGCTTTGATTTGCATTGCTCCTATATCTGTAGTAAGCAAATTTTCCGCAAGAATATAAACACCAACATCCCAACCACCCATAGCGCTAGCTTGCTCGAAACGCTCAATATATGCATCGATTGTCTTTTCCACCGATAGGGCATGTTCAGATACAAATTCGCGAACACTTGACTTGGTAAGACTATTGGTCTCAGTGGTATTTTTAGACAAATTTTCGTTCATGGATGTAATGAATGTTTTTGTCTTTTCTGTAGATGAAGTTTTAGTTTTACTGTTACTTTTAGCAATAGAAAAACTTGCTGTAATCGAAGATTCTCTAGATGCGGATATCCCTCCATTTCCTGCAAAAACTTTAGTAGTCTTAGTTTCAGCTATATTCAGATCAGTGCTTTTGGTTTCTGTTTCAGCGTAAGACTCACCAGTAGTATAAGATAACGAGTCTTGATTGTTATTGCTTACCTCAATACCTACAGATTGAGTAAATTCAGAAACATTTGCTTCAGTCACTGTTTGTTTGCCGAAAGACTTAACAGTAGATTGCATTAATCTAAGAAAATCTAAAATTTCATCAATAATTCCTGCCTGAATTGGGTTTGCCGATACTATATAGGCAAATCGAGATCCGCGCATTCCAGTCAAGAGTCGATCTATACTCTGGGTACTAGCTTGATCGTTATCATTTTTGTGCTTTAGAGATGGGATGCCAGTTAATACAGACATCGAATCCAATGGGCTGAATAGCTTTTCAATTTTGTCGTAAGCATCTATCTCTTGACGAATTTTAATTCCTTTCCAGTTCCCCTTAAAGAACTTCTCAACTCCCTTTGCAGTCACTGATGCTTCTTTCTCTTCATCTTGAGTGCAGACACCCAAATAGATATGGTTGAGAGTTCCATCAGAAATAACAAGCAGAACTGTAGAGATAGGTACAGAGTCATTTAAAGAAGCAAGAACAGTTTGAATAAATGTAAAAGGAAAACTCTCTTCATTCTCTAGAATCCCAACCTGTGAAAGTTTTAAAAACTCATAATTTTTAGCTAAAAGTAAACCTTCTCCCCTATCTATATTCTTTAATGTAAAATTAGCATCCAAGGATTTTCTTGATAAGCTACTACTAAGAGCAGAAAGAAATTTATTAATTTCGATCTCTTTGTTGATTAGAACAAGAGATTCATTAACATTTGGTAACTCATCATTAGGCATCGGAATATCCTCAAAAGGGCATGAAATTTACATTAGTTTTCTATCCTCTAAATTCTTTTGGCTAGTCATAACATAAGAAATTGGAGGATAGAAATCATTAATTTGAACGAAACATATTTTGTTTGTCACGCTCGATAACCTCTTTAAGATTCTTATAAACTCCTACTTTTTGAGAGAGGACATCGATAAGCTTCTGTCGATCCAATGCATTTAAGTCTTTTACTTTCAATGTACTGGATAAAGTGTCTTTTATGCGATTGATGTAGTCGTTTGCACTCTTAATCTGGGACTTGACAACTTCATCAGTGGAAGCTTTAATTTCTTGATTGATGCCGTTTACAAAATCACCAAATTGCTTGATATAACTGGAATGAAAGTCTTCAGCGATTTTTGTGTAACTGATCTCATACTCACTATAATAATTTATAACTTTATGTTCCCAAAACCATAATGTGTAAAAACGTCTTTCATAAGTATAGTAAGATCTTGAGATTGTTTTTATATCTGGTTGATCAATAGATAATTTAGACTCTATGTTCCGACTGTATGAATCAGAAAATTTAGGAATAGTTATACCAAATTTCTCTTGATATTCCTCCTTGCATTTTTCAGCTAATATCTCTAGATCTTTTTGCATCATGCTCTCAATTTTTTTATGAGTAGTATCTAGAATATCTAAAACTTTTAGATCAGAATTATCGATAAGGCTTTCAAAAATAGTTTCCGACGCAAGCTTCTTCTCATTGAATTCTTTTACGGCTTCAGGATTGGTGTCAAATTCTTTCTTTACCTCTTTGCCAAAAGTAAAGTTGATTGATTTTGCGTCAATTGAATCACTGCTAGAAACATTCTGAAAATATTTCTCATACGAAACTCTACGATCATCAGAAGGAATTAGTTCCACTCCAGAGTCTTTGAATATCTCCTCAAGTTCGTCAATTGCGATCAAAAAATGATTTGTAATATCTCTTAAGATATTTTCTTGAGTATTCTTGAGCTCTGTTTCTACTTCGTCCTTAAGTCGAGTTTCAACATCTTTAGTCTCGGTAAGTTTTATTGCTAAATCTGAAATTGCTGATTGAAAATCATCGCGCTCTACTCGGCTTGAAATAATAATATTACCTAAATTAACCTCAAGATCTTCTAATGCTTGATAGCACTCTTTCACTGCGACTTCGAGGCACAGTCTTTCCGCATTTACCATCAAATCTTGAACCGCAGTACGAATAAAATTATTGAATTCATACTCTTCAATCGTCTCTTCAGTCAGTTTTTGCAAATCAGAAGCATTTAATTCCTTTGCTACATTTTGCCAAGCTTTTGCATATTGACTCTTAAGGAACTCTATGATTTTGTCATCACTGGTATAAAAATCGAAATCACTACCCTTAGACTCACCCCTGTTTCTAATTAATTCCTGAACCTTAATTGCTAAGAAAGCCTTGCTGGCAGAAGTTTTATAGATTTTATTCCCATATTTTTCTCGGCAAAAATTTTCAGCACTATCGATTTCGGATTCATTATTGATAAGATCAATTTGATTGACAACAATATAAGGATCTTTCTTACAACCTTTGATTTTTGTGCTAAGCCAATCTGCCGCTTCACTACGATAGTCTTTTATATTTACAACAACAGTCAATACTGAGCTCTCTTTAATTTGCCTATCAACCGTAACTCGAAGATAGTTAAAGATTTCGGCTTCATTTGCTCCAGGTGTATCAATTAGAACTAATTTCCCTGAGTTGCTGACTTGTTGAAGAAACTCATTATTGGGAAGTGGAATGGTAATTCTTGGATATATTGCTATATCAATGTATTCTCCATAAGCAAGAAGGAAAAGCCTCATCAAATGGGAGCATCTCAGTTTGGCACTGAGTAATTATACTCACAAGAATCAAGCATATCATTGAGATAAGCACAGCGATGCTTCAAAACTTGAGAGACATTTTTTCGATTCCATTGAGCACCCGAAATCTTA
>Ga0209990_10000421_pt1 | contig 40641 bp, 37 predicted proteins | sample NOAtaG_6_FD_187304 | JGI IMG/M metagenome (GOLD analysis project Ga0209990, IMG submission 187304) | Freshwater lake microbial communities from Lake Erie, under a cyanobacterial bloom - NOAA_Erie_Diel5S_2200h metaG (SPAdes) (version 2) | ecosystem: Environmental > Aquatic > Freshwater > Lake ...
TTGCTTCTAACGCCATGCCACCTGTCAAGGAGCCATCACCGATGATCGCCACAGTTTTGTAATTATCGCCTTGCAAATCACGGGCGATCGCCATACCGAGAGCTGCCGAAATACTGGTCGATGCGTGACCTGCCCCGAAGTGATCAAATTCACTTTCGCGACGGTTGAGATAACCTGCAATCCCGTCCTTTTGGCGCAAAGTATGGAAATTTTTATAGCGTCCTGTGATCAATTTATGGGGATAGGCTTGATGCCCCACATCCCATACCACCTTGTCGCGATCCAAATCAAGGGTTTGGTATAGAGCGAGGGTTAGCTCGACTACGCCTAGCCCCGGACCAAGGTGTCCGCCTGTAGCGGCGATCGTTTCTAAATGTTTTTGCCGAATTTCCTTTGCGATCGACTCCAATTGCGAGATTGTTAAACCATGCAACTGGTTAGGGTGGGTAACTTCACTTAGCCGCATATATACTTATTTTTTATAAAATGACTTCCTTTAGTTTAACTGAAGCGCACTTTCAATATTTCATTAAAAAATTTTTAACAGTTAAAAAAAGTAAACTTTATGCTGACATGAATTTGACCAGAGTAAAGCAGATTAACGACTTCACTGAAAAGTGTATAATTACAAAATGTCAAGTAGTAACACTGGTATTGAATGGACTGACAAAACTTGGAATCCTACTACTGGTTGTAGTAAGGTGAGTCTTGGCTGTCGTTATTGCTATGCTGAGGCAATAACAGAAAGATTTCCTAAAGCTTTTCCAGATGGATTTAATTTAACTTTGCATCCAGATAGATTGGATCAGCCAAAGAAATGGCGTACACCTAGTCGAATATTTGTGAACTCTATGAGTGATCTTTTTCATAAAGATATCCCTTTTGAGTATTTACAAGATATTTTTGCTGTTATGCGAGATACACCTTGGCATATATATCAAATTTTGACTAAACGAGATAAAAACTTGGCTAAACTAGCCTCTAAGTTAGATTGGGCTGAAAATATCTGGATTGGCGTATCTGTAGAGAATCAAAAATATGCTCATAGAATTGATGCTTTAAGGCAAGTGCCATCAAAAGTTCGCTTTCTTTCCTGTGAACCTTTGTTAGGTCCACTTTCTTTGAATTTAGAGGGAATTGACTGGATAATTGTTGGAGGCGAGTCTGGACACAAACATCGACCTATAGAGGCTGAATGGGTGAGAGATATTTTGCGGCAATCTCAAGAATCTGACGTTGCTTTTTTCTTTAAGCAGTGGGGAGGTAATCACTCAAAAGCAGGTGGTAGAATCCTTGAAGAAAAGATTTGGGAAGAAATGCCTGATGCTTGGTATAGCCATATTAATAGGTGGCAAAACAAAAAAGTTTCTAAATTTCAAAGTTCTAGTGCATTAGAAGCAAAGTATTTAGCCTCTTCTAAATAAAGAAAATATTATTATGAGTAAGATTGGGAATGAAGGCGAAGACATTATTGGCAGGTGGTCTGAGGAGAAACTAGATTTACTAGCAAAGTACCTCAAAGCTTATTCTGTAATTATGAATGAGCAAAAAAAGAGTTGGCTTAAAGATTACTGCTACATTGATGCGTTTGCAGGCTCAGTCAGACCTAGAGCAAAAGAGGATGAACAGCGTTACATAAATGGTTCACCTATTCGAGCGCTTCAAACAGAACCTAAATTTGACGGATACTGGTTTGTGGATGTTAACCCTCAAAGAGTAGAACGTGTCAGAAAGTTGCGTGAAGATTTTCCAAATCAGATTATTGAAACTTATCAAGGTGACTGTAATGATATCTTATACAACGAAATAATTCCAAAAATTCCATATTCGTCGAAGAAACGGGCTTTTGTTTTTTTAGATCCATATGGACTACAAGTAGATTGGGAGACAGTCAAGGAACTTGCTAATACTAAAACCTGTGATATCTTTGTAAACTTTTCAGTAATGGGCGTTACGAGACTTCTTCCTAGAGAGCAAAATCCAGATCTAGAAGTGGTAAGACAAATAAATAAAGTTATGGGTAATACAGAATGGATTACTCAAATTTATAAGGAATCTCCAGTAACTCAGCTAGATTTATTTGGCAACTTATCTGAACCCACATTAAGTCGGGACACAATTAGGGCTGAGTGGCTAGCTAGTCTTTATACAGAGCAATTAAGGTTACTCTTTCCACATGTTAGTCGTCCTGTTCTAATGAGAAATTCTACAAACTCAGTTTTATATGCACTATGTTTAGCAAGTCATAATCAGACAGCCATCAAAATTACTAATGAACTTTTTAATCGTTATGAACGACTAAAATCACGATAGTTTTGTGTCCTTATCTTTTACTATCCCATGCTCTCCGCTAGTCCCGACCTCATAGCCTTAGCCCGATCGCAAATTATATTACTGACCCAAAGTTTGGGGGCAGTAGCTAGTGCTATGTATATTACGGAAAATGCTGCGGATGGGATGCCACCCCACTTGATAGAAGTTGCCGTTTTCCCTGAAGAGGGGGTGATCGCTTTACCCGAGTCTTTTGCGACTGAGGCTTTGCCAACTTTATCTATGGGGGCTGGTGGTTTAGTCAGACAACGTCGCTTTATTTTGCCCTTAATCTATGAGGAGACAATTTTAGGTTTTTTGATGACGGGACGGGAAGATCGCGACTGGTTGGACTATGAACAATCGCAAATTCAACAAATTGCGAATACCTTAGCGATCGCCTGTGCTTTGGATCGACGCAACCAATGGTTAGTCGCCAATCAACAACGCAACTACGAACAGCAAAGTAATTTTTTGTCTTCACTCTTGCATCAACTCCGTAATCCTCTAACTGCAATTCGTACCTTTGGTCAGCTATTATCACGGCGGATTGTGACTGATGATCCCAATCAAAAGTTTGTCAAGGGAATTTTGCGTGAAACTCAGCATATTCAAGATTTGCTAAGTGAAATTGATCGTCCTACTCCGCTCTTATTATCGGAAGCGGAACACGAAAAAGTCTTCTTGCCTGCAGCAATAATAGAACTTAGTGCTATTGACTTGAGTGAAATTTTGGACGGGATTACCAACTTCGCCAGCGCGATCGCCCAAGAACGGAATATTCAATTTCTATCAAATATCCCTTCCCATTTACCCAAGGTTTTAGGTAACGAGTCTGCCCTCAGAGAAGCGATCGGCAACCTTGCCGAGAATGCCCTTAAATACACTCCCAAAGGCGGCTATGTGTTACTAGGTGCAGATGTAAAGCCTGACACAGTTTATATCTATGTCCAAGATACTGGTGTGGGCATTCCTGATGCAGATTTGCCCCATTTATTTGAACGTAATTTTCGTGGTAGACAAGCAGAAGGTGAGATTGCAGGTACGGGATTAGGACTAGCGATCGCCAATGAGTTAGTCCAAAAAATGGAAGGTAGTATCCATGTGATCAGTCAAGTGGGCAAAGGCAGCACGTTTGCTGTTACTCTCAAGCGATCGCTATTGGATTAGCTCCTACCCAGACAAGATATAGCGGTTTTCAAATGAGTGTGTACTCATTTGAAAACAAAAAATCAGTCCCATTAAGAGTTTTGAGTTTTTATTTTGCCGTAGGCAAAATGAAAACCGCTATATAGACGATTTCAGGAAACTGATCGCACTATACTGGCTATAGCCTATAATCAAAAAGTAATTATTTATGGTTTGGATCTAGGTGGCACTTAAGTTTAAATTTGCGATCGCTTCGGATTTGCATATTGCATTGCCCCACACTATTTGGCAACATCCTGCGCGATTTCATCTTGTTGAGTACAGCATTCCCGCCTTTGAAGAGGTGCTGTCTCATCTGGCAACCCTAGACTTAGATTTTTTACTATTACCAGGGGATCTCACCCAGCATGGTGAACCTGAAAACCACCAATGGCTAGCTGAGCGACTTGCAAAACTTCCCTATCCAGTCTATGTCATCGCAGGAAATCATGATTTACCAAGGGTCGAGACCTTTGATCAATTTACGCCGCACTATACGCAATTTGGATTTACAAAAGGAATCAGCGAACCCAACAAACTCTATTATGAATGCGAAGTATTACCTAATGTACGGTTAATTGGATTGAATTCTAATCGCTTTAATGAGGAAGGTCAGCAGATTGGCTGGATTGATCAGGAGCAGTTAGAGTGGTTGCAGAATGTTCTTGATCGCAAGGATTACGGATTGAACTTGGTGACGATCCATCATAATGTGCTGGAACATATGCATGACCAGTCTCGCAATGCTCTCGGAAAGCGTTATATGCTGGGTAATACGCAACAACTATGCGAGATTTTGCATCGGGCAAATGTGAAGATGGTTTTCACAGGACATCTGCATGTACAAGATATTGCCTATAGCGATCGCTATGATCTTTATGACATTACTACTGGCTCCCTTGTGAGCTACCCCCACCCCTACCGTGTTCTCAGTTATATTTCCGATGATTTAGGCGATCGCTTAGAAGTAGAATCCTTTCGAGTGAAATCAATTCCTGAGCATACTGATTTCTTGCATTTCTCTCGGGAATGGATGGGCAATCATTCCCATCCCTTTGTATTGCGCCTACTGACGCATCCACCCCTCAATTTGCCTTTAGAAGTAGCTGAGAAAATGACTCCTGACCTTCGTTACTTTTGGGCATATATCGCTGATGGTGATGCTGATTTCCATTTTCCCCATTTCCCTAAAGTGGCTCAGGAATATTTTGAAGCCTTTAGCGATGTGCCGCCTAAAGATAATAATGTAACTCTATATCTAAAGCGATCGCTTACCATACAATCAGCTTAAATTATTGATCAACACCCAATTCCCATGCAAAATCTCAATCTTCGCCTTAATCGTCGTAAATTTATTGGATTCTCGACGCTATTTTTACTCGGAGCCTGCGGAGTACAAACCAATCAATCCCCAAGCTCTTCAGGCAAAAGTAAAATTGTCTTTTGGACAATGCAATTAAAGCCACAATTTGATAAATATATGACGGACTTAATTGCTGCCTTTGTTAAAGAGAACCCTATGGCGGAAGTGGAATGGGTGGATGTGCCTTGGGGAGAAATGGAAACCAAGATTTTGAGTTCTGTTGCGGCTAAAACGGCTCCTGATGTGGTGAATCTCAATCCTCAGTTTGCATCTAAACTAGCGGAGAAAAAGGCGTTAGTCGATATGGCAGCAAACATTTCTGAAGCTGATAAATCTAGCTATTTTCCAAATATCTGGAAAGCAAATCAATTGGATACTGCTACCTTTGGCTTACCTTGGTATGTGGCAACGGATATCACTATTTACAATCGTTCTATTTTTGAGAAGGCAGGTTTAGATCCTGCAAAACCTCCTAAAACTTTTGAGGAACTGACTAAGGTTTCGGAACAAATTAAGGCGAAAACTGGTAAATATGCCTTCCTCTTGACGATGGATGGTGGTCAGGTTCTCGAAGCAATGGTGCAAATGGGTATGAAGTTGCTCGATGCTAATGGTAAAGCAGCCTTTAATGATGCGGCGGGTAAAACTGCCTTTGACTATTGGGTCAATCTATTTGAGAAGCAATTGATTCCCCGTGAAATCTTAACGGAAAGTCACCGCAAAGCGATCGAGCTTTATCAATCTGGAGAATTAGCAATTTTATTGACGGGACCGCAATTTTTAAAAACAGTAGCTCTGAATGCGCCAGAGGTCGCCAAAGTTACTGATGTGGGCGCACAAATTACGGGTTCAACTGGCAAAAAGAGTGCGGCAGTGATGAATGTTGCTGTACCAACAACATCAACAAATAAAGCCCTTGCGGTCAAGTTTGCGCTCTATTTAACTAATGCAGAAAATCAGCTTAGCTTTTCCAAAATTGAAAATTCTTTGCCATCAACGATTAAGAGTGTGAGCGATCGCTATTTTACAGAATCTGCTAAAGATTCGTCATTACTTGATCGCGCCAGATTGATTAGTGCCTCGCAACTGTCGCAATCTGAAGTCTTGATTCCCCCTGCTAAGGATATTGAGAAATTGCGGAAGATTATCTATGAGGAATTGCAATTGGCAATGCTCAAGCAAAAGCCTAGCGATAAAGCGATCGCCTCAGCTGCCGAACGTTGGAACTCTTTATAACACTTCAAAACCTAAAAGATGAGTTGCGGCGCTTCGCGCTGCAACTCATCTTTTAGGTTTTATGTCCTAAGCAAAGCTTGCATTGCTATACCATAGGAATAATTAGATTTTTGACTTTTGATTTATTTTTGATTTAGTAACATGAACGCATTAGAATTTTTTCAAAAGAGCGCAGGCAAATGGCGATCCCAACGTACGACCCATCACCTTGCCTTCCGTCGGGCAGAGAGAGGTGGTTCCGAAATTTTGGTTAATCCCCTCAATGCCGACGATCCCAAGGTCATCGAAATTTGCCAAATGCACGAAATTGAACCCACTAATGCGATCGGTGGAGCCTATGTGAAATGGGATGGCACGATGGCTTGGGATAAAGACGATGGTGAAACCCACTCAGGGGAAACCGTATTTGCCCTTGTACCAGATGACGAAACAGGTCGTAAAGGCAAGCTATTAAGAGAAGTGGGCTATGCGGAAGTAATGCCTGTAATTGGTCGTTACGAAATTGATGACGAAGAAGCACTAGTACTCATTACTGATTATCCATCGATGAGTTCCTATGAGCGTTTCTGGTTCCCTGCACCAAATGTAAGGGTAAGGGCTAGCACGGTGCAACGCTTCGGCGGATTTAGTCAAGCGACTTTCTGTACCGAAGAGCTAATTAGTGAAGATAAAGTTGAGGTTGTAGCAAGTGCTACTTCTCAACCAGCGATCACTTCGGTTTTTGGGTGGTAGTTATTAGTTTCTCTCCCTATAAGGAGAGAAACTAAATTAATTAACGAAATGGTGGAGAGTATATTAAACCTCCATTTCGCCAGAGTTCATTTTGTCCTCGCGGTAGTTTAAAAGCACTATCTTTACCGAGATTGCGATCATAGATTTCGGCATAATTACCTACATGCTTGATCATTTTTAACGTAAAGTCATTATTAATACCCATATCCTTGCCAAGGCTGCCATCCACACCTAAAAATCGGCGTACTTCCGCATTTTTGTTTTGTAATTGAGTGGCTAAATTAGTTGAAGAAATGTCTAAATCCTCAGCCTCGATCGCTGCAAAAATAATCCATTTCACAATATCTGACCATTTCGAGTCACCATCGCTAACGGCTGGCGCAAGCGGTTCCTTAGAAATAACAAAATCTAAAACTACATGATTCTCTGGATCAGCTAGGCGAGTACGGCGCACTACTAAAGCAGAGCGATCGGCAGTAATTGCCTTGCAACGTCCTGATTGGTAAGCATTAAAGGTGGCGTTGACCTCTTCATATACAACAGGCTTATAGGGAATATTGCGCTTACGCATTTGGTCAGCAAGGTTCTGCTCAGTAGTTGTCCCTGTTTGGGCGCAAATATCAGCATCTTTAAGATCGCCGATCTCCTTAATATTGCTATCTTTGCGAACCATTAGCCCCTGTCCATCATAAAAAACTACGGGCATAAATGATAATCGCGAACTCGTATCACGGCTCAAAGTCCATGTAGTGTTGCGACTCAGCACATCTACCTCCCCCGACTGCAAAGCGGTGAAGCGTTCCTTCGCATTGAGATTTCGGAATTGCACTGCATCGGGATTGTCAAATAAGGCGGCAGCGATCGCCCGACAAATATCAACATCTAGCCCCGAATATTTGCCTTCTTTATTAACAAAGCTAAATCCAGGTAATTCGCCACTAACTCCACAATTTAGTTTGCCCCGTTTTAGAACCATTTTGAGATAGTCACGATTCCCTGCACTGTTACCACTGATTTGTTCAGGCGTGGGGACTGGCTCACAGGCGGCAAGAGTAAATAAACACAAAAATAGACATAATCCTGTGATCAACCAAGCGATCAGACGTTGCCAGAATTGCTTGGACATTTGGCTAGGCAAAATTCTGTGCCAGAGATTTTTCCATAAGTGCCGAAAACCTTGACGACGCGATCGAAACTGGGGATCCATAGAATTTGTTCGTAATGCATTTTTGAGTGCATTATAGCGGCTTATCTCTATATAACATTTATACGGTTTTGAACTAACTAAAATCTGATATAACACTCTGCATCCTAATTGCAATAGCAACTAGAAATACAGAGTAAAATAAAGAACTGATTTCTTGTGGTTAGGACTTACTCAATAGCTCTGTAATAAATTACGGGCTAAAAGCTTAAACCCGTTGAAATGGGTTGATCATAAAAGTTCTTTAGTCTACTTCATCTGACTTAAGCCAACAACCAAGAAATTGAATTCTTGGTTGTTGGCTTAAGTCCTAGTGGTATAGCATCGAGAGCATCTCAATTAGGTGCTGAGTATAAATACTTAAGAGAAATGAGAGGTAAAATAGAAAAAAGATAACCAGTCCAAGCAAATGCCACCAGAAGAAAAAGAAAGACTTGAAGCCTGCACCAGAGAGATAGCGGAAATCTTGTATCGGAATGCAGAAGCAAAAGATGCCGAGCAATTGAAAACACTAGAAGGCATAGAAATAGCGGTGCGGGAGCAAATGCTAGAAAATGTCAGTGCCAACGTGGGAATTTTTTTGTCGAAAAAAGCAGTGGGACAAAAGCAGGGAAAGAAAGAAAATTAAAAAGCTGCATTGGTGAACTCAAATTGGGTACAAAAACAACCATTGGCAGAAATATTCTCTTGTTTGGGTGATGGGCATGACGGGATCTAGAACTTATTTGCTGCCATAGCAACATCAGAGCAAAGGTTTGAAATATTGGACTGGTATCATTTGAAGGAACATCTTTACGCTGTTGGTGGTTCTTTACGTCGTCTAGACAAGGCTAAAGATTTGCTATGGCAAGGTGATGTTGAGTAATTGAGATGCTCCCAAATGATGTTTTATGTCATTTGTTTATTCTCGATCTGGGATAATCGTGATAGTATAAATTTTAGGACTAGTAGGCAAAAAGCAAAAGCAAGCACTAATATAGTTCAGATGTACTTAAGGTATAAGTTTTAAGTATTTTTTGTATTTTGGTGTTGTACCTACAGTACGCAAGCTCCGATAGAGAGACACTCAAATAATACTTGTTGCAAGTTTTGCAAGTGAGATTTGAGTCTATATCAGCTAGGGCATCACAATTGTGAAGCCTTATCTGTAATCGGTTTATAGATAAAAGCACTCAAAGAGTGGGCAATTGTCCCACTTTTTTGTTTTTAAGCTAGTTTTCTAGCCTGTTTTTAAGCAACGCTTTTAAATACTTGATGCAAAAAACTTAACTATTAACTCGTAACTCGTAACTCGTAAAGACCAAACGTTAAATAGCTCAAATTGTAAATCTATGAGTCACCCTCTAATTCCGCAAATTTTTCAAATTGCTGAAGAAGTTGCCTCTCCCCTTGGGTTAGAGGTTGTTGATGTCGTGCTACATACTAATAAAAACCCAGTAGTGTTACGGGTCGATATTCGTAATCCTGAGCAAAATACTGGCTTGGATGACTGCGAACGCATGAGCCGTGCTCTAGAACTAGCCCTTGATGCAATTGATATAATTCCTCATGCCTACGTGTTGGAGATTTCTAGCCCTGGAGCTGAACGTCAGTTACAGGGCGATCGCGAGTTTATTGCTTTCAAAGGCTTTATGGTGACAGTCAACACAAAAGTTCCTCATGAAGGTAAACAAAGTTGGGTTGGGCATCTGGTCTCTCGAAACGAAACGCAGGTCATGATTAGCATCAAAGGTCGCCTGATCAATATTCCCCGAGAACTTGTTGATCGGGTGGAACTAGCAAAAACAGAATAAAAACTAAATAGAATACAAGCGAGAAAAATTATGTCATTGTTGAATTTGCCTGGTTTGGGACAGATGGTAGAAGTGATTAGCAAAGAGCGTAATCTCCCCAAGCACGCCGTCCAAAATGCCTTACGTGAAGCTTTACTCAAAGGATATGAACGTTTCCGTAAAACTTATCGATCTGAGGGAATTACCTTTGAAGAAGAGTATTTTAATAACTTTGATGTGGAGTTGGATATTGAAGGCGAAGGTTTTCGAGTCTTGGCAACGAAAATGATTGTTGATGAAGTTAAAGACGCAGATCATGAAATTGGCTTGTCGGAAGTACGTGAAGTTGCACCTGAGGCACAAGCAGGTGGCACAGTAGTGGTTGATGTGACCCCTGAGCAGGGCGACTTTGGACGGATGGCGGCGATCCAAACGAAGCAAGTCCTCGCTCAAAAACTACGGGATCAACAGCGCAAAATCATTCAAGAGGAGTTTCAAGACGTTGAAGGTACTGTCTTGCAAGGTCGAGTACTTCGCTTTGAAAATACTTCTGTGATTGTGGCGGTCAGTAGCGGCTTTGGACAACCTGAAGTAGAGGCGGAGTTACCTAAGCGAGAGCAACTAGCAGGGGAAAGACCCTATCGTCCCAATATGACGCTAAAGGTCTATCTCAAGAAGGTATTTGAAGGTTCGCGTCGAGGTCCTCAACTATTGGTTTCACGAGCAGATGCGGGCTTGGTCGTATATCTATTTGCAAATGAAGTGCCTGAAATTGAAGAAGAAATTGTACGGATTGTTGCGGTTGCAAGAGAAGCAAACCCACCATCCCCTGCGGTAGGTCCCCGTACAAAAATTGCTGTCGATACCCTTGAGCGAGATGTTGATCCTGTTGGTGCGTGTATTGGTGCTAGGGGTGCGCGTATTCAAGCCGTTGTTTCAGAGTTGCGTGGGGAAAAGATTGATGTGATCCGTTGGTCACCTGATCCTTCAACCTATATTGCCAATTCCCTTAGTCCTGCTCGCATTCATGAAGTGCGCTTGATCAATGCCAATGAGAGAATTGCCCATGTGTTGGTTCCAGAGGATCAGCTTAGTTTAGCGATCGGTAAGGAAGGTCAAAACGTACGTTTGGCCGCACGATTAACTGGATGGAAGATTGATATCAAAAACTTGGCAAAATATGACTACGAGGAAGAGGATCGCAAGATTCAGGAAAGCAACGCAAGACTGGCTGAAAATCTAGATGCTTCTGGTCAAGATGAGGATGATACTGATTATGAAGATGATCAGGAATAAACCAAAAAGAGGGATATTAGTTTGGCTTTGAAACTTCATCGCCGTTGTGTTAGTTGCCAATGTATCGCTATGCGAGACAACTTTTGGCGAGTGATGCGTGTACCGATTAAGCAATCTGATATTCATAGAGCAGGTGGTCATCCTCAGCAATTTCAAATTCAACTTGATGATGGAATGGGGCGATCAGCCTACTTGTGTAAAAAATTGGAGTGTTTACAAATAGCTCAGAAAAAAAATCGCTTGGGGCGATCGCTACGTACTCAGATTCCTTCTGAAATTTTCGACATCCTTAAATCGCGCTTATAGTGCTTTGCCAGCGATCAAGAGTTATTTACCCGCCTTCGGCGGGTAAATAACTCTTGAAATGAATGCTATAGAAGTTAGACCTACAGCCATAAATTTGGATATAAACAGTCATGAGTAAGCAAACAATCCTCGTTACAGGTGGTGCTGGATATATCGGCTCCCATGCAGTCAAAGTGTTGCAACAAGATGGATATCAGGTTTTGATTTTAGACAACCTCGTCTATGGTCATCAAGACATCGCCGAAACCTTAGGAGCAGAATTGATTGTTGGGGATACCAATGATCGCCCTTTACTCGATCAATTATTTCACGATCGCCAAATCAGTGCCGTCATGCACTTTGCTGCCTATGCGTATGTGGGCGAGTCCGTCACTCAACCTGATAAGTATTACCGCAACAATGTCGTTGGGACTTTGACCCTATTGGAAGCAATGGTTGCCGCTAATATCAAAGCCTTTGTGTTTTCTTCTACCTGCGCTACCTATGGCATACCGCAGCAAATACCGATGACTGAAGAGCATCCTCAAGTACCGATTAATCCCTATGGTGCAACTAAGTTGATGGTTGAGCGAATTTTGCAGGATTTTGATGTTGCCTATGGATTAAAGTCGGTAATCTTTCGATATTTCAATGCGGCGGGAGCAGATCCAGATGGTATGATCGGCGAAGATCATAACCCTGAAACCCACTTGATCCCCCTAGTTTTGCTAACGGCTTTGGGTAAGCGTGAGGCAATTACAATATATGGAACGGACTATCCCACTGCTGATGGAACCTGTATCCGTGACTATATCCATGTGAATGATCTGGCGGATGCCCATGTGTTGGGTTTGCAGTATTTACTCCAAGGCAATAAGAGTGAGATTTTTAACCTAGGGAATGGTAATGGCTTCTCAGTGAAGGAAGTGATCGATACGGCTCAGGAAATTTCAGGTAAGTTAATCAATGTAATATTTGGCGATCGCCGTGCGGGTGATCCTCCAGCTTTGGTTGGCAGTAGCGAGAAAGCAAGAAAAATACTCAAGTGGCAGCCAAAATATTTGGATATAAAGGTGATTTTGCAGCACGCATGGCAATGGCATCAAAAACGCCATGCCTAAATTTAGATTATTATTCGTTACAGTTCTCAAGACTTTTACCTTTTTTTAACGCCAGTTCGGGTTAAGCTGGCAAATTTTAAAAGCTGGCTTTGTTGCATAAAAAACAAGGTAAAAGATTGCTCAGTAGTCTAAAGATTTTCTATCGCCTCTGAACTCAGGTAGGATTGCTATAGCCCAAAATATAGTTCACGAGCGTGCAATCTTCTAAATTTATTTCGACAGAATCAAAAAATTTATCACTTTCGGATCGCATTGATTCTCTAAAAGCTGGCTGCCTTGGCGCGATCGCTAGCGTTTTTGCATTTTTTGTGATCGCCCTATGTCATCACTTCTTACAAAATTACCTAACAAATGTGCAGCTAATCATTAACTTTGAACTAGGTATTGACCTGATGTTACTAATTAGGCTAGCAATGATTGGCTTTGCAGGCTTTCTGTTTGCCGTTACTTATCGCTACATTGTGCGGCGCGATCACAACTTCCATCTCAAATCGGGGGCTATTCTAGCATTTACCTGTATTCGTTCTGTTACCACAATTGATCACGAATTAACCTCACTTATACAGTTGCCTTTAATCTCAATGGCTTTAGCAATCATCATTCTGTTAGTAGAAAATATTGTATGGTTAGCGATCATTCAAAGTCTGATTGAAACCGCCATTCAACACAAATGGATCACAACTTTTGGTTCCGATTAAAGGTAGCCATGCAACGCACTTACTAAAAAAAATTACTTTGCAGCATTACCCTGATTAAATTAGGACTTACGCCAACCAAACGAATTTCTTAGGATTGAGGTAGATGTGTTGTGGGCGAAGCCCGCACCACATCTACCCAATGCGTAAGTCCTATAAATAAATAGCGGCTCGTTGTACCGCCTTTTATTTAATTCGTGTTGTGAGCTACAGTCGCAATGTCATCTATAGCTCACAATAATTTCGATAGCCTTATGGGTAGCGATCAGGATCGCCTATATGCCATGAAACCCCGCATTATCGTCTGTGGTCTAGACCGAACGGGTTACAAGATTTTGAGCTTGCTCAAACAGCAAGGTTGCTTTGTTATTGGTATTCATGACAAGCACATTCACCAATCGGATGCAGAAATTGTCATTGGTGATCTGGCGGCGGCAGAGACTTTGCTAGCCGCAGGAATTCGCGATGCTCAGACCTTAATTTTGGCAGGAGCCGATGAAACCCGCAATCTCAGCATATTAATGCAGGCGCGAGTACTTAATCCCCATGTCCGAATTATTAATCGTTTATTTAACTCCAGTTTGGGTACAAGATTAGATTTAACCTTGCCGAATCATGTCACCATGAGCGTTGCCGCACTGGCGGCTCCCGTATTTGCCTTTAGTGCGATGGGAAGTGAAGCGATCGGGCAGTTGCGACTCTTTAATCAAATTTGGCCAATTCACGAAGAATATATCGATGAGCGCCACCCTTGGTGTGACAAGCCTCTATCAGAATTTTGGGAAGATCGGACACGGATGTTGATTTATTACCTTCCCTATGATGAAGCTAAGGTGGATCTTGTTAGTGCGGTACTCAGTGGACGCACATTACAAATCGGGGATCGCCTTTTGCTAGGCACACAACCCAATGTCAGAACTGCATCGCGACCGATTCTACAAAAAATCTCGAAGTTGTTTATGGGATTTCGCCATTTTCATGAACATGGAAAAGCAGTTCTATTTACAGCGATCGCCCTATTGCTAACGATTTTTTCAGCAACTTTGGTATATACCAGTTTGCAACTAAAGATTTCTTTTGTTGATGCTCTTTATTTTTCTGTTGGAATGATTACAGGAGCAGGTGGCAATGAGCGCGTAGTGGAGCATTCCACAGATAGCATTAAAGTCTTTACAATCATCATGATGTTGATTGGTACAGCAGTAATTGGAATTTTCTACGCGATTCTCAATGATTTTATTCTCGGCTCAAGGTTACGGAACTTCTGGGACGCTGCTCGTGTACCACAACGTAATCATATTGTGATTTGTGGTTTGGGTAGTGTAGGTGTACAGACAGCCATGCAGTTAGTGAACTATGGTTACGAAGTTCTGATTATCGAACGCGATCCGAATAATCGCTTTTTAGATACAGTTCGATCGCACAATATCCCCGTCATTCACGGTGATGCAAGCTTACCTGCTACACTCAAAGCTGCCAATTTAGATAAAGCTGAAAGTTTACTGGCTGTCACCAGCAACGATACGGCAAATCTTGAAATTGCTCTAAATGCTAAAGGAATTGCTCCTCGTTGTCGTGTAGTTGTGCGCTATGACGATCCCTATTATGCAGGTATGGCCCAGGAAGTATTTGATTTTGAAGCAGTGCTTAGTCCCCCAGAAATTGCGGCTCCCGCCTTTGCCTCCTCTGCTTTAGGAGGAAGGATTCTCGGCAATGGTATTGTTGCAGATAGCCTGTGGGTAGCGATCGCAACAATGATTACTCCCAATCATCCCTTCTGTGGTAAACCCGTATGTGAAGCCTCAATGACGGCGGATTTTGTACCGCTTTATATCGAAACCGCCTGTCAAACAATTCACGGATGGAATTTGCTAGAAGCTTGTCTCAGTGCAGGAGATATCCTCTATTTGACAATGCCTGCTACCAAACTAGACCAACTCTGGCGAGTTGCTCCATTCCAAGTTGCAGTTACCTAAAAGGGATATTCTTCGCGAAGAATATCCCTTTTACTGGATTGTTGGAGAAACAGGCTAGGATGGACTCTAACCATCGACCGATCGCTTAGAAGGCGATTGCTCTATACAACTGAGCTACTAGCCCAAACAAATTAACGGTTCATTATCTTACACCGAAAATCAAATTTTTAGCAATTGGTTTTAAAAATCGTCCATAAATAAAGTCAATTTCAGGGTAATTCATAATCACAACTTACTTGAGAAAGCTATCTTGATTTTTTGACTGTGGTATTTGAGGTTGTTTGATTTCAAGCTTTTGGAGTTATTAGATTTGCCTGAGAGTAAGTTCCATAAATTCGACGATCAAATCCTTGTCCATGTTAGAACGTAGAATTTAGAGAGCGACTTTATTTTTTCTTCAGCATTACCCTCAGCTTTGCCTTCAATTAATATCGGATGTCTCTCAGATATGTGATAAATATATCTACTTAAGCATATATAGTGAGTAGAAACACTTATGGATAAGTAAAGAGGCTCTAGTGGGTGAGCAGAGCGCAGTGGTGTGGAACTAGTTGTAACGCAGCCCCCTAGCGGCTAAGCGGTCTAAATTGGGAGTATCAATTAAGCCGCCAAAGGTGCTAGTTTGTCCAAATCCCACATCATCAAGGATAACAAGCAATACATTGGGTGCTTTAGCAGGAGCTTTAATTGGTTTAGGAAAGTCAGGTTGTGACTCCTTGTAAGTTGTGCCAATTTTGCCCTTGAAAGGTGGTTGTGGTAATGGCAAGGTATCGCCATAGTCAGCAAAGGCAGGTAATGGGAAAATGCTAGAGAAAAACAAGGAGATCGCTGTTAAAAAACTGATTATTTGAGCGATCGCTTTTTAGTTTCCCGTTGCCAAGTGGAATTTAGAAAGATTTGGAAAAACTCTCTCTTGGTAAAATTTTTAACTTTTGTCATAATTGTCTCAAGCAAAGACCAACTTTTACTGTTATCACAATGGTTTTGCTAAAGTCGTTCATCGAGAAGACATCATCAATTATGATTTATTTAAGATTTTTTTAGAAAGTTTTGACAACGAAATAAATAAACTCCACAATTTTTGTGACTGATTCTCCCGTCCATCAAATATTGGGACAGTTATAGCTCTTTTCAAGCAAGTGAGGAACATAGCCTTGTTTCCCAGCATTTTGCTGGGAAACAAGGCTATGTTCCTCACTAGACAGGTAAACGCTATATTTCATTTTTGGTTAATACTAGAGAAAATAATTTGTTTAATCATCAAACATATAAAAATAGGGATAGTTGTAGCATAACGTTTCCAAAGCCTACGAGGTTCTTGTGAAAGTCGAAACAACCACTCTAAACCAGACACTTGCATAAACTTTGGGGTTTCTTTGAGTACTCCAGCATAAACAGGAAACACTCCGCCTACTCCTATCATAACAGCTTGAATTTTGTCACGGTGCTGTGCCATCCATAACTCTTGTTTAGGACATCCCAGGGCAACAAATAAAATTTTTGCTCCACTAGTATTCACTCTTTGTACTATATCCATATCTACAGTCTTAGACAATGGTCGGAATGGTGGAGATACACTTCCAGCTATCTGCAAATTTGGAAACTCTGTCTGTAATCTTTGGCTTATTTTTTCCAGTACATCAGTCTTGGAGCCTAGTAGAAATATACTAATTTGGTTTGACTCTGCATGTTTACAAACTGATTGAAAGATATCTGTGCCTGCTACTCTCTGTGCTTGTTGATGCCCTAAAATCTTCACCATCCAAACTAAGGGCATACCATCAGGAGTAACTAAATCTGCATCTTTCAGTACATCCGCAAAATTAGGATTCTGCCAAGCTTCAACTAACATATGTACATTAGCAACACAAACCATCTTACTTAAATTTGTATTTGCCCATTTTATCATCAGATTGATTTGCTCGTCGAAGGATAAAATAGATACTGGAGTAACTATTAAATTTTGGCTAGGAATAGCATCTTTAAGCATATGCAATATAAATTTCTAAGTTACAATCTAACAAATAATAAATATTAAATCAAAATTGTAGAAACACTAAAAATATATAGAATACACTTATCTAAATATTGATTTGATCTTAAATTCACTATTATTCTAGATCAATTTATACAACTGATTTTTTCGCAAATAATAGGGAGCATCTCGCTTTAGCACTGAGTAATTATACTTGGTATTGAAAGCGCCTAAAATTGTTGCTGATGCTGCCTATTATTTTTTGCTATATTACTTCTTAAGTAGCTAGGCATAATTAGTTACGAACCAAAACCCATAAAGTTGTGCCGCTTAGGGACGCAACTTTATGGGTTTTGGTAATTTATTGTGCACAAGCACTTACTTATCAAATCAGAATATTTTTCTTCTAAACTTATTTATCGTTCTGTACTTCTGATACTCTATCTATTTTTTCTTTTTCTTCTTGAATTAGTGTTGATAATTTTTCAATTAATTTTTCATATTTTTTCATCGTCTAGAATTTTCTAAAGACTCAGTAATGATTACAATATCTAGATTCAAAGCCCATATTTTTAGTTGTTTTCACTTTGCTGTCTGTAAAATTAATTTGTTGGCTTAATGTGTTTGTATTGGCTTAATGTGTTTGCAAAATTGCCAGCATTAGTAAAGTTTTTAACTTGTCGTTTATTTTTAGGCATAATTTTTTTGAGTACAACCTCAATGTCAAGAAATAAGTATACAGCCTATTGATTGAAGCTTTGAATAGTACAGAATATTTTTGAAAGTGTTACGAAGCGCCACTTTCAAAAATATTCCTAGGTTTTAAGTAAGCGCAAAGCGCTGTAAAATAGGTAGACTCGATGCGATGAGAACTTTATGGAGCCCGATCAATTACCCGTAGAAGAAAATTTAAATCCTTCTGACCAAGGAGAATCCTACGAAGAAATAACCTCATCCCAGATTTTAGATGAGAATGTAACTGACAATATTCCCCATTTTTCTGCTGATATTAGCAATGATATTATGCCCACAGTTACAGCGATCGCTAATGAGAATAATTATTCCGAGAATATATTGGCTACTGAGCCTATAACAGAACAAAATCTTGATCGCTTAGAAAAAGGTGAAGAAAAATTGGCGGTTATTGACCAATTAAAGCAGGAAGAAGCATCTCTTAAAGAAGAGTTAGATCAGCTTAAAACTACAAAAGCTAAGGTTTTACAGGATCAAATAGATGATCTGCAAGCTGGAATTATTCGCCTCGCTCAAGCCGATGTTGCAAGGTTAGAATATCAAAAGCAAGAACTACAAGCGGCGATCGCTGTGCTGGAGAAGCGCAAAGAACGACTCGACAAAGAAATGACTAGCACCTATGCTGGGGCATCACAGGATATTGCGGTGCGTGTGCAAGGCTTTAAGGATTATTTAGTAGGCAGCTTACAAGATTTGGTTGCTAGTGCCGAAAAACTAAACCTCATAGCCCCACCTGCTAAAGTTGAAGCCGAAACCATAGTAGTTAATGACAAGAAGCCCACCAAGGAAGTTGAGCCATTACTCTTATCTGAGCAAACCTTTGCTGATTACAAGCAAAGGGTAGAGCAGTTGCTAGAGCGTTATCGGACTTTGCCTGATTATTATGGACCAGCATGGAAACTGCGGCGTACCTTTGAGCAGGTTCATGCTGATCGCGTATCTAAATGGTTTTTTGAGCAGTCAGGACGTGGTGCAATCCGCACCATGGGAACACGCTTACAAAATATTCTGGTTACTTCAGCAGCAATCTCCGTCCTTAAAGCCATTTATGGGGAAAAATTGCGGGTACTTGTTTTAGCAACTTCTCCAGAGCGTCTGGGTGAATGGCGACGTGGATTTCAAGACTGTTTAGGCTTGACCAGAGAGCATTTTGGTTCTGATAAAGGCATTGCCCTATTTGAAGATCCTGAGCCTTTAGCAACTAAAGGAGATCGCCTTGTCAAAGAAGGATTTAGCCCCCTAGTCGTGATTGATGAATCTGAAGAGCTTATTTCCGTAGATTTACTCCGCTTCCCGCTATTAATTGCCTTTGGCGGAGCACCTGATGTTAAGTCGGCGGCTCCATCTGCTTACATAAACCGCGATAACAATCGTGATAACCAAAATAGCCGTGATAGTCGTGACTACGGGCGTGAACCCCAGAGAGATTATGGCAAGAGAGACAGAGATAGCCGAGATTATGGCTCACGCGATTATTCAAGTCGCAACTATAGCGATCGGGACAGTCGTGATACGGGCTACGGAAGTAGTCGCAGTCGTAACAATCAAGACTCTGATTGGGATTGGTAAAAAACGAGTTCAGGATAATTTGTAACTCTCTCAAAATCCAGAAATGAAGACCTTGCTAAGCAAGGTCTTCATTTCTGGATTTTTAAAATTTTAGGACTTACGCATTGGGTAGATTTGGTGCGGGCGAAGCCCGCACCAAATCTACTTCAAGCCTAATAAACTCGTTCGGTTTGCGTAAACCCTAAATTTGCCAACTTGAACTGAACTGGCATTAAAAAAGAGAGCGCTTTGCGCCCTCTTTTGGCTATTTCTTAGCTGGGGTAGTCTGAGGTGCTAACTGAGGATTAGCTGATTGCTTAGTGTTTTTGAGAATGTACTCAAACGAAGTCCGTGACGGCACAAACTGAAATCGCTCGACCTCAGGATTGGGTTTGTTATCCTTAGTGACCATTGAGTCTAAGACTTGGAACAACGATGCAACCTGAATTTTAGTCGCTTTGGTAATATCTGGTTGATCCTTGCTAGCGCGATCAAGCAGGTTTTGCAGATCTGCTTTGTCAAGGAAGAAAGGAACGACTTGCTCCTTCTTGCCATTTTGATCGATGCTCATAGTTAACAAGCCTTGACTATTAGCTTGTCCACCGATCGCAAAGAAAACAGGTACATTTGGTATTTTGTCAGCCGCAACACCCTGTGCACTCAAAATAGTTCTTGCAGATTCGATGCTAGCTTTAGCAGGGATAAACTGAAATAGAACTTTCTTGTCTTTATTTTGGCGGATCACTTGGTAAGCATCATTCATTGATCGCACAATGATCTGTGCTTTCTTACCAACTTCAGGATTAGATTTCTGCACCTGACTTAGCATTTGCTGCGCTTCTTCAGGTCCAAGGAAGAAAAATAAAAGCTGACTATCATCAGTCTTAGTATTCGGTTGCTGAGGTATTGCCCCTAAAAGTGGCGAGCCCTTGTCATCGGTAATCGTGAAAACAGGAATACTCCCCAACCTTTCTAAAACTTGCGCCTCAGTCAGAGCTTCAGCCTTGAGAGTAAATATGGGACTAACAGCGATCGCCCCTGCGACACTTGCGGTGGCTGCTAGCTTGACCAACGACTTAAATACGGACATATTTCTCCTAGCTACAATATGCTTATTGGATATGTTTGGGAAAGTGAGTGAGACACAAGTAAATGATGCAAAAGGTAAAAATCAAAAGAGATTAATTACTTGGAAGTTACGCGCTCGCAACTTTAACAATATCTTGCTCCAAAAGACAACCTTTTTATAACAGTTTTATAGCAATTCGGCGACTAAATTGCTACTTTCTCAGACTTGAATAACATAATTATAGTTCCTGCAAATATATATGCCTAGTGAAGTTATGCCACAAGATGACAATTTTCTCAGCTTTGATGAGATTTTTGAGGAGCTAAATTATCGGCAAGCACAACGGACATTACGCGACATTGTTTCTAACCTCGACTTATCAGAAAGAGAACGGCGCGGTCTAGAGGAGCCACTCGAAGAACTTCAGCAAATGCTGGATAAATTAGAGCGGCAAGTTCTGCAAATAGCTGTATTTGGGATGGTCGGTCGTGGTAAATCATCGGTGCTGAATGCCTTGTTGGGTGGACAAGTTTTTGAGACTGGTCCACTGCATGGGGTGACGACTGCTCGGCAAGCAGTAGAGTGGCAGATCTCTCGTGAAGAAATGCAATCTAATGGTAATCGCACTATCCTCAAAGCATCATTTCAAGGACGCGGCGAGGCACGGATTGAATTAATCGACACCCCTGGAATTGATGAGGTTGATGGCGAAGGTCGAGCGGAACTGGCTAAAAGAATCGCGCAACAGGCGGATTTAATCTTGTTTGTCGTAGCGGGAGACATTACTAAAGTTGAATATGATGCTCTTTCGGAATTGCGTGGCGCTAGTAAACCGATTTTGTTAGTATTTAACAAAATTGACCAATATCCCCCAGAAGATCGAATGGCAATCTATGCCAAAATTCGCGATGAGAGGGTGCGGGAACTCTTAACCAAAGACGAAATCGTGATGACCGCAGCGTCCCCCCTTGTGGCAAAGGCAATCCGTCAGCCCGATGGCACCTTTGAAGCCGAGCTAGTTGCAGGTAAACCACAGATCGAAGATTTAAAACTGAAAATTCTTGAGGTGCTTGATCGCGAAGGTAAATCTCTGATTGCCCTCAATACTATGATGTTTGCGGATATGGTACAGGAGCGAGTCGTCCAACGCAAAATGTTTGTACGCGATCGCCAAGCCAATCGTATCATCTGGAACTGTGTAATGACGCAAGCCGTGGCGATTGCCGTTAACCCAATAACCGTTATTGATATCATTAGTACAGCCATTATCGATGTGTCAATGATTGTGGCACTATCTAAGCTTTATGGCATTAATATGAGTAATCGTGGCGCAATTTCCCTGATGCAAAAAATTGCACTGGGAATGGGCGGCATCGGCGCAAGTGAATTTTTAGCGACCTTCGGCTTGAGTTCCCTCAAAAGTTTGCTCGGTATCGCTGTTCCTGTCACGGGTGGTCTGACGATGGGTGGTTATGTGTCGGTAGCGATCGCCCAAGCAGGTGTAGCAGGTTTCTCAACCTATGCACTCGGACTAGTCACCAAGGAATATCTCGCCAATGGATCATCATGGGGAGCCGATGGTCCCAAAGCTGTTGTTAAAAGAATTTTGGAAACCATTGACGAAGAATCAATCTTGGCAAGAATCAAAGACGAACTCCGTGCCAAAGTTGATCTGCGTAGGCTTAGAAAAATTTAGCGATTGGGCTTGCAAAAAATTGAGGGAAAAAGTGACTCAAACGTGATAAAGCATTCCTAAATGGTTTGCTTCTACAAAGCATTTAGGAATGCTACATGCACTAAAGAATGTCTCAATAAGTGTTTCGGGGAGGTAAAGACAGAAGGGAGTCTGGCAAAGCACTCAGCAAAGCTTTACCCCTTCTCTTGGCATTATGGACAAACTCAAAGAAGCTCAAATACAAAGATAACTTTTCTTGAGAAATACCACGATGAGGTCGTAACCAAGAGCGTAAAAGCGACCAAAAGCCTTCCATTGTATTGACATGAACTTCACAAAAGCCATCACCATCTTCATCTCTTGCATATTCTCCCGCGCCATGACAAACAGTTTTGTGAGCATAGCCCCAATCTGGCAAAGGGTTGTAGATAGCATATTCATCGGTGTAAACCAAAGTACCTAAAGCAGTCGTTGCTTTAATCAGCTGAATCATACCAAAGATGGGTGGTTTTTCTTTTTCAATCGTCCCCCGCACCCGAAACCCCTTGAGGAGATTACGTCTTCCTTGACGACCTTTTTTAATTTCTGCGGGGTTGCCTTTGTATCCTGCTGTCGCATATACATCGTCACACTCGACTGCGCCAGATAAGTTTACTTCAGCCTTGCTTTGGTCAATATCTTCTCGTAATTGAGTAGTCATATCTTGCTCTACATCCTTGTCTAGGTCTAGTTCTTGGGCAATTTGTCAGTTTGAGCGGTTTAATCCCATCAAGTATAGGCACAATATCCACATCCGTAGTGGTTGATGGTGTCCTGCAAATAGCGCTTTACGCTCAAAATTAAACCAAGATATTTCCTGAAAGGATTGCTTCGCAATCCTTTCAGGAAATATCTTGTGGTTCGTTCGATCGAAAACTGCTGTAGTGTTACAAGTTTTATACTGGTATCGTTGACGGGCTGGATGGGTTTCATCTTTGTCACGCTTGATCGCCTCCGAACTTTTGGATTTTGGACAGCTTACTCTTCCTATCCATCACATCTGACTCACTGTTTCATAACTTTTTGCATCATCGATTAGAGGGGTTAAGTTCACACTCAGCATAGTTTTTGCTGCTTTTGCTGTTCACTACAAATTTATCAATTTCTGCCTTTCTTTACCTCCCCGATCCACCTATTGAGTCAACTTCAATTATCATCGTGACCAACTTCGCTTAGCTAGCTTACCCCTTGGGCTGAGCGAAGTTGAAGCCACTCTATATGTTATTCAAAACAAATATAAATTATTGATGAAGCAAATCACCTCGGTCAAGAATGTCGATAACCTAGGGTAACCATTTGGGCAATGTGCCAAACAACGGTAAAACATCAGGTTGCGGCAATTTGTTACTATCCGTTGTATTAATTGGTAACACAATTAATTGGGTAGGAACTTTGGAAGTGCGTCCAATGCGAGTAGCTCTAGCTGAATCTTCAGGCGTAGAGTCATCATTGTTAGTTACTGCGGAGTTGAGGAGTATGGCTTGACCATCGGGAGCCACATTAAATTGAATTTCTCTTTGGGATGGGAGTTCGAGGATACGGCGTAATTGTGCAGAATCTAAATCGATCGCCGCGATATAAGGCTTCTCACGTAAGATATTGGTGGCATCCTGCTCAAAATCAGTCAATAGGCAATAGAGAGTTTTTTCCTGTGGGGCAAATTGAGCTCTAAGAATTGAACCATTAATTTTAATAAGTTCCTTTTGGATGCCTTGATTATTTACCAAATAAAGAGATTTCGTATAGTCCTTATTATATTTAATAGTTGCCGCCTGTGTGCCACTTCTACTGAAATTTAAAACAGTACCGAATCTTGGCAGAAAGTCTAACGGTGGTGCTTGCGGCTCAAGAGGCAAAATTGCAATACCTTCGTTTTGAGCGATCGCCACTGATGCGCTGTCGGGCGTAAACATAAAATCGCCCCCAGGTTGGTTGTCTAGCGATCGCGGTTGTTGATTCTCTTTGATAAGCCAGAGTCCATATCCTTGGTATTGCTGACGACTGATACGCTGCACCAAGATGTTTTTACCATCGGGAGAGAGATCAAATTTAGAGTTTTGATAGTCATCACTACCTAGAATAGGTTTAATTTCAGGTGAAGCAAACGACAAATGATCTTCACGATCAATTCCCGTTGTAACTACATAAAGTTTTTGGTCAAGTAAGCTTTGCTCCGCATTTTCGATCGCCCCAAAGAGAATCTTTTGGCGATCAGGATAAATCCGAAAATCTAGAACTGTCAGATTGGGAGGTGTTAAAACTCGCTTTTCCTTTTGCAACACATCGTAAAGTACAAGGCGACCTTTTTCTTCACCCTGTGAGCCAATGTAAGCGAAATAAGGATTAGGAGTCTTAAAACTGCCTACAAAAGGCTCAATCGCAATTTTTTTACCAGACTCATTCGCAAAGCGATCAAAGGCATTCTCAAGTTTTATCGTATAGGTTTTGCCATAGGTCGCAGGTGCTAATGGAGTGTAGGACATACGACGTGATGACCAACTAATTTTACCTGCAAGGGGTGGATCGAATTTGAGATTTCGCTCGACGCTTTCACGATTCATCGGACGGTTAAAGGTCAATACAAATGATGCATTGCTGGCATCAATGCGTTGACCTTGCCAACTAAAGTCTCTCACCTGTGGTGCAGTCCGATCTCCAACCACTATCAAAATTGCGATCACTAAACTAAGCACCGCCAAAAAACCTATGGCATAGCGATCGAGAGGCTGCGAAAACCATTTAAATCGGGGACTAAGTTGCATGTCTGTTAATTTCCAAGTCAAGACATAAATATAACAATCCTCAATTGTTTGTGGAAGCATACCCACATACAAAAAAGAAGGGCGATGCTTCTTTGCATCGTCCTTCTTTTTTGTGTTAATGAGAAACCAACTTAACCTTCAGTAGAAGCATTTAGTGGACGTACATCAACAATTGTGCCACCGAGACGGGTGATTCTACGGGTTTGCTCATTGAGACGGCTAAAAGGCACTTTAATAAAAATGCTGCTGCTGTTACGAATAGGATAACCGTTAAGATCGGTTGCATCACTTTGACGTAAGCCAGATACTTCGTAAACGAAAACGCGATTATCTTTAGAGGAAGTAATCATAAAACTCAGTTTTACTATATTTTGAAAGGTGGATAGTTGATTTTGAAAGATTATTAAATGCTCAACCAGTAGATGAGTCTTTAATAAATGACTATTGAGAGTCTATTGAGCGATCGTGACACTAGCAACTTTGCCACCCAACTTGCTGATGCGTTGCAATGTGTTGTTCAACTCTTTATAAGAAACAATGTACTCTCTATTGCTACGACGAACTTGAGGGTATCTAGGTAGAGAAATCGCAGCAACTTCAATTCTGTATAGACGATCTTCAGAACCCACTGAAGAACGACCAAAGGCACGGGTAGGAGTATTGCCTTGTTTTGCTGGTTGATAAGCCCAACCAGCATTACCGCCAGAAGCGCCAACAATAGGAGAAACGCTGTTTTGAGCGAGTTCGGTTGCTAGTCTAGATGCACTACCTGCAACTTGAGCGCGATCGCTGTTAGCATAGCCACGATAGAGGCGGAAGATTCTAGTAAAGCCAACAGTTCTGTCGCCAACCTTATTGGTAAATCCACGATAGTAAGGAACAACGGCATCACCAAAACTAGTTTCATACTCATCAGAATCGATATAAGAATCGATATCGGCATCATAGCCTTCGTTTTGGTAGCGATCGAGGTGTTCAATTACTTCAGCTTCAGAGAAAGGAGCACGTCCTAACAAGTGCTTGAAGTTCAATTCAATTACACGGGTGTGGAAGTTGGGATAGAGAAACTTGCTCTTGTATAGCTCAGACTTAGCAACTGCACGCACGAATTCACGTACTGTAATTTGACCATTTGTCAATAAAGACTCAAGTCCAACCAAACGATCTGCTGCCAAGATGTAGTCATTTCCCAATACATGTCGATAAACAGCGTTAATGACTACCTTGACATCATCTTGAGAAAAGTTAGGACGTAGCTCTACTGGACTAGCATTGCTATAAGCAGCAGTTCCCAAACTGGAGGCGGCATTTGTAATTGCCATAGTTTATTTTCCTTAGTCTTACTTTAAAAATAAAAAAATAGTGTATAGATCAAACAGTTGAGACAAGCGAGTCAAAATGAACACCTAATCTTAACTTTTAAATCTTGTTATCTTTGAGAAAAATCAAACCTAGAAACAGTAGCACTTTATACTGCTCTTTCTACAGAATATCTCTAATCAATTGCATTAAGCAAGAGAAACTTGAGTAATACGACCACCACGCTTGCTTAAACGCTGTATAGTGCTAGAAAGCTGGTCGTAAGGAACTAAGTAATCAGTAGCACTACGACGAATTTGGGTAGTCCGTCTATTATTAGTTTGAATGACGCTGACACGATAGAGTTGACCGCGATCATCACTGGTGTTGCCAGCTAGACCAAGACCAAAACTAGGAGTACGAATTGCACTAGCAGAATTATGGGCAAGTTCGGTTGTCAACCAAGCTCCTTTGCTTCTGCCTTGAGCACGATCACTACTGGCATAACCACGGTAGAGACTGAAAAGTCTGGTAAAGCCAACAGTTCTGTCACCTACCTTGTTATTGAAACCACGGTAGTAAGGAACAACTGATTCACCAAAGCTGGCATCGTACTCATCAGAGTCAATATAAGAATCAATATCGGCATCGTAGCCTTCGTTTTGATAGCGATCGAGGTGCTCAATGATCTCGGCTTCAGAGAAAGGAGCACGTCCCAGCAAGTGTTTGAAGTTTAATTCAATTACACGGCTATGAAAGTTGGAATAGAGAAACTTCTTCTTGTATAGTTCAGACTTGGCAACACCACGTACAAATTCACGCACAGTGATTTGACGATTAGTCAACAAAGATTCAAGTCCAACCAAACGATCTGCTTGCAAGATGTGATCATTGCCTAATACATGGCGGTAGACAGCGTTGATCACAGCCTTTGCCTCATCTTGAGAAAAATGAGAACGCAATTCTAATGGATTAGAATCGCTAAAAGCAGCAGTTCCTAAATGAGATGCGGCATTTGTAATTGCCATAGTTAATCTTCCTTTTTTAATTTTGACTTTAATAAAAATTTAGTGTTAAGGTTGGATGTTTAATATTCAGTAATGTTGCTATAATATTGCGTTAGCTAAATATTGAACGAAGAAGAAAAAAAGGGGAGAATTACTATCTATGTAAGAATCTAAATCAAGAGTTTTATAAAAATTAAGTATAATCCATTACAAATATTTTTTATTTTAAGAATACTTTTAGATACATAAAAATATGGTAAGCACACCCTGCAGAGTAGACTTGCCACCTTTTGGGGCTTTTTAGATTCTGTTTGCAGAATTTTAAAACCTATACCAACGCATTGATAGCATAGTCACTGATGAGGTATTCATCCAAAAGTTTAGTGCTACCAGCAACTAGACAGCAACTGATAATACGAATGAGGATAAGCATTCCCATCAGAAGCGATCAACTGAGGCTGATCTTCTATCTGCCTGAGCAACTACTTAAGTAAAAGCATCTAGCATTTAAAGAGTCTCCTTTTTATTAATTATTTATTAATTAGATATTTATGTAGCGTTTATCAGCTTAGTGAAGTACAAACTTGTTTCCCCGCCTTTGGCGGGGAAACAAACCTATGTACCTCGTTTGCTTGAAAAACACTATAGCAATCCTAAATCATTTGTATATTTTTGGGTTTGTGGAAGTGCACCCCTTCGGGGTGAGCTTCTACAAACCCTTTAGGATTGCTATATAAATTGAGAATTTATTCTGTAACTTCTTAATTTATTGGAATATCTATTTTGCAAAATACCCAATACATAAGATTCCTAAAGCGTTAATTGAGTAAAGTGATAATCAATATCTTCAATTTGCTTATATGGAAATAAACCTTAACTTTTTAAGTTTTTTGGTTCAGTGGCTTTTGGATTGAATTGATTAAAACAACTAATTTGTGCAGATTTTGTGCAATCTATTAAAAGCACGAAATAAAGTTAACTAAAATTTCTGAAGAATATCTATAAACCTTGATTTATTGGGGTGTCTAAGCTTTTGTACCTAACCTTAAAATATGAACTGATTGTTGCATTTGGTTTTATTTCTTTACAATATAAGGATTAGTAACAAACTTAGATTTTGGCTTTTTTGCTTATGCTTATTTGCTGAATATAACGATGAGTATGTAATTTAGCTACACTATTTTTAATTTTTGGTACTGCTAAGTAGCTCGACATAAGTTAAAAACCGAAAAGTTTGTTCCGCCCGCTACGCGGGCGGAACAAACTCTGGTTTTAGGTTTTAATTAAGTCGAGCTACTTACAAAGTAATTTTTTTAGTAATTATGTTGCAGATGCGAAGCACCCGTAACACAACTACATTGCATAACTACCTAAATTTTTAATTTGGCTTACTAAAATTTACTTATAAGTAAATAATTGTTAAAAGTATACCGTTATGCAATTGTTTACATTTATTTATATTTTTGCCAAAAGAGAAGGGGGTCAAAGTCCCCCCCTTCTCTTTTACTCAAAGTAATCAAAAAGCATGGTTGTCATGTACCGTTCCGTCCATTCTTCTCCAAAGGATTTTTCGAGTACCCGTCGCGTTTTATCATTTTGCTGTTGCTTTTGGCAATAGTAGCGATGACCATTCCGAATTTTATTAATTTCTTCTGAAGTATTAAAAGGAGTTGTAGCAACAGCAAGTTGACAATGCAAAGTCAAGATTGATCGCACTCGGTCTAGAAAATCTGCCTCTTCGCGATCATCTATTGGTCGGATAAACAAACAAAATTGCGAGAAAATATCACCCCATTTTGGTAATTCGCGAGGTTGAGTGAAGTTGGCTACAGGTAGGTTTGATAAAGCTTGGTGATAGCTAGGTGGTAAGGCAAAATCAGGATAAAGAGGAGATAAATCAGCGATCGCTGCACTAATTCCTGCACGACTACCCACTAAGTCGGATCCAAAGATGGGAATATCATATTCAGCATTAGGAAACATCACACAATGGAGAATATCTAATCCATTGCCTACCTGTGCTAGTTCTAAGTGGATCTTTCTAAACTGTTGTGTACTATAGCAATGATTTTCGATTACTAGCCGTTCACCTTCTAATGCACCTTCTACATAACCGAGCCCTTCTGGAATTTGATAGGGAAATAAATCTAGGTTCTCTCGCCATACGGTTTCGATGCAATTAGCTAAATCACGGATTAAAGGATACTGTTTCTCTCTTAGTGATGCTTCTAAAGTTTGGGGCATGGGTCTATATCCAAAGTTAATCTAAAAAAATATTGGTAAAGTGGATTTGTTATGCGAAACACTACTAGACTTCTTGCAGAACTGAAAACATGATAGACCTAACAATTTTTGTAAAAATGATCTTAGTACAGGACAAAAAGTTGCAAAAGTAGGGAGGAAGGGATTTTATAAAGATAACCACATCACAAATATAGGACTTACGCATTGGGTAGATGTGGTGCGGGCGAAGCCCGCACCACATCTACCTCAAGCCTAATAAATTCATTCGGTTTGCATAAGTCCTAACCAAAAAAAATGGACGTTTACCTAAGAGTATTTTTCGCCTTGGTTTTGATTTCCTCCGTGATATCATCCTTAACCTTCTTATTCATGCCAATTCCTCTCCTTTCTCCAAATGAATTAATTTTTTGTCCTGTACTTAGTACTAAGAATCAAAATCGCGTTGCTATTTGTCAGATAGTTGCGTTACTTTGCGCTGTAACCCAATAATGAGGAAGCCTATACTCAGAGTCTTCCCTATTATTGGGCTGCCGTATAACTGCGCCAGCCACCATAACTAGTTATTTCCTTCTGACCTTCGCACAGAAATGGTTCCCCTAAGACACCTAATACTTCCTGTTGATTTGCCAGAATAATTTTGCCAATACATAATCCAGCAGGTTCTGCTAAGAGAATTTCCCCAAGAGCAGCAGGTGTAATTGACCAGATCTCTAAAGTGATCGCTTGTCCATTTTCTTTAACTCTGAGCATAGCGGGATGGCGATCGCTAATTGACCAAAGACGATAAATGGGAGCAGTTGCATCTTCTCTAACAAAGGTAGCACCTACTTTCTGTAAATTCCCATTTAATTCCAAACCTCTCATCAAAGTACCATTAACTGCAAATTCAATCATTTCTAATTAGTGCTGATTTGTATTAGGTTAGGCAATGCTTTGTGTTGATTGCCCTAATAATTGTAGCAGTTCCTCTTCTGAGATACATGTCACACTTAGAGATTGCGCTTTTTCGAGTTTAGAGCCAGACTCTGCACCAACGACTAGATAATTTGTCTTTTTACTCACGGAATCTGTGACCTTACCTCCAGCAGATTTGATTAAATCCTTAGCTTCATCACGTTTGAGCGTTGGTAATGTACCTGTCACCACAAAGGTTTTGCCTGCAATATTCGGATTGAGTGTGATCGCTTTACTTGCTTTCGATGTACTCTCAAACTGTAAACCTGCTTTTTGAAGATGTTCTACTAAATGCTGATTAACATCTTTGCGGAACCAGTCATAAATGGATTGGGCAATTTCTTCACCGATACCATGGATAGAAGCGATCGCCTCTTTATCTGCTCTTGCCAACAATTCTACATTAGGAAAATTATCGGTAATTGTTTGAGCATTGACGCTACCCACATGACGGATGCCTAGACCGTAGAGGACTCGTGCCCAAGGCTTGGTTGTGGACTGGGCGATCGCTGCCATAATTTTGTCAGCAGATTTTTTCCCCAAGCGATCGAGGGTTTGTAATTGTTCACTAGTGAGTGTGTATAAGTCCGCTACGGAAGTGACATGATTTTCCGTAACTAATTGTTTAACCAATTTCTCACCAATGCCATTAATATCAAGAGCTTCACGGCTAACCCAATGCTCTAGCGCCCCCCGCACAATCGCAGGACATTCAAGATTAATACAACGGGTAGCCGCCTCATCCTCTGGCTTGAGAACGGGCTGACCACATTCGGGGCAATGGGTGGGCATCACAAAACGGGTTGCTCCACTGGGACGCAGTTCAGGCAAAATCCGCACTACTTCAGGAATGATTTCCCCTGCTTTGCGAACGATTACAGTATCACCAATATGTAGATCTAGTTCCGCGAGGCGATCACTATTATGCAAGGTTGCTCTAGAAACCGTCGTACCTGCAAGAAGCACAGGGCGTAGTTCGGCAACGGGTGTCAAAGTGCCTGTACGTCCTACTTGAACTGCGACAGTTTCAATGACCGTCGGCACTTCTTCGGCGGGATATTTCCATGCGATCGCCCATCGAGGAGTTTTTTGAGTAAATCCTAAGCGCTCCTGTTGGGGGAAAGAGTTAAGCTTAATCACCATGCCATCGGTCATGTAGGGCAGGTCATGGCGGGCATGATTCCAATAATCATAATATTCCTGTAGTTCCTGAATAGATTTGCAGAGTTTTTTATTGGGATTGACACGAAATCCAATTTGTTGCAGGAATTCTAGGGCTTGCCATTGGGAAGAAATAATATAGCCATCCCCCCCAGCACCTCTCCCAGAGGATGATAGGGGCAAGAATAGAGGTAAGTCTGATAAGGGAGGATTAGATGGTGAAAGTTTAGATTCGGGAAAGTGGATAGTATAGGCAAAGAAATCGAGGCGACGTTTAGCAACGATGCGTGAATCAAGTTGGCGTAATGTACCCGCAGCAGCGTTCCGAGGGTTGGCGAAGAGGGACTCTCCCTGTTGTGATCTCTCGTGGTTAATCTCATCAAAAACAGCGATCGGTAAAAATGCTTCGCCACGAATTTCTAAGTGATCGGGCGGGTTTACTAAATTCAGCTTTAAAGGAATAGAGCGAATCGTTTTTATATTACTGGTGATATCTTCCCCTGCTACACCATCACCTCTAGTTGCGCCACGCACGAGTACGCCTTGCTCATAGGTTAAGGCGATCGCAGATCCATCGATTTTTAACTCACAAACATATTCCATTTTACAAAGAGGTTGCGAAGCAAGATCCTTGTCTGTATTTAAGACTTTTTGACAACGTTCTTGCCATGAGTTGACATCATCGGTAGTGAAGGCATTTTCTAAACTATAAAGCGGAACATGATGCTGTACTGAGACAAACTGGCTCACAGGCTTTTCTCCAACACGCTGGGTGGGGCTGTCGGGAGTAATTAACTGTGGATATTGCTTTTCGAGATCCAGTAATTCATGGTAGAGCGCATCATAAACTGAGTCTTCCATCGTGGGAGCATCAAGAGCATAGTATTCATAACTAGCTCTCTGCAAAATCTTTCGTAGTTCTACGGCTCTCACTTGCAGAGTATCTAGTGCTGAACCTTGAGATTTTTGAATTTCTTGAGCCATTACGTTTCGATATTTTTGCGAAGACAATATGGACAACTTCTCAAGCAGTTGTATCAGCAGGAGTTGTAACTGATTACAAAACGTAAGAAAAATTTACCAATCAAAAGCCGTAAGCAAAGACTTTGTGATCAAAACACCTAAGAAACCGATAGGAACGAGCCACCGAAGATATCTAACCAGTTCTTCAACAATAAACCGATCCATCCGTCGAGTAACATCTGGATTAAAGAGAGTAAGCGATAGAAGTACAGAAATCAGTTGATAGGCATGACCAGAAGTGAATACCTGAGATACAAGGCAGAAAAGCACCATTCCAAGCGCGGATTTGGTTCATTTTAAAAGTGATGCCCTGTGGATTCCATCCATTAACCTTGAGTTCAGGATCGAGTCCTGATTCATTTATATCTTCCTGATCCTGAGTCAATGCAATCTGATTGGAGTTGTACTTAGACGACAACATGGCCACCAGTAGGGACTGAGTATCAAAGGGAAAAGCATCTAAATTTAATTTAGTCTCGAAGGTCGCCTTGACACGCTGAATGAGTTCCACTTTTCCGTCATAGTGAATAAATAATCCTGGAACAATTTGAGCTTCCTTCTCAACTATGTTGGTGATTTTAATCTGTGGATTCCAGATAGTGGCTAACTTCGCTACCGCCGCCTCTTGCCCAAACTCCAAACGATTGGTTCCCATCTCACCCGTATCGAACGCTAGCTGTGGATCTTTCCAGACATACCTCAAATCAAACTGACTCTCAAAGGTATTTGAGGCTTCATTGATTTTACTGATGTTATTGACAAATAAACTGTCCTTCTCTAACCCCAAACTGATCACGTTGGATTATCAAGGCGGGTAATAGACGGGTGGTGAGATCTTCTCGATTCTTTGCCCGAAAAGCCTGTTTGATTGATGGTAACGAGGAAACCAATGAAGCACGGGCGGAAGCTTTGTTAATCTGCTCGTTGATGTTGCTTTGGATGAGAGTAGCTGTGATATTTAGTTCGCGTTTCTTCGCACTTTCGATCATGGCATTGTTTGCCTGAAAACCTGAATATGCGGACACCACTGAAGTGGTTATAGCGACCATAAACAACAACAGTTGAGATCTCAACTTAATATTCATAGTTCTTTTACAACTAAATAGCAGGACGCTGATTACACTTTTGAGTTGTTATTTGACAGATAACAGAAAGACTGCATGCAATCTTTCTGTGGATTTTTTAAATTAGGCGATCACTGTAACTAATTGCGAAGGCGGCAACAGTAGTAATCAAAATTAATGGATAGGCAATCCATGAGGCAATGTTTAAATATTTAAAGGCTTTTTTATGACCATCTTTGTCGAGCTTAGTACCGATCGCTGTCACGATAATAGGTAGCAAACATAAACAGAAATAGACATAAAACACATATTCCATCGCAACGGTATAGCCAACTTCAGGAAGTTGATTGTTAAAAGAGAGTAATAACACAATCCCTGATAGTAGCGCTGAGGCAGGAGCCATCGTGCGAGGCACAAACATTGTATAGGGAAAGAATAGGCAGCAATAGGTTAGCAGCGACAGCAAGATTAAAGGCGAGACATTCTTAGAGAGAAACACTATAGTTTTGCGCTGGAAAGTCATGCGAATGCTCAATCCAGGATATTCAATTTGAGCATTGGATTGCACCAAATCGGGATCGCCTTGAGTGGATGTACTGCGCGAAGAATCTTGGAAATAAGTGATGTCTTTGAAGTTCCAAAGCTGTAGCCCTTGGAATGGTCTACGTTCAGCATCCTTTGCCCTAGGCAACTTTAAGCCAACGGTATCGATCGCGTAGACCAGTCGCTCCGTAGACAAAATGGGATTGTCAAAGCGTAAATTTAATTTTTGCGAGTCAAAGGGATAATCTCGAAAATCGAAAGCATTACGGAATTCGCCACGCACCCGATAGAGTCGATAGTTTAAGCCATTAACCACCTGCGCCTTGATTGGAGCTTTACCGTCAAATACGGGAGCCGTAGGATTGACGCTATTCGTAACGGCATCAGGGAATTGAATTTCCGTAGGTTCATCGCTGCCGCTATAACGGAACCATACATAGAAGTCGGCGGTAAAGGAAGATTTGTCAATGCGATTCAACTTATTGATATCCATGCCTGCATAAACTACACGCTGCCGCCAAAAATACTGATCACCAGTCTGGACAATGCTGCCTGATTGTAATTCTTTCGGTAAATTTAACCGCTCAGGATTAGTGATTGGTGTAAATTGCTGCGATGCTGAAATTAGTTTTTGATTTTGGAACTGGGCAAGGCGAACAGGTTGATCACTATTGCGATCGCTATTAAAGTACAGTAAGCCCGTTAATCCTCTGATCCCTACCTTGCGATTATTGAGTTTTGACAGGGCATCACGCACCTGTTCGCGATCGCCTTCTACATTTGTGCCTTTGGAATTAGCCTTACGAATTGCGTCAACTGCGATGATCGCTGCTTCATAAAACTTTGCCCCTAAATATGAGGGGGTTTTGTTATAGGCTTTTTGATAGGTAGTTAAGAAGTCCTGAGCATCGGCTCCTGCACTATCAAACAGGATCGGCAATGGCACATACATTCCATCGGTAAAGAATCCAGCATTTTTCTTTTCTTCATCATATTTTTCAAAGCGTTTGGCAAAACTTTCTCGACCGAGAGCCTGCTCACCCAAAACCAAATTCTTTAACCCCTTTTGTTTGAGTGCTACCAAAAAATCTTCAGCAACCTCTTCTTTGGATAAAGTTAAAAATAAAATGCCCGCTTCAGGCTCGGTAGCAATTTCATTGACAATTTGTTGCACTGAAGCTTTGCGATTATTGGGGTCAGAATCGATCCCCCAGATCTTTTGAATTTTGCCATTATCGTTAGCTTCAAAAGCGGACTTAATTACCTCAGACTGAGCAAGTTCATTTTTGCTAGCTTTGTCATAGATCACACTTGCGGTTTTGATCTGCAGTACTTGCTGGGCATATATCGATAGGGTTTTCGCAAGAGCAGGATTGGTATAGATTATCCGAAAGTAATAGGGGCGATCGCTTGTTACCTTCGGACTATTTGCCGTACCTGTAATTGCTGGTAGTTTCTTGTCTTGGTATATGCTACCCGCAGCGATCGAGGCATCAGAGGAGCGATGTCCCAACACCACCAATGCATCACTTTTAGCAATGTCGTTAGCAACTTGAGTTGCCCCATTCGCATTGCCCTTGTCGTCATAAGTATTTAATTTAAGTGGACGACCGTTAATGCCACCCTCACGGTTAGTCGCATCAATATATAGCTTGATGCTATCCACGATTTCCTGCCCCCCACTAGCACCATCTCCACTTAGTGGAGCAGCAACCGCGATCGTGATTGCATTATTCTGAGCCCTTGAACCCTGTGGGAATAAACCGCCAAGCGAGATCACACTAAAAAGCGTAATTAAGGCGATCATCCAAAATTTTGCAACTGTCTTACCCATTAAAATACAGCCGTCCTAAAACTATAAAATTAGATACGATTTCAGTGCTTTACGCTGCGATCGATATATAAAAACTCTCTCGCAATTTTATCCCTAAGAGATAGCGTCAAAATACAAAAAAAGAGACCAAGCTAGGCAAGGTCTCTTTTTTTTATTAGGGCGAACGATGGGAATTGAACCCACGAGTGGAGGAACCACAATCCTCTGCCTTAACCACTTGGCTACGCTCGCCATTTAACCGTTCTATATAATAAAACTAGTGTGTACATTTAGACAAGTAGTTTTTAAAATCTTTTAAATTCTATTGAGCTTTTAGATACTTTCTAAAATGCTCAATCGGGGACTAAGACTTATCTGAGCATTGATGCAAAACTTGATTGGCATATTCTGTGCAACAGCCGCATTGTGTACCCAGCATGGTTAATTCCGATAGTCTAGAGATGGTTGAAACTCCCTTCCTGACTGCTTTCTTAATATCTTTTTCTGTCACTGCATGGCAAACACAAATATACATTTTCTCTAATCCCTAAGCAAAGCTTAAAAATTCAATTTTATTGAAATATATTCTCATTATCATCTACAGTGATAAGTTAGTCAAGTAGGATAAAGCCCTTTAAGCCCTAGGGCATATATGCTTATTGTCTCTGATTAAACTCTGAGATCTTCTTACTCTTGAGATTAAAAACCGCTATATTGCAAGTTGAATATTTGCAAATTTGGATTTTGCCATTTGCAATTAATCTCTATAATGGCTATTACTATTGCAATAGACTGTAAACAAGCTAATCTTATTGATCTAGATATAAAGATAGGTAGTAATGCAAGGAAACATCGATGTAAAACGTCAGCTCAACGAAGCTCTCAAAGCTCAACTGACCGCAATTAACCAATATTTTCTCCATGCGCGGATGTGCAAAAACTGGGGATTAAATCAGCTTAACGATCGCGAATATCGTTACTCTATTAAAGCCATGAAGCAGGCTGATGAATTAATTGAGCGAGTTCTCTTTTTAGAAGGCTTGCCCAATTTGCAAAGTTTAGGAAAGTTGCTCATCGGTGAGGATGTTCCCGAATTATTGCAAAATGACTTGACGCTCTGTACGGAGATTCGTGATGGACTAAAAGCATCAGTAATCACCTCTGAGACTCAGCAAGATTTCGTCAGTCGAGATTTGTTCGCCAAGTTGCTAGAGGAGACGGAGGATCAGATCGATTGGCTAGAATCACAAATTTGGCTGATTGATAACACAGGTTTGCCCAACTTCTTGCAGTCGATGATTTAGCATATGGGCAAATTGATGACATATGACATCGATTCTTGAACTATTAATTAAAAATCAATTGAGGAAAATTATGAAAGGTAGTGAGAAAGTCTTACAACAATTATCGAAGTTGTTGCGTGGTGAATTAGCAGCGCGAGATCAATACTTTACCCACTCACGCATGTATCTCGATTGGGGACTAAATAAACTGTATGAACGAATCAATCATGAGATGCAGGATGAAACTCAACATGCGACTTTATTGATTGAACGAATTCTATTGCTTGGTGGTACTCCCGATCTGTCGCAACAAGATGCAATTAAGATTGGGAAAACTGTGCCTGAGATGTTGCAGAATGATTTGGACTTTGAATATAGTGTGATCGGTGATCTTAAAGCAGCGATCGCTGTTTGTGAGAACGAACAAGATTATCAAAGCCGCAAGATTTTATCGGGCATTCTCTCGGATACTGAAGAAGATCATGCCTACTGGTTAGAAAAACAACTCAGGTTAATTGACCAAATTGGCTTACCCAATTATCTCCAATCACAAATGTAATTACAGCATTTTATTCTGCAATTATAAATTAGAATTCAAATCTGTAGTGAAATGATTCTGTAATAAAAGTTTTTGGATTAGTCAAAGCCTTTCACCAGCCGTCATGAACTTTTGATACTTAGTGACTTCCATCTCATAAAGATAATTCAAATAAAATTACAACTACGACTTTGCTCAGCTAGCTTACACCGAGGGCTGATCTGAGTCGTAGCCCCTCTAAAAGTTATTCAAAACAACTGGGCACTGGTCAGTTAACTAGTGAGACAATAAAAGCCTGTTGAGGATAATAATTCCAGCATAGAAATAAATGGGACGATGAAAAAGTCCGATAGCCATAGCAGAAGTCTTGTTTGTGCCCAAGCTCACATGAGGTCGTACCCAATTGTGAATTAAGAGTTGTACCGTGACTGTGCGTTGTAGTCATTCAGTATGCTTCGCATATACAGCAAATTCTGATCAAACCCACCACAAAAGAAGCTACCTAAAAGGCTCAAAGCAGATGTCACAATGATGAAACCAATTAAGAGGATCTTCATCAGTAATAGCATTAATAGCCTTAGTGATAGCTGCATTAAGAGCCTCAATTGTACGAGCTTTATCTGAGTGAATAATTTCTTTCAACTTTGACCAACACAGCTCAATAAATCAGGGAAATAGGGAGGTAAAAACTTGACCTTAGCACCAACAGATTCAATCAGAGTTTTTACAATTTCGGCGTAATGGACTGGCAAATTGTCTATAGCAACAATTGCTCCAACCCATAATTGATGCAATAATATTTGCTCATTTATGGGAGATAATCAAAACGCATGAGCTGTTTTTTGTCAGTATAAATTTGCCAAATTCAGCAGGCATCGCTTTGCGATCATGGGTAACAAGTACTCTCCCATCTTGCGCCGCTATTGCTAATACTTCTGGGTCTTTCTTGGCCTCAAGTTTTGCACTGTACGCTGATTGAAAACTCAGATTTGGCTGCCTGCGTAACGCACCAGTAACAATTGCTTGATTAAGGTCAGCATCTGCTTGAAAATGAACTGCTGTCATGATTTGATTAGCTTCTGGGTTTGAGCAGTTTTCAACTTTTGATACAGAAGCGGATTCTTTTGTCTACAGGATTTTTGCAGTTTCTCAAATTCTTCTTCACCTTCTTTGAGATATGCGTCAACTAACTTGCGGCTGCCAAGATAAAAGGCGATCGCACCATATAGTGGTTTTCATTTTGCCGTAGGCAAAATGAAAACTCAAAACTCTTAATGGGACTGATTTTTTGTTTTCAAATGAGTACACACTCATTTGAAAACCGCTATAAACCTGTTCTAGTGAGAGTAATGGAAAGTCTTGGGCAATTCTTTCAGGCGACTTACCATTCAAAAAAGCATAAACAACTGAATCAAGAGAAATACGGGTTCCTTCGATCCAGTATCCTCGATCGCGTTGCTCGATATATCGTTTTGCTAAGGTTGGTGCTGCGGTCATAAAGCTGCTGGCTATTCTTTATGTAACTATATTTGGCGATCGCTTTTTCGTCTAGCGATTAATATGCAAAGTCATTGAAGCCAAGCTCAATAGATACAGCCTTGGCAATTTCTTTCCAATAGATATCTTCTAACACGCCCTGTTTATTCTTGATTCTTCGAGCATCTACAGCCCTCATTTGACTCAAATTAATATGGCGATCGCCACTTAGTCCATTCTTCGGGGTCGGTACAACATTCACAACGAATGGATAAGTTTTTTTATTAGGTAGTAATGGCGCGACTATGGTGGTTAATCCATTTTGATTGCCAATGTCATTTTGCAAAATTAAGCAAGGACGTTCTTTGCCAGTCTCACTGCCGATAGTTGGGTTCAGATCGACCCACCATATTTCTCCTCGCTTATAGGTTAAGGTTCCATTAGGCATTTAAACCATCTTCCACTGTAATATCCCAAACAGAAATCTCTTCTTGAAACATTGGATCGTTTGCTTGTTCTTTATAAGCATTTTCTAGTTCTTTCATAAAAATCCTCTGCTTCTCTTTCCAGAGAATGTCGTTGATAAAACTGCTGCGATTGCTTGCCAAGCGATCTACAAAGTTGAGGATTTCATCATCTAAGGTGATGCTAACTTTTTTACTCATTGCTTAATTTGCCTACGATAGTTTAGTAGGATTATATTGTCATACTACTCAATCCTATAGTAATTGTCAACGTATGAAAATAACATAGCAAAGCAGCGATCGCATTACAAAATGGGTAGCGATCGCACTCAAGAAATTTGAAATAAATAACCAACCTCGTAGCGTGCGTTAGCGAAGCGTAACGCACAAATAGTTAGCATTAAAAAAGTGCGTTATATTCCATTGATGAACCTTGCAAGATCGGCGATCGCACTACAAAAATAGAATCACTCTATGATTTTCTCAAGCACTAATCTATCAGAAAAGTAAGCGAGGTGGACTTCTCCACTCATCTGCTTAGCTAATGACACTCGAAGAGAAATGGCTTCAGCCTGAAATTTGTTATTTTCTTCATCATATGATACAGGTGCTTCAGTGCATAACCAGTCTTGATTTGAGTAAAAATCAGACCATTCTTCCACTGATTTGTTATTTACGCATTTTCTAATTTCTTCGGATATCCAGCTTGAGACTGAAGCTAGTGTTTTTAAGGGGCTTCCAAGAGTAATAAAGCTTATTTTTTGGCTCAATAG
>Ga0209990_10000422_pt1 | contig 40640 bp, 40 predicted proteins | sample NOAtaG_6_FD_187304 | JGI IMG/M metagenome (GOLD analysis project Ga0209990, IMG submission 187304) | Freshwater lake microbial communities from Lake Erie, under a cyanobacterial bloom - NOAA_Erie_Diel5S_2200h metaG (SPAdes) (version 2) | ecosystem: Environmental > Aquatic > Freshwater > Lake ...
AAAGGTTACAAGCGATTTGACCCATATACACATCCAATGGACAAAGTATATTTAGCCGACATAGAAAGTGAATTAAAGAGCGGTGAATAAAAAACAACCGCCAACACTGTATTTGCGTCAAGCGGGGTTGACAGATGACTTTTTATGAAGGATTTTATTCGTCTGATCTTTGGCATGAAGCCAGACAGCCCGGTAAGCAATGGCGAAGTGATAGCAGTCGTAGCGTTCCTGTAATTCCTGATTTTTGTCTTCGCCTGTTTGGGCTGAAAATAGGGGCTAATTTCTGATTTGTGTTAAACTTGTGTCAAAGTTGAAAAAAGGCTCAACTATTTTTATGATCAAAAGCCTATCTAACTATTTGATTATCAGGAGATCGGGAAACGAGGCTCGAACTCGCGACCTACAGCTTGGGAAGCTGTCGCTCTACCAACTGAGCTACTCCCGCTTTTTAAAGACGGCCTAAAAATACAAATTTCCTGAAATTCAATTTTAGCAAAAAAAAACCTTGAGCAAAGGCTCAAGGTTTCAGAGGTTCCGAGCGGATTCGAACCGCTGTAGGAGCTTTTGCAGAGCTCAGCCTAGCCACTCGGCCACGGAACCATTTTATTTACACAAAGCTAAAAAAACACCGGGGTATTACAACCATAAAAAAAGAAGGTGACCGAAGCCACCTTCTTCTGTTCATATACAGCAAGACTTAGTTGCCTTCGCCTTTTGCCTTAGCTGCATTCATCTTTTCTTTCAATGCATTCAAAGCTTCATTATCTCCCAAGGTAGACTTCTCTACTTCCTGATTGATCTTCTCAACAGTCTTTCCTTTAGGGGCTGCGGCTTTCTTAGGAGCTGCAGCTGTCTTCGGAGCTGCCTCTTCGGTAGACCACATCGCCTTCAAGCTAAGTACTATGCGTCTGTCATCTTTAGAGAATTCAAGCACTTTGAAATCGTAAGCTTCACCAGCTTCTACCTTTCCATTGTCTTCCTTCACCAAATTCTTGGCAGAACAGAATCCTTCAATTCCATATGGCAATTCTAATGAAGCGCCTTTGTCATTCTTGCTGATGATGGTACACTTATGAACAGAACCAATGGTAAAGATCGTTTCAAACGTATCCCACGGATTCTCTTCCATGTGCTTATGACTCAACGCTAATCTTCTGTTGGCAGAATCTAATTCCAATACTTGAACATCGATGCTATCTCCCACCTTCGTGAATTCGGAAGGATGTTTGATTTTCTTCGTCCAGCTCAAATCAGACACGTGTACCAAGCCATCAATACCTTCTTCTAATTCAATGAACAATCCGAAGTTGGTCAGGTTTCGCACAATACCTTTGTGACGTGTGCCCACGGCATACTTGCCCAAAATCTCCTGACGTGTCCAAGGATCTTCAGAAAGTTGTTTAATGCCCAGTGACATTTTACGCTCTTCGCGATCGATCGTTAAAACAACAGCTTCTAACTCATCACCCACTTTGATAAAATCTTGTGGATTGCGTAGGTGTTGTGACCAGCTCATCTCACTTACGTGGATCAAGCCTTCAACTCCTGGTTGCAACTCAAGGAATGCACCGTAATCAGCCACGTTCACAATTTTGCCTTTCACTTTAGAGCCGATAGCGATCTCTGTATTCAATGACTCCCAAGGATGAGGCGTCAATTGCTTCATGCCTAATGAAATTCTCTTCTTGTCACCATCAAAATCCAACACAACCACTTTTACCGTCTGGTCAAGTTTCAATAACTCTTCCGGATGGCTAATGCGACCCCATGAAATATCTGTGATATGCAACAATCCGTCAACACCACCTAAGTCAATGAACACACCAAAGTTGGTCATGTTCTTAATAACACCTTCCAATACTTGTCCTTTCTCTAGGTTGGTAAGGATAACCGCCTTCTGTTGCTCCAGATCTTTTTCAATCAACACTTTATGAGATACAACTACGTTATCGTTGGTGTTGTTGATTTTCACCACTTTCACCTCGATAGATTTATTTACGTAGATATCAAAGTCGCGGATAGGTTTCACATCAATTTGTGATCCTGGCAAGAATGCTTCGATTCCGAAAACATCCACGATCAAACCACCTTTTGTTCTGCGTTTTACGAAACCTTCAATTACCTCGTCTTTATCTAAGGCACGCTGTACATAATCCCAGCCTTTCACCAACTTGGCCTTTCTCCGAGAAAGAACTAATTGACCCATCGCGTTCTCACGCTCTTCTATAAACAAATCAACAACATCACCAATCTTCAAATTGGTCATGTCTTTGAATTCTGCTAATGGCACAAGACCATCTGACTTGAATCCAATATTTAAAATCACATCGCGGTCGTTGATACCTACTACGGTGCCTTCCACCACTTCGCTTTCGTTAACAGAGGCAACTGTGCCACCGTATAATTTATCTAAATTCTGACGCTCTGTTTTGGAATAGCCCTCTCCAAACCCTTTGCTTTCGAAAGTATCCCAATTGAAGTTTTCTAATGACACGTTTGACGTGTTTGCTGCTCTGCGAACAGTTACGTCACGCACCATGCGGCTGATTCCTTCTTCCTCTTCCGCCTTTTTCTCTAATTTAAGCTCGGTCAACTCATCTTTTTCAAACAACTCCTCAGCAGCGGCACCTTTAACCGCCTTTTTTAGGGGCGCATCGTCTACTACCGGTTTGTTTGTTTTAGGGCCGAAATCTTCTGATTTTTCTCTTGTTACTTTTGCCATACAGGTAATTGCCCTCATTTACATGCAGCAAATGGGCTGTTTTGCTGCAAATTTGGTTTAACAATGCTGCTTCAAACCAATGAAACAGCCCCCCATTTAGCTGAGGGGCTGCAAAGGTAATAAAAATATCAAATTAAGCTTATTTTAAGTCTTCTGGTTTTAATGTGCCAGCGGCATAGGCGACTACCACCTTTTGAAAGAGCAATCTGACCTCGGCCTGCGCCTTGTCGGCTTGCGCTTGAACGAATACCCGATTGGCATTTTGGTAGTCAACGAAATTTGTCACACCCAGATTATAACGTTCAGTTTCCAATCGAAATGCCATTTCTGCTGCCTCGAGTTGAGAAAGTGTAACCGCGAAGGTTCTTTTTACGAGTTTAAAGTTTTGGTAAGCCCGCAAAACATCTGTCTTTACTAGAATCTCCGCATTTTGTCGCAAGATCTTATTGTTTAAATAAGTTGTCTTTTGCTGGTAAACATTCGCACGATTCTGAAAAATAGTGTTCCCGCCTAAAATCGGAATGAACAATTGAACTCCATAGGTTCTACGAAGATTATCTGTGTAAAACTGTGTATCGAAGGGAGCCGCTGTCAAATCACTGGCCAATTTGTTGTATGCTGAATTCATGCTCCAAAAGCCAGTCAAAGAAGGGGAATAATTACCTCTGGCCGCATTCAGAGCAAACTTTGATGAGAGCTCATTTTTCTCTGCCCGTAAATAGTCTCCTCTATTCTTCAAGGCTGTTTCATAGGCAGCTTTTAACTCCGTTTCGTCTGACGAAATAGAATTAATATCCCAATCCGGTTTTACTACATCAAATCCTTCGGATGGGTCTAACAATAGAGTTTGAGACAACAAAGCTTTATCATTTATCAAATTGATTTCCGCTTGCAGTGCTCGAATTTCTGCAGCTTTTGTCTGAGAATCTTGATTGTACTGGTCAACGGGAGACCTCGCTCCCACATTAACTTGCTCGGTCACTTGTTCCAATTGTTTTTTCAATGCTTCCCAATTCTCATTGGCTATCCGAAGCAATTCCACATCTAATAGTACTTGTAAAAACTGTGTGGTTACTGTGTTAATTGCATCTTGCTCGGTACGATGGACAAAGTGCAACTGCGCCTCCAACTGTGTACCGTTTTGTTTTATCTGACTGATCCGATTAAATCCGCTAAACAAATTTACTTGAGCGTTCAACGATCCGGAAAACTGGTCGAATAAACCATTCACTACCTTACCCTCGTTTTGGTTGAAAAAATTGCCATTCACTTGAAGTGCCGAAGCATTGGCGGAAAGCGTTGGAGCCAAACCAGCCCAGGCCGCTGTTTTCTGCACCTGGCTATTGGCCAGATTGTTCCGCTGTTGATTTAGCTGAATGTTATTTTTCAAAGCTATCTTAACTGCTTCGTCAAACGTGAGTGGCCTATTCTGTGCGTCAACAGTTGTGCCCGCAAATACTAAAAAAATAAATACCAAATTTCCGATCTTCATACTGCCCGTTTATTTCACTAATTCATCTGACTCTATAGCACCATCCACCACCTTCACGACTCGTTTGCCCCGCTTGGCATTTTCTTCAGAGTGGGTCACTTGAATGATGGTAATGCCTTCTTCATTTAGTTTTTGAAATATATCCATGATGTGTTTGCCTTGGTCGGAGTGAAGATTCCCGGTAGGCTCATCGGCCAATAACAATTTAGGCTCACCCACGATTGCTCTCGCAATGCCCACCAGTTGTTGTTGCCCCCCCGAAAGTTGCTCGGGAAACAAATCTTTTTTAGCGACCATGTTAAATCGGTCGAGCATTTCTGCAACCATACTTTTGCGCTGGCTGCCGCTCACGCCTTTGTACAAGAGAGGAGTCTCAATATTTTCATACACGGTAAGTTCATCAATCAAATGATACGCCTGAAAAATAAAGCCTATGTAATTCTTGTGCATTTCGCTTTTGGCTTTCTCCTTCATTTTATGAACAGGCTCATCGAAAAAATAGTACTCCCCTGCTGAAGGTTCATCAAGCATGCCAATAATATTCATCAGCGAAGATTTTCCAGCTCCGCTGGGGCCCATGATAGTCAGAAATTCTCCCTGCTTCACTTCCAGATCAATTCCCTTCAAGATGAAAGTCCGCTGAAAGCGGGAGTCAATGTATTTATCAACATTTTTTAGTTGGATCATAAATGGAAGGTAGTGTGGTTGACTTTAAGTGGTGTTTGACCTGCTATGGCAAATAATTTGCCAAGGCAGTTTAAGGGGCTTACGCGGCTTAAAACGCCTTTTAGTTGTCTTCTATCGTTCGCTAGTGAAAAAAGGTGTCCGAAAATGGATACCTGGATGACGTCAGAAAACAATCGGGTGCAGTATCACATCCACTCTTCTGTTGAGAATCATTCCGCGATAGTTGTCATTCGAATAGACGGGGTTTTCCAATCCCCAATCTTTTGCGTGAATGATGTGTTCGGGAATATCTTTTGAAAGCAGCAATTGAAAAACAGACTGGCTTCTCATTTTTGACAACCACTCGTTGTAACGCTTTCCCCCAATCGGATCTGTGTGACTAATCAACTGAATCTCATATTTGTCAAGCAGGTTTGGAATCGAATCTAACCATCGCGAAAGTTCTACAGCCTGATACTCATCAATCTCGTAACTACCCCCATCAAAAAAAATGCTTTTTCTAATCTCATCCGTGCCAACCTGTGCGGCCGATAGCACGGAGCCAAGTAAGGCAGAGATCAAAAAAAACATTTTCATAAAATCTTTCGATCTTTCCTAGTTCCCATATCTAAGCCATGTCACTTTTCCTTCGCCATCGAAGCGAGACACAATCACCAAGTTCCCGTAGTCACCATCATCAAAAGTTTTGAACTCATCTTTATGCCCGGTAAGATAGTTGACGATGGCTGGAGTGGTATTGGAATGCCCGCAGATCACAATAGTTCCACCTTGATGTTTGGCCAATATTGCATCTACTTCTGGAATTTTCCCACCATCATAGTTTTGAACAATCAGACCATGGCGTTGTGCCAGTGGCGCCACTGTATTTTCCGTTCGTCTGTAATGGGTTGAATAGATCGCATCGATTTTTGCTTTGCTAAATAAGTCCCCCAACAACGCAGCTCTATTTTTACCTGCTTCTGTAAGGTCTGGATCTGGCGAACCATCCATTACCTTTTCGGCATGACGAATAAGGATAACCGTAGTCACCTTTTGTTGGGCAAGAACGGTGAACGCAAAAAGGCTCAACGCCAACACGCAAACAAACTTGATAGATATCTTCATTTAAATCTTTTTTTAATGTCGTCAGGGATGTTACAGCCTTCTTTCTGCCTTGTGTCTGCTAAATGAAAAATCCTCCATTGTCCGTCAGTTCCACGGACCAGGTGAAAGGCATCTACTCCGCAATGACTAAACTGTTTTCCAATAAATAAGGCATAGTTGGCCCAAGCCTGCGCAAAATCACCATCTACATTAACCTTTAAGTCCCATATGGTTTCGTTCAAGCTTTCGGCACGGGGCGTGCCTACTGCTTTTAAGAAATCAGTGATTCCGCTCTCATATCGGATACTTGGCTGTCCTGATTTTCCTTTCGAAATGGTTGCCATTGTAACTTGTGCCGCAAAACAACTGTGAACCATGGCGCTGTCTCCACGCGCCATTCCAAGGAAAAGACGGTCGATGGGTTCCCTGATCGACTTATCGGAAACAGGATTTTGAGCAACCAATTGGCCCGAAAAAAAGAGAAAAAATACAATTAATGATTTTGTCATGTTAACAGACTTCAAATGATCTGTCAATTTACAGAATAGAGGGTCTTAACCCAATCAAAAAGAGATTCTAATTTTAGGAAAGAAAGTCTTATTTTTAAAGCTTGTAAGGTAAAGCCACCCATGAAAAAATGCCTGTTTGTAAGTCTATTCGTTGTTTCTAATCTATTGCATGCCAATCCTATTGACAGTCTTGAGAATGTTTTAAAAACGGCAAAAGGTGACCTGAGGGTGAAAACGTTAAACGAGCTGTTTAGGGCGTATATGAATTCCGATCCTGTGAAAGCCATTGGATACACCCGCGAAGCACTGACATTGGCAACCGAAATTGATGAAAAAAAGGGCATGGCAGCCTCTTATAATAACCTTGGTGTCGCCTATCGTAGCCAGGGCGCGCTGGATAAATCACTTGAGTATTATCTTATTTCTCTTCGGATTTACGACAAGCTTAAGAATAAGGATGGGATAGCCACCACCAAAAGTAATATCGGAACCATCTATTCGATGAAAAAGGATTATGGGCAGGCAATGAAGTATTTTGAAGAAGCGCATGCACAATTCACTGAGTTGGGCGATCAGACAAAAATGATTTTTTCAATGAACAATCTGGGCAATTTGCACAGCGATCTTCAGCTCTTCGAACAAGCCCTCAAATACTACTCTCAGGCATTGCAACTCAGTCAAAAATCCGGCAAGATGTATTCCGATCCGCAGAACAATATTGGAAATATTTATTTCCGACAAGGTAACTATCAGCGTGCGGTGGGGTACTACGAAAAGGCCTTAGTAGTAGCCAGAAAGGAGGAGAATCAGTTGACCGTATTAAATCTCTTGGCAAATTTGGGCGAAGTGTACGCACGTGCCGGACAGGGTTTAAAAGCGCAGGCCTATTTGGATAGCGCTCTTTTAAAGAGTGGTCAGTTGCAGGCTTTTGTCTATGAGCCAAATATTTTAAAGAGCATGGCCTATAACTACGCGAAACAGAATAAGATGAAGGAGGCGTATGAAACCATGGTTAGGTATGACGGGGTTAAAGAGAAAATTTTTGGAGAAGAAAGCTCACGCAAGATTGCACAGATGGAAATAGCCCTCGATTTGCAAGAGCGTGAGAAAGAATTGGAAACCCTCAAAACCAAGGATGAATTAAATCGCCTGGAACTGCGAAATGCACGCATGGCAATTACGTCTATCGTCCTAGGAGTCATTGTGTTAGTGTCTCTGGTGAATCTTTATTTTTCAAAACGCAAAAGAAAGTAGTAGCTCATGTCGAGGGAGGAGGCACAGGTTCTGCTTGAGTCAATGACAAAAAGCGCGAGTTTGCTGCGGCATATGCGCACGCTTGAGTTAGTGATGGAAGCCTATGCAGTAAAGCTGGGCCAAAACAGCGAGCAATGGTCGATAGCCGGCCTACTACATGATGCCGACTATGAAGCATTCCCAGAAAAACACCCCCAAATAATTGTCGATAGGTTAAGAGCACTTGGCGAGACCGAAATCGCGCATGCAATATCGGCACACTATACAAAATGGAATGTGCCCTATGAGGCCACGCTTGATAAAGCCTTATTGGCATGCGATGAATTGACCGGATTTATTGTCGCCTGCGCCCAAGTCAGACCAGACGGGATTGCGGGGCTGGAGGCCAAATCGGTAATCAAAAAATTGAAAGACAAGGGATTTGCCGCCAAAGTAGAAAGGGACGAAGTCTACAAAGGAGTGGAACTATTTGGCGTGGAGCTCACAGATCATATCACTTTCATCATTGAGGTCTTGCGAAAAAACAAAGCCGAATTGCAGATTTAAGCAACAAAAAACATCGCTTTTTCGACTCTGATCGTATGGTAATTTTACTACCTTTGAATCCTAAAGAAATCCTTTATGTTCTTCCATCAAAATGTAGCAGACGGTGCAAATCTTTTCGTAGTCATTCTGGCAGTGGTCATCGGTTTTGCTGCTGCAATGGGTTATATAGATTATCTAAAAGAAAAAAAGGCTGAGAAAAAAGAATAGTCTCCGACTACCGTCTCCCTCGCCTATTGACTGGCTAGCAAAGCCTGATCAATATCTGCTATAATATCATTTAAATTTTCGAGTCCTACGGATACACGGATTAACCCTGGAGTGATCCCTACGGCCAGACGCTCGGCCTCTGATAATTTTGAATGGGTAGTAGAGGCAGGATGGGTGGCGATCGTTCTCGTATCTCCTAAGTTCGCAGAGTGAGATAACATCTTCAACGAATTCAAAAATTTTCGACCCCGCTCAATTCCACCCTTCACTTCAAAGGTCACCACTCCCCCACCTAATCTCATTTGTTTTTTGGCTAATTCGAATTGAGGGTGCGAAGGAAGAAACGGGTACTTGACATATTCTAGTTGAGAAAGGCTCTGTAAATGCTTAGCAACGCTATTGGCATTCTCGCAATGTCTGTCCATCCGAACGGCCAATGTTTCAAGGCTTTTGGAAAGTATCCACGCATTAAATGGAGACATCGATGGACCAGTGTGCCTTGCAAAGAAACGAATATCCTTAATGAGATCTTTTCTGCCCAAGATGGCTCCCCCGATTACACGCCCTTGCCCATCAATAAATTTTGTGGCCGAGTGAGTGACTAGATGCGCACCCCACTTGGCCGGGTTCTGTAAGTAAGGAGTCGCAAAGCAATTGTCGACATTCAAAATCAGTTTATGCTTGTTTGCCAATTTCCCCAACCACTCCAAGTCGATAATATCCAATGCGGGGTTGGAGGGTGTTTCAACAAAAATCATTCTTGTGTTGGGCTGAATCTTACTCTCCCAACTCGATGGATCATTCAAATCTACATAGGTGTGCGAAATATTAAAGCGAGGGAAAAGCGTATTCAATATCTGGTGCGTAGAGCCAAATACAGACCGGGAAGCTAATACGTGATCACCAGACTTTAGCAGGGCAGCCATACTGCAATACATGGCGGCCATACCGGAAGCAGTGGCAATTCCATCTTCGGTGCCCTCTAGCAAGCACAGTTTGTTAATGAGCTCAGTATTGTTGGGATTCGAAAATCGAGTGTAAATATTTCCCGGAACTTCATCGGCAAACAACGCACGTGCCTGTTCGGCATCTTCAAAAACAAAACTGGATGTTAGATACAAAGGCACCGAGTGCTCGCGAAAGTCAGTGCGCTCTGCTTGAGCACGAATGGCATCTGTTTCAAAATTTCGTTTGTCTTCCATGCACTAGTTGTTTATTACCTCAACGCTAAATGTGACTTTCGCAGTCTTTTCTAACGTTTTGGCCACCGAACAATATTTTCCGACAGATAAGGCCACAGCCTTGTTAGCTTTCTCAACGTCAATATCACCGTAGAGTTTAAAATGGGCGTGCACCTCAGTATAGGGAGATGGAACCGCGCCTTTTTCTCGCTCGCCCGTGACTGTAATCTTTATATCTTGTAAGTCTTCTCGCTGTTTTCTTAAGATAGAAACGACATCTACCGCACTACACCCGCCCATCGCTGCCAAAAGCATTTGCATAGGGCGGAAGCCACTGTCGTGTCCTCCATTAGCGAGAGAGCCATCCATGACGACCGTGTGTCCTAGGTCATTTACGGCCTCCATCCGCAGGTCGCTGTCTGTTCTATGCAATTCAATTTTCGTCATACAAATTCTTTAGTCTTCAAAAATAAGCTACCGCCAATCATTGCCAAAAAACTGACCGAAGTGGCTGGTATTAGGGCGGGCCAACCAACATCGTAGAAAGAAAAGAAAGCCAGCGTAATAGTTCCGAGTACCATCGCGAGCAATGCACCGTTGCCATTCGCTGTTTTCCAATACAAACCCAATACGAGTGGCGCAAGCAACGAAACCAAACTCAAAATCGAGGATTCGCCAACAAGCTCGTAAATATTGGTTCGCAGGCAGGCCACCACCGTAGCGACTCCCGCAAAACCTAGCACACAAAGTCGTGTAATGATCAATAATTGTTTGTCGTTTAGTTTGCCTTTTGATAACGGCTTAATAAGGTTCTCAGAAAAAATAGCAGCGGGGGCGAGTATCGCGGAACTAGTTGTGCTCATAATGGCCGACAACAATGAACCAAAAAATAAAATCTGGATGGGCAGGCTCGCATGGGCAAGCACCATGTTAGGCAGTGCCAACTGAGCATCGACTGAGGTGTTTTGGGGATAAAGGTGCTTGGCGCACAGGCCAATGAAAAGAGGTAACATCGCAACGGTAAGGTATAGACCCGCTGCGATAAAGCACGAACGAACAGCAATCTTCTGCGAGCCTGACGACATCACGCGTTGGAAGATATCTTGTGAGGGCAGCGAACCAAGGCCCAACACAGACCAAGCCGCCAGATAGAGCATGACTTCTTTAAAATTCCATTCAGGAAGAAATCGAAACGTAGAGGGATGCACCCCTTGTAGTACCACAGTCACTCCACCTGCTTTGTTTGCCAATATGATTGCCAACGCAAGCAACCCAACTACTATGACAATGCTCTGAAAGAAATCAGTTATGGAGATCGCCCACATGCCTCCGATGTACGTATAGAACGTGACCACAAAAGCGGAAATAACAACGCCCTGCCACACCTCTAAACCAGTCACCACATTGATGATTAAACCCATGGCAACCAATTGTGCTGCAATGTAACCCACATAGGGTGGCGCGAGAAAAAAACTAGCTACCAACTCGGTGCGATTGCCAAAACGAACTTTAAAAAAATCCCCGAGCGTAAGCAAATTCATATTGTACAATTTGCGCGCAAAAAACAATCCGAAAAGCAGCAGGCATAAGGCAGCACCAAAAGGATCTTCAATCACCGAGTACAGGCCACCCTTTAAAAATTCAGAAGAAGCACCAAATACAGTTTCAGATCCGAACCACGTAGCAAACAATGCCGAGGCGCTGAGAAAAATGGGCAAGCTTCTGCCAGCCAACATAAAATCACCAGAAGTCTTTACTTTGCGCGAAGCCCAGTATCCGATAAGAATCGTGAGCAACAGATAGGCAATAATGGAAGCGAGCAGCAAGTGGCGGTCGATAAAAACCTAAAGCTAAATAACCAAAAGATTATATCAACAACAGCGGGTCGCTATTTCGCTTTTTTTAACTGGAATGAGCGTGTTACATTGAACCCAAGGTGAATGTCTCCCGCAAAAAAATCTCCCGTTGTTTCCCCAATAAATGCTCGCTCCGTAATTCCTTGTGCATTAGTTAGTACAAGTTGAAAAACGTGACCTCCGGTTTCGATATCAATCCCTACGCCCAAAGAATTGCGGAATTGATTACCATCCTTCAGATTCATTCGGTAATAGTACTCGGATGTGAGGGCAATGCTTCTGGTTACTTTTAATCGACCGCCAACTCCCAGTGCAATAAGGTCATTGTCTTCTTTTGTTTTATCGACCGCATTGCGGTGGATAATCGTTGGCATCAGTTGAAGTGATAATCCGGGAGAAAATTTTCTAGCTATCAACAGTTGACCGGTATACGATAACCTGTCGGAATAAATTTGACCAACAGGTAACTCCTCAGGCGAAGTCTTAATTGCTCCATTGACGAATGCGGTAACTGTAACCGGCATATTTCGTGCTCCTGAACTTTGGCGCAAAAAACGATAGCGTAAATAACCATCCATCGTCTTGTCTACCGAGTTTCGTCCAAAACCAACTCCCAAATGATCGGTAATTCCATACTCTAAACCCAAACGGACATAGGCCTGATCCAACCCAAAAAGATTGTAAGAACCACTATTGATGGCGCCAAATCGATGAGAGAAGATAAACTCCAGTTCTCCTTTTCCTTTTGCTTCTACAGTTTGTCCATTCACCAGACGCGAACCCTTGAAAGTGGAAGACGTGTATTCAACCTTTGGTTTTTCGCTTTGTTCCAGTTCCTTTAATAAATCGTCTTGTGAAAACAGCGACCGAGAGAATGCCATCAGAACTAAAAATAGACTTTGCTTCATGGATTAAATATTTTTTTGTTATCAAATTATGGAGCCTTGTAAACAAAATCAATTTTCACCTCCACCTCCTCAGCAATGTTCTTCCAAAGCAGTTGAGGTATCTTCACCTCATAGTCGGCCAGTTTAATTTTAAACACAGCTCTTACAGTAAGCCGCCCACCTTCCATCGTGATCACTCCTGGCACTTCAATTTCACGAGATACGCCATGAATAGTCATCTTGCCCTTTGCCGTTGCGGCCTGCTCACCACTGGTTTCTTTTGAAAATCCACTCACTTTACCCGCGAAAGTTGCTTTTGGAAATTTCTCTGACTCCAGATATTTCTCATTAAAATGTTCCTTCATCAACGCTTTGTCAAATTCAAATTCTTTAATAGGAATCGAAAACACAATATCCATTGTCTCACTATTAAAAATGCTTATCGACTTGGTGTTCTCGGCCTTAATATCTTCAATAGAAGCCTTCGAAAAAAAGGAAACAAAGGTTTTTTCAGCCGTCATTTTTTGCGCAGCGCACCAAGACCACGATAAAACAAAAAGAAAAATGGCAATTATTTTCATTGGCGTTGAATTTTAAATCTAGTTATTAAGAGCACCGTCATCAACCCAACAGCTAATCAGATCAATTTGAGATTGCGTTAACTGAGACGAACCACTTGGGGGCATACTTCGATTGATGGTCCTCGCTTTTACGTTCGCTGCGCTATTTTTCAAATTCTGAAAATTGGTCCAATCTCGTGATCCTGTTCCTGCAGCATGGCAGGAGGCCAGATTGCAACTGGCATCCAAAATAGGCTTTACCGTATTCAAATAGCTTGTATTTGTATTCTCCCGAGGCACAATTACTGGTATGGACTTTTGACAATCCGTAGCATCCTTCACGATTAGATTATAAGTACCGTGTTTAACGTTGTTAAACACATTGCTACTAGTAAACCCAGCCGTTCCAAATTGAAAGAAATAAGGTGCGGTGCCCCCAGAAGCTGTAACAGTTATCGAACCATTTGGATTCGTACATTGATTATTTCTAACCGCAACAGCGGTTGCATTTAAACTAGAATTAGGCGCACTTATTTCGATAAGTATCGAAGTCACTTTACACCCATTTGCATCCGTCACAATGACATTGTAACTACCCGCCCCTAAATTCAAAAAATCACCAGTAGACTGGCCAACACCTCCGTTTAAACTAAAACTATACGGTTGATTGCCACCTGTGGCACTTACCGAAAGTCTCCCATCAGCAGCATTGCAAGTGGTAGTATTGGTTGTACTTGTTAACTCGATGGTGAGGTTAGAAGTTGAGCAATCAAATTGTTTGTTAATATCATTGTTAGTACAACCCACTGACAGTACGAAGAACAAAAGGCAAAGTATACGTGTCATTTTGGTTGGATTACGTTTGGTCTTATACAAAAATGGAGAAATGCTTTGAGTTTACTACTATAACGCTTGTGAGTTTTTTGGCGCTGAATCCGCATACGGACTTGGTTAGAAAACTGTCCAAAAAAGAAAATCCCCCAGAGTCCTTGACCCCGGGGGATAATCCTGTCTATAGTTGGCTTTAATCTGATGTAAACATAAAACGGACACTCAGAAAAGAAAACCGAGGTACGCCTAATTGGCTTTCTGCTGGACGAATTGCATTTAATGGCGTTGAACCGCTTTGGATGTATCTGCCTTGAGCGAATCTGACCTCGAATACTGCTTTTTAAGTCTTTCTTTTAGCTGCGACTTGGAGCCCGGAAAAGTAGTTTTAGAGCTGATATCGTAACTGAAGTATGCCAAGCCTGCAAAAAACAAGACACCTAAAACAGTAAAAGTTTTTTTGGATCGCGACACAGGGCAAATTTACCAAGATTTAAAAAACCGAACTAGGCTGTGCAAAAATTACTAACTGTCAAATCTCCTCAGGAAAAATCTCGGCTAAATTAATCGACAATCCGGGTAGTGTTATGGGAGAAATCCGATCCGTGCGAACATAAGGGGTCAAAACTCCCTCGTACTTTCCTTTTTCATTAAGCACATAAACCAATACGGTTTGTTCTTGTGGATGCACCACCCAATATTCCCTCACGCCACACTCTTCATACACGTCAAATTTCTCGCGTAAGTCCTTTGATGAGGTGCGGGGCGAAAGCACTTCAATCATCAAATCGGGTGCGCCTAGACACCCTCGTTCATCGATTTTCGCGGGATCGCAAACCACGCACACATCGGGCTGTACCACCGTTGTTATCTCTCGGTCTTCCTTTTTTTGGGGTGTTAGCGGTAGACGAACATCAAATGGTGCAACGAACGCTTGACATTCTTTACCCTCCAAAAAATTGCCAATCTTTAGAAATAGCTTTCCCACCACTTTTTGGTGAACCGTGCGGGGCGCGGGCGACATATTGTAAATTTTACCCCGAATCAATTCCCTCATCTCGGTCCACGACCAGGTCATATAGTCTTCGTACGTATAGCTTCCAGAGATATCGGGCTCTTCAATTTTCATTCAATCAAATATAAACCAGCCCACTCTGAATTACAATTATTCTAATGACCCCTCCAAAACAAAAAAGCCACCTCAACTTGTTGAGACGGCCTTTTTCTTAACCTTTACGAGTCTATTTCAACTTCTTTACCACTGCCTCAAAAGCAGTTGGGTGATTCATGGCTAGATCGGCCAATACCTTTCGGTTTAAATCGATGCTTGATTTTTTGGCCTTGCCCATGAATTCTGAATAAGACATTCCGTGAAGACGGGCACCCGCATTGATACGGGCAATCCAAAGTGAACGGAACTCCCTCTTTTTTGCTTTCCGATCGCGGTAGGCATACACCAATCCTTTCTCAATTGCATTTTTGGCTACTGTCCAAACATTTTTCTTACGGCCAAAGTAACCTTTGGCTAACTCCATGAATCTCTTGCGCCTTGCGCGGGATGCTACACTGTTTACTGAACGTGGCATTGTTTTTTACTTTATGGCCGTTGGCGAATCTCTATTTCAGACTACTTAGCTGCCAAAAACCGGTGAAACATTAAACTAAACTATCCGCCAAAGGCGGAATATCTTTATAACAAATAAGGAAGCATGGCACTGATATTATTTGTATCAGCTTTGCTCACGATTGACTTTTTTGTCAATCTTCTTTTTTGCTTGGTAGTCTTCTTTGTCAAGATATGGTTTTTGAAAGCACTCTTGCGCTTAATCTTTCCACTTCCGGTTATTTTAAACCTCTTCTTGGCACCCGATTTTGTTTTTACTTTTGGCATTTTACTCTCAGTTAAACTTTATTACTTCTTGCCCTTTGGGGCCATTAACAAATACATTCTCTTTCCTTCCAATTTCGGCATCTGCTCCACTTTTCCAAGCTCCTCAAGAGCTGTCGCAAATTTGAGCAGTAAGATCTCGCCACGTTCCTTGTACACAATTGACCGTCCTGCGAAATGTACGTAGGCTTTTACCTTTGCACCTTCTTTCAAGAAATTCTCGGCATGCTTCACTTTAAAATTGAAATCATGCTCATCTGTGTTAGGCCCAAAACGAATTTCCTTTAAAACCGTCTTTTGTGCGTGAGCCTTAATTTCCTTCTGTTTTTTCTTTTGCTCGTACTTAAACTTAGAGTAGTCGACCACTTTACAAACCGGAGGGTCTGCATTCGGTGAAATTTCCACCAGATCCAAACCTTGCTCTTGGGCAAGCTTGATTGCTACCGAAGTCGGGTAAACATCTACCTTGATGTTCTCACCTACCACTCTTACTTTTTGTGCCAGAATCCGCTCGTTTACACGATAAGGTTCTTCCACGACACGCCTTGCACCTCTTACAAAAGGTTTGTTACCGGGGCGACTACCACCTTGAAATATTGCCACTCGTTGGGTTTAAGTTCTTAATTTAAATGAAAACAGCCTGACTGGTCAGCAGACAGGGCTGCAAATATCGCTATATTTTATTCTTTTCAAAATACTTATTGACTCAAGATTCAAAATAGCGCCTTCAGAATTGAGACGAAATCGAGCTTAGAACTTGACCTGTTTGTTTTGAATTACAAGCTTGGAAGGCCAAATTCCTTTGAAAAAGCAGAAACAAAATCAGTTAGGAGCATAGACCCCTTATCTTCTCCCCCATGCCTTCTCACCGAGATCTTTCCCTCCATCGCCTCCTTCTCGCCAACGATCAGCATAAAAGGCACTTTCTTCACCTCTGAGTCTCGTATTTTTCTGCCTATTTTCTCATCCCGATCGTCCAAGAAACCGCGAATGTCGCTCTCCTTCAAAGTATCGACCACCTTTTGAGCGTAGTCGTTGAACTTTTCTGAAATCGGCAATACAGAAAATTGCTCAGGTGCCAACCAAAGCGGGAAATTGCCTGCGCAATGCTCTATCAAAACCGCCACAAAACGCTCCAAAGAACCAAATGGTGCGCGGTGTATCATTACCGGTCTGTGCTTTTGATTATCTGCTCCCACATACTCCAACTCAAAACGCTGAGGTAATTGATAGTCAACCTGAATGGTGCCAAGTTGCCAACTTCTGCCAAGCGCATCCTTTACCATGAAGTCAAGCTTGGGACCGTAAAAAGCAGCTTCACCCCTTACAGCTACTGTTTTCAAACCACGCTCATCAGCAGCTTCTTGAATTTCTCGCTCGGCTTTGTCCCACAATTCATCGTCACCAATATACTTTGCTTTGTTTTCCGGATCGCGCAATGAAACTTGTGCGGTATAGTTTTCAAAGCCCAACGACTTGAAAACAAAAAGAACCAAGTCAATTACTTTCACAAACTCTTGCTTGACCTGATCGGGTCGGCAGAAAATATGCGCATCATCTTGTGTAAACCCACGAACACGTGTCAAGCCATGCAGCTCTCCGCTTTGTTCGTATCTATACACCGTTCCAAATTCCGCATAACGAATCGGCAAATCCTTGTACGAGCGTGGCTTGGTCTTATAAATTTCGCAGTGATGCGGACAGTTCATTGGTTTCAACAAGAACTCTTCACTTTCGTCAGGTGTGTGGATAGGCTGGAAAGAATCCTTCCCATATTTTTCATAGTGACCGGACGTTACATACAGTTGCTTGCTACCGATATGCGGAGTCACGACCGGGTCATAGCCAGCTTTCACCTGAGCTCTGCGCATAAATTGTTCCAGGCGTTCACGTAACACGGTTCCTTTCGGCAGCCACAACGGCAAACCCATACCCACCTTCTCTGAAAAAGCAAACAACTCTAATTCCTTTCCCAATTTTCTATGGTCGCGCTTTTTGGCTTCCTCTAACATGAAAAGATATTCTTCTAATTCTTTTTGTTTGGGGAATGTAATGCCATAAATGCGCTTGAGCATTTTATTTTTCTCATCGCCACGCCAGTACGCTCCAGCCACACTTAGTAACTTGATCGCTTTGATAGGCCCTGTAGTTGGAATATGCGGCCCACGGCACAAGTCCACAAAATTGCCTTGCTGATAAAAGGTGATGGATCCGTCTTGCAAGCCATCGATCAATTCTAATTTATAAGGATCTCCTTTTTGTGTAAAATAGGCAAGGGCTTCCTTCTTCGAAACATCCCTTCGCGTAAAAGCATTGTTGACCTTCGCCAACTCGATCATTTTTTTCTCTACTGCCAATAACTCCTCATCTCCAAAAGGTGTGTCACCAAGATCGACATCGTAATAAAATCCATTCTCGATCGGTGGACCAATGCCGAACTTAACTCCCGGATAAAGTGCCTCTAATGCTTCGGCAAACAAGTGGGCCGATGAATGCCAAAAAGCATACTTTCCTCCCTTGTCGTTCCACGTAAATATTTTGATAGCCGCATCGGCTGTGATGGATCTGTTCAAATCCCAAATTTCACCATTCACTTCGATGGAAAGTGCATTACGCATCAAGCCTTCGCTAATGCTCCTGGCAATCTCCATCCCTGTTACCCCGGCAGGGAATTCCTTGACGGAACCATCGGGCAACGTAATTTTTGAATTACTCATTCCAATTTAACTTTTTCGGATTGCAAATATGCGGTTTTTAACAAGAGCAGGAAAGTGGTGGCTTTAAAATTGTAACTGCCACGAACGCTCGGCATTGAGCTTGTCCCCACCAACTGATAAACGATACTACAGTTTTAACTGAATTGTAAACAATACACCAAAGCTTCTGGGATTGTTGGGCAAATCCAAATAGCTAAGACGATGTATAAAATCCACTCGCAAGAATTTAAAAATATTCTCTACACCATAACCCAGCTCAATATAGGGTTTCTCTGGGTCTAGCGCGAAAGTTCTAAACTTGTTATACTCCGTTAATTCCCTTTCAGATAGTGAAGGTGAAGGCGGAACAATAACGTCTTGATTGGACTGCTTAAGGCCCCCCACCAATACATTTGCGGTAGCCAAAAGTCTCCATTTCAATTTTTGAAGCATTGGGATATTATTTAAAAACAATCCTTCAAAATTCTGACGATACTGCAACGCTATGTATTGATCCGTAGCAAATTCACCGAATCTCAACAAGTTAAAGTTAACGGGTGAATAGACCGGGGATTGATTACCTAACGGCATATTCAATAAAGGGTAAGGTAATCGTCCAAAAATTTGTTCTCCCGTTAAATTGATATAGCCATTGCCAAGCGGCCCCATCTTTACTCTCTTATTTATATTCAGTCGAATCTTATCGTAGTTAAAATCACCGAAACTACTTCTGAAACCGTGAGTATAACGCAACGTGAAAACGGGCCACCTTTTAGATTCTAAACCAATACGGTTATTTCCATTCTGAATAAAAACTTGGTCTCTGGCATATCTTGATTCAAAGAAAACTTCAGACGCTTGAAATGTACTAGAGGTTGGCGATGTGGCAATATCGGACGGTTTGGTATAGTATTCAAAATTATAGATCGGATCGAAGTTAAATTGGCGCAACGCCACACGCTGAGTAAAGCCTTTAAACAATTCTCTTTCAAATGTGGCGCGGTATTCATGATAATAAAAACTCTTGTTGTATTGACCCCACCTGCTGGCAAATAAAAACACAGGAAAATCAGTAATCAAGTCTTCATCCAACCCAAGGCGATTGAGATCATATCTTGCACGAAGTGTAAATGTACTCCATCGCTTTCGATCCAGAATTTTGGTCACAAAGGCCTGATATTTAAACTGCTGATCATGAAAACCATAAGCCAATCGACCACCCAAGACCCACTTACGGCTAAATTTTATATTCGTCCTAAAACCGGCTTGTAACCTAAACCCCTCATGATTATTCCATGCAATGGCTGCCAAATAAGGGCCCCAATCTAATTTGCCGGACGTGTAATATCCGTTAACAACGAGCCTTATTGCATCAATGTATGACCTAACGATGGGAATGTTTTTTATGGTATCAATCATTTGGTAAACATTCTGTTCGGTTTTTGTCAATGGTTCATGACGAAGAGTATCCCAGACCTTTTCTTCTTCTTCTAAGTTTGCATCTTCAGCCTTTTCGATCGCAGTATCAAAAAAAGAGGTTGGTTTGGGCTTATTGACAACAAAATTTCTATTGCTAGTGTAAAACTTTGCTAGTAAACCTGCGGAATTGCTCGTCAATTCACCGACATCGATCAATACACGGCTTTTTGAAGGAAGCCAAGCCCCCCCCGCAACCTTCTCATACTCATGCTGGATTTTTATCTTCTCGATAAAGTTAATGTTTGCAGTACTTCCCATTGTTGCGTCTATCTGCTTGATCGCATACTCATCCTTGGTGATCCACATCGTGCCAGAGAATGCCAAAGCCTGCTCGCTCTTTGGGAAAAAATCTAAGCGATAGCAAAAATGGCCACCGAGCTCAGCACTATCTAAGAGTTCGTAGTCATAATAAGCTCGCCAACCGTCTGCTATTGGAGAAACAAATGCCTTTTGTCCAAAATTTAACCAGTTAGAATAGAAATTATAGTCCTGCATCGATGGGCCGATCACTTGCGATAGTAGATCGCTGTACCCCTCGCCCATTACGCCATTCACTTTATTCTTTTGTATTAACTCCTTCTTCAAACTTGGATTGTCACGATAGTAAATTTTAGAAACACTTTCTGAAATAAAGAGCGGTAAAATTGGTTTGCCATCTTCCCCTGCAATCCGATCCAAGCTATCAAGCACCTGCGCAATTTTCTTCATGACCTTCTTCTCGCGAAGTTTTTCGGAAATGTTGTCTGCATCAATCTCCATTTTTGAGTACGTATCATGCTCATAGCCCGAAAGCCTTCGCTTGTCATTGATGCTCTTATTGTCAATGATTTTGCGCAGGATAGGGAACGCAGGATTCTCACCTGATTTAATAACCACCTCTTGTAAGTTGGTTACATCTTCCTGCAGCTGAAAGTTAATTACCTGCGTAACTCCCTTTTTGAACTTTTTAGAACGCGGCCTGTAGCCAATATAGGTTGCAACAATAGAATCGCTTTTCAATAGCGACAATGATTTTATTTTGAATTTTCCGTCAAAATCTGTGGTCATTCCCACGGATGTGCCTTTAAATACTACATTGACGAAAGGAATCGGATCGCCAGAAGCCGCGTCTGTTACTTTGCCCGAGATAATGGTCTCCTGCCCATACGTAAGAACAAAAAGAGAGCTGCAAAGAAAAAAAGAGAGGAAACCTGTTTTTATCACGATAAAATCTTAGTCCAAATAAACGGCCACAAACATAAATAATTTATAGGAGCTTATCACGCACCATTCGATAGTATTTACGGGCGGGAGTTTGGAACTACGTCCTGTCCACGACACCGAACAGAATAAAGATAAAATTTTGAACTACACGTCAACCCGCCTGCCGCAAATACACTCATAAAGTTGATTTTTTAGTTCTTTGGTTTGGTCTTTACTCTTGATGTTGGTTTTAAAAACAAAAACTCCCATCCTGATCGTTATTTTTTTAAAAGTGGGATATGTCTCGTGTTACAATGTAAGCCTCCGCCATTAAAGTTTATTGCCAATGTGTTTATCGGTATCACTTCGCTTTCTGGGAAAGCTTTTTTTAATATGTCAAAAGACTTTTGATCTTTCTGTTTTATTATTTCAGGTAACCCTTCTTGCCAATATGTGGAACTTAAAACCACGCCATTAGCAATAGAGAAATTACAATAACTCAAGGCAGGTAGTATTTTTAAATCTTTAACTTTATCTATATCTGTCCCATCTTTTAATAGATTACAGTTTAAGAGTTTTTTTATAGATTTAGTTCGATCAGAAATCTCATTATTGTCATTTAAATCAAAAAAAAGTGGTTCAGGCATTGGCATTCTTATAATCGTAAATAGCTTACCAAAGGCATCTGTCTCTTTTTTCAAAATATTGAAGCAAGCATCCAATCTTTTTTTATTTATTCTATGCAATTCACTTTTTTGGGCTTCCTCTTCTGTTACTTCGGCTAGCAAAATTGTGGTTGGATTAACAAAACGACAAAATTCATCAATATGCCCATTTGCAGATGCGCTGCGTAATACAGATTTATCACCTTTTTCATCTTCAATTAACCCCATAAACATATGTTCATCTTCATAGGTCGGAAAAGGAAGCCAAATAACTTTCTTCAGATTAAATAATTGTTTGTATTTTTTATCTATTTCCTCTTTGGAGTAGCCTTGGTTTCGACTAAGTTCTGTTGGTTCAACAACCATAAGAACCCCGTCACCATTAAACTCCTTGGCGCCACCTTCACTAACCAAATCTGTTTTATTTAATATCCTTAAACCTAACTGCTTGGCAATTCTTCTGTCATACCTTTCAATGGGCTTGTTCAGAGCTTTTTTAAATAAACCTTTGCCTGCCAAGTATCCGTAATATGACCAGCTCATATCAATTACACGCAAATTTTGCTCCGTATCATATGTCCATTCGGGACCAAAATCTCTCGGATAGTTGCCCAGTTCAAAATTGAAGTCCGCCTTTCTAAAAGTTATTTTGTTGGTGTTAACTTGATTTTTTTCAAGAACGGAAATGATATGTTTCCTGTGTTTCTCATTCTTAACATTAATGATAATTTCATTGTTTTTAACTAGGCTCTTTACCATTTTTAAATGAACACTATCAACACTCATGTTTTGGTAAAAATCCTTATCAAACCAAGTAAGAATTGTGGCCTGCTGAGGTTCCCATTCTCCTGGGACTCTTTGCGCATTGATGCAATTACTTGTGAAAACGGAAAGCAGAAAAACAGACGAAAATAAGCATCTCATATTGTCTCAAAATTTGATGGTTAAATTTATGAGGACAAAGATATTCTGATGATTTTAGACTGCATTTGACCTAACGTCAAATAATCAAATTTTAGCTCTAATTCTGCTCAAGGTTTCGAGCGAGATATTAAGATAAGAAGCAATTTGAGTCAGTTGAACTTGTTGGATTATATGAGGAGATTTTTTCAATAAGGTCTGATAGCGTTGTGTTGCATTCTGTGTGTGAAGTTCAAAAACCTTTTCTTCAAGCCATAATGCGTAATATTCTGTCAATAAAAAATCCAGTTCTAGCAATTGTCGGTTTTTCATTTTCAAGCTTTGAAAAGCTGTAAAGTCTGTTACCCTCACTACGCAGTCTGTGAGCACTTGAATATCCTCTCGACTTGGTTTTTGTAAAGTATAACTGTCAAATGAAATGGCTAAGTCATCTTTGAAGTAGAACTCAGTTGTAATTTCTCGCTCTTGGTGACGGTAAAACTTGCGTATAATTCCACTTTCCATCCAGTAACTTTTAGTACAAACACTGCCCGCCTTTAACAGATATTCACCCTTTGAAAAGGTCTTTGATTTGCTAATCGTTTCTAAAGAAATCAAAGTCTCATCGTCAAGGTTTTCAATGTGTAGATTTATTTTGTCAATGTAGTCTTTCATTGTTGAGTAGTGTTGCAAGAATTGCCCATAACAACGGCATTTTAGCCTTTTTTTGTTTCCCGACTAATTTAGCCGCTCTGGGCTTCCCAAATGACGGGGAGTGGTATTGAAAATATATAAATCAGCAACGGCTTTTGCACGAGCAAACCATTCTCTGATATTTATCCGAAGGGACGTATGTGGGTCTGGGTTGGAGGTCAACAAGGTCACTGCATCGATACCATAAAATTCACTAATAAACAACGCGCGGTAGCAATGAAAAGACTGAGTAACAATCACGATTTTGTTCTGTCCAAATATTTCTTTGCTTCTGACTATTGAATCAAGCGTTCGCAAGCCGGCAAAGTCAAGCGTTATCAGGCTGTCTGGAACGCCCTGTTTGATTAACGCCTTCCGCATTTCTATTGGTTCATTGTAGTATTTAGATCGATTGTCACCACTTAGAATAAAATGAGAAATCTTACCCTGCCGAAACAAATCTGCCGCGAGTTGAATTCGCTCTATAAAATAAGGATTAGGCGACCCGTCAACAAGCTTGTTGCTGGTGCCTAGTACCAACGCCACACTTTTTTCAGGAAGCTCACTCACTGTATCGAGAATCCTGCTTTTCGTGCTGGTGACCACCCAAATATTGGAAACAACCACAAAAACAGAAAGCAAAAGTATTACCCAAACCAAGGCGCGCACGAGCCTCTTCCACAAGTATCTCATCCCAACAGTATTAAAGCCGCACAAATCTAGCGAATCGAACGAAGAAACTCGTCCTCCAGAAGATCTGACCTTCGCACCATTTTACGCAGCCATTCAAGGCGTAGTTGTTCTACTTCGGATTTTTCCAGTTGCCATTGTACACTTGAGTTGCGGAGTTTGGAGACAAGCGTGTGGAGACATATGGCCGCACTTACCGAAATATTAAAGCTCTCCGTAAATCCAAACATGGGAATGTTCACTTTTTGATCCGCATTTTTCAAAGCAATCTCTGAAATCCCTTCTAACTCATTTCCCATGACGAGGGCAATTTTTTGATCGATGGGCACTTCGTTTATTGGAATTCCATCGGGTAATGGATCAGTAACCAGAATTTTATAACCAGCAGCGCGTAGTCGTTGATAGCACAGCAACGTATTATCTTGGTTTTTTTCTTTGTACTTCACAATAGTCATCCACTTATTGGAACCCTTCAACACCTTCTTATTGACAGAATAACTACTTTGCTTTTCGATCACATGAAGGTCTTGGATACCCAAACACTCACAGGTTCTTACGGCTGCGCTGGCATTTTGGGATTGATAGATATCTTCTAAGACTAACGTGATGTGGCGGGTTCGTTGGCTTAGCACATGTTCCATTACCGATCGCCTTCTATCAGTTACGAATTGAAGAAGATGATCAACGACTAATTGATTCTGCTCGGTTTGATCCATTTTATCAGTTCAAAAGTAAATAAGAAGTATTCAAAATCAATTGATTGCCTATTTTTGAAGGCAATTTAGAAAAATGCAATACGTCTTTCCCTCAGACTTCATATTCGGTACCAGCACTGCAGCCGCGCAGATAGAGACTGCTTTTGAACATGACTGGCAAGGGGTGACGTCAAAAGACGGTTTTGTTCTCGACCGAACGACCGATCACGAAACACGCTGGCGCGAAGACGTTGAAATCATTTCATCGCTTGCCCCCAATTATAGGATGGGCATGATGTGGAGCAAACTGCAACGTCAGCCGATGGATGGGCTTCATGCAGAAACCGTACACCACTATTTTGGTTTGTTAGAAGAGCTACAACAGCGAGGTGTTAAGATCATGATGGTTCTCCATCACTTTACGAATCCTGTTTGGTTTGCTAAAATGGGCGGTTGGGAAAAAGAAGCAAACATTCACTATTGGGTGGACTTCGCCAAAAAGGTGGTTGATCAATTTGGCGAGTATGTGAGTTACTGGAATACGTTTAACGAACCCAATGTATACGCCAGCTTCGGATGGATCACAGCAGGCTTTCCACCTTTTAAAACAAATCCGGTGCTTGCTGCCACGGTTGTAAAAAATATGGGCAAGGCTCATGATTTGGTGTACGACTACATCAAAGAAAAATTCCCGCATCAGCCCGTTGGTATTTCAAACAACACAACCATCTTCTCCGCAGAAAATACGCTGGGTTGGTTCACCTCGAAACTCAGTGACTGGTGGTTTATGGAGTGGGTGCCCGATCGGTTTACCAAAGTAGATTTCTTTGGCATGAGCTATTATGCGCGCATACCGCATGACCCCATGCCCATCACTTATCTGGAAACGCCTGATAAAATGAAAAAGTTAGGTGTTGTGCATGACGATATGTGGGAGTATCACCCGGAAGGAATGCGGACTTGTATTGATCGATATTGGAAAAAGTATCGAAAGCCAATCATCATCACTGAAAATGGGATTTGTCAGCAGACCGATGAACTTAGACAACAATCGATTGGTGACTACGCCAAGATTTTACATCAAGCATTGCAAGATGGGGTGGACATCCGCGGATATTATCATTGGAGTACCTGGGACAATTTTGAATGGAATCTGGGACCCACCAAGCGATTTGGCCTTTACGAGTGTAATCTGGACACAAAAGAAAGGACCCCGCGACCAAGCGCTGAAATTTTTAGAAAACTTGCCCACTTCAAAATATTTGAAGAGGCTGAAAGCAACGAAGAACTGTTGATAAAATTTTAATGGCTTAAAACCTGTAAGTAAGTGCCGGGCCAACTACTTGCCCACTAACTCCTATAACAAGAGAGTTGTATCGATCTACACCTTTTTTGATTCGCGTGTTGGCCACAATTTCCGTAGCTAAAATTCCTGCCATTGACGCTCCAAAAGTAATCCAAAACTCATTTTGGTCAAAAGTTTGACTTCGCGAAATAGAAATAAAGTAAACTGCTGGAATCAACGAAAAGACTGCTCCAACAGTCTTCCAAGTTCGAAACGATTTGTAGTATCGATTCACTTCATTATCGTCCAGACTTTGAAGCGGAATTTGCAATCCATAAGCGCCACCATGGACACGCTTTGAATCATACAAATAGGCACCGCCCTGCTTAACGATAGGCTTTAACTCGATTGTTTTAAATTTCTGAGCACTACAAGCAAAGCCAGCAGCCAGTATAAAAACAAATAAGAATGCTATTTTCATCTGTTAAATATACTTAAAAAATAAAAACCAAAGAAGTTCTCAGTTTAAGAATTTGTTAACGGTTAGTCTTTTAGCACCCGCATCTCTACCCGCCTGTTGTGTGCCTTTGCCTGTTCAGTTCCTTCGGTTGACAGTGGCTGCGTTCCACCAAAAGCTTTTGTCTTTACCCTTTCTTTTGAAACTCCTTTCGTTGTTAAATACTTCTTTACGGCCTCCACACGATCTCGAGATAACTCCATATTCTTTTCCGCATTTCCAATATTATCGGTGTGACCTTCCAATTGGATAACTACTTTCGTATTGTCTTTCATCATCGCTACCACCTCATCCAAACTTGTATAAGACTTAGGGTTGATGACAGCTCTCCCCATTTCAAAAATAAGGTGCTCCAATCGAATGGCTCGGCCAGTAGACGTCAATGAAATATCCATATCAATAACATTACTCACTGCTTCTTTTGGGTCAACAATTATAGTTTGTGGAATATACCCTTCCGCGTCAGCAGTAACCTGATATTTGGACGAACCAAAGATGGTAAATGAAAAAGTGCTGTCACTGGACCTTCCGGATATCCCGCCAGTAGGGTAGCTTTTATAACGAATGGTCGACTTGATGTGCTTTTTGGTCAATGCATCGACCACATCTCCTTGCACCGTTATCTCTTGGCCGGATGCAGCTATCGCTAACATTGAAAAAAGTACAGTGGTCAATAATTTCATTTTACCCTTTTAAAAATCTAGTTCAACTGTCTGTCCAGGGGTATATCCCATTTCATCATCATCTTTTTTTACTTCCTTTTTTTGGCTTTGGTCTTCCTCGAAGAGGTTTGCTTGCTCGGCTGTTGGCTTTTTTTCCTTTGGCTTTGGGGGCTGGCCGTTGACGAGCGGCTTGTTTTGATTTGCTTGGGACTGACTTTCCTCGAAGAGGCTTGCTTGCTCTCCCTCCTCTGGTTCTTCCCATTTTTTTTTTGACGGTTGAGAACTTTTTGAGGTTTCAACAGTCGCCACATCGTTATCCGAGTCGCCCTCTTCAAAACCAGTTTCATCGGGATCTTCCAGTGACTTGATCTTAGTCACCTTGTATTGGGATAATCGATTTCCCAATGCCTTCCAGCCTTTGACGTCCACAATCTCATCCAGACTTACCACTTCCGTCTCTTTCTCCTTCCCTTTTCCCTTCACCACGTCCATCTCAATCTCTGGCGAATCCGAAGTACTGGCATAATCCAACCGTGAGCCAATGCCTTCGGAAATAAAACCAAATTCTTTATCCAATGTATTGGTCTCGATTAAGAATCGTTTAACAAAATACTGTTTGCTTTCGCCATCCAAATAAACAGCTGTAACCACTTTTTTAGGATTGTACTTCTGTACTAGAATGGTTTTTTCTGGTTCGTAGCGATTCGACAATTCATAGCTGGTAATTTTGTAGGCACCACTTTTCGTAATAGCAATGATCTGATCATCTCCGTCAAATTTCCCAACATATTTACCACGCTTATCTTTATTCAATCGGCCGCTTGCCTCATCAAACCACAAATCCAATCCGCTTAATGTCGAACCTCGCGATTCTTTAAAATCAACTTTACGCACGGGATACTTAGTAATCATATTACCGCGTACCCCTCTCCCCTTCACTTCCAACTCTGAAAAATCAAAATCAAATATTTTCTTCCGTGCCGAACTTGCCGGTGTCAATTTCACTTCAACCACTTCCGCTTCCCCATTTGGATTGGCACTTAGGTAATGCACCTTGCTATTGGGATTTCCCATGTCGAGATTATACTCTTTGTCACGCGTAATCGCAGGCATGGCAAAACGCTTGGCATATGTAATTCCGCCCTTGCCGTCACTGTACACGAGGTTGTAGACCATTCGCTCATCACCTTTGCGCCAAATACCCACGTGCAAAATGTCCTTGCCCATAAACACCTTTTCGTTGATACGGCTCACTTTCGCTTTGCCATCCCTACGGATGACGATCACATCATCTAATTCAGAACAATCGGCAATAAACTCGTCCTTTTTCAAGCTCCAGCCAATAAAACCATCTTCACGGTTTACATATAGTTTTTGGTTGTTGGCAATTACTTCGGTAGCTGCAACCGAGGTAAAACTCTTAATCTCTGTTTTTCGCTCGCGCCCTTTACCATACTTATCCAACAGATTTTGATAATAAGCAATCGCGTAGTCAGTTAAGTGTTTGAGATGATGTAGTGTCTCCTTCAGTTCTTTCTCCAGATCACGCATCAATTCATCCGCCTTAAACGAATCGTATTTCGAAATGCGTTTGATCCGAATCTCCAGCAAGCGCAAGATGTCATCACGAGTAATCTCCCGATAGAATTGTTTTTTATAGGGTCTCAGTCCTTTGTCAACAGTTGTAATTACCTCTTCAAAAGTTTCGACATCTTCAATATTTCTATAAATTCTTTTTTCAATGAAAATCTTTTCCAACGAAGAGAACAATATCTTCTCCATTAGTTCGGCTTTTCGGATCTCCAGTTCTTGTTTTAGAAGCTTTACCGTCAATTCAGTGTTATACTTCAAAATCTCGTTCACTTTCATGAACTGAGGCTTATCGGCTACAATCACGCAAGCGTTGGGAGAAATAGAAACTTCGCAATCGGTAAATGCGTAGAGTGCATCAATAGCAATCTCAGGCGAAATGCCCGCTTGCAAGGACACCGAAATTTCTACGTCTTTTGCCGTGTTATCCACGACTTGTTTCACCTTGATCTTACCCTTTTCGCTGGCCTTTACAATAGACTCCATCAGCGAAGCAGTTGTGGTGCCAAAAGGAATTTCTTTGATCAGCAGCGTCTTCTTATCTTCTATTTCAATTTTTGCCCTCACCTTTATTTTTCCTCCACGGAAACCCTGTTCGTATTCCGAGAAATCACCAATGCCGCCAGTAGGAAAATCAGGGTAGATTTTTGGGTTCTTCCCTTTCAACACATCGATGGACGCTTTAATCAGCTCGCAAAAATTATGTGGTAAAATTTTGGTCGAGAGGCCTACTGCAATTCCCTCAACTCCCTGTGCTAACAGCAACGGGAATTTTACCGGAAGTGTGACAGGTTCTTTTTTTCTACCATCATATGAAAGCTGCCACTCAGTTGTCTGTGGATTGTAGACTACGTCCAACGCAAACTTTGAAAGGCGCGCTTCGATGTAGCGAGGTGCAGCGGCACTATCGCCCGTGCGAACGTCACCCCAGTTACCTTGTGTATCAAGTAACAAATCTTTCTGTCCAATATTAACAATCGCCTCACCAATAGCAGCATCTCCATGGGGATGATACTGCATGGTACTACCAATAACATTTGCCACTTTATTGAAACGGCCATCGTCCATTTCCTTGATGGCGTGTGCAATTCTCCGTTGCACGGGTTTTAAACCATCTTCAATTCGTGGAACGGCACGCTCCAGAATCACATACGAAGCATAGTCTAGAAACCAATTTTCGTACATGCCATCAATCGCGATCGAATGAACGTTCCCGTCTTTGTCTGTTGTTTCGTTAGGTATTTGCTTTTTACTCATTGCGTTACTTCTCTTCGTTTGAAAACTCCAATCTATCGTGGTGTCACAAACCGTGATACCATCTGCGCTTGTTATTCAATATCGACAATCTCCTCCTCTTTTATCTCTACTTTATCCAATTCAATTCTCAAGTTCTCTATAATAAATTCCTGACGGTCAGGCGTATTTTTGCCCATGTAGAACTCCAGTAATTTAGCCAAGTGACTCTCTTTGTTTAACAGCACTGGCTGCAACCGAATGCTTTCGCCAATAAATTTTCCAAACTCGTCAGGAGAAATTTCGCCCAAGCCTTTGAATCGGGTGATTTCCGGTTTACTACCCAACTTAGCTACGGCAGCTTGTTTCTCTTCTTCACTGTAGCAGTAGATTGTTTCTTTTTTATTACGAACTCTAAACAGGGGCGTCTCTAACACATAGACGTGATTTGCTTTCACCAAATCAGGAAAGAATTGTAGAAAGAAGGTCATCAACAAAAGTCGAATATGCATCCCGTCCACATCGGCATCAGTGGCGATAATCACTTTATTGTATCGCAAGCCATCCAACCCATCTTCAATGTTAAGTGCATGCTGAAGCAGATTGAATTCCTCGTTTTCATAGACCACTTTTTTAGTTAGACCATAGCAATTCAACGGTTTTCCACGCAAACTGAAGACAGCCTGCGTTTCCACATTGCGCGATTTGGTGATCGACCCGCTGGCAGAATCTCCCTCTGTAATAAAGACCACCGAATCCATCCCCTTCTCCCCTTTTTCATCATCAAAATGAAAACGGCAATCTCTTAGCTTCTTGTTATGGAGATTAGCTTTTTTCGCGCGTTCATTGGCTAACTTTTTAATACCAGCAATTTCTTTTCGCTCGCGCTCTGATTGCAAAATTCTCTTTTGCAGGGCATCTGCCGAAGTGGGATTCTTGTGGAGATAAATCTCTAATTCTTTTGCCACAAAATCACCCACAAAGTTCTTCACGCTTTGTCCGCCTTCAGGTGCCATATTAATGGAACCCAACTTAGTTTTTGTTTGTGATTCAAAAACAGGTTCTTGCACACGCACGGCTACAGCACCCACTATACTTGCGCGTATATCTGCCGCATCAAAATCTTTTTTGTAAAAATCACGAATACCCCTCACCACACCTTCGCGAAAAGCGGCCAGGTGAGTGCCTCCCTGGGTTGTATTTTGGCCGTTTACGAATGAGTAATACTCTTCTCCGTATTGATTTCCGTGAGTCAATGCAAATTCAATATCATCGCCCTTGCAATGAATTATTGGGTAACGCATTTCCTCGGCATCGGCTTTTTGCTTCAATAAGTCAAGCAGGCCATCTTTTGAAAAGAACTTTCTGCCATTGTAGTTGATGGTCAGGCCGGCATTCAGGAATGCATAGTTCCACATCAAATCGTCCAAATATTCCGGAATGAAATGATAGTTCTTGAACATGGTATTATCCGGTTCAAATTCTACCAAGGTTCCATTCTTCTCGTCACTCTTGCCTACTTTAGGATCGGCCGTAAGTACACCCTTCTTGAACTCTGCCAGCTTTGTTTGGCCTTCACGAAAGGCTTGCACTTTAAAGAAATTTGAAAGCGCATTAACAGCCTTGGTACCAACGCCATTTAACCCAACCGACTTTTGAAAAGCACCAGAGTCATACTTTGCTCCTGTATTTATTTTAGAAACTACATCCACCACTTTGCCTAGCGGTATTCCACGGCCGTAGTCACGTACCATCACGTGTTGATCGGTAATTTTTACATCGATGGTTTTGCCATACCCCATCATGTGCTCATCGATACAATTGTCGATAACTTCTTTTACTAACACGTAAATGCCATCGTCTTTGGCAGAGCCATCGCCCAACTTACCAATATACATTCCCGGCCTGAGTCGAATATGCTCTCTCCAATCGAGGGACCGGATACTGGATTCATCGTATTCACTTGTTTCCTTCGCCATAGCAGTTCAAAACTTAAGAGTTTAATCGCCCGCCCTTCATAACGACTTAGGCTGGCGGGCGCAAAGATGAAAAATTTATCGGGTCTGACTTAAAAATTCTACGGGCAAACGCCAATGTCTAGTTCGAAGAAAATATTTTTCTGCGAGAATTCCTCGTAGAGTAGAATGGGGATTACAGCAAAAAAAATCAGAGACAACCGAACTAATTGGCTGATTTACAACTGGTAAAAAGAATTGATTAAAACTGATTATTTAGAAAAAAGTTTTCTGGCCACTGCATAGAGGGGCCAACTAATAGCCCAACCCACCACAAGCACGATGCCGCCATAGATAATAGGTCCAATCGCCTGATAGTCAAATTTTTCTGCACTATTGTAGAGGGCTACAAAATTGATACCGATGATCAAAAAGATATTGAGTGAAATAACCAAGCCGTAGAACCAAGCTCTAAACCCCAATTGAACAGCAAACAATTTGTTAATGACAAATACAAACAGGTTAAAAATTGCTGCAACCGCCAAAACGCAGTAGAATAAAGCATCACGCGTAAGCGAAAATGGCGTTTCGGACTCCAAAACCGTAATTATCTCGGGCAAAGAGGCGTAGTTGTACATAAACACACCTAAAAAAATAACCAACGAAAGAAACCAGATCGCTTTAAATACCTTTAGTGTCATGTAACTACATTTGTGGTGCAAATTAAATGCAAATACATTGAACTATCGGTGCCTTTTCTTCTTTACTATTTTGTTATTGTTGTTACCGGGTTGTTCCAAACCGCTGCCGACCTTCGAAAAAATAGACCTTACAAAATGGAAGAATGACAAATGGGGCTGCCTGAAAGATCGGCTCGCAGCACTGCCTGAGTTGGTTGAACAAAAAGAAAAGTTAAAAGGGCTTTCGCAAGACGACATCGTCAAGCTTTTGGGTAGACCTGATAAAAACGAACTTTATAAGCGCAACCAAAAGTTTTTCTATTACTACTTGACACCGGGAATGAATTGCGGGAGAGATACAATTGCTCAGCGACTTTCACTCCGGTTCAATGCGATGGGGTTTGCGAAGGAAGTCCTGGTTGAATAGTTCGAGACTCAAAGTTTAAAGCCTAAAGTTCAACGTTGAGTTTTGATTCTTGAATTAACTGTGAAGAGCGTTTCTTTGAAAATGCTGTCTTTTACTTTTCGCCTTTTCAATATTTGCCCAAAGAACATCCACCAATGCTTCCTTCTTTTTGTGGTTGAAAGGATAGAGAAGTGATGGCTTGAAATAAAACTTGTCTCCAAAAAGTTCTTTCACATATAAATCAACACGATATACACCTCCCATTGACACAAGGTTTACGTCTTTGACATTTTCGAGAGGGATGAGCAAGTCTTGTTTTCTTTGGATCACATACATAAAGTCATTGTCGAACTCAACATGGTAAACTCTCTTATTGACATTCCACCATAAATAAAGAAAATAGCCATAGTACATTGGCCAAAACAACATGCCAATTCGAAGTTTTTTTAACGAATCCACTTCAAAAAAAACAAATAAAAGGACTACCGTAAGAATTATTAGGCCAACTCCCCATTTGTAAAAAGCTAGATAACGAGTCGACAAATTTCTAATTCTGGATTTTTCTGGCACCATTGAAACTCTATCTTTACAGCGAACAAAATTACTCAACTCAATGAACAAAATAGCGGTTATCGGTTCGGGAACCATGGGCAACGGTATTGCGCATGTATTTGCTCAACACGGATTCAAGGTTTCCATCATAGACATTTCTGAAGATGCCTTAAAAAAAGCGATCTCTACCATTGACAAAAACCTTTCCCGGCAGGTAGAAAAGGGAACGATAACTGCCGATGCCAAGCAGCTAACTTTGTCGAATCTTTCTACCACCACATTTATAAAAGAAGGGCTTCAAGATGTAGAATTGGTGGTAGAGGCGGCTACTGAAAACCTGGAATTAAAACTAAAAATTTTTAAAGATCTCGATGAGGTCACCAAGCCCGGTACAATCCTCGCTTCAAATACTTCTTCTATTTCGATTACAAAAATAGCTTCTGTTACCAAAAGCCCAGGAAACGTAATCGGTATGCACTTTATGAACCCAGTGCCGATAATGAAATTGGTTGAAATCATCAGAGGATACAGTACCTCTAACGAAACGACTGAGGTCATCATGGAGCTTTCCAAGAAATTAGGGAAAATTCCAGTGGAAGTAAACGACTACCCCGGCTTTGTGGCCAACCGGATTTTGATGCCCATGATCAATGAGGCGATTTACTCCCTATACGAAGGAGTAGCTGGCGTTGAAGAAATTGATAATGTGATGAAATTAGGAATGGCTCACCCTATGGGCCCTCTCCAACTGGCCGATTTTATTGGGCTAGATATATGCCTTTCTATTCTGCGTGTATTGCACGATGGATTTGGAAACCCAAAGTATGCACCCTGTCCACTGCTTGTTAACATGGTGCAAGCCGGAAACAAAGGCGTAAAGTCTGGCAGCGGATTTTACCAGTACACGACAGGAAACAAAGAACTTATTGTAGCAGAAAAGTTCAAGTAGTCTTAAGTATCAAAAAAATCCGGTGAGGTCTATCACCGGATTTTTTTGAATTTCTATTTTTTCAGTAGGTCTCGTATCTCAGTCAATAAAACTACATCAGCGGGAGGTGCAGGTGCTGATTCTTCCTTTTTCTTAGTCGCTGCATTCATCCCCTTGACGACTAAAAAAAGGACAAAGGAAATCACCAGGAAAGAAATCACGGAAGAAATGAACTTGCCCAGAAGCATGCCACCGGGCTTCCAAGACGCAATATCGGCTGCACCGGCTGCTTCCAGCGCAGGTTGAAGGATTATTGGGGTGATTACATCTGCCACCAGCGAATTCACGATAGCGCCAAACGCCCCGCCAATAATTACGCCAACAGCCAGATCAACCACATTGCCGCGCATCACGAATGACTTAAATTCTTTTAACATAATGTAAGGGATTAGGTAATGTTTGCCCGAAAATACAACTTTTCTAAAACGATTTAAAAACTAGATTTACTGTTCGTAACAGATTTATGCCTAGCCCTTTTTTATCTACTGCTATTGAAAACTCAACTGGGGTAATTGCCTTTTCGTTAGATCGACACTATCGCTATACTTCCTTTACAAACTCCCATTACCAGACCATGAAAAAAATCTGGAATGTGGAAATTGCCATTGGCGTAAACCTTCTTGATCTGTTAGAGAAGTTGAATAGGGGCGATTATCTTAAAGCGAAAGAAAATTTTGACAGGGCATTGGCGGGTGAGCATTTCACGAAAACAGAAGACTATGGAGATGGAATCCAACGCCTCTTTTGGGAGGATCGGTACGACCCTATTTACGATGAGGATAAAAACATTATTGGATTGGTTGTGATTGTAGTCGAGGTAACTGATCGGATTGAACTCATTAAAAAAAATGCCATTTCGAGTGAACGACTCAACCTTGCCTTAAATGCAGGAAACATTGGAATATGGGAGTGGAACATGATCACCAATGACGTTTTCTGGTCAGACGAGATTTTAAGAATGTATGGCCTGGATCAAGCGTTCCGCACCTTAACATTTGACGACTACCTGACGTATGTCCATCCGGACGACATTGACAGATTGAAGCGGGACATCGATACGTGCCTACAAACAAACGGCCAATACAAGACAGAACACAGAGTCATTCCACCCGATGGCATTATGCGGTGGCTTTCAGGAACCGGAAAAGTGTTCCTGAAAAATGGAGTTCCAACCAAGATGATCGGAACAATCATTGACATCACTCAACAAAAAGCAGACGCAAAGGCATTACTCGAAAGTCAAGAAGTTTACCGGACTCTCACAAACAATATGCACGATATGGTGGCGCAAGCCGACATCAATGGCAATTTTATTTATGTCAGCCCCTCTCACAAAAGAATTCTCGGCTTTGATTCGGAAAATCTATTTGGGCGATCGATTTTTGAAATTATACATCCCCAAGATTTGCCTTTAGTTACAGCAAAGTTTGAAGTTTCAATCAAAAACAAGAATCCGCAAAAAGCCGAGTTTCGATATAAGACTGCAAATGGGGAGTATGTTTGGATAGAAACACAGGGAAACCCGGTATTAAATTCAGAAGGCGAAGTAGAAACAATCATCCTCTCAAGCCGCGATATTTCTGAAAGAAAGGCCAATGAAGAAGCATTACGTCACCGTGACGCCATGGTTTCGGCATTGGCAGAAGCAACGAGTTACCTCGCTGTAGAGACTGATATTTGGACCGGTCTACAAAAAGCCATCGGTGTATTGGGCGAAAAAACGGGAGCCGATCGTTTACTTATTTTTCAAAACGATCCGAACACAGATGCAGCCGCGTGTACATTAAAATTGAAATGGGCTTCAAAAGAAATGGAAGGTAAATTTGAGTATGCAGGAGCAGCAACGTTTCCCTTTCGACTTGCTCCCTCTTTGGAACAAAGGCTTTCTTCAAAAAAAACGTTTTTGAGCCATGTTGCAGACATTCAAGATGAAGCCTACCGAACTGAATTGACAGCACTGCACGTAAAATCAGTGATTAATGTACCTATTCAGGTCTATGGTAAGTTTTGGGGATTTTTAGGGGTTGATGAATGTAAAGCTGAGCGGCAAATTACTGATTCAGAATTCGCGATCCTGAAGTCTTTCGTTGCCACAGTAGGAACCGTATTAGAGCGAAAGGAAATTGAACGTGAGAATAAAGAGTGGCAGACTCGCTACGAAATTATTGCTGCGTCTTCTGGGCAAGTGATTTATGACTATGACCTGCCCTCAGGCCAAATTGTATGGAGTGGCAACAGCAAAGATGTGCTAGGGCTTGAGACGGGCGAGATGGGCAATGCGAAGGAGTGGGAAAAACGAATCCACGCTGAAGACAGAGAACGAGTAACAGCTGCGTTAGAAACCTGCCGACTGGAAGGAAAGAGCTTTCAGATTGAATATCGTTTCCAGACAAAATCAAGTAGCTTCACCCAACTTTCCGACCGCGGGTTTTTTCTGAAAGATGCAAACGGAGTCGCATACCGAATGTTGGGCATTATGACCGACATCTCGCAACAAAAAAAGGCTGAGTTTGAGCTAAATGAGAGTGAAACCCGATTCCGCACATTGCAAGAAGCTTCTTTTGGCGGTATCGGTCTACATTATCAGGGTGAAATATTAGACGCTAACAAAGGACTAAGTGATATTACCGGGTTTAGTTACGATGAGTTGATCGGCATGAATGGCGTGAATCTTATTGCGCCCGAATCACAGTCGGTGGTAAAAGAAAAGATCAATATGGGGTATGAAAAGCCCTACGATGTCATTGGAATTCGCAAGGACGGCACTCGCTACAATTTAGAAATTCACAGCAGGAATATTCCCTATCAAGGGAAAACAATTCGAGTAACCGAATTCAGAGACATCACTGAAAGAAAGCAAAACGAGGAGAAAATTATTGATCAGAATAACAAGCTTTCGCTCTTCGCTGAGGATTTAAAAAGAAAGAATGAACAGCTTGACGAGTTTACTCAAATAGTTTCGCACAACTTGCGATCACCCGTATCGAATATTCTGAGCTTACTTGATTTTTACGAAAAAACGGAAGATCCTGCAGAAAAGAAGATGTTTATCAAAATGCTCCATGACTCTGGAACCAAAATTCTTACAAGCCTACAGGAATTAAATGAAGTGTTAAAAATCAAACAGGACAAGGATATTGCCAGACAGGATCTGCTATTTGAAAATGTATTTGATGGAGTAAGAAAACAACTAAGCTCCCAGATTGCCGAGGCAAAAGCAGTGGTTAGTACGGATTTTGAAAGAGTACCAAAAGTGAAGTACCCAAATATTTACCTGGAAAGCGTTTTAATTAATCTGCTAAGCAATGCGCTCAAATACAGGCATCCTGACAGAAACCCGGAAATCAGCCTAAAAAGTACAGTTGAGAGTGAGAGAGTAATATTAACAGTGACTGATAACGGACTTGGAATAGATCTAAAACGATACGGGCACCACATTTTTAAATTGAGAAAAACATTTCACAAACACCCAGAAAGCCGTGGAATAGGGCTTTTTATGATAAAAAGCCAAATCGAAGCATTGGGAGGAGAGATTGCAATTTCCAGTGAACCAAACATTGGAACCACTTTTATTGTTAAATTCTAAATACGTTTAAATTCTCACGCAATGGCAATTATAGCTTTAGTAGACGATGATTCTATCTTTCAGTTCACGGCTACACGATTGCTTGAATCATCCAAATTGGCTCAAAATATATTGCATTTCGAAAATGGAGCCGAGGCGCTGACTTTTTTAAGAGAAAAAGCCTTGCAGAAAGAATTTCTACCCGACTATCTTTTTCTAGACATCAATATGCCATTTGTAGATGGCTGGATGTTCTTAGAGGATTTTACAACACTAAAATCTTCCCTGGCCAAAGATATTTCCATCTATATGGTCAGTTCCTCAATAGATCCAAGAGATTTAAATCGCGCCAAAAGTTTTTCTGAGGTCACTGATTTTATTATTAAGCCGATTTCGTTAGAACGTTTTCAAGAGCTCCTGAAGTCGACTCAAACTATCGAATAATTTTTAACTGATTTTTAAGGCCTCTAAAACTGACCATCTCGGTTCCCGCGTGGCCAACAAACATTTTAGCATCTACTTTAACAGGTATCTGATTAGCATCTGCGGAAATCCATGCCGTTACCGAATTTTCGCCACGAAAAAGTGAGTTGCTGGGCATAATTGGCACCAGCTTGTGGCAAAGAATTTTTCCTAAATCTGTCTTTACAACCTCTTTTCCAAAATAAAGAATTTGGAAGCTATAGGCTTTGTCTTCAAAAAATCCAGAGACAGTAAGTGTGTCCTTTATTTTGTACTTTGAAAAATCAATGACCCGTAAATACATAAAACCAGTGACCACATCGCGGACATTGTCTGGTGTCTTATACTCTTTTGGCTCATTGAACTTTCCGGTGGCTTTATCTGCAATTTGAACAAATGCTTTGTCCTGTGTATGATCGTACTTGATAAGCTCGTCTAATCTATATTTTCCTTCCTTTAATTTTCGATACGACTCGTGGGTGATAATTTCGGATGAATCAATATAGGCACCCCAATTGTCATTTACGTTAGAAACCCAGGTAGCCATACCGAGAGTCTCCATATATGCGTCCACCTTAAAGCAGGTCCGGCTGTTTTTTGTGTGGAATTTTTTATCCACCTCAGCGGCCCCTTTTCCAACAGTAATGCCCCACAAATACATTTCATAATCAACTCGCTCTCCGATTCCGAACGATGTATTCTCCTTGCGAACTATACCTGACTCCTGGACGAATCCGAAACAAGCCAAAGCCACTAGCAAAAGTAAAAACAAACGCATATGCAAATTTATCTTATCTGTACTTCTTAGACAAAGCCTGTGCCACTCTACACCGAGACACCATTTTCGCGCAGCGCATCGTTCAATGAAGTCTTTTTGTCGGTGCTTTCTTTCCTGGTTCCTATAATCAGCGCGCACGGAACTTGAAACGTTCCGGCCGCAAATTCCTTTGGCATCGTGCCGGGTATAACCACTGACCGTGGGGGCACAAATCCTTTATGCTCTACCGGCTGCGCGCCTGTTACATCAATGATCTTGGAACTCCCCGTCAAAACCACATTGGCACCCAAAACTGCCTCGCGCCCTATTCTGATGCCTTCCACAATAATACAACGAGAGCCGATGAAAGCATTGTCCTCAATGATAACGGGAGCGGCCTGAACTGGTTCCAGTACACCGCCAATTCCCACCCCGCCACTTAAATGGACATTCTTTCCGATTTGGGCGCAACTACCTACCGTTGCCCATGTATCTACCATTGTGCCCTCATCTACATAGGCGCCAATGTTTACATAAGATGGCATCATGATAACACCTTTGCTTAAGTAAGACCCATGCCGCGCGATGGCATGCGGAACCACTCTAACACCGAGTTCTTTATAGTTTTTCTTCAGGGTAATTTTATCGTGAAATTCAAAAGGTCCAACCTCGATTGTCTCCATTTGTTGGATGGGGAAATACAAAATAACGGCCTTCTTCACCCACTCATTTACTTTCCATACATCACCATTCGGCTCGGCCACGCGCAGCTTGCCCTTATCCAGTTGTTCCACTACTTCGCGGATAGCAGACTGGGTTTCTGGTTGCCTCAATAGTTCGCGATTATCCCAGGCATTTTCTATTAGTTCTTTGAGTTGCATTTATGTTCTAATTTTAAAACGGATTGCAATATAGAAAGGTCAAATCGAAATTGGCCGTTTGGCGCTTAAATGGAATCAAAACCAGCTGTTGGTAAAAAGCGAATTCTGCTCGCATCGGTGCTAAAGCCGATCGATGATACGCGCATGTTCGAGAAGCTAGGAAAGTCACTTTCTGCTACAGGAATTTATGATGTTTTCATTGTTGGTTTTCCGGCTAAAAAAACCCCTATTAACGCTAACAATATTCACTTCCTACCACTCCAACATTTTAAGCGACTGAGCTTTCGAAGGCTTTGGGCACCCCTCAATGTGTTGAAAAAGATGCTTAAAGTAAAACCAGATATATTGATAGTTAATACCCATGAATTACTGCTAGTTGCCACTCTAAACAGAATATTATTTGGCAC
>Ga0209990_10000425_pt1 | contig 40474 bp, 49 predicted proteins | sample NOAtaG_6_FD_187304 | JGI IMG/M metagenome (GOLD analysis project Ga0209990, IMG submission 187304) | Freshwater lake microbial communities from Lake Erie, under a cyanobacterial bloom - NOAA_Erie_Diel5S_2200h metaG (SPAdes) (version 2) | ecosystem: Environmental > Aquatic > Freshwater > Lake ...
TGCGGGACGGTTTTATGGTCGCGCGGACGAAAGACTTAGCTGACGGCGTGAGGATGCTGAAGTGTTTGACCGACCGGTACCGGAGGAAAAACGAACTAGCTGTCGCGCGAGCGGTTGCGGGCGGGAACGGGGTCGAGCAGCAACGGGGGCTCGTGTTGGCCCGCCGCGTGCGCAAACTGCCCAACGACACCGAGCGCGTGGCGGAGTTGTGGAGCGGGCTGCGCGGTGTTAGCGCAGTCACCGGGCTCATACTAGTCGGCGGCGGGAGCGTGGCCGACTGGGTGGAGTGGGCGCGCGACGGAACCGTCAACGAGCGGTTAGCGGCGCTGCGGTACCCCAGCGGCGGACGAGTGGCTGAACGGTCGCTGGCGGCGGTGCGGCTGCTGCTAAACGGCGACGCGGCGGCGTGCGCGGCGTTTTACGAGAAAGCGCACGGTGTGCGGCCGCCCACGGCAGCAGCGTTGGCAGCCGCATGGCCGCCGGCGCGTTTGCTTGAACCCGGAGCCCCGGCCGAAGCCGGACGAATAGTGCCACCCGAACGCAAAACGCCGATAGGCCGCAAAGTTGTCGAGAACCTTGTGGCGCTTTTCCGGCACCGGTGCCAACCCGCCGTGCAACAAGAGTAACTGAAAGACAATAATGGACCGGCCGGGCAACTGAAAAGTTTTTTTAATAACTACATAATCATGTCGGAATTGTGCGAAAGCGTTAAAGCAGCTATAATAAAAGGCTGCAATTCTCTGCAGTGGTTCGAGGAAAACCACCCCGAGACAGTAACGACGGAAGCGCTGGAAAAGATGAAGGTGCTAGAAGAAGTGGCCTTTTGGGGAAACGCGGGCGTGCTGCGGTGGATGGCTGAACATCGCAGCGAAGTGGTTGCGCCTGAAAAATGCGGAGCAAGGGACGGAATATTTATGTACTGGGCGGCTCAGTCGGGAAACGCAGACGTCTTTGCCTGGCTTTACGAACACAGTAAATTTGCGAGCAGTATTGACCACGTTTGCAAATGGGTGGCCGTCGCTGCGTCCCGAGGGCATCTGTCGGTACTTGATTACATGCATGTTCACGAAATAACTTGCGAAAACTCTTTCCGGATAAACTATTGTTATCCTTTGCGGTCGGCGCTGACTAACGGCCAAATCGCTTCTGCAAACTGGATGCAGAATCATGGGTTCGCCACAGCAAGCGACTGCAAAATAGCGGCATCAACGTCTGTGCACTATTTTCCCAAAGAAGCAGTTGACTGGATATTTGACCGTGTACCGCGCAGTAGTTTTGGCTTCTCTGCAACTTTATGGCGCAAGACATTGCGCCGGCGGCAACTCTGCGTGCTAACGCTGCTGCTAAGTGGTCGGCGGCGGGGACTACCGCGGCTGCCGCCGGAAATTTGGGAGCAGTGTGTGCAGCCGCTAATGTGCGGCGGCAATTGAAAACTATTTTTATACATAATGGCGGACCCAAACTACGTTTACGATTTGCTGACGAGATGTTTGCAAAATTTCACAGACGAGCTTGAGAAAGAAGCGGATCAGGTACCGCCGGACGACTTACTGAGAAATATTGCTGGATATGAGGGATACAGATTTAGCAACATAATCGCTGACGCGGGAACGCGGGGCAACATGCGTGTGCTGCGGTGGATGCAAAAAATAGGTCTAACGTTTGCGGACCACAAATCAGTGTTCAGGAGTATTTCCTTCGGCGCAGCCAAGGGGGGGCAAGTGGTAGTGTGGGAATGGCTGCGGGAAAAAGGAGCCGACGGAGAATTTTACAACTATAATAACTTTGAAGTAATTTTGTTGGCTGCAAAACACGGCCAAACGCAGCTGCTCACGTGGTACAAATCCAACTTTGTAAAAAACGACGCTGACTGGGCGCGTGTGAGCTGGGAGCTGCTCAACAGTTCGGTGCAGCTGGGATACATAAAAACGTTGTTGTGGCTTGAGCAACAAGGTAAAGTCAATTTGCGTCACGCCGACCACCTTATTACGCACACCATGTCCGCCGGAAATATTGAGGCGCTTAAGTGGCTGCAAAAAATGGGGGTCGGGTTTAATACTGATTTCGAGGGATATCACGCGTTGTCATCGCTGGTGTCGATGGGGCGTTGTCCGAAACACCGCGCGTGCGATGGTGGCAATGAGCGGTTAGCGGCAGACATAAAAGCCGGCCTGAACTGGCTGGACTCAATGGGTATGACTGCGGCGCACTGGAATTACCACAAGACGCACACTTATCAGAGAAATGTGTTAGTGGCTGCGGTGGGAAAAAATATTCCGGTACTAAATGAGTGGTGCGCCTCGCGGATGGGAAAAGAAGATTTTGCGGAAGTGGGTAAACTAGAGTTGTGGCGGCAAATACAGCGGCAGAAAGCACTGATAATTGTCTTGGCAGATCGCCGCAAGAAAAGCAGGCGACTACCGCCGGAAGTCTGGGAACAGTGTGTGGCGCCGCTAGTGTGCGGCGACCCAACGTAGAGCGAAATGAATCGATTTTTTCATCTACAAACATGGACAGTCAGTTTTACATGGAAGTCGAAAACTTAATCAAGGCATACGCGGAAACTCCGACAGATGCATTGGAAAAAAAACTTAAAGCAATACCATTAAATTTGTTGACGAAAACACTGAACTTTAATTTGGTGTTATACCATTTAGCTATTGAGGGAAACATACGATTCCTGCAGCGGATACGGAGTATAGGAATTGCTTTTGGTGATCCAAACTATGTTTCGTTGTACGGACACATTCTGCTCGGAGCGGCAAATGGCGGAAATGTGGAAATCCTTAAATGGCTGCGGGAAATAGGTGCCGATGCGAAATTTTATAATAGAGATCATCTATGTGCAATAAACGGTGCTGTGGCACACGAACAAATACAAGTGCTTTTGTGGTACAAAGAAAATGTATGCGAAGTAGAGAGGTGGGACAAGTATTACGCGCCGATAATAATCAGCACCGCAGTGCAGCTTGGATACATGAAAGTGTTGCACTGGATTGAAACTTTTGGAGCGTTGCCGCCGTCAACACTTGTTGGTCTCATTGTAAACACAATATCACGCGGAAAAATAGAACCGCTTAAATGGCTGCAAAAAATGGGAGCTAAGTTTGCGGGCGATTTTGAGGCATATCACGCTCTTATAACATTGGCGGACAGTGTACACCTTGCGCCAGAACACCGCGCAGATAGAGCAAGAATGCTGAGATACACAAAGGAGGCGCTTGAATGGCTGGAGTCAATGGGGATAACTACAGAACAGTGTAATTTTCATAAAAGAAATGGGGCGCAATCTGATGTGTTGTTGTACGCAGTCCATAACGACAACACGGTCATGATTGAGTGGCTGGCTGAGCGAATAGCGAAAGAAGATTTTGCAATTGTGCGTCGGGAAAAACTGTGGACGCAAATCCAGACGGAGATGCAAGAGAGGAAAATGCTGCTGCTGATTCTGGCGGCGCGGCGAATGCAACAGCGCGCACCGCCGCCAGAAGTGTGGCAGCAATGTGTGAAACCGTGGCTGAATTGCGAAGCGCTTTAGTCGTCGCGGCCAAAGCGGCCGTTGTCAGTGCCGTCCTGGTCGACGTCGTCAGCGGCGGCGCGGTCTTCGTCGATTTCGTCGGCGCCAGTGTCCATGGCGGTGTCGGCGGGGGCGGTTATGTCGGGGGTTTCGGGGCCGAGTGCTGCGGTGTGCTGCAGCGCGGCTTCGACGGTGGAGCGGTCGCGCAAAGAAACTTTTTCCAAATCCACGCGGGCGTTGGCGGTGTCGTTGGTTTCGAGGATGGAGTGGGTGAGTAAAGTGAGGTACGTGGCGACAAGTTTTTTGTGGGCGGCGGAAACTTTGCCGGTGGATTCGTAGAGCGAAACCATTTTTGTCGCCAGTTGTTCAAGCAGCCAGTCGCGGCGGAGCGGAATCGGGAGGAGTTCGGCGGCGGCGCGGGAGGCGGCGTACGGTCCGTGCAAAAGCAAATCAGGGAGTTTGTTGAGGCCTTCAAGGGCTGACCGGGCGGGCGGCGGAGCGGCGAGGAGGGCAGCGAGCACAGGCCCGTTGTGGCGTGTGCCGGCGGTGTGCTGAGCAGCCAGCGCAGTCAACGGAGCGATGAACGCAACATCAGCAGACAGCCTCAATTGTTGCCACGAAGAATGGACGAGAATCGTGAAACCGTCGAGTTGATGCACGGCGGCGAGGGACGGCGGGGCGCCGTCGGCGAGCCCGAGCGTCATCAAGCGCGCAGCAGGGACGCCGGCGTGTTTCGCCCACGCCGCCACTGGGCTAGCATCGAGGCCGGCGTAAGTGAGCGGGGTCGGCGGCGGGCGCGGAGGCGATATTTTGCTCGTAGCGGCGGCCGGCGGCGCACGGAGGAACTCAGCTAAGAAAGTTTCACGGAATTTGTCGAAAGCGGCGTGAAGCTGGGAACGGTCGGCGTCAGTCACTTTGCCTTGCTCAAACGCGATTGCGGCGGAGTTTATCGACATCCCGCAGTTGCGGCAGTCCCGTGTGCCGTCGGCGTATTCGTGCGTCAATCCGGCGGGGCACCGGGTCTGGAAAAACAGCGCGAAGTCGCGAATGCGCTGGCGTTCGAAATACCGCAGCCGGGCTTGGACTTGTTGCGGGCCCGGGGCGGCGGCAGTGGCGCCGGCGACTTTGTTAGTTAGGTCGTACCAATCAAACGCAGCAGGGTCGCCGCGGACGTCGGCGGGGACATCAAGAACCGCTGCGGCGCCAGTCCCAGTTATGTACTCTTTCCCGTTGCGGGAATAAATCGCGCCGTCGAAATGCTGCCGCCGGCCGTTAGTCCAGTATGCGGCGGCGAACGGGAAGTCGGCCGTGTCTTCGCGGCCGCGGGACCAGGGGGGGAACACATTGCTGCGGAAAGTGAGGGAAGAAACAGTGGGGCGGCCTTTTTTGACGGCGAACGGAACCGAGACCGACGCCGACGCGAAGGCGTTGAGCGGCAGCGGGAGCGGGCGCAAATTGTGCGGGAGCATGTTTTTGCCGGCGGCGGGGCCAGTTAAGTCCCACAGCCGGGTGGGGCAGTCGGCCAGCGGGAACAGGTACGGGGGTACGGTGCGGTCGCCGTCGACGGGGTCGAGCGCAGCAACTGGCGTCGTGGTAATCCGCCACACATACGCCCGGGCGGTGCTGCTGTTCTCGGGGCCGGTGAACGGTTTGAGGCTGGGAGGGAGGGGGACGTCGGCGAAAAGTTGCTGCTCAGGTTTTCGGTTGCCGCGAGGAAGGAACGCCGACAACGGATGGCCGAGGACAGTGGCGAGGTCTAAGTCGTACGCGCATGGAGGGCGTCCGGATTCGTTGGGTTTCTGCTTGACTGCACGCCCGTGTAGTTCGTGCCACCGCGCCAGCCGCAGCACGTTCAGCGGGGGGTAATTGAGCAGGCGGCTGCGGAACATGTCTTCGGACGTGGTGGTGTGGATGGGCAAGTTGAGCCGGCCCACAGCGGCGTACGCTTCAAGGAAACGCTTCTTGATAGTGGCGGCGTCGCGGTCGGCGGCAAGTCCGGTGGCGTACCGCGAAACAAAGAGCCGTAGCCCCGCAGTGAGGACGGCGAGTTGCCGAGTTTTTTCGCCGCCACGGGTTTCGGGTTCGCCGGCGAGGTGCGCCGAAGGTCCGGCGCCAACAACCACGCTGACCAAAAACGCGTACACATACAAGCCCAGCGCGGCTTTGGCGCTCCGTTCGCGGGTTTCATCGTCCACCGTCCGGTCGCGGTTGATGACGCCCCGCGCACGGTTGTACAGCGCAGACACAACGGGCAGCCCGGCTTCAATAATGCTGCGGGGATTAACTTGCCCCAGTTCACTCCGCACATTTCCGGCGGCGTTGCGGAGTTCGATGCGGACCATTTCTTCGGTTTCGTCGGCAAGTCCGGCAAAACGGTCGTCTAAATTGGCCGGCTCATCGAGTTCCAGTTGCGGGAGGAGTTCGCCGCAGACCTGGCACGCAGGAGGCCCAGCGGCGTCGCGCGTGGCGAAGTGCCGCAGCGCTTCTTCGGTGGCGGCGGCGGGGCGGTCCTCGATTTCAGCGCGGAGCGCAACGAGGACATGCGGACAGATAACGGGGAACTCACACGCACGGCAGCTGACCCAGCGGTCTTTGACTTTGGCAAACCCGGGCTCCATAAACTGCAGCAGTTTCTGCAGCGCGCGCCCGCGGCGGTCGGTGCGGCGGTCGCGGCGGAGCTGGCGGTACGCGGCGACGTGGGCGCATTTGTTGTCGATGCGGGCTTGCCAGTACTGCTGCTCAGCTAAGTAGTCTTTGGCAAGGGGGCCGTACGCGGCTCCCAGCATTTGCGCGAGGACTTTGCGGTCGGGGGCGAGGATGAGTTCAGGGCGTTTGGCCCGGAGCGAAGGATTGCGGCGTTTGAGGACCCGCAGCATTTGGACGACGGCGAGGCGTTCGCGGCGCGCCTGAGTGTCGGCAATGACAGCTGCGCGGATCTGGCTGCGCGCACGGGCGAGGACAGCGACCGCTTGAGTGAATTTTTCGTCAGCGGGCCCAAATACGCGGGCGGTTTCAATGAGGAACGCAGCAGCGGGGTCATTAAAAGCGAGGCCGTATATTTGTTGGTCCGTAGCCACTTCGCCGGCCGCCGCAGCATCGGCGACAGCGCTGCCCTCAACCGGTGTGTATGCGAGCAAAATGGCCCGCCAGTCAGCAATTTCAATGAGAGGAGCCACGTCCTCAACCAGTGTCGACTCGGCGCCCCCCCGTTTGCGGCGAACAGGTGCGGCGTCGTCTTTGGCAACGGGTTGTGGAGGCGCCGGAGTATGCTGCGGTAATCCGTGCACCAACTGCATTATCATTGCGTTTTGTAAACTGATTGCCAGTGCTACCCGCGCCGGGCTGTCCTGGGCGTCAGCAGCAGCACGAACTAGTCGCGCCGCCGCAGGGAAATGTTTTTGGTCCGCTTCCGCTGTGGGCAGCACTGGCGGCGGAAACAGGGCCGTCGTGTCCGCCGCCGTGAAGCCGCCGGGCACACGCGCCGCAGCGGCGCGGCGGGGCGGCAACAGCCCTTTGGAACTGAAACGAGCCGCATCATTCTGCTGCCACGGCCGCTGCAGCAAAGCGCCGTCGACCGTCAGCGACACTAGCTGGACCGCCCGCCCCGGCGGCAGTCGTTGTTCCGACCGTCCTTGCAAAATCCGGCCGCTGTCCGGCAGCGCTGTGGCGGAGCCGTGGTTGCTGTCGCCCGCTGGACGAGTGAATGATGTGGCGACGCCGTTTTCGCCGACCACGCCACAGACCGCCGGATAACTGAGCGCAAACGACGCCGCAAACTCGGGCACGGCCGCAGGCGGCGGCGGCGCCGCAGCGGCGGCTTCGACGGCGAGCCACTCCGAAAGGAGGGCGCCAAATTTCTGCCGGGGAAACGGGTTCTTGCTGCTGGCGTGGGCGTTCAGCCATAAGTCGGTGTAAAAATGCTGCCGCTCAGACTTCGCCAAGTCGAGGATTCGCGTCCCTTGCGGCGCACGCCGGCGAATAACTTGGACAACGTCTTCATCCATGGTATATCTCTCGCAAAATCGAATCAAACATTAAAGCAGAAATCGAGGGACGAATAAATTTGCAAAACCGCTCTTAGTTTTTGCAGCCCCTGCGCAGGCCCCGCCCCGCCCCGGAGCGCCAGGACTAGTTTAACGAAATGAGTCGCCGGATCGGCCGGCCAACTCCGCCAGTCCCCCCAGCAACGGGGGTTGCGCATTTTTTCGTCGACCATTCTGCGCCATGTGTTATCGGCAACAGCCGCGTCGCCGAGCAGCTCAGTAATTATCTCAATAGTGTCCACTGGGAAAGAACCGACTAAATCGCGCCAAACATGGTTTGCGCAATACGCAGGCGGCGTGACTGGCGCGCGCCAGGAAGAGAAGAAGTTCCGCAAAGGCTGCATGTCGATGAACAGCGCAAATCATTTTGTGCTGGTGCGGAGGCAATTGAACCGCCAAACGTATACACCATGGCGGCGTGTGCGGCGCTCGACAAAGTGCTGGCGGCGGTCTGGGCCAAAACGGCCGGCTGCGCGCCGGAGCACATAACGGCGCGACGCATCGAAGCGTTGCGGAAAGAGTTTGGCGACCACGTGCGGGTGCGCGTGCACACAAGCCCGGCAACGGCGCAGTCGTGGGGGACAATTACGGGCGAACACGGCAACCAAACTGTCGACGAAGTGTTTCTGCAAAGCAGCCGGCGGCCGCACGCGCAAATGCCGCAGTGGGCGCGCGAAGCAAACGGCGTCGTTTTGGGGCTCGGTGCGGCGCCCGCAGCGCCGTGGCGGTATTTAGTCATACCGCCGGCGTCAGTGCGGTACATCGCTACTGCGGAACAACTCCCCGCAGCCGGCGTTGTTTACCGCGCCGAAGACGGCACCCGTGTAACGGTGACGGTGCCGGCGCGGCCCGGCGCCGACGGTCGTGCGCGCGCCACCGCTGAACGGTTCAGCACTGCCGGCGCCGCCGACGCCGCCCGCGTCAGCTGGTTCGGCGGCCGCACGCTTGCCGCCACGTTCGAAACGTATGCGCCGCCGGGTTTGTTGGCCGCCCTGGAGCCGGGGTGGTCATACACCTTCATACTGCACGACGCCGAGTTCCAGCCGTACGAACAAGAGTCCGCCGGACTTTGGTTCGTCTGTGCCGTTGAGCTCGAGTCGCGGTCAGTCAGCTATGAACCGCCGCCGGGTTGCCGGAGCCGCGACCGGCTGAACGTTCAGCCGCCGCGCGCAGTGGCCGCCGCTCGCCGCATGAGCCGCGACCCTGGGCGGCCGTTTTACGGGATAACGATTGAGACCCCAACAGGGACTGTGTTTGTCGAGAGTTTGCTTTACCGCCGCCTCCGCACAACGCTGTACGACGCAGACCCCATGGACCGCGAAGTGGGGCCTGAATGCCGTTTACAGATGCGCGGCATACGGGCGTATCTGCTCGGCGGCGCGCAGCAGCAAGCGTTTGCCGAATACTTCCCGCTGTTGAGCGGACCGCTGTACAGCCGGCTTGAGACTGTGCTGCTGCGCGCAGCGCAACACTTGGTCCAGTTGACGGGGGCCCACTACGGGCGCGCGGCAAAAAAGACCGGCGCCGCCACTAACGATGACTGTGCGGGGGGAATCATGGGACAGTACTTCTTCGCCGCGGTGAAGAGCCGTCCCGAACTCCTCGCGCTGCTGCACCCGGCGGCGGAGCACGCGGTGCAGGTGGCGCACAACTACATAGCGCAGCCGGCGCATCTGGACATAATCACGCGAATTTTGTGCCCGCAACTTGATCCCGCGCCGTTAGACACATAACGCAGAAATATTCTTTCTATATATCATCATGATGTGGACTACTTGGACTTGGGCGACGGCGGTGATTGCGGTGGTGGTGCTGGCGGCGGCGTACTGGTACTATTCGCAGCCCGCAGCGGATCCGGCGACGACAAACACAATCACCGGCCGCGACGGCCAAACGGTGACGGTAGTCGGAACAAAAAACCGAATCATGCAGTAAAGTGCGGAAATATTTTTTCTATATATCATCATGATGTGGACTACTTGGACTTGGGCGACGGCGGCAATTGCAGTGGTGGTGCTGGCGGCGGCGTACTGGTACTATTCGCAGCCCACTGCAGATCCGGCGACAAACACAGCTACTAACCCCAACAACTCAGCTGTGACGGTGGTGGGCACAAACAACCAAATTGTGCCGGACCAATCAACTCCAAGTCCGACATACACTGCGCGGGTGGGAGCTGACCATTTCGGCGACGATTTGAACGGCGGAAAGCCGTTCGCGTCAGTGGAAGAAGCGCGGGCATGGTGCGACCTCCACCCTGAGTGTGCCGCGTACAACAACAGCGGATGGGTTAAGTCCAGCGCCACAGAAACTAATCACTACGACGGCACGACCATGTATGTGAAAAACTAAAATAAAACCCATATACCATAATGTGGACTTGGGCGGCAGTGGCGATAGCGACAGTGGTGCTGGCGGCGGCGTACTGGTACTATTCGCGTCCCGCCGCGGATCCGGCAACAACCGCAACAACTCCGGCGGCGACTGCGGCACCCACCGCAAAAACCCTTAGCAACTTCAACTATGCGGGGTGCGACGGGTCTTACACATACGATCCCCGCGTCGGCGCGTACGTCGGCGGAACCGCTGAATCGCCGCGCACGCTGCAGATCAACGGTTCGCAGCTGTCGTGCATCACTCAAGCCGGCGACTCTATGGGGGACCGCACTATTGTGAGCGGTACGCCCGGCAACGGCGAAGTTAACTTCGATTGAATCCGAAACTAGTATAGCAACATGGTGAGCTTGACGCCGCTAGCCGTGCTAATTATTCCGGCAGCCTTTATTTTGGCAATGATGCTGAAGATTTGCAAAGAAGCGTACTGGCCGCCGCCGCGCAGGCAGCGGTCCGAAGACCTGCCGGCGCCGGCGTTTGACTCATCGGGTCGACCGCTGACGATTTACTGGACATTCACCGAAGCGCGCGAATTCGTCGAGACCGGGAAAGTGGCTCGGCACGAAAAAATGATTGCCGCCGGCAAAGCCGCGGAGCAAGCCACAGTGAGCGACAAAACGGTCCTTTTGTCGGCGCTAGTATAGATGTATTACTGGATAGCTGTCGTGGGGTTGGCCGCGCTCGCCGTAGCAATGGTACGGCGGGCGCATCAGCAGCGCGAACAATTTTCGCCGCACGCCGCAGTTCTGCAGTCGGCGGCGCCAGCAACACGCAGCCCGCCGCGCCGACGCTACACCGGAAACCACTCAGAAGGCGGCAATTTGTGCGCCGGAGCCGCGCCGCACCCCGGCGAAAAACCGACAGATTAAACGGAAGTATTTTTTGTATGTATACCTGCAATGGACCGCGACACACGACTGACTGCGGCGCTGAACCGGCGCGCGCCAAACAGCGCTGCGAACCAACGGGCATTCGGACGGCTGCTCCCGCGGAAAGCCCGCGCCGGTCTGCCGCGGGGTGAAACTGCGTTCGGCAGCGCAGATGATCGGCAGTTTGCCGGCATCCATGAAGCTGTCGCCGCCGAGGGCCGCCGGGCGCAGTGGACGACCCGTGACCCGGCGCAGCACCGGGCGCGCGCTGACACACTGCAGTACGGGGACAGCGACGACATCGAGAACAACTGGGGCCGGTTGGGGCAGTTGTACACTGACAACACCGACAGCGACTACATGGACACCGCCGTCAGCGCTAACATGACTCCGCGCCGGGGCCCGCGCCGCGGACGGATGACCACCGACGACACCGAAGCCAACTGGGGGCGCGTGGGGACGCTGTACACGGACTACGAAGACAACGGCGGCGACGTCACTGCGGACCACGAATACCGGTACCAGAGCGCGCCGACGGACGAAGGCACGGGCGGCTACGACTCGCACGGGTTCTACGACCTCCAGACGCCAAAAAGCGACGGGGGCTTGTACAGTTCGAACTTGCCAATTGGGAACTGGACCGACACAATGTATGCGAATTCGATGGGGAATGCGCAGGGGACGGTGAACGAAGGGCTGCACATTGGTGGACAGCCTGACCGCGGCGGCCCCGACGCAAGCAACACCATGATGTCGGCGCTGACGGACCTGGCGTCGTTTGCGTCGCGAGCGGGAATGGCGCTGCGGAACGCTGCCGGGTTCGGGCCGAAACCCGCCCGCGCGCCCTGCGCCACATGTCCCCAACGCTCTTCGGCGTCTGGAGACTCGCGCCGCCGGACGGGGCAGCAAGAACTCCGGCTGCACGACCAGCTGCGGGCCGACCGTGCGCGGGCGACGTCAGGCGACGCCACGCACGACCTCATGGTGCGGCGCGGCCAAGCGGCGGCGGCAACGCGGCAGCTGACCGGCAGCGCGGGCGGCGCCGCCAGCAAATGCGCCAGCGTTCGTCATGTCGGACGCGGACAAATGGCGACCGCTTAAATAGATGGCTGTGTCAGTTGCGCTAGCGTTTGTGATTTGCGCCGCAGGGCTGCTGATTGTGTGGGTCGCGTGCATTATCTGCAGCGCCGCCGACACCGCCGATTCCCGCGGGCAAATCCGCTACTGGAAACACGTCGCGCTGCCCACACTGCCAGGACCGGTGCTCAGCAAAAAAATGCCGACCCCCGTCGATCCTTTACTGGAGCCGAGCGTTTAGCGTTTTTCAGTCATCATCCCAACTATTTTAGACAGCCGCGCCAAATTTTTTTCCAGCTGCTCTATCCGCGCCACCAAATCGCGGGCTATCCCGGCGAAATCAGTGACGGACACTAGCGTGTGGTCGTCTTTTTTGTAAACTGTTTTGATGTTGTCGAAAGCGAGTTTGAACTTCATGTATGTTGAGCTTTTGGGGTCGAACCCGGTTTCGACAAAGAAAGCTTCTTCGCCAGTGGCGGCGTCACGGTGGTAGTTGTGCAGAAATCCGCCAGTGAGGAATTTGCCGTCTTTTTTGATGAACCGCAAGTGGGAGCCGCGGGGGATGCCGGGCCACAATTTCGGGTCAGTCAGCTGATGGTAGCCTTCAGTGAGCGCAACAATTTCTTCGGCGTCATAATGCGTGGGCGGGTGCCGTTTGCCCGCGGCCGCAGGAGCCGGGGTCTTCGACAATTCGTACGGGTTTTCGCTCGTTTCGCCGGAGTTCGGTCGCCGCCGGCCAGCCATCGCGGAACCTGTATATGTCTCGCACAGCAGAACGAACTGACCCTGAGTTGTGGAGCCGGGTGAAGGCTAAGTGGCTCAAATCGGCGAAAGGGGGGACGGCGGGGAAATGGAACGCGCGGAAAGCGATGCTGGCTGTGCAGGAATACAAACGCCGCGGCGGCGGATACGTCGGCACGGGCAAAACAAAAGCCGCAAAATTGAAAAACAACTCACTGAAAAAATGGGAGCGCGAAGACTGGGGGTACATTGACGGCGACACCACTGGGCGGTACCTGCCGGCGAAAGTGCGCGCAGCCCTAACGCCAGCAGAGAAGAAAAAAGAAAATGCTCTCAAAAAAGGGAAGCAAGGCAAATGGGTTCCATATTCGAATAGCGTCGCGGCAAAGATGCGGAAAGCTGGTGTCTTCAAATAATTAATCGCATCGCGCCAGTTGCAGCAACCACGCGCCGCCCATCCAGACTCCACTCGCAACCACTGTTGCCATAGCCAGCAACAACACCCCAAACATAACCCAACCGCCTGCGTCACTCCGCGGCGGATACACATTAAAATACAGGATGCCTAGTATCCAGAACGCGACAATTGTCAGCAAAATAACTTTGAAGGTTTTCCCTGGCGACGCTGTACAGAGGCTGAAACCGTCGGGGCCTTGTCCCGAGTAGTACAGCCCAGCAGCAGGGATAACAAACAAAGCAACTAAACCCTCCATAGTATAAATACAAAAATAAACATTAGTTTTGTGGCGAAGTACATCAAATGCAGCCACGAACAATCACCAGTCTTCCCAATCTTCGTCGGCACCGTCTGCGCTTTCGTCCATTTTGCTACCGGCTTCGCTGTCTTCGTCCGCCGACGGATAGTACTCGCTTTCGCCGCCGCTTCCAGACGCATCAGACTGCGCCAATTCGTCTTCGTCACTGTCTTCGTCCGCCGATGGACAGTATTCGCTTTCGTCGCCGCCGCTTTCAGATGCATCGGACGGCATTAATTCGTCTTTGTCTTCGTCGTCGTCGCTGACTTGAACAACAGGAGCGAGCGACTCAGCCACGCACTGCCGAATAACAATCGGCGAAACGCTGATAATTCTGGCCAATTCTGCAAGGTCCCAAGAATTGCGCTCGTCGGCCGGAATCATCCATTCATCGAGTAGCTGGTTTATAAACCAACAAAATTGCGGGTTCCAGCCTGCTGTTTCGCATATTTGTCTGTAGTGTATGTAACACTGCGGTGCGCTTGTACCGGCGCGCAAACAAAGATTCGCGCCGCAAACAGTGTTGTTGAGGCCGCCGCTGCAGCTGGGGCGCAAACCGCCGGGGTACTGCGGCCGGTTGCCCGTACCTTTTTTTGTGCATTCATGCACGAAAGAATAACCAAGAGAATTCATGGCAATACGGAACGTAAATCAATTTTAGCAAGAAGAATCCGTCTGAATCGCGAAAAATATACTAAGCGTTCCCGCCATGGATCAGTTCACTCTGCGCGAAGGCGTCGTGTACGTCACCACCGGCAGCGAAGACGCGGGCCCCGGCAAAATCATGCAAGACTACACTTGCGGCGGAGCACGGCACGCAACCCACGTTTATGTCGCATACCTCTTGCAGCCCGGGACCAACATAGCGGTCGCAGTGAGCGGCATTTTCTCGACTGAAGATGAGTGCCGCAAATTCGTCAGCGCGCACATTGAACTGTACGAAATACGTACGGCGCAAATAGTCAGGCGCGGCGACACCCTAAATGTTTTCGGCGCGTTTTCTGTGCTCGGCGGCATTTCTGTGGAAAACGGAATTGTCGCGTGGAACGACATAATTTTGACGCGCCGAGTGAACGATGTGCCGGCGGGGGCGCGACTAAAAAAAGTGCAGCTAACGGGGCGCACTCTAATTTATTACGCGCAAAACAACATCGAGATCGGCCGCGAAAATGTGCTGAGCAGTTGGTAATTGAAGGACAACAAAATGTTGTTGAATTTTTGATTGATTGACGATGGTCAGCGACAAAAAACTTGTGGTTGAAGTTTTGTTGGCAGCCAAACTTAAGTCTTAGATATAACGGCCACTGGCTAAAGACCATATAGATGGCAGACTTGTGGTACGAAGGCCTTGCGGTCGGTCACGCAATTGGCGCGGCAACAGTTGGTTGCGGCTATTTGTGGTTGGTGCGCGGTTCAGCAATCGGCGCCATAGGGTGCGGCGCTGGAGTGGGCATTTGCCTCGGCACCATCTTGGCGCTGCTGCGCGAACGCAGCATGAAGTGAATGGCGCCAATACGGTGCCAAATCCAATTGAATTGAGAATAAATATAAACGAACACATTTAAAGATGGTTACACCTCAAAACATGGATTTGTTGTCAGCAGCCATTCTTTACGGGGCTGGCATCGGCACTACAATCATTGTAGTGTCGCAAATCAAGTCACTTCGCGATACCATATTGTACGGGTCGTTGAAAGACGTACTAACTGTTAGTGTTTCTTTGGGATTAGGCGGAGCAATCGGCATTTACTTCTGTACCCGTCTGCTGCGATTTTAACCTTATTTGTAAATAGGCAACAGTATTTTTTCGGCAACAGAAACCAACTAGTTTGTCCGCGACCGGGCAGCAGTTGTCTCTGGCATTTTAATCATTTTTTGTGCAACATGGATGGCGCCGTGCAAGTGCCGAATTGAATGCAGCAGAGTATAGTCGGCACGCAATGGACCAGTACACGCTGCACAACGGCGTCGTGTACCGGACGCGCGATGAACAAGATGTTGGGCCGGGCAAACGCATGGACTCGCTGGGCAGTATGTTGCAACGCGCCACAGAAGTGTACGTTGCGTACATTCCTGGAACCGCGGGCGCCGGAGATGTGGCAATTAGCGCAGTGTTTGCGACTGAAGAAAGCTGCCGCAAGTTTGCCGCCTCAAATGTTGCTGAGTTCGAAGTGCGCCGGGTGCCGGTAGTTCGGCGTGGTGTTGGCGGTCCGCTGAACGTCCTGGGCACATTCACAGTTGCAAACGGAAACATCGAGGTCGAAGACGACGTCATCAACTGGAAAAACGTTGTGCTGACGCGCACAGTGGGCGACATGCCGCCGGGAACGCGGCTCGATTTGGTGCAGCTAGTGGGGCGCACACTGATTTATTTCCTGAAAAACAACGTCGAAGTCGGGCGCGAAACCGTGTCGTGCAGTTAATTGAATTAACTTTTTTATAACAACAAAATGCACTGGGTGTACAAAAGTTTTGTGGCCTGGATGTGTTTGTCATTATGGCTGACTGTTGTGGAACTAAAAAAAGAAGACTTATTAACGGCCGGTTTGTTTGGTGATGTTATGGGGACATGTATTTTGGCGGCGCTAATTTATGTAACAATATTTGCCCTTGTTTGGGTAGCGGATTGGGCGCTGGACGCACTTTACTGGTCAATTAATAATTAACGCAATATTTTTTGCAAAAAAGGCGACTCCTCGCGCATCGAACGTACCCGAAGGGCGTTGGAGCGGAGCCTGCGCCGCGGACTTGACGGCAGAGATGAAAGAGCCGCTCATGCGTTGCAGCGTCTCGGTGGCCCGCATAAGCAGGGCGGACAGAGACCGGTCGGTTGTGAGACGGGGAACTGCGTACTGCGTCGCGTCCTGAGTTCCGGGATGCTGGCGTGCCGAAGCACCGCATCCCAGAAATGTTAGCGTTTAGTCCCAGTCATCGAAACCGCCCATCAATTGTGTGCGGTTTATATAGGATCCAGATTCAAATGGAAACTCAATCGCTCGATGCCCTACTTGCATGGGCTGCGGCAACGTTGACGCGGCTCGGCCGCAGCGTCGGCGGATTGCCCAGCATTATTGCCCACAGCAACGATGCCCCGCTCGCTATCATAGTTGGCAACAAAAACCGTTTGTTCATCACCGGCGGCGTGGCGGAATCGCAAGACGGCGAATGGTGGCCGATTGTGTTGTCGTGGGACGAACTCGTGGCTGACTGGCGGTCGATAGGGTACAACGAGCACCGGGACTTGGTCGAATCGGTTGTCGTCAGTTATTTCAGCGACGAAGCCGGACCGCTGTTGCTGGACGGCGACCCCGACATGAAACAAGAATTCGAGATGAGCAGCCAAATTCCCAATATCGCAATGCTGGTGGCTGCAGCGGCGGCGATACTAGTTGCGCGCCGAAATTATCAGCCGTCGCAGAGCGAGAACATCCGCGTGTTTTGCGAACTCGGCGCCGAAGTGCTGCACGTTATGCCGAAAAACAAACTGATGGATTTACTGATGCTGTTTACGCGGCAGCACGGGCGGCTGTTGATTCCGGGGTTGTCGAACGCGCCGGCGCTCCCAATGGGCGGCGGCAAATTGCGCCCGCTGTCGTTAGCGGAGATTTCGCACCCCGGCAACCCCAAACTGCCGGCGTGGCGCGAGTGGTTCACGGACCAGATAGTGAACGACTTGGTGGCGAACGGGGTGGTGGAGCAACAGTTTCCGTTCACGGCGCCGCAAATGTTTTTCATCGAAGGCGCGCGGCAGGAGTTCTTCGCAAACCATGCCCAACATGAACGGTACCAGCGCGCACAGACGTCGGTGTCCATCCGGCTGCTGCTGGAAGAAGCGCGGCAGCAAACTGCGCAGCAGGCGCGGAAAGAGTCTGCCAACACTGACGCAGTCGCTGCGCTGGACACGTACCTACTCCGAGCGCTGCGGTACGTGGACGCGAAGCTGGTGGCGACGGATGTGGCCATGCTGAAATTCAACAGCTATGTGGGGCGGCCGCTGAACCTGTTCGCGGAAATGATAAAAGCCAACGCATTCGGCGCCGACTCGCCGCGGAACGCGCTGTTTCGTGACGCGCGCAAACATGACACCGTGTGGGTTGACTGGCTGTACGCGCTCTACGTGCTGCATAGCCGGGTGGGGATAGTGCATCTGGATCTGCACGGGGGCAACGTAATCGTTAGCCACACAGCAAACCGTGCGGCGCATCACGTTTTTACTGTGCCAAACATTCCTGTAGCAACATTGGCTGAGGCCTGGACCGGTGGGGCGCCGCGTTCTGAGAAGTCTACGGCGGCAAAAGCGGAAGCGGCTAAGAGCGGCAATACAGCGAGTGCGTCGGCTCGTGACAAGTCGAAACCGTTGGCGGCGGCGAATGCGGCGCCCAATGAAAAGACGGACACGAATCCGGCCGCTGACAGCGATGCGCCGACCCTCACAATTGTCACTGAAAATGATGCCGACGACCCCAAAATCATGGGCGCGTTCATTGATTTCAGCCGCGCCATCGCTTTTCCCACCCGCCGCACGCTACACTTTTTGCTGCCCGACCAGCGGCAGGAGTACGGCGACACGCAGTTGGAGCAACTCGGCGTTTCCGTCGAACGGCTGCTCGATTCTTTCGCGGAAACTCACGCCGACCTGGTGCACCAAGCCCGGGTGGCGTACCGGGCGGCGGCTGCGGCGCCGGCGCTGCAATTCCGCGCCGCTAGCGCTCTTGACGTCGCATCCGTAGCCCGGTCGGTTCTGTCCGCCGCAGTCAATCCGTCGAAAGACTTGCTAACCACCGCCGCCAGCATAGAAGTTGGGGCGCTGCGCGATTTCGTTGCACTGCTGACTGCGCCGCCGACGGCGTTTGAAGACTTGCCCGCCGCGGAATGGCCTGCGCTGCGAGCACTGCTCCGGCACTTCCGGCACCGCGCTGGCGCGGCTTTTGTGTCGCCGCAAGAAGTCCTGGCACGGCCGGCAGAATTTCCTGACCACATGGCGCGTGTGCAAAAAACGGACATGACGCACCCGGTTCTCGCGTTTGAGACGGGCAACGGACTGTTTCGTCTGCTGGACGGAGCACACCGGATTGCGCGGGCGATTTACGAAAAACGGCCGACAATTTCAGTGCAGTATTTGCCGGCGGCGGCAATTCCGCAAGTTGTCTGGCGTTCGGGGGATGCGCCGGGCCGTGTGATTGATGGCGTCAAATACGCCGTCGAACGCGGCTGGGCGCTTGCTGGCGAACCGCGCAACGTCCCGGTTGCGGAGTTGCTGCTGGCAGTAGCTGTTCCGTTGTGGCCGCGCTGGCTCAGCACCGACGCACTGGACTACGCGACGCCACTGGCGGTGGACGTGCGAAACCCTTCACAGTTCGCGCAGCAAGTCCGCGCCGCTTGGAAAAATATGGGGGCGACATTACCACCGCCAAATATTTTTAGCGCCGAACGGAACAAGGAAACGTACGCGATTTTGCATGCCGAACGCGCTCAGGCGCTCCAGCAGCTCGCCGCTCAGCACCGTAAAGTGGCCGCCACCGGCACTACTGGCAGCTGGGTGTTGTAGAGTCTGCTGCCGCACCCGCTGCCGCATCTGCTGCCGCATCTGCTGCCGCATCCGCTGCCGCATCTGCTGCCACATCCGCTACTGAACCCGCTGCAGGAGCTGCAGGAGCTCCTGCAGCCGCACCCACTGCCGCACGAATTGCTGCCCAACTGTTCTGCTCTCCGCGATCGTACCGAAAAACCAACTCGTCGCCCAGCCGGATTTCGATGCGCTCAACGACCCGCGGCAGATCCATCTATACATCAGTCACAAACGGCAGCGGTATCAACGGCGCGACTAATTGCTCCCATAATTCCGGTGGCGGACAACGCTGTTTATTACGCCGCGTACAGAGCAGTAGCACAAGTAAACGGCGTTTGCTAATCGTCGTCCACTCGTTGTGCATATGCGCATGCATAAATGTTTTCCAGCTATCTGTTTTGCTGTACACGTACTCTTGCAGGCGCATGCGGCGTTCGGGCTGTAGTTTACTAGTGCAGTGGAGGACGGCCCCGCTCCACGAATATTTGCCGAAAACTTGTTCGCACCAAACAATGGTGTCATAGCACCCGCTTAAGCGTGAATAGTGGCAGCAAGGGTCTTGGGCGTCGGCCGGTAAGAAGTGATTGTTGTGCAACCACTGCAAAACTCCGAGTTTACCGTGTTGCGCCGCAATGATAGAAATTTCGCCCTGAAGTTGCAGTGACAAACTTAAATTCTCCCCGTAGTTATTTTTTATCCATTCCATAATATGAGCATGTCCGTTTTTTGCTAGTACTGTCCAGTATTGAGAAAACTTTATTATTTCATCAAAATTAAAATGTTTCCGGAGCCACTCAAGTTTTTCTATTTCTCCATGTTCGAAACAATGGCCCACAATACGATAAAGGTTTGTCTCGCCGGGCGTTAGTTCTATAAAATTTGTGTTGTTTTTCAGCCATTCAAGTCCATCGATAGTGAAATTTATTACAACGCTTGTGAAGAATGCTTTCTGGCATATTTCCAATATTTTATGGCGCCACAGCCATTCTAACAAATCCATCTGACAATCAATCTTGTAGTTCCATTCCCACCGTATTTCTTGCGGCATTAATTGCCGCGTTTCTAGCCAATCTAGCAATTCCGGGCGGTACTTTTCCATAGCCGTTTTCATGACGTATTGGTTCTTAAAGTCTACTCTACATTTTAAAAGATAGTCAAGCATTTTAATGTTGCCATTTTGCATAGCAGCGATTGCGATACAAGCGCGAGATGCCAAAAGAATCGGATTCCAATAATTTAGTTGTTTTAAAATCTTCAAACGGTTTTGTCTTGCGGCCTCAAAGGCGGCATAGATCATTATGTGATCAAAATCTATTGGCGGCAAATTATTAACATCGCGCCACATTTCTTTCAGCCGCGACAAATTGCCGGCTTTAGCCGCAGCTCTAAATAAAACGTATGTAGATTGCATCGTTGTATACATTGCTATTCAATTGTAAAAAATAGTTTTACAGCATCGGTTTCACCACGTATTCCCATAGTTCTGGCGGCAAATGACGTTTTTTGTTGCGACGCATGCAGAGCAGTAAAGTCATTAGTGATTGCATTCTTTCTTTGAGCTCTCGACGGCGCCGGATTCCCAGCCACACAGAGTGCACGCCGGCTGCCACAAACACAGATTCGGGTGTAGTGTCATAGACGTATTCGTAAACCATAGACCGTCGCCGCAACCGCATCCGGGCAACTCTCTTGACACTCGTCATTATCCAAGGCTTGCATTCGTTAAAAGTTTTGTCAAGCCACCGCAGCACATGCAGATGACCGTTCATTGTGGGCCACCCGCGAAGACTACCTGAACTCAGAAATGGAGTGCGTTGATGCAGCCATTTCAGCACATCGAGCTGGCCAAACTGTGCGGCCTGTCTTTCTAGTCGTAGTCGCATCACATGACCGCTGTAGCCATGATCACACAACCATTCAAGCACATGGACATTTCCTTGTTTTGCTGCATATGTGGCGGCATAAATTACGTTATCTGGAGACAATGTGTCTGTGCGAATTTTCCCCCGTTTTTCCATCCAAATAATTTCGATTATTTTCCCAGAATACAATAAACTGCAAGCGACATTTTCCCAGGCAATTTCTTTTTGGAATGATTTGTCACATTCAACATTTTTTTCAATCCATTCCAAGCCCGTCACGGAAAATTTGAACACCACAAACACGAAGAAAGATTCATCGTATGTAGCAAGTTTATTGCGCCATATCCAATCGATCATACCGATATCAGTTATATTGCATTTCCAGTAGCACCCGAACGGCCTAAATAAAACGCCAGCGGTGTTGATAAGCCAGTCAGCTGCGGGAACACAATTTGACCCCACTACAGCAAGGACGAAATATAGATTTTGGCCGTCGAAAACTGCCCCGTTTGCCCGCAGCAGTTCGAGCAGCTGCAGATTGCCACTCTTTGCGGCACCAATAGCCACTTGCGGATCTTGCGCAATTCCCGCTTCAACAGCAAACATCCACCAAAACACCCTCACGCGGTTGGCCGCGGCTGCGTACCCCGCTGCTTCATACAACACTGACAATGGCGGACGGTGAATTTCCCACAAATACTTTAAGTGGGACAAATCCCCTGACTTGGCCGCAGCCAAGAAATGGTCGGTGTAACTCATCTATAATTCAGAAACCAATGATACAAAATTGAAATTCAGTTTGTATTCCTATGAGGCTCATCAATCATATCATATGCGTTCGGAATCCGTACGGCAAACCGCCGCCAATTTCCGAACAACTAAAAAATTTCAATGTTTACGCTCTTTGTTTGATGGGCGAAACAACTTTGCGGCAAGTGATACATTTCATTTGCAGCTTACTCATGTGCGCCAAATATCTGGCGCGAAAACATAATTACGACCTGAACCCGGTTCATGTTGTTTTGTTGCGGCTGGGAACATACAAAAACACGCCGATTATTTTGACACAGATCCCGTTCAAGTTGTTGCTGGACATTTTGTTTACGCAGATCTGGCTAACTTTTGAGCCAGAAGTCACTCACAAAAAAGCGCTTTACAATTGGTGCGCAAACCTTGCGGATCAGCTGGAAAATTTTGTACACGTTGCTGTGGCCAAACACAAGTCGCAGCAGCCGCGGTACACAGTTCCCCACCTTTACAAACGGAAGTGTTTGCTGCGCCACCGCAAACGGGAGCATTTGCTGCGCCGTTAGCTCGTTTTCCAAAATGATTTTTGATTTATTATGTCTCTCCTTCAGTCAACCTTTCATCTTCAGTCTATGATCCGCACGGTCCAAGAATCAGACACCGCGCCCGAAATAGAAGACATACTCGAAGAATACGACAAAATTGCCGAGTCGTTAAAATTTGAAACTACTCTTTATCGTGTGGTGCGTTTTGTCTGCTGCCTGCTAACGTGTGCCAAAAAGTTGGCTTTTGCAAACGGTTTTGATTCCACGTTATGCCACATTACCGCGCTGATGTTAAATGAACACAAAAACACACTGCCAATTGTGGTGCAATTTTCACAGCCATTCTCGAAAGAGATGACAGTTATTCGCGAAAAAATCGTGCAAACTCTTTCGCAAAAAGAAAGAGAAAAACTCTACACGCGTTGCTGCGACTTTGCAATGAAATTAGAAGATTTTGTTGCTAAAACAAATTACAGCAGACGGGAGACTTTTCCGGAGTACGCCCGCTTTCACAGTCGGTGGGAAGACGTTTAAGGGCGCGAACTCAAACCCATCAACGCGTCAACGGCGATCATGGCTGCGGCGCCGGCGGAAGCGGGGGTGCCCCATTCAGTAAGTTGGCTGGCTGCCATAGCGGCCGCGCCGGCAAACAACCCAATACCAACATTTTTGTGCCAGCCGGCCGCGCCGCTGGCCACCGCAGCCAGCACCGCGGGCGCGGCGGGATGGGTGCTGTGCACGGTGGCGAGCACTGCGGCCGCCCCCAACAACGGCAGACGGTCATAGTCTTTCCACACACGGATTCCGCGCGCCGCTAAATTCACTCTTTTTTGCGCCAGTCCCCAAAACGCCAGCGCCAGCACAAATGCCGGTATGGGTGCATAGCCCGTTAGCACCGCCCCCGCCAGCGCCAGCCGCACCGGGACGCACACCGGCACAAACAACCCCGGACTCACACGAAGCGTTGGATCCATGTGAATTATATAATGGCGGCCGCCACAGAAACGCGGGCACGGGTTTATCCCCCCCCGCTCTCAACCGGCATGGCCCTCCTCGACTCTATGGACAGAGAACACAAATTGACACCCATGGCTGCCGAAGCATTCCGTTTGCTAAGCTCAAATCCCGTCAAACTGCAGAAATGGGTTGACGAAGGGGATGCCGAACACTGGGCCGCTGCATACACAGCAGCGCTGCTGTACGCGAAAAATGCGCTGTTGTCGTGGCCTGGGCCGCGATTTCACGCCATCCCAGCCATAATCGGCGAAACTTATCCCGCCGAAGCTGGCGCGGCTTTTCTTGAGTGGGTCTGGCAAAAACACCCGTATCCCCACACTCGTGCAACAGTGGCCGAAAATCCCGATCTCGTCGGGCATGCGACCAAGACAAAATTTGGCAAAGCAAACATTCCCGTGCTGCAGTGGCTGTTCAACAACGGACTGCTCACACTTGCACAATGCCGCGAAATACGGCTGCTAGTTCAAGCTTTTGCTCAGGCTGACAGGGCGTTAGCAGAGTGGCTGGGAACTGTCGGGATAACCAAAGAAGATTACAAAATCCACTTAATACCGATACTTAGAGAATTGAGGCCGGCCTGTGTTCAGCTACTAGACAAACAAGCGTTTACTGCAGAGGATTTAGCGCGGATAACTCCTTCTACGCTCAGCGTAATTTTCCGGGCAGGAAACGTTACCGCGCTCGAATGGGTAGACAGACACATGCCCGAGTTCGAATGGGTAGACAGACACATACCCAAGCCAATGTACAGCGAGTGCTGGCAAACAGAAGTTCCGTACTACAAAGTCACCGCGCTGTTTCTTTGTCGCAAGAGTTTAGCGCTTGGCCGAGTTGTGCTGCCGGAGTATTGGTTAGCCGACCTCTGCGGCGAATCGCGCCCCGAAGCGAGAGCTGTGCTGCGCATGCTGCCGCAGAAAAAAGCGCTAGAATTTTCGCGGCAACGCAAAAACATTATCGGCACTGCGCGCCACAACAAAGACAAATCCCTCTTGAAATGGCTCTACGAAATTGGGCGTACACGCGGCGAATTTCGCGTTGCCAAAGCCGAAGATTACTGGATAGAATTCGATACCTATCGCAAAAAACAATCGTTAGTCGCACTAATCGCAGCTGGTCGCCGGAAAAAACTGCGGCTCCCCAGCGAAGTCTGGGAAGAGCTGATTATCCCTTTGCTAACCTGACTACGGCCGATGTGACATGTAATACGCATTAAAATACTGAACATTGTTAAACCGCCCGCGCCGGAACAGTTCGTTGTTTTCGAGTGATACCATATTGGCCGTGCCAATAACGACAACATGTTTTTGCATACCCCAGTAGTCTAGCAACCCCAGCATACACGGATACGACAACGATTCAGTGGCTGTATTCTTTTTCGCTTCAACAATCTCCATAACGTGAGGGAGTTCGTCAAGGAGCACAATAAGCGGGCGGGCCTGAGTCGGCATATAGTGGATCACTTCGCCCGGTTTCATAACATTGAATTTAATTACTTGCGGAACTACTTTGTATTTTTCCGCCAAACACATGGCGAAGATTTCGGCAGTGGCAGTTTTGCCCGTACCGGGGGGACCGTACAGTAGCATCGACGTGCGACTGACGGCGTCGTAGTCCGCCATTAACTTGTTCACCGCGTCTTTTTGCGCATTGCAAAAAGCTGTGCGGTGCTGAATAACATAGTCATAATTGTGCGTTGTGTAAGCATTTAGCTGTACAGTTGTCAAAACTCGCGGAGTGTTGGCCTCAACTACTCCCAATACTGCTGCGGCGGCCGCCGAGAACGGGGTGAAAATCTCGTAAATAATGCCGTCGTTTCGGTCATTAACCGCTTTATTCAGCAAAATAATTGACCGCCACCGTTTGTCTAAAAACAACACATACCATCCGTGCGCAATCGACAGACTTGCGTCGGTTACATTAGTGGGACTGATGCGGGCAATCGCGTAATTCTCCATGCGGACTGCGGCCGATCCAGTGACCGTGTACTTGCGGCACACATTCCGCAGCACAGTATGAAAACCCACACTGACGAGTCCCACTATCCGTGTCGACAACAACCCCATTAGGGCTGCGAAACAGACCGTGTAAAAATCCATCTCTATAAAACTGCAGCTATTCGTTTGAATCTTGCGAATTATACAAACTCAATGGATCCTTTTACGTACTACCAACAGGCAAAACGGAACGGGTTCCAATCGTTGCCGGGCAAACAGCAGCTAAATGCGGTGGAGGCGTACGGAAATGGTGCGGCGCTGGGGGAATCGAATACATTTACACATATCATCAATTTCTTGGAAGGCCGCGATCCGCCGCGGCTACCAGTGGCGGCGGCAGACTACTGCGTCACGCTCGAAACTTTGAGCGATTGGCGCGACGCCCGTGTGCCGCCACAAACGGTAGCAGTTATGATTGTCGACCGCATAAAAAATCAACAAAACAAATAATCGCTCACGGTAACGTGCGGTAGTTGGCACCGCATGCGCAGCCGTACAACGTTTGTTCGTCTTCGCCCAGGAAAGCGAGAGTCATCACCGTTTGCTTTTTGCACTGTGTGCAGTTCCCGTAAATTTTGTTGGCTGTAGGGTCTTGGCCCACGATGCGCTCATACTGCTGATACAGCGTGGCACCATGCGGTGGTGCAGCGCCTCCGTTTCCCGAAGCGATAAGCGTTTCGACATCATTAAATGGGGAATGGTGTGGACACAGTTCGCAGCGCCAATGGGTGTCGTTCCCGCTCAAAACCACCGTCATTGTTCGCGCGCAAAAGGGGCATGTACGGAACGACGCCATGCTTCTATATTGCCACCAATTCAATAAGACCAAATTGAATCGCGTTAAATACCTCCCTATCTACTTACCATTCTTATACAGTCAAAATGGCCAACGCTACTAAGCACATGCCTGATGCCGAACGCATGCCCGATGCCAAACACATCCTCGATGGATGTCAAAATCCGCTGCAAGTAAAAGCGTACATCAGCCGGCTCATAGAAGAATTGGATCAACGTCTGTTTCCACTCAAAGCCGAACACGAACTGCCGCTGAAGGCCGCACTTGCGCATGTTCGCATCCCGACAGCAGAGCCGAAAAGAAGTATTCCCTTTCTCCGGAAGTTATTTGAGCAAACGGGATCAGATAAAGAAATGTTCTTGAGAACAGTCCTTGAGCGGTTGACTTTGTTCACAAATGAGGTATTGGACTTCCTCGAGGAGATTGAGCTCGTGCTACCGTACAACGTAGCAAAAAACGAGCTCTACGGCGTCTTGACTCATGGAAACATTGACGTTCGACTGTGGAAACGTCTCGGCTTCGGCATGGGGGCGCACGATGCACTCAACGTTGCCGTTGCAATGGGAAATGTCAGATTGGCAATGGCGTTGGAGAAAGAAGTTGGCACCGAGGAATTGAAGATGACCTTCGACCGGAGCGGCGCCGCGAGGAGCCTCACCTCTTTGGACATTGAAAAACGTGTTCTGACGACAGAGTGGCTGGTCAAACGCGGTTTCTTCACCCCAGAGCATGAATGGGAATTTATAATCTTAGCGGCGAAATGGAAGAAAGCTGCGCACATTAAGTATCTGTTGACCGTTTACCGCAGCTACGATACGACGAGCCACAAGAACGCATTGCTGCAAGTGGCTCTTGAGCTACTGGATGTTCAGACGCTCGACGTCCTCAAGTCCCTCGGATTCATTTCTCCGGAAATGATAACCGAAATTGCGCGGCCGCTGCTGGAAGCGATGTCGGTCAATTTGTTGACGTACAACGAGCGGCAAGAAACGTTCGCGAAGGAGGTTGCCTTGGTCGAACAGTGGATTGACCAAAATTTTCCGGCAACATAATGATCGAAACATGCGACGACAGATTCCAAAAATAACCAAATTAATTAACAAATATTTTTTGCAACCGCGCGACAATTGAATGTCGTCAGATATTAGCTAGTTGCTGTGGGCAGAGTTATTTTCCAGCTTTACAATGGTTAATTGATAATAGATTTACTTCTGAAAATTTGAGCGGGCAAAAAGAGGGCGTCTTATTTTGATCCCAGCACCAGTGGAGTTGAGGAATCGGTCGATAAAAGGGTTCAATTGACAAAAAAATGGGTTGACGAAAATTACCCGGGTTTGTTAAAACCCTAGATGCAGTTTGACCATTTCATGGAGAGCGTATTCGTCCACAATTTTTTCGCCGTTTGGCAGCGCGCCGACGGTGCGCCGAATCTTGAACGGGCACAAACCCAGCTGTATCTCGCGGATGGCGGCCAGCCGGCAGAAGTTGGTTTTGGTAAACTGCTCAGTTTCGCTGGGTGGCAGCGCGGTTCCGTGGCGAGCAATGTAGTCGGCCATGAGCGCAACTACTTGTGCAGTTTCGTACTGCGACAGCACCGCGGGCGTGCGGCGGTCGGCGGGGGGGAGCACATGCATAGGCCGCACATTGGCGTGCGACGCCCGCGCAAACGACGCCACATCGTCAACGGTTTTCAGCGGCGAGTCGTCGTCGGACTCAGAAGCGGACTCGTCGTAGTCCTCAGCGTTGTCGCTGAGCTCCTCTTCGGGGTCCACATCGCTCTCCCCGCCGATAGCGTAGTCGTCCATCTATAATGAGGACTATTCAATTGCGCAGTAATATAGATGCATTTGTTGGCGAAGTTACGAGTATTGGCGCTGTTTTGCGTTTGCCAGTTGCTGGCGTGGCTGCGCAAGTGGTTTGCACGCGCGGCAGCGGTGTGCGGTGTTCCGGCGCCGGAACAGCCGCACGAAACAACAATAGTTTGTGTGCGCTGCGGTTTAGCGGCGGGCGCCGACTGCGGCCACTGGGGGTGGACGTTGTGGGAACAATACCCGACACCACTGCCATTTTTGCGGCGCGAAGGCATCCGGGCCGTCTGCTACAAGTCCGGCAAAAATGTGCTCATACTCGATGTCGCCAAGCAGTCGTTGGCGGTGTTGACGGCTGACGGCACCAAAATATTAGGGACAGAAACCGTTAGCGGCTACGCAGTGGACTGGGAACAGCTGGCAAAACAAGCGGCCGAAATTGCGGCAGATTCCACTAATTAGCGGGGAGTTATATAATGTACGCCCCTTCGCCGCAGCTGACGGCGCTAACGCGGTACTTGGAAGCGCGCCCTGAATGGGTCCAAGAACCGGGGTCCGAGCGAACGAATTTGTTCACGCCGGGCGGACGTATGTACTGCGTTCCGCCCGATGACGTGGGGACGGTTTTGCGCTTGCAAAGCGAGTGCGCCGCAGTGCGTGCGCCCAGTCTGCTAATGGAGCGGCAGCAGACGGGGAACGCCAACTGTATGATGATTGACATCGACGGCGACTATGCGGGGACTGACGCAGTGGGCCGGGCCAGCGCATTTGCGGAGAGGAACTTTGTCTCGTGCTCCCGCGCAATTGCACGCAGTTTGTACGACATTTTTGACTGGGACGCATACTCTGCTGAACTGCACGGGAGAGAGCCGGGGCTCTTTGCGCCGGCAACCGTAAGGGGTTGCGGCGCGCTGGCGCTCGGGGCGCCGAACATAGCGCTCGAAGGCGGGGTCCATATCGCTTATTTCGTGCGTCCGGCTACAAAAGCTTCGAAGAATGCACAGGCAGCATGGCGCGATGGCATGCATATTTATGTCTTTGTCCGCGCGAAGAGAGCTGAGCGCGAGCACTTTTTCCAGCACGTCCGCAAACGGCTGGTTGACGCGCTCGCCCGCGCGGGCGACGGCCGGCTAATCAACCCCGACACCGCGTTTGACATGGGGACTGTGTCGGCGCCGATAGCGCTTTACGGGAGCCCCACTAAAGTGGGCGGGACAGTGTACCGTTTTGCAGCGCTGCACCATCTGCGGTTTGGCCGCACAGTTGAAGGCGGTGCTGGGGAAGCCCCGGAATACTTGAGCGAAACATCGTACGCCGTCGGTTTTAATTATGCAGGCGACGGTGAGCCGTTTTTGAGCATCGCCGCGCAGTCGCCGACAGAACTTCCTGCGCCAGCCTGGGAACTGTCGCTGAACTGGGAGCGCGCCGGCGGCGTTATCAAGAAGCACGCGCCGCCGGTCCGTCCGGAACACCGGGCGGCACTCCCGCTGGCCGACGCGGTCCGCACTGCTGCGGACTTGCTGGCTGAGCGCGGCCAGACTGCGCCGTTAGTGGTGTACTGGAAAAACATGATTGACCTCATTGACGTCGCCCAGGTGCGCCGGAATGAGTGGCGGAACCTGGTGTACGCCATTGCGTCTTTGGGGCCTGAGTGGGAGTTGCTGGGGCGGTACTTCAGCGAGCGCGCAACTCACCGCGACGGCCGAACCCGCGTTGCTGAGTTCGAAAAACTGTGGCCCGAAGCGCAGCGGGGGGGCGAAACGGCCATAACGTGGCGCTCAATACTGTACGTCGCCCGCCGTGACGCCCCCGAGCAGTATTACGCGCTGCAGCAAAACTCAAACATGGAGTATGCGCGCCAACTCTTGATGGCCAACGGCGGCCAGATAACTCACGCCGCGGCGTCGCAACTGCTGCACCATATGTACCGTGAACGGTACATAACGCTGAAGCCGGAAATGGCCGGAGCTCTGGCGGGCCGCGGCGGCGACTATGTGTGGCTGGAAATGGGGTATCCGGGGCGCGACCGGCGGCTGCGGCGGCCCGGCGACGACTGGAAATGGAACGTAGTGGGGTCGCGGCCGGACTCACTGGTTCGCGAAATCAAAACCACGCTAGCACAGATGGTCGGCCAAATTATTGCGCGCGCGGCCGAACAAGCGGAGGAGCGCGACGACGACCAGCGGGACTTGCTGCGGCAGCTGAAAAACAGCCGCCGGTCGCTGGGGACGATGCAGTTCGTCGCCGGAGTCCTCCGCAGCGCGGCCGATGATTTTGTCGACTATGGGTTTGCTCTGCGCCTCAACCGCGACCCCAACTTTATGGGCGTCGCTAACGGCGTGCTGGAAGTGCGGACGGAGGTGGGTACTGACGGGCAGTTTGTGCGGCTGCTGGCCAACGCGGCGGGCGCAGCCATCTCAAAGTACAGCGTCGTCGCGTACGTTCCCGCTATGGCTGACCCGCACCACCCGGCGCGGGTGCGGCTGCGGCGCATACTGGGCGACATCTTCCGCGACCGGCTCGACTGGATAATGAAATACGCTTCGCTAGCGCTACGGGGCGGGCGCAAAACGAACGCCTTCATGGTTATCTTGGTCGGCGGCGGCAACAACGGCAAGAGCGTTTTCCTCGAGCTGATGCGGCTGACGTTCGGCCATTTTGGGTACAAAGCGCCGGTCTCCATCCTCACTAGCATGCGCGAGAAACCCAACGAAGCCAACTCGGCGTACGCGCTAATGGCTGAGTGCCGGTTTGTGTACTTCAGCGAACCCGAGGGGGACGGGCACGACGCGAACAACGCGCTGCGGATGGCGCGGCTGAAAGAGATGTTGTCGCCCGAAGTGCAGTCGACGCGGAACCTCCGCGAAGGCCAGCTGAACTTTGTGCTCGAGGCCATTTTGATCGCGTCGACCAACAACGATTTCACCGTGCGCGAGAACAACTACAGCGTGTGGAAACGGTTGGTCCGTGTGTGCTGCGACACACGCTTTGTGCCGAACCCGCACCCCGACGACCCGCGCGAACGGCTGGAAGACCCTAGCATCAGCGACGCGTACATTAACGACCCGCAGACGCAGAGCGCGTTTTTGGCCGAACTGATAGACCATTTCGAAGTTTTGCAGCGCGACTACAACGGCGACATCAAACGAGTGCCAAATGCGCAAGTGCGCGCCGACACGCAATATTTCCGAGAGACGCAGGACGTTATCCATCAATTCATTAGGCGATGTGTGGTGCGGCGCGCATCCCCCGCAATGGTGGCCGCAGCGCGCGAGGCTCACGAAGACAATGAGGCCGACGACGACACGGATCCTCGACTTGCTGATGAGTACGACCAAGACCCCTCCGTCCCGCTCATGCTGCAGATGTACAACCAGTGGCGCGGTCACAACGGGATTGGTGGGCGCGTGCCCGAAACTACCGGCCGCCGTGAATTTGCCGACTCTGAAATAGGGCGGTATCTCTACAAAAATGCGCAACTCCGCGAACACTTCCGTGGGCTGCGTGTGCTGGGGCTCAATGAGTCCGCCGCCCCCGGCGAAACCCCCGTTATGACTGAACTCGAAGTGTCAGTTTCAGCTGGCGCGCGCGCAGCCAATGGCGCCGCTGACCGGGGCGTTGTTGTCGGCGACGCTGCTGATGACGATACTGACAACTATGAGGACGCCGTAACTGACGGAGATGCCGCTGCCGAGGACGCTGATGCGGGCGGGCCCGAGGACATCGAGGACATCGAGGACGCTGAGGACGCCGAGGACGCCGAGGACATCGAGGACGCCGAGGACGCCGAGGACATCGAGGACATCGAGGACGCTGAGGACATCGAGGACGCCGACGCCAGCGAACCTGAAGACGAATGACTCATATAGATGAACGACCTGAACGCGCTGCTGTTTGCTCTTATTCCGCTGAAATGCCGCTGCGGTACTGCAATTACCGCTGAAACCCCGTGCGCGACCATCCCCATGAAGTACTGGAATTTGCCGTCCGACAAACAAACGGCACTTCACAAAAAATACCTGCAGAAAGTGCAGCGCAGCGAATACTGTGGCCGGGTGCTTGCCGACCACCGAGCTGCGGCTATATGGCGCGAACGGACGCTGTCGCCAGATAAAATGCTGCGAGAATGGGTTGAATACGAAGTGCCGCCGCTAAAACGGATCTGCAGGCAATTGAATGATGGTGCGTTATAACAATGGCGCAGCCTCCGGATGAACCGCAGCCAAAAAGAGTCAAACGTTTCGTCGAAGAGACCACGACGACGCCATCAGCATCAGCATCAACAACACTGATCCAAATGCAGTCGTCGTGGCAGCCGGGGCAGTTTTATCAGCCGCTGGCGCTGCAAAAAACGGCGCCCCCGCCTGGGCGAAAAATAATCGCCCGAACGGTCATCGAAATACCCAGTACCAATGCTGAGTGCGACAAAGCTGTGGAAAACATCAAAAGCGGCATTGACTGCGCCCGCGCTCGCGCAGTCATCGAAAACTCAGACATGCACCCTGTTTACAAGTCAGCATTGCTGGCGCTTCAGCCGCAAATTGGCGCAGAACCGATGGCTGTTGTCAGCGTCCCAATACCGCTGTCAAACGACGAAACGCTCAACAAAGCCATACGCAGTGTGATGTGTTTCGTCGACATAAAAAACTCGATGCAGATTATTAACGCGTCAAATTTACCGCAACTGCACAAGTTAGCGCTGCAGATGCATGCAAACAAGTTGTAGTTACGTAGCTACGGCCCAATGCAAGAGGGTTTGCCTTTTTTTCGGTGTGCGGCCGTTGCGGAAACGTCCGCGAGCGCCGGCAAGCCGCAGCCACCGGTCCACCTGCCGCGCATCATCGGGGCACCGGCGTCCGCGGAAAAACCGGCAGTACCACTGAATCCAGCCGTACGGATCCCACCGCGTAATCCAGCCGCGGCTTTCCCAGTACTCCAGCGACGTCCCCGCCCGCACGCCGAACTGGTTGATAGTTCGGTCGTACACCGGACTGTCAATCACACCGCAGCCGCGCCACCAACTAGCGGGGAACTCCAAGTGTGCGTTCGCGTAGTTCCGCCGCGTCACTGCGCTCCAAATTGGCCGCCAATACGTTCCGCCGAAAGCTCCGCGCAAGAAAATTTCGCGCGGCGACAGTGTCGGGCGGAAATCGGGGAAGTCCGCGAAAACGTATTCGCCCGTGGCCAACCGGTTCGGCATAGAAAATACCTCATATATACGTTATGAAGACCGTGCATTTTGTCGAAACCGAGAAAGTCCCCGGACTGGCGGTGCTGGTGTGCGTCCCAGTCGGGCCGGCGTCGGCGGCGGCGATGAGCGCGGCGATGCAGGGGCGGCCCATTGAGACAGACGACAGCGGTCCGCTGGGCGGCGGCCATTTCGAACTCGGCGCGGCGTGCGCAGCGGCGGCGGCGCGGATTGAGGGCAAACTGGCCGGGCCGGGCGGTATCAAGACTACGCGGTGCGCTTCGGTGAAATTCGGCGTCCATGACGGAAACTTTTGCGTCGGCGTCGTTACTGACAAAACGCCGGCGCGTGTGAAAGTTATCGTCAAAACAGTGTTGAGCGAAGTGTGTCGGGTGTCCGCTGGCGAACACAACCGGTGTGTGCGCGGCCTCGGACAAGTGCCGAAACTCGCCGACGAGTGCATTGCTGCGCTGCAGCGGGGCGCCGGCGACGCGAGCGCAACCATTTGCGGACCGCTGCCAAAGCCCGAGAAACAACGGCTCGCCGTCGACAAAGCAAAGGAGGGTGCTGCAGCGGCCAATGTGCCTAAGTCCAGCGGCGGCGCACTAAAGGGATCGGCTATCAGCGCGCCAGCGGGCCAGACGATGTTGTCGGCTAAGGGTGTCGTTTTGTCGGTGCTGAGCGATTATGTTCGCGGAACACTGCATGTGAGCGGGCATGTCAGCGGCGACGCCCTCCTCGTTCCGGCCAAGTCCGCCGGCGAAATCAGCAAAGCCGGCGGGAACAAAGACAAGAAAGCGCGGCTGCAAGCGCAGCTCGACAAACCCGGCGAAACCCAGCGCGCTTGTTGGCGTGCTTGCGCCCAAGCGCTGCCCGTTACTACCGCGCAGACGGCGAAAACGATCACTGACGGGGTTTTTGCGGCACTTAAGTAAACCACAATTGATTAGCAATTAATATGACTTCCCCTTTTCGCAACGGCTCGGTATTGTCTGCCGAATTTTACGACGGAAATGCCCAAACAACACCCACAACAATTGTCGATAACGCGCGCGCCACCCCCGCCGACCTCGTCGCGAAAAACATTTTCCACAAAATGATTTTCCCTGCAAACTGGCAGTTCATCGTACTGAGTCCCGGACAAAAAACTCTGCACGAATACGCCGAACACTGGCGCACTGTCATGGCCGCCGGATACGCCCGCGTTTGTACGGCCATTAGCCGGTGCGCCCTGACTGACCCGCGCCGCGCCACACTGGAGTGCTACGTCAACCGATGGCAAGACGCCATCAAAAAAATTATCCACGACATCTTTCCCGTGGCTATTATGAAAAACCTGCTGCATGACTTGCACACGCTGCAACTCGCACAAATGGTAAATTGAATATACTTTTTTATTATGACGGCTCCAACCGGAAAAGATTTGAAAGAAATTATTGACCAGATTGCCTTAATGTCTCCCACAGTACATGGGATCGATGTTCTGCACGCCGCTGTGCGGCTTGTAATAGGACATTATTTTGACGAAATTGCGGTGCATTATAATTTGCAGTCCTGGGTTTGGTTTGACCGGTGCAATGCGCTCCGACGACTTGTTGCTGAACTGTGCGCGGCCAACCCCGACGACGAGAATGTGCCCGAACTGTTAAATTCAATTCACACACTTTTGGACATGTTTGACGAACTGTTGAATAATCCGCCCCCGCGCAACCACGCCGAAATAGAAGAGTTCGATTAACATTTTGAATCTTGTCTCACATCATGGCTGACTCCGAAACTCAAATGAAAAAAATAAACAAAATAAAAAATGTTCGCGATAATTTTAGGAACACTTCATCCCTAATCAGGGACGCCATTGTAACAGTCGTCACGCACCAACATGTCGACGGCATAACTGAGAGCATCAGGGAAATAATCGACGAATTACTCGTTCTGCAAACTGCACGCGCACAGAGATGGTCGAACGATTATCCTGAACTGTTTGAAATATTGCACGAAAGACTGGGGAATGCTTGTCATCAGTTCATCGGTGCTCACACTGACGACAGGGAGGCACTGCTGCCAACTGTTGACCGACTTATTGAGGCGGAAAATGCTTTGGTAGACAGTTGGCACAAAATGTGCGAAGAATCTTTGAACAACCAATAAAATAATGACTAAAAATTGAATTATTTTTTTTATTATGTCCGAAAACGCAGCAATGCACGTTGCCGAACCGGCGACCGAAGAAACGCCAGTGCATGTAACTGATGCTAATCCGGCAGACCCGGCACACGACAAACTTTTCGACTATGCGCGCTGTTTACTCAAGACAATGTTGCAAATGAAACCGCGTTTGCACGGGATACAAGTACTTACTTTGGCCAATTTGCCCGAAGGCGTCATGGCGCAGGCAGTCAATTATTTGCGCAGCCGACTGAGCAGCGAAATAAAAATGCCAGCAACTGACAACGAAGCAATTATTAATTTTAGTTTTACCGAAGCAGAGGGCTCCGTAACAAAGACTATTTTCGCTCGCCATATCGATGATGATGCTGCAGGCGTACAGTCGGTGGCTACTTTGATTATTTATGTGGGCTGCACTGCTAACGGGGGACGACTCCTGATTTACAAAGACGAATACAGCACTGAACCGGCGGCGCACATTGATCCGCGGCCGACAACGCGGGGTACCGTGCGGACGGTGTGTATGCCGGGGAATGTTTGGCACGTCCCTGAAGACATATGGGGGTGGGGCTACCGCGCAGCATTTGTAATACAAGTGCCGCGGGTCGACCCGTCAGAACTAAAAAAGGATTAGCGCCGCAGGTAAACCAAAGGCGCTCTCAGTGCCGCAGCACCAAGCTTTTTCGCGGCCGTCGCGAATCAGAATCCATAAGGCTGGGCTCGGGACCAGCGCCACATACGGCGCCGCACTGGCCCCGTGTCGGGCCGCCTCGCAGCAAGAACGGCGCCGACTCGCGCGCCGAAGCGCCGCGCGAACGTGGACAACGCACGCGCCACACCTATGTTATCCCTTCAAGCCGCCAAAACCCATTTGAATCCAGGAAACTATACTCGCCTCGTCGTTGTCGTCATGGCTCACTCCGCCAAGCCCGTTACCGCCCGTCCGAAGCCCGAAGACCCCGAAACCATCGGAACCAACGGCATCGTCAGCGCGTGCCGCAATGTACTGAGCGAAACTGTCCTCGACAAGCCGACCAAAGCAAACCCGTTTGGCGGCTCAGCAAAAGGCCTCATTAAGGTGCTGTGCGCCGCCACAAAGGAAGAGTTTGAGCCGGTGCAACAAATTGTGCGGGCCAACAGCGAGAACGAAGCTCCCGAACATTTCGGCGACCGGAGCGGCCTCATGATTGTTGAGTGGTTTGCGCTTATGTGCGGCGACGACAACGTAGGGCAGAGCCTGGCGGTGGCGTTGGGGAACGCAAGCAGTTTGGTGGCGCCGTTCTTGAAGCACACTGGATTGCCCGTTACAAATTACGGGCTGCTGGTCGCGCTAGTTATGTGCGCGCAGGCCCAGCTAACCGGCGACCAACTGACGGAGTTCTTTGAGTACATGCATCAGCACGACGGGTCGGACAAAGTGGAGGCCAAGACAATGAAAGCGGCCGCCAAAGCAATTGCTGATGCGCGCGGCATCACTGTTGAGCAAGCGCTTGCGGAGTTGGCCGCTTTGCGCGACGGCGAAACCGCGGCTGCATCCAAGGCGAAGCCCAAAGCTGCTGACAAACCCGCAGGCAAAGCAAACAAGTCGGAATCGGCACGCGTAGTCAAATCCGCCGCCAAACCCGCCAAGTCCGCCGCCAAACCCGCCGCCCGCCGCGCAGCCAAAACTACCGATGACGACGACGAAGAGCCTGAGGCCGCCGAAAACCCCGACGACGGTGATGACGAGTAAATGTTATTATTTTTTGCAGCACCGATGTTTCAAACTGGTTTGAAAAATCGGTTTGAAGGAAAAATATAGCATGGCTCAACCTTCTCTAGCGGTGGCAGTGGTGCAGCGACTGGCGCTGGTCAATGGGAATTTCCCGCTGCCTGATGAGACTCCAGCGACAGTGAAAAAAATCCGCGAAATTGTTGCTCAGTGTGCAACCGATCTAGCGGCAGCCATTAACGTGGTTCCCCACGACATGGGACGATTTATTGCAACGCTTGATCTGTTGCAGCAAGCAAAAGATGTGGCATGCTGCGCTGTGCTGCTACCGCACGCCCCCCGCGCGGTGACATAACTACTTAAAGATTTTCTGCAATATTGGATCTTTTTTCGATAACTGAAATTTCTCTATTATCCACGACACCATATCGTCTTGGCAATCACGATAAGCACAAGCAATCACATCATAATTCTGCTCACGCAACCACGCAGAGTTGAACCATGAATGAGTTTCGACAAACCATTCCGCAGCTAAAATGTTGCCTTTGCGAGCTATCGTGTGAAAGCAGTGTACCGTTGTCGGATGATCGTCGCCAATGGTAAATGTCCGCATAAATTTGGCAAATGGCAAATGATTGCACTGCAACGCATACCACATCCAGCTCTCTGTGTATCTGTTGCGCGCGAACGTTTTCATTTTGTCTTCGTAGCGGTTGGCCATCCACTCCGCAAACACCAAACAGCCCCGGCGGCTGACAACCTCAAATCCTTCTCTTACATTGAAGCCGATGTCGAATAGTTCTTTTTTGCGCGCCGCAAAAGTCAGCACCAATTCGTAATATCCAACACTCATTGCCACTTTAAATGCTTCACACAGTCCGTTTTTTGTGCAAGAGCCATCGAAATAGTCAGTTACCCAGATCATCTGATCTAATTTGTTGTGCGAAGCAGCTATGAACAACAATGTATTTATTTGGTATGAAGGGGTGTATGATTCTCCTCTGTATCCCCGTGTAAAATGATACATTGCATGTATTTTTTTGTGTTCTTCAGCTACCACTTGAGCATGTAGTTCTTTCGACATTTTTTTGGTCCAATCAATCCAGCCAAGTTCTGTTCGCAATTTCAAGTTGTATCGGTCGCACCAGATTTCGAGCCGGGAAGTAGGCGTGTTTTCCATTATTAACTTTTCTAGCTGCCGATACAGTTCTCTCGACGGCACATCATGCCACGATATCCAGTTCAGGCCAGTATTTTTCATGAGCACCAAAGCTTTGTGACGCTCACGCCAGCCAAGATACAAGAATATGCGGCACCATATTTCAGGCGGGAGCAGCTCGCTTGCCGCAATAGGAGGCGCTTTAAGGCGTGGACGCCAAATGAAGTACACAAACACGCGGCACCATATTTCAGGCGGAAACAGTTTACTCATTGCGGAATCCATGATGATAACTCATCAAATTCAATTTATTAACCGAATTGATTATGGTAGTATATAACTACAATGGACCACGAAAATCCGTGCGACAACTGCGCCGCGTGCATGTACACATATTTCGTGAGCCCGCCGCCTGTGCCCTACGAAACCTATGCGGAAGCACGAGCTGCTGGCATGAGTCGCGAACAAATGGAAAAACGCGAAAACGCAGCCAAATAAAATGGGTATTATTTTTAAAATTGAATCATGAAATATATCATGTCCACACGTACTTTAGATGAAGTTAACCTGTGGGTGTTGTTTTGCAGCGCTATCGACTTTGGTCAGCTTGGAACGCTAAAATTGCTGTACAAAAAAGGGGTCAATCTGCATGGAGCAAATGTAATTAGGATGGTGAAAGAAGCTATCCACAATGGTTTCATTCACATACTGATGTGGTGGCACAAAACGGGACAGTTAAAGCCGAATGATTGTCGCCGCAATCAGTGCGACATACTGGGAACTGCACTGCAAAGCGGCTATCCTAGTGTGCTGAAATTCATGCTACACATAGGAATAACCGTCAATGATTGCCGTGCGCACAAAGAGATTTTGTTCCGAGCGGCCTACGGGGGGCACACTAGTTCGCTTGAATGGCTACGGCAGTTAGGAATAACTATTGACGAGTACAAAGCCGACCCAAGAATCCTGGACCACGTGCTCAAATACCAAAAAATCGAGGCAATAAAATGGTTCAGCGAAAACGGTTACACTGCAGCCGAATGCGCTGCAACACTAAAATACCGTTTTCTGCAAGAAATTCCGCTCAAAGAAAATTGCACTATGATTGAGTGGTTCTTCGCAGTCGACAAAACGGTGAAAACCGACTACAATTTGCTGCTCAAATTTTCGCAATACAACAGCACCACATTAGATATCCGCGAACTGCTCAACTGGGTTGTGCCGGGTTTCGAAAACGTTTATTCGAGCTTTAGCAGAGAACTCGTTTTCGCCAACTTGATTTTGGGGGTGAAAAGCATGCAACTGATGTTGTACCCCGGAAAAAAGTTCGCATGGACAAATGAGTTCGACGGTTTTCTCAACATGGCAGTGCATTTTGGCTGCGTGCCCGTAGTGCAGTGGCTAGTCAATCTCGGAGTCAAAATGCGAAACCCTGTTTTGCCCGAGCCTTTGAGGGTGTACGTCGACCGGAATCTGCAACTTGAGTGCGCAGCAATAGTTGGTGTTCCGCGGAAATATTTCACAGAATGGCGACCAGGGGGCGACGGGTTCCGCTGGATGGCGTGGCGGGATTTACGGCTGGCAGTAGTGATCTTGGCTGGCCGCCGCAGCCGCTGTCGTCTGCCGCCAGAACTGTGGGAATATCTCCGCGCCGAATTCTAATCGGTTTGTTTTTGGTGCAACTCAATTGAATTGGAAGCAATATAAATGTTGCGTGTAGCAAAATTCGCTACCCTGTGCGGCGCTGCGTGCGGAGCCGCAGCAGCGTACTACAACGGCTACAACTGGTTCTCAGCGGGAAAGCCGCGAATGGCAACAATGCAAGTGCCGTTGCTGGGCGCGGTAAAACCTTGTTGTGCACGACACAGCGGGGCGCAACCGGAGTACGCTAACGCACTCCTGCGGCCGCTAAAACTGAACACGCTAAACGTTATCAACACTACAGTACCTGATTGCGTACACAATGCAGTCTGCACAGAACTGGGTAAAATATTCGACACAAGCGTACAGCTAGAGTTCAATCACAAGAAAAATCCCGTCGGTTATCTAAATTTAAGCGGATGGATTTTGCGCGAACTAGGGTTCAGTGCGCCGCTACTGTATGATGACGCAGACAACGAGCTAGAGAAAAAATTGCAGCCCAAAACTTGTCTAGTTATCTATGATCTCGGCGACGGCGCAACGTTGCTGAGGCCGAAGCATTTGCTGCTAAAATCTGTGCTAAAAATATGCGAAAAGAAAGAAATAACAATCGTAATTATCTGTCGCAACCGATAGCGTGGCCATAGTAAAAAGTTTTTGCATGGAAGCATTTGAATGCTAAAAAATATACTAACAATGCAGCGCGCTGCCAAAATCGCCGCTGTGGGTGGTGCTGCTTGCGGAACTGCGTTAATTGCCAGCCGCGTATGGTACGGCGAGTGGACGTGGCCAATGCAAAAATACGCGGTCCGGCTACGACTGCGGCGGCAACCACCGTTGCACGAGTTGACGCCGTGTTGCAACAAACACGGGAC
>Ga0209990_10000426_pt1 | contig 40435 bp, 38 predicted proteins | sample NOAtaG_6_FD_187304 | JGI IMG/M metagenome (GOLD analysis project Ga0209990, IMG submission 187304) | Freshwater lake microbial communities from Lake Erie, under a cyanobacterial bloom - NOAA_Erie_Diel5S_2200h metaG (SPAdes) (version 2) | ecosystem: Environmental > Aquatic > Freshwater > Lake ...
GGGGCGGCCTCGTCAGCAGCCCGCGTCGGCCGCGACGTCGCCCGGTAGCGTCCGGCCGGTCCCGGGCTGCTCTCGCGCCACCCTCGCGCCATCCTCGCGCCACACTCGCGCCACACTCGCGCCACACTCGGCCGCCCCACGCCGCCTCCGGCACCGGGCGGTCCGTTGCGACATGCCCGGACGGCCGACCTCGGCCCCGCGCCCGCCAGAGTGCAGCACCTTTGCCTGCCGGCAGCCGCCGCGGCGGACACATTGACCGGCCAATCGCGCGGCTTATTGTTGTGGAACGATACACCGTGCGAATCAGTGACGCCACAGACGTTCGCTCGTCCTGCGGGCGCTGTCGTCACACCCCGAATGGGGCCTCGGCGACGCAGGCGCGGCGGTGCTGCCGGCCTTCGGACCAACGCACTCCCAGAGAGGAGCGAATGAAGAGACATCTGGCGGCCATCCTTGGCTCCGCCCTCGTCGTCGTCGCGTCGGCGGCACCGGCGGAGGCCCAGACCTGCAGCGGGGCGACGAGCTGCGCCCTGACGGCGAACAACACGTTCGTCACCATCCCCGCGATCGTCTCGCTGGCGACGAGCGCGAACAACGCGAATGCCGGCACGAGCATCCCCGGCAACGCGACGGAGCTGACGGCGCCGAGCGACCTCGTGCCGTTCGGTGGCTTCATCCAGACGGCCGGCCCGTCGTTCACGATCCGCTCGAACCGCGCGTGGCGCCTGCAGGTGCGCGCGAACGCGACGACGTTCACCTACACCGGTCCGGAGACGATCACGTCGCCGCGCACCGTGGGGACGCTGAGCTTCGCCAACAACCCGGGCTTCACCGGCCCGCTGGCGATGACCGACGCGTTCCAGACGGTGGCGAACGGCGCCCGGAGCAACACCGGCACGGCGAGCGTCTTCTACCGGCTCTCCTTCAGCGCGGACCTCGGAGCGGACGAGAACGCGGCCGGTACGCACGCGGTCGGCCTCGTCTTCCAGCTCATCGCGCCGTAAGGACGAGGGGTTCGTGCGTCCGCGTGTCGGGACGCTGCAATGGTGGCGGCGGCACGTCTGGCGCGCCGCCGCCGTCGTCGCGGCCATGGCCGGGGTCGCGCGGCCCGCCGTCGCGCAGGAACTCGCCACCGATGTGCTCGACCTGCGCCTCGTGCCGGGCGCAGGGGCTTCGGCGGTCGCGCCGTTCACCGTCGTCAACGTGACCGACCGGACGATTCCCGTCGTGATCACGCTGCAGGACTGGGATCGCGCCGAGAACGGCGACAATCGGTTCTATCCCGTCGGTACGGGCCCGGGGAGTTGCGGCGATCGGGTGCGCGTGGCCCCGATGGCGTTCCAGCTACCGCCGCGGGGGACCCGCGTGGTGCGCGTCTCGGTGGCCGACGACGCCCCCTGGCCGGCCGCGTGCTGGCTGCTGGCGGTCGTGCGGAGCGCCGAACCGCCCCCGGTGGCGCCGCGCAACCGCACCTCGGTGACCTACACCTTCGAAATCGGCGTCAAGGCGTACGTCGAGCCGGCCACCCTCACGCGGGACGGGCGGCTCGACGACGTGCGCGTCGAGGTCGACAGCGCGGGTCGGCGTCACGTGGTCGCGACGTTCACGAGTACCGGCGGCCTTCAGGTGACCCCCAAGGGGAAGCTCGAGATCCGTCGCGCCGACAACACCGTCGCGGCGTCGCTCGACTTCGGCGACTTGCCGACGCTCCCCGGTGCCCGTCGGGAGGTGCGCGTCCCGGTGCCCGCCCTCGCGTCCGGCGCGTACGTCGGGCTCGTGGTGTTCGACTTCAGTGGACCCGAGGTGCTGGCCGGCCAGGTGCGACTGGACGTCCCCTGATGCGACGCCTGATCGCGGTGCTCATCATCGGGGGCACCATCACGCTGCAGCCGACGCGGGTCCGCGGCCAGACGGTCACCGTCACCGTCACGCCTACCGCGCCCTGCCGCTTCCGCCAGCCGACGGCGGCCCACTTCGACGCCGGTGTTCTGGATACGGCGTTCACCGTGACGGTGACAGCGACCGCCGGTGCGGTCGGCGGGCGGATGACGCGGCTGCGGCTCCGGACGACCTCGACGCAGCTCTGGCCCGGGAAGCCGCTCGCGAGCTTCCAGTGGCGGCTCTTGCCGACCGGTGCGTTCGCGGCGTTCCCGGCGGCGAACACGTGGGTGACCGCCGGCGACATCCCGGTGACGATCAGCGGGCCGTTTCCCCAAGTGCTGTACACGCGCACGTTCCAATGCCGCCTGCTGGTCAGCTGGGCCGATCCTCCCCGCGGCCTGTCCCAGTGGAACCTCCAGGTCGGCCTGACGGTGGCGCCGTGAGACGGCCTCCGCGCGAGCCGCGGCGGCCGACGCTCCTCGCCGGGGTGCTCGCGGCGGCGACGCTGGCGGCGACGCTGGCGGCGACGCTGGCGGCGACGCTGGCGGCGACGTCGGCGATGCTGCCGGCGCAGGCGTTTGCCCGCGACGGGGCGCCGGGCACCGCGGGGCTCACTGACCGCGCCGCCGATCCCGGCGACACGCCGACGGCGGTGCGCCGCGCACCGGCGACCACGGTCCGTTCCGCGCCGCGCTCGCTGCATGTCGTCTCGGTGCCCGTGCCCGAGTCCGTGCGCGGCACCCGCGCGCGGTGGCGCTTCATCGGAAACGACCAGGCCCCGGTGCTGGGCGAGCGCACCGGCCGTCTCGAGGGCGCGATGCGCGACGTGCTGTTCACGGTGCGGATTCCCGCCACCGCGCCGGCCGGCGTGCAGGAACTCGGCGTGGTCCGCTTCGAGGCGCCGGGGAGGGCCACCACCGACGCACCCGTGCTGCTCGACGTGCAGGTCGTGCGGCGCGTGTTCGTGAGCCCGGCGGGACCGATGCCGGTCGTGCCGGGGGGCGAGATCGCGACGGTGCGCTTCGACGTGCACAACGGCGGTAATGCCCCGGACACGCTGCAGTGGCGCGTGGTCCCGCCCAACGACTGGCGACTGCTCTCGACCTTCGACCGGCCCGTCGCGCTGGCCGCAGGGCAGCGCCTCACGGTGGCGGTGCGGATCGCGGTGCCGGAGGAGGCGGGGATCACGTCGGCCAGCGTGCGGCTGCAGGCGATGCGCGGTGCGGAGGTGGCCGCCGAAGCCGAGGCGCCGCTCGAGGTGACGGCGGGCGTGGGCGCCGACCAGGTGGGGCCGACGGTGACCGCCAGCGCCGTCTCGGCCCCGGGGACGCAGGACGGTCTCGCCGGCTGGGGCGTCCGGGTGGCGGGCCGCCTGACCGAGGACATCACCGTTGACGCGCAGACGTCGCAGGCGCAGGGCCTCACGCCGCTCGGGCTTACGGCGATGACGCGCGTGGGATTCTTCCCGATGCCGCTCAACGCCGCGGTCGCCGGTCCGGGTTGGCGGGTCGCGGGCGGCATCGCGGGGCTCACGGTGTCGGAGCTCTCGGGGATCGGCGTCACCGGATCGGGGTTCACGGCGGCGGTGGACGGTGCCGGCTCGCAGGTGAGCGCCGTCGCCGCGCGCCCCTGGACCGGGGCGGCGGGAGCCCCAGGTGGCGGCCTGTACGCGGCGCGCGTGGCCTTGCCGGTCGGTGGCCGACGCTGGTCGCTGGCACACGCGGACCTCGACGAGGCCGGCCCGACGGGGCGGCAGCTGGTGGCGACGTCGCTCGGCGTCGAGATGCCGACGCGCTTCGGCGGGACGCTCGAGACGGAGGTCGGCCATCGTCGGCATCGTCTTGGCAGCGGGGTCGGTGCGTCGGTCGAATGGCGGGGCGGACACGCGGGCACCGACGTCTTCCTGCGCGCTGGCCGCGCCCCGGGTGGCACGGCGGCCTTCGCGCGCGCGAGCGAAGACGTGAGCGCCTCGGTGAGCCGGCGTTTCGCGTCGGGATTCGAACTCGCCATCGGCGGGTTTCGCGTGCGCGACGACGGCCCGTCGGGCGGCAGCCTCCGCAACGCCGGGGCGCAGCTGACGCCGCGCGCCCGCCTTGGGGACCGGACGTGGCTCGGCATGGACCTCCGCACGACGGGATTCGCGGCCCGCGGCCCGACGCTCGGCTTCGAAGATCGCGACGTGCAGCTCGGGCTCGATGTGCAGCACCAGTTCGCCAGCGGGTTGTCATTCACGTCCCAGGCCCTTGGCTCGCGCATCCGCCGCGCCACCATACTGGGCGACGGCACACGCTTCGAGACCGAGGCCCCGCGCGGCCAGCTGCGCGCCGCACTCGGCAAGGACGCCGATTGGGGCACCGCCGAGGCGACGCTGCTGGTCGAGCGTTCCGGGGTGGGCTCCGGATTACCGCCGTCGCAAAGCGCCGTCGGGGTGCGCGTGCGCGACCTGCAGCCGGTGGCGGCATGGCCGAGCCTGCGCGTCGGACTCGACGTGCAGCGGCTGGTGGTGGGGCAGTCCACGGGGGGCCTCATCGCGCGTGCCGATGCGCGCATGTGGCTGGCGGGCGGCTTCCGACTGCAGGCGGCGATCGAGCGGAACCCACTGCTCGCGGTCTTCGGCGGCGGCACGGTGGTGGGGGCGCTTCGGCTCGAGCGATCCTTCGGCGTCCCCATGCCGACGATCATGCAACCGCGCAGTGCCGTGTACGTCGACGCCAACGCGAACGGCCGCCGCGACCCGGGCGAAGCAGGCCTCGCCGGCGCGGTCGTGCGCGCGGGGGCGCGCCGGGTCGTGGCGGACGCCGAAGGGCGCTTCCGCCCCGGCGCGGCCTCGGCGCGCGACGTGGCGCTCGACGATCGCTCGCTCCCCCCGGGCTGGTCGGTCGGTGCGATCACGCGCGACGCCGCGACGGGCCACGTGCGGGCGGTGGCCGTGGTGCCGGGCGCGGGCCTCGAGGTGCTGGTGGAGGTCGTGGCCGCGGACGAGGGCTTCGATCGTGTCCGGGACGTCGATGATCTCGATGTGTACGCCACGGATGCCGAAGGCCGGGCCTGGCTGGCCGTGCCGCGCGGTGGGCAGCGATGGACCTTCACCGACCTCCCTCCGGGCACGTACACGCTGGCGATCGGGAGCGAGCGCCTGCCCGAACCGGTGATCCTGCGCGGCCCCGCGCCGGTGGTGCGGCTCGACGGGCGGACGATGCCGGCGCCGCTCACGCTGCGGGTGGGCCCCCGTCCGGTGCGCCTGTTGCCGCTGGCGCCGACGGGCGAGCCGTCATCGCCTCCCGTCGTGCCGGTCCCGCGGAGCGGTGCCGAGGCGCAGCGGGGGCGGCAGCCGTGACGACCATACGCGACGCACGCGTGGCGATGGTCGCCCTGGCTGCGGCCCTTGGCGGGTGCGCGGAGGCCGCCGCACCCTGCGTGGCCGAGCTCGACCTGCGCGGGACGTGGTCGTACGTCGCCGAGGCGATCAGCCCGGTGCGGCAGCGCCTGAGCGGCGCGGTGCGCATTGACGACGGACCCTCGTGCGCGATCGCCGGGCTGGCGGACGTGGTGACGACCGACCTGAGCACCGGCGTGCCCGGCGCCCCGGTGCGCGGGACGGTGGCCGGCCGCGTGGCGAGCGCCGAGACGGTGGACTTCGATCTCGTGCTGCTGCTCTCGACGCGGCGGCACTTGGGGACGGTGACGCGCGATTCGATGTTCGGCTCATGGTTCGCCACGAGCGACGGGGTCGGTGGGGCGCAGGGGACCTTCGTCCTGCGGCGGAGCGCGCCGTGAGCGCCGTGAGCGCCGTGAGCGCCGGATCGGCGCGACGGACGCGCGCGACCGTGCTGGTTCGCCGCGGCGCGATCGTCGCTGGCGTCGCCGGCGTCGCCGTCATGTGCGCCGGGAGCGCCCGGCGGCTGGCCGCGCAGACGTGTACGGTGAGCGGGACGGCCGCGACAATCACCGCGATCACCGGAGGCGGCACGTGCAATACCTCGGGCAACGCCACCGCGACGATCCCGCGCGTGGTGCGGATGACGACCTCGCAGCCCACGACGCCCCTCACGACGCCGACGGCGGCGAACTACGACGCCGGATTCGTGCAGACGACGGGGCCGCTGCTCTCGATGCAGTCGAACGCCGGACACTCGGTGCTGGTGCGCTCGACGGCCGCCACCTTCACCGCCACCGGCGGCATCCCGGGCCCGGACGCGCCGCGGGCCGCGAAGCCGGTGGCCGACCTCCGCGTGGACACCACGGCGGCGTTCCCGAACAACTGGGCGATGGCCACCACGAACCGGACCGTCCGCACGCGCCCGACGGCAGCGCTGGCCCCGGTCACCGTGCAGTTGTTCTTCCGCCTGCTGCTGAGCTGGACGCTCGACACCCCGGGGACCTACACGATCCCGGTCGTCATCACGCTGACGTCGCCCTAGCGTCCCGCCCGGCTTCCGCCGGCGCACTGCCGGCCTCCGGCGCCCCCGGGACGTCCGCGTCGGTTGCGGTCACGCAAGTTTCTTCCCTGACCGGCCGATCCTTGTCGGCATGTGTCGCCACCTCACCTGGCTCCTCGTGGGGGCCGCGTGCTCGACCGTCGCGTCCGCTCAGGCGGGCACCGCCGGTCGCGTCTCGTTGCCCACGACGGTGCAGGCGAGCGTACCGGCGGTGGCGGTCGTGAGCGCCCTCACGGCGCCCGACGGGGACGCCGCGTCGCGCGGGCGTCGCCGCTGGCGAGCGGTGCTGCGCACCGGCGCCAACGACCGCCACGAGCTGCGCCTGCGCGGCTTGCTGCCCGAGTGGACGGTGCAACATGCCGGGGTCGCGCTGGCCCCGTCGCCGGGGGGCGACATCGTCATCGCCGAGCGGCTTGCGCGCGGCTACCACGAGGTCGTCGTGCTGCTCGACGGTCCGCAGCGGCAGCCGCCCGCCTTCGAAGCCGTCGTCCGGACGGTGCAGGTGTCCGGCGGACTGGCGACGGCCTCCCTCGCAACGGGTCCTGCCGACGGTATCTTGCGACGACCCTAGCTGCGCGGAGTCGTCGCGATGTCCTTCCCGGTGCTCGAGCGTCGTTCGTTCTTCGGCCGCCTGACGGCCCTTCTCGGCGGACTCGGGCTGAGCGCCGGGCTGCCGGTCACCGACCGGGCGCAGGGCCAGCCGCCGCGCGGCGGGCCGCGCCACGCCCAGGACCAGTGGCTCGACCAGCTGCCCGGCGTGCACCGGCTCATTCTCGACGCCGTCACGCCGTTCGGCGCCGTCGAGGCGGCGATGTTCGGGTGGAACTTCCTTCGCACCAGCGGTGCCCCGTATGGCCTCAAGGACGGCGACCACGCGGTGGTCATCACCCTGCGGCATCAGGCAACGGTGATGGCCCTGACGCAGGCGCTCTGGGAGAAGTATCCGACGCTGGTCCCCAAGCCCTTCGACAATCCGCTTGGCGACGGGCAGGCGCAGAAGAGCATCCTGCGCGTCGGCACGACCGGGGGCGCGCCCGAGCCCTTCACGTGGGATGCGCTCGCGAAGCGCGGGCTGCACTTCGCGATCTGCGGTGCGGCGATGACGCGCCTCGCCGGACAGGCTGCGGGGTCTGGTGGCGACCCGAAGACCGCCGCCGCCGACCTTGAGGCGGGCCTGCCGGCGAACAGCCACGTCATGCCCTCGGGAATCACGGCGGTGCAGCGGGCGCAGGAATACGGCTACAGCTACGCGCATACCGGCTGACGGACGGCGCGCGGTCTCCGGCGGTGGCGCGGTCGCGCCGGTCCGGTCCGGACCGGCGCGATTAGCTTTCGCCGCTCACGCATGCCCGAGGGACCATGCCCGACATCACCTGCACCCGCTGCGGCCAGACACGCGCGGGCTTCGACAAGTCGCCGTTTCCCGGGCCCATCGGGGCCCGCATCGTCGCCGAGACCTGCCAGCCCTGCTGGGAGGACTGGAAGAAGCAGCAGACCATGCTGATCAACCACTACGGCCTGAACGTGATGGACCCTCAGGCGCGGAAGTTCCTCACGCAGAACATGAGCGCGTTCCTCTTCAAGAGCGGCGGCGGCGACGCCGTGGACACGACGAAGCAGGGCACGATCGCGTGGTGACGCGGCTCGCCGCCCGCGCCCGGCCCCTGGCGCTGTCACTGGCCGTCGGCGCGTGCGGCGGGCTCGTGCCGGGATCGCCGCCGCGCGCCCCCGCGCCCGGACCGTCGCCGGTGTCCGCTCCGGCCACGTCGCCGCGCTGGGCCGACTCGGTGCTGGCGTCGCTGACGACCCGGCAGAAGGTGGCCCAGCTCGTCTGGCCGTGGGTGCTGGGCGACTTCCAGGCGCAGTCGAACCCGGGGTTCCAGCGCATCGTCGGCTTCGTACGTGACGAGCAGGTGGGCGGGGTGATCATCTCGATCGGCTCGCCGGTCGAGGTGGCGGCGAAGCTCAACGCGTTGCAACGCGAGGCGGCGGTGCCGCTGCTCGTGGGCGCCGACCTCGAGACGGGTGCGGCGTTCCGCTTTCGCGGCGGTTACGCGACGCCCAACGGCCTCGACCTCGGCGGCTCGACGATGTTCCCGCCGCCGATGGGGATCGGCGCGACCGGTGACACCGCGGCCGCGGCGGCCATGGGTCGGGTGACGGCCCGCGAGGGCCGCGCGGTGGGGGCGCACGTAGCGTTCGCCCCGGTGCTCGACGTCAACAACAACCCGCGCAACCCGGTGATCGGCGCGCGCGCCTTCGGCGAGACGCCGGCACTCGTGGGCGCGATGGGGGCGGCGTTCATCCGCGGCCTGCAGGACGCGGGCATGGCCGCGACGGGGAAGCACTTCCCCGGGCACGGCGACACCGAGCAGAACTCGCACCTCGAGCTCTCGCGCGTGGACGCGCCGCGCGCGCGGCTCGACTCGGTGGAATTGGCGCCGTATCGCGTCGCCATCGCCGCCGGCATGCGCGGCGTGATGACCTTCCACGGGCGGCTCGACGCGCTCGACGCGAGCGGCATCGCCGCGACGCTCTCGAAGCCGATCATGACCGACCTGCTGCGCGGGTCGCTCGGCTTCGGCGGCTTCGTGGTGACCGACGCCCTCGACATGAACGGCGTGATGGGCACGCTCGGCATGGCGGAGGTGTGCGTGCGCGCCTTCGAGGCGGGGGCGGACATCCTGCTGATGCCAAGCGACCTGCCGGGCTGCATCTCGGCGGTGACGGCGGCGGTGCAGGGTGGGCGCGTCGCGATGGCGCGGCTCGACGCCAGCGTACGACGCGTGCTCATGGAGAAGGTGCGGGCCGGGCTGCCGCGGCAGCGGACCGTGGACCTCGAACGCGTCCGGGACGTCGTCGGCGACACTGCGCATCTCGCCCTCGCGCGGCGCGCCGCCGAGCGGGCACTCACGCTCGCGAAGGACTCGCTGGGGCAGGTCCCGCTGGCCGCGACCCTCCCGCGTACCACGCGGGTGCTGAGCGTGACGATCGCGCCGCGCAACGACCTGGGTGCCGGCCAGGCCTTCAACCAGGAGCTGCAGCGGCGCTTTCCGCGGCTCCGCACCGAACTGGTGCAGCCGGAACTCGGCGGCGCCGAGGCCACGGTGGGGGCGGCGGCGGGCGGGCCGGCGCAGTACCAGGCGGCGGCGGGCGGGGCGATCGCGGGCGGCGCGGCGACGGTGTTGCGCGCCGCCGACTCGGCCGACGTGGTGATCGTCAGCTCATACGTGAACATCTCGAGCGTCACCGCCACGGCCGCCGCGCCGCGCGGGGTGGTGGATCTCGTGCGTGCGCTGCTCGCCAAGGGGAAGCAGCCGATCGTCCTCGCCTTCGGCAGTCCGTACCTGCTGAGCGACATCCCCGAGGTGCCGGCCTACCTGCTGGCGTGGAGCGCGTGGCCCATGAGTCAGCGGGCGGCCGCGAAGGGGCTCCTGGGCGAGTTGCCGATCACCGGCGTGCTGCCGGCGACGGTGGCGCCGGGGGTGCGCGTCGGGAGCGGCATTCCGCGCCCGCTCCCGCCGATCCAGCCATAGCGCGCGACGGCCCGCGCCCGGCACCAAAGACGAACGCCCCGGCCGATCGGCCGGGGCGTTCGCGCGTCGGATGCGCGGGGCGGTCAGCCCTGCTTCACCACGTCGGCGGCCTGTGGCCCCTTCTGCCCCTGGACGATCTCGAACTCGACCTTGTCGCCCTCGGCAAGCGTCTTGAAGCCGTTGCCCTGGATGGCGCTGAAGTGCACGAACACGTCGGCGCCGCCCTCACGCTGGATGAAGCCAAAGCCCTTCGCGTCGTTGAACCACTTTACCGTCCCGCTGATCCGTGCCATTGCAGCTTCCCTCGCGACCGCTTGCGCGGCCCATGCTGGATACTGAATGCTGAGCGATGGACCTGACGACGATGTCCGGTCGATCCGCAGCATCCTCCTCGCTGCGAACCTAATGTCGAAAAAGGAAAGCGCCTGTCAGAGAAAGTCTGACAGAGGCCCCGGTACGGGCTCCCAGACCCGGCCAGCGACGCTCGGCTGGCCGATCAGAACCGTTCAGGCGGCGCCCGAGATGTAGCGGGCCGTTCGACCGCACCCCTTGCACTTGAGCGTCACCTGCGCGCGCGGCGGCGGCGGGACGGAAGCGGGGTCGCGAACGATCTGCCCCGAGCATGTCGGACAGGAGAGCGGCGCGCCGGAGCGGTCGCTCGAGATCAGGTGCAGGGCCTGCGCAGGGTTGTACGCGGCCGGCCGTGGCTTTCGCATCTCGCCTCCCGAGGTTACCGGCACCTGATGCCGGGTCGCCGATAATCGGGAATATAGGAGGCCTGTTTCGCAAGTCAAAGTGATTCAAAGACTTGCTAAGTTAGTCCTACACGAGCGTAGGGGTTGTCCCTACAATGTGTCGGACCTAGAGGGCCAAGACCTTCCTCAGGCGCAACGACCTATCAAGCACCGGAACGACGACGACCGTGTCTCCCAGACTCTCGACCGGGTCGTACAGCGCAAAGCCCAGCTCCCCGAGCTCGAACAGGTAGACCTGCGGGACATGCAACGCGGTTCCGGCCCGTTCGCGCCAGGCCGCGATGGCCCGACGGCACTGTGCCGGCCTCGTCACCAGTCGCACGGCGTCGGCCCGCACCTTCGGTGAGAGGTCGGCGTCCGCGGAGATCGCCTCGACCAGCGCGTTGCCGAGCCACGACGAGCTCACGTCCGCCGGGCGGCACGGCGTGACAGACGTGGGCATCGCCAGCTCCTCGCGCTGCTGTGCCAACAGCGCCGACCCGGTGCGCATGGAGATCCACACCGTGTCCGCCGCACCGCGCCGCACGAGCATCGTGCGACGATGGCGCGCGTACCCGATCGCACGCGCCTCGATGACGCGCCAGCCGGAGGGCACGTCCGTCATCACGAAGCGCCCCTGCGCATCGGTCGAGGCACGCCAAGGGGTGATGGGTGCGCCCACGGAGGTGTCGGTGGTCGCGAAGAGCACCACATTCGGAATCGGGGCACCGCTGAGCGAATCGACGACCACGCCCGTGATCTCGCCGCTGCCGAAGGCCCGCTGCGGATCGGGACGATTCGCGCTCGCGACGGCCGGGCGGCCCGCGCTCCCGAACGGAACGCAGCCCCCCAACAACGCCAGCGCGGTCATCCAACGGAACGACTGCATCGTCTCCAAGCTAGGGTGGTCCGCGACGGCAGGCCAGCCGGAACACACCCCGTATGCCCGGCCCGCCACGTGACACCATCCCGCGTCAGGGCTCGCCCAGGATGCGCCGCAGCGTCCGCCAGTAGTGCACGGGCGCGATCCGCTGCAGCCAGGCGAGCAGCGTGGCGTCGCGGCCGACGAGGATGCGGGCTTCGTCGCGCTCGATGCCCTGCAGGATGCGCGTGGCCGCTGCTGCCGGCGTGGTGCGGGCGAGCCGCCGAAACCGCGCCAGGACCGCCTCGCGATCGGCGGCGGTGACGCGGGACGCATCGAAGGTCGCGTGCTCGGCGATGCGCGTCCGGATGCCGCCGGGATGCACGACGCTCACGCGCAGCCCGGTGCCCTCGGCTTCGTGGCGCAGCGCTTCGGTGAAGCCGCGCACGCCGAACTTCGCCGCGGCGTACGCGGCCTGGCCGGCGGGGGCCACCAGCCCGAACACGCTGGAGATCGTCACCAGGTGCGCAGCCCGCTGTGCCACCAGTTGCGGCCACCAGGCCCGCACCGTGTGGATGACGCCGTGCAGGTTCACTTCGAGCACCTGGTCGAAGTGCGCCACGGGCACCTCGCCGAAGGTGCCGTGGGTGGCCACGCCCGCGTTGGCGATCAGCAGCTGGGCCGGCCCGAGGCGTTGCGCGGCCGTGGCCGCTGCGGACTCGAGGGCCGACCGGTCCCGGACGTCGACGACGATCGGGTGCACGGTGGCACCGGTCGCGGCCAGCTCGGCATTCAGCGCTGCCAGCCGGTCGGCAGCGACGTCGAGCAGGGCCACGCGGAGCCCGCGGGCGGCGAGTTGCCGTGACAAGGCCTCGCCGATGCCGCTGGCGGCTCCCGTCACGACTGCGACCATCCCGTCCCGGACCTGCATGTCGCCTCCTCGCGTCGAGTCGGGGGTTCCCGGCCCTAGGGTGCCTACACTACCCTACGCTGTCGGCAACCGATTGCCAACGCCCGCCCCGCTCCCGTCCGCCCCTCCGCATGCCCGCTGCGACGACGACGCCTCGCGAGACGACGAAGGACCGCATCCTGGGGGTGGCCCTGGAGCTGTTCAACGCCCGCGGCGAGTCGGGGGTGACGACGGCGCAGATTGCGCGCGAGCTCGAGATCTCCGAGGGCAACCTCTGGTACCACTTCCGCACGAAGCGCGACCTGGTGAACGCCCTGTTCGCGCGCATGGAAGCGGCGATCGACGACGTCCTGGCGCGACCGGCCGGGCCGGCGGCCCCGATGACGCACTTCGCGGAGTACACGCGCAAGTCGGTCGAGACGATCTGGACCTATCGCTTCGTCTTCCGCGACCACGCGACCCTGCTGCGGGAGGACCTCGAGCGCACCGCACGCCACGCCGCCTTCACCGACCGTGGCGTGACCTTCGTCAGCCGCATCCTGCAGGGGATGACGGACGCCGGACTGCTCAAGGTCGAGCGCGACCAGTTGGTGCCGCTGGCGACGAACGCCTGGATCGTCGGGCGCTACTGGATCGACTTCGTGGAATCGCGCGGCATGGATCCGCTGACGAACGAGGCCCACGTGAAGGGCGCGCTGGCGCAGATGGCGGCGCTGCTGCGGCCGTACATGACGCCGCGGGCCCTGCGGCAGACGGGCGCGCTGCTGGACGGCTAGCGGCGCGGCGGCGCGGCGGCGCGGGCCGCCGGCGTCACCAGTCGCCGGGGCTCCGCCAGATCTTCTTCCCCAGCCGCCACGGCCGCTTGCTGCTGAAGCGGTCGTCTCCCGCGAAGTGCTCGTCCTCGGCGAGCGACTCGAGCATGTCGTTCGCCTTTGCGCTCGCCTCGTCCGCCCAGTGGACGATCTCCGCCTCGGCGGTCATCGGGGGTACCGCCGCGCCGAACTCGAGCGTCCCGTGGTGCGAGAGGATGAAGTGCTGCAGTTCGAGCGCCTGCGCGTCGGTGAGGCCGGCGCCCCCGGCGGCGAGCCGGCGGCGATCGAGCATCCAGGAGCCGAGCACGACGTGGCCGACCACGTGGCCCGCGGGCGTGAAGCCGAACCCACGGGCGTCGACCGCATACGCCTCGACCTTCCCGACGTCGTGCACCAGAGCGCCGACGACGGCGAGCTCGACGTTGGCCTTCATGACCTGCGCGGTCGTGCGCGCGATGGTGGCCACCTCGACGGTGTGCACGAGGAGCCCGCCGGTGCAGGCATGATGCCCGCGCGTCGAGCCGGGCGTGCGCTCGAAGGCGACGCGGAAGGCTTCGTCCGCGAAGAAGAGGTCGACGGCGCGGCGCAGCGGCGCGGACCGGAGCTCGTGCCGCTGCTTGTCGAGCCAGGCCCACGCCGCCTCGCGGCGCTGGTCGGAGACGCCCGGCAGGAACTGCGACAGGTCGTGGCCGCCCGGCGGCAGGAGCCGCAGCGACTTGAGCGCGAGCTGGCGCTTGCCCTTGTAGTCGGCGACGTCGCCGATGGCCTGGACGAACGCGCCCGCCTCGGCCCCATCGACCATGGCGCGCTGGTCGTTCCAGATCGGCGCGGTGGCGATGGTGCCGGTGCCGTTGCCGAGCGTGAGGATCCAGAAGGGGTCGCCGGCCTTGGTCTTCGCTTCGGCGCGCTCGCGGACGAGGAGCTCGTGGTTGACGCGATCGCCGACGGCGAGGGCGGAGAGGTCGAGAACGGTCATGACGACAAGCTAGGCGGGCGGGGCGGCCGGGCGGGTGGCGCACGCCCGCCGTGCCGCCCGCCGCGCCGCCCGCCGCGCCGCCCGCCGCCCGCCGCGCCGCCCGCCGCGGGTCACGCGGGGGTGACGTCGCCCTCGTGATCGATGACGATCTCCTGGTGCAACCCGCAGACGCCGCACCCGAGTTCGGCGTGCCAGACCGCGTTCAGCGCCTCCTGCTCCGGGGGCGTGGCGGCGCGGAGTCGCAGGCGCTTCCACGAGTACTCGCCGCACTTCGCACAGGCATGCGCCCGTGCGAGCCGTTCGGCGCGCTCCCGGGACGGGGACTCGGGATTCACGGACCGATCAGCGGTTCGTCGTCGAACCCGGGGGCAGCCCGAGCCCGCCCGTCGGCCGTCCCGAGGCGCCGCCGCCGGTGGGCGCCGGGGGCTCGCTGGCGGGGGCACCGGCATCGAGCACCTTGCGCAGGGCGCCCAGCGCGCCGAGCACGCCGCTGGCCTCGGCGGGGAGAAAGATGGTCGAGCCCTTGCCCTGCGCGAGGGTGGGGAGCGCGTCCATGTACTTGAGGCCGAGCAGGTAGGTGGAGACCTGTTCCGGCGGCAGCGCGGCGGCGATGCGGCGGATCGCCTCGGCTTCGGCCTCGGCCATCGCGAGCCGCGCGCGCGCGGCGCCCTCGGCGCGCAGGGCGCTGGCCTCCTGCTCGCCCTGGGCCTTGAGGATCGACGACTCCCGAATGCCCTCGGCCTCGAGGATCTGGGCGCGCTTGGTGGCCTCGGCATTGGTGACCGAGGCGCGCCGCTCGCGTTCGGCGCGCATCTGGAGCTCCATGCTCTGCTGGATGTCGCGCGGGGGCTCGATGCTCTGCAGCTCGACGCGGGTCACGTCCACGCCCCAGCCGATGGCGGCTTCCTCGATGACGTCGCGCATGCGCTTGTTGATCAAGTCGCGCGAGACGAGCGACTGATCGAGCTCCATCTCGCCGACGATGTTGCGGAGCGCGGTGCGGGTGAGCGTCTCGAGCGCGAACGGCAGGTTCTGGATCGCGTAGGTGGCCTTCTGCGGGTCGCTGACGCGGTAATAGAGGACGGCGTCGATGTCGATCGTGACGTTGTCCTTGGTGATGACCGGCTGCTTGGGGAAGTTGAGCACCTGCTCGCGCAGGTCGATGCGCGACGTGCTCCCGGAGACGAGCCGCTTCATGCCGGAGCCGGCGTCCTCCTCGACGTAGCGCACGTCGATGCTCTTGGCGCGCTCGATGATGGGGATCACGATGTTGAGCCCCGAGCGGGCGAGGCGGTGGAAGCGGCCGAGCCGCTCGATGACCATGACCTCCGCCTGACCGACGATGCGGATGGCCCGGATGAGGACGGCCGCGAGGCCGGCCGCGGCGGCGAGCGCGAGATAGGAGACGATGACCATGGGAACGGCGGGTTACGGGATCCAGTCGGCGACGAAGAGATTCGTCTCGCCCGGCTTCCTCGCGTGGCGGTTGGACGCCCAGAGCAGCTTGCTGCCATCGGGCGAGAACATCGGGAAGCCGTCGAACTCGGGGTGGAACGTGAGCTGCTCGAGGTCGGCGGCGGTCGCCATGCTCTTCGACGCGTCCACGAGGAAGAGCTCGAAGTTGCGCGACCGGGGGTTCATGTGGTTGGACGCGAAGATGACCTTCTTCCCGTCCGGGGTCCACGACGGGCCGAAGTTGGCGCCGCCGACGTTCGTGAGCTGCCGTTGGTTGGAGCCGTCGGCGTTCATGACGTAGAGCTCGACCTTCGACGGCCGCACGAGCGACTGCGCGAGGAGCTCGCGGTGCTGCCGCAGCTCGACGGAGTCCTTGGGATGGTGCGCCCGGTAGACGATCTGCGTGCCGTCGGGGGACCACCACGGACCGCCGTCGTAGCCCTCGGTGAAGGTCAGGCGCTTCACGTCGGTGCCGTCCACGTTCATCGTGTAGATGTCGAGGTCGCCGTCCTTGAGCGAGGTGAAGACGATACGCTTCCCGTCCGGCGAGAGCACCCCCTCGGCGGTGTAGACGCCGTAGGCGGTGAGCCGCCGCTGGTCGCGGCCGTCGATGCCGGCAGTATAGATGTCGAAGCGGTCGAGCGGCCAGACGTAGCCCTTGGACGGATCGGGCCGGGTCGGGCAGGCGCTGTCGGCATGGGTGGACGAGCCGAAGAAGACGCGGGTGTTGCCCGGGAGGATCCACCCGCACGTCGTCTTGCCGCGGCCGTCGGAGACGCGACGGGGGGCCGACCCGTCGGCGCGCATCACGTACTGCTGGTCGCAGGGACGGCCCTCCCGGGTGGACTGCCAGGTGATCCACTGGGCGTCGGCGCTCCAGTAGGCCTCGGCGTTCTCACCGCCGTCGGTGAGCTGCCGGAGGTTGGCGAGGTGGCGCTCGCTCGCCTCGGGGGGGCGCTGGACGACGGCCGTGGCCGGAATCGGGACGAGCGGCGACGGCGCGCGGGAGCAGCCGAAAAGCAGCACGGCCGCCGCCGAGGCGACGGCCGCGTGACGGACGCGAACCATGCGGGATGCGGAGGGAGGGACCTAGCGGGCGGCCGTCGGCGCCGCCTTCGCCATCGCGAAAAGGTCGGTCTGTGACCGTCCCTTGCGCAACAGGTCGACGGCCTTGCGCAGCGCCGCGTCGTCGTCCAGGTCGCGCCGCTTGGCCTCGGCGTCGCCGAACAAGGTGCGCGCCACCCGGTTCTCGATCAGCCGGTCGACGTAGGTCCGACCGGCCTCGAGCTGCACGCGATCCACCTTCGCGCCCGAACCGAGAATGGCCTGGAAGATCTGCTCGCGCCACTCGGGGGTGACCGTGAAGTCCCGCTGCACCTTGCCCTTCTGGGCGAAGGCGAAGTCGTAGAGCTTCACGTAGATCTCCTGCGACTTCGGCGCAATGGCCCGCACCAGCGCCTGCTCCGCGGTGGTGAAGGTGTCCGGCCGCACGGGGAGGTCGGGGGTGATGCCGCCGCCCCCGAACACCACGCGGCCGGCATCGCTCCGGAAGACCGGACGGGCGCGTCGCGCCGAGTCGGATTCCACGACCGAGTCCGGCTCCTCGGCCGCGAACTGGCCGTCGGGCCCGACCTTGCGGTCCTTCTGGATGGAGCGGCCGCTCGGCGTGTACCACTTCGCGGTCGTCATCTTGAGGGCGTAGCCGCCGTCGAGCGGCATGACCGACTGCACGAGGCCCTTCCCGAAGGTCGTGTTGCCGACGACGAGGGCGCGGTCGTGGTCCTGCAGGGCGCCGGCGACGATCTCCGAGGCGGAGGCGGAGAACTGGTCCACGAGCACGACGACCGGGGCCGACGGGACGAGCGGCCCCTGGTCGGCCACCGACCGCTGCACCTCGTTCTGGCGGCCCCGGACGGTGAGGATCTCGCTCCCCTTGGCGAGGAACAGGTTGGCGATGTCGAGCGAATGCTCGAGGTACCCGCCCGGGTTGCGCCGCAGGTCGAGGATGAACGACTTCGCCCCCTGCGCCTGCAGCTCGCGGATCGCCTTGGTCACCTCGGGCGCCGACGTCTCGTTGAACTGCTGGAGCGGGATGTACCCGATCCCGCCCTCGAAGGCGAGCGTGTAGGGCACCGCCGGAATCCGGATCGTCGCGCGCGTGAACTCGAGCGGGATCGGCTCGGTGATGCCCGGCCGGCCGAAGCGCACCTTCACCTTGGTGCCGGGGGTGCCGAGCAGGGTGTTCGAGACCTGCTGGAGCTTCCAGCCGCGGGTCGAGGCCGTGTCCACGAACAGGATGACGTCGCCCTCCTGCACGCCGCCTCCTTCGGCCGGAGAGCCGGGGAAGACGCGGGCGACGACGATCTGGCCGTTGTGGTCCTCGATCTGCATGCCGACACCGGCGTAGCGGCCGCCGGTGTTGCGCGTGAAGGCCGTCACCTCCTTCGGGCTCAGCAGCTCGCTGTACGGGTCGTTGAGCTGCGCGACGAGCCCCTTGGCGGCCTTCTCGTAGAGCTGGTTGGCCGGGACGGAATCGACGTAGCGCTCGGAGACGTAGTAGACGACCTGGTCGAACAGCCGGGCGCTGGCCGTCGTCGCCTGATCCTGCACGAGGAAGGCGCCGGCGAGCACCGGCAGGCACAGGGCGCCGACGAGGGCGAGGCGACGGGAACGCGACATGATGGATCCGGAAATTGGCGGGCTGGGGACGTTACTCCAACCCGCTGCTCCCGGACAGGGTTCCGCGCGGCGCGGGTTCGTACTCGACGAACCAGTGCTTCTGGTCCTGCACGAAGACGGCCCGCCGGGCGAGCCCGGCGGTCACGAGCATCTCGTGCGCGGGCTGCAGCACGCGCTGGAGGTGCGAGGGATAGCGCTGCTGCAGGGGCAGCAGCTCGGCGACCTCCTCGAGCCGCAGCCGGATGCCGGCCCGCCCCTCGGCGCGCCACGCCTCGAGCAGCCGATACAGCCGGCGCGCCACCGGGGAATGGAGCGAGCGGTACGGGAGCGCGGCGAGCACCGCCACGTGACCGGCAGCGAGGTTGGCGCGGATAAGGGGCGCGAGGGTGACGCGCGCGTCCCCGGGCTCGCCGGCGGTGATGCTCGGGAAGAGCGACATCTGCTCCCGGTCGGCCGTCCGTCGCCGGTCGATGGTCACCGAGGTCAGCACGGTGAACCACCCCTCGTACGGGCCGCGCGCGACGGCATCGTAGGCCGCGGCAGACGATTCGAGGCGCGTGCGCTCGAGCCGGCCGAGAGCCGAGCGCAGCAGCTCGTAGGTGCGACCGTCGGCGCGCCGTCCCATCGAGCGCAGGAAGTCGTGGAGCGTGAACGTCAGCAGCCCGTCCGGCGGGGCACCGGCATCGTGGTAGCGGTGCATGAGCTCCACGTAGACGTCCTGGTCGAACGTCCCCGGCAGGCGCTCGCCGGCGGCGGGGAGGACCCGCCACCGCACCCCGGGCGCCGGGGTGAAGTTGAGCGGTGCGTCCTCGGCCGAGTCGCTGAGCCGAAAGAGCGGGAGCGTCTCGAGCGTCCGATCCAGCAGGATCGTCCGCGTCGTGGCGCGGCGACGCGCGGGGACCGTCATCCGAGGCGCAGCACCTGACCGGTGACCGACGGCGTCGTTGCCAGCCACTGCACCGCACGGGCGACCGTTGCGCGCTCGACGTACGAGCCGTCCGCCCCCATGGCGGCTTCGTTGGCGGCCGTGCGGATGGAGGTGGGGGCGACGGCGTTGGCCCGCACGCCGTTGACGGCTTCCTCCTGCGCGACCGCCCGCATGAGCGCCAGCACGCCGGCCTTGGCGGCGGCGTAAGCGCTCATGCCCGCGACGCGCCCTCCCTCGAGCACGGCGGCCGACGCAAAGAACACCACGCCGCCACCACCGACACGCAGCAGCGGGAGGAAGGCCTGCGTGGCGACCGCGGCGGTGAGCAGGGAGATCGCCATCTGGGTGCGGAAGCCGTCGAGCGAGGCCTCCGCCACCGGCCCGCTCATCGCGAAGCCGCCCGCGGCGCAGACGAGCGCGTGCACGGCAGGGCCGCGCTCGGCGCGCACGCGCGCCGCGGCGGCGTGGGCGGCGTCGCCGTCGGTAAGATCGAGCGGCAGGGCAGTGACGGACGCCCCGGCGGCGCCCAGCGCGGCGGCGCGGGCCGCGAGTTCGGCGGCGTCGCGATCCAGCAGCACGAGCTGCCACCCGAGCGCAGCGAAGTGGCTGGCGATCGCCTCACCGACCTGTCCCGCGCGGCCGACGCCGGTGATCACGACCACCGGCGCCCGGTCGTCGCCCGACGTCACGGGACGGCGTCTCCGCGGCCCAGGGCCAGCCGCACGGCTTCGCGCAGCGCGGCGAGCTGGTCGTCACCGACGGCGACGTCGCTTCGGAGGTGGACCTCGATGCCGTCGGAGACGGCGACGCGCCGCCACGACTGCACCGGCTCGTCGTCCGGGGCTGGCGCGCTCGGCGCGAGGGCCGGGACGAGCGCCTGCGCGACCTTGCGTTCGAGCGCATCGCCGGCAAGCCCGGCCAGCTCCCGCTTGATGGCGTCCAGCGTCTGCCCTTCGCGCTGCCGGATCTTGATCGCCAGCAGCTGCAGGAAGTGCCGGTAGTGATACGTCGCGGCCGTGCCGGCCCCTTCGGGCCGTTCCAGCAGCCCATGCGCGACATAGAAGCGGATGGACCGGGCCGACGGCGCGGCGCGCGCGGATGCGTTGGTGGGCTTCATGCCCGCGGCGTCCACGAGCGCGGTGACGTGCGCGGCCAGCCCGCGGGCATTCCACGGGGCGTGCTTGGCGTGCGCGCGGAGAAGGAGGACCGGGGAGTCGGGCATGGCCCGTCTAGCATAGCGAGGACGAAGCCGCCTGTAAAACGACAGCGGAGGCGCAGTGTCGCGCCTCCGCTGCCTTACCGTCCCGTTGCCGCCGGTCGAGGGCGACGGTGGGACACCGGGCCCGGTCATCAGGTCGCCGGGGCGTCCATGGCGGTGGTGACGCCGGCCTGCTGGGCGAGCCCGGCGATGGTGCGGAGGTCCACCGGCTTCTCGAGGAAGTGCGTGGCCCCCAAGCGGAGCGACGCGAAGCGGTTGTCCTCGTCCGGGTAGGCGGTCAGGACGATGACGGTCGCCTCCGGGGAGAGCAGGCCGGAAGCAGCCATGACCTGGAGCCCCCCATCCCGCTTGCCGCCCAGACGGATGTCGGTGACGATCAGGTCGTAGGGGCGCGCCTTGAGCTCGACCAGCGCTTGGTCGAGGGTGGCGGCGTTCGTGGTGGCGTTCGACGGCACGTCGAAGAGCTCCACGAGCGTCTCGCGGATGTTCTCTTCGTCTTCGACGATGAGGACGGCCTTGGGCATGGGGTGGCGCGGAAAGGGAGAAGAACCGTTGGCGAACGGGGACGGGGCGGGTGCGGTTCCCCGAGCGTCGGCGCGTACGCGCCGGGTGTCCCGGCCGGGAAGTCAAGCCAGCATGGCCGGCAGCGTGATGGTCACCGTCGTCCCCGCTTCCGGCGTGCTCTCGATGCCGATCGTGCCGCCATGGTCCTCGACGATGCGCTGGCAGAGGGCGAGGCCGATGCCGGTGCCGCCCGACTTCGTGCTGAAGAAGATCTCGAAGACGCGCGGCAGGACTTCGGGCGGGATGGCCATGCCGCCGTTGGTGAGGCGGAACCGCCAAGTGCCGGTCGTGAGGACCTGCGACTGCATATACAGCGTCGAACCGGCGGGGGCGGCGTCGCAGGCGTTGACGAGGATGTTGAGGAAGACCTGCGCCAGCTGCTCGGGATCGAGGTTGCACGTGGTGCCGGGGTCGGCGCGCACGCGATGGAGGGCGAGATGGCGCGCCTCGAGCAGGGGGCGCTGGTTGTCGAGGACGTCGTCCCAGACGACGTCGGGGTCCCCTTCGCCGAGCATGAGGGCGGCAGGGCGGCCGTACTCGAGGAGCGACGTGACCATCTTGTTCAGCCGCTCGACCTCCCGGAGGATGCGGCCGACGTTGCGATCCACGACGGGATCGCTGCCGGCGCGGAAGCGGAGCAGCTGGGCGGCGGAGGAGATGCCGAAGAGCGGGTTGCGGAGCTCATGCGCAACGCCGGTGGAGACCTCGCCGATGGCCTCCAGCCGGCGCTTCTGCTCGACGCGCCGGACGAGCCACGCGCGCTCGATCGCGGCGGCCGTCTGCGCGGCGAGCGACGCGAGGAGGCGCTGCGTCGCCTCGAGGTCCGGGGGGGAGTGCGCGTTGGTGCTCCAGACCGTGATGACCCCGAGCACCCCCTCGAGGGTCGTCATCGGCGCGGTGAGCTCGAGGCCCTGCTCGAGCCCCGAGACGACCACGCGCCCGTTGGCGAGGGCATCGAGCCACGTGGGCATCAGCCGCGCCTCGAGCGCGCCGGCATCGCCGGGGTACCCGGTCCGGTACTGGATCTGCAGGGCGGCGGTCTCGTCGTCGGCGAGCGCGAGGCAGAGGCCGTCGCAGCGCACGGCGCGCTGCACCTGCAACCCCACCTCGGCGTACAGGCGCTCGAGGTCGATCGCCCGCGCGAGGGCGATGCCCGCGTCGAGCAGCACCTCGCGGGATGCGTGGTTCGGGGTGATGTCCACGGTCGAGAAGGCGAAGCCCCGCACGACGTGGTCGTCGGGGGCGCGGATGGCGGTCACCTGCATCATGAAGACCCGCGATTCCCATGGGGCATCGCACGGGAACTCCCATGACACCCGCTCCGACCGGCCGGCGCGCAGCAGGTCCATGGCCCGCTGCGTCTGCTCGCGGGAGGCGCGGTCGTGCATCGCGTCGAAGATGCTGCGGCCGACCATCGTGCCCTGGCGGGCGAGGTCGGCGGCGCCGTTCTCGAGGGCGAAGCGGCTCCAGTTGCCGTATGTCCCGGTGATCCGGCCGTCGGCGTCGGTCGTCCAGATCGTCAGCGGGAGCGCAGCGAGGACGTGGCGCTCGAACGGGGCCTCGGCCATGCCCCGGAACGTACGGTCGCCAAGGGCAAGGCGGAATGATCGGTCCGAACCACCGCCCGGGTCGCCTCACCCAAGCACGAACGCCCGACGACCGTGGGGGGCGTCGGGCGTTCGTTCAGGCGCTGGGCGCCCTACTTCTTCTTGCCCTTCTTGGCGGCCTTCGTCGGGGCCGGCTTGGCGGCCTTCGTCGGGGCCGGCTTGGCGGCCTTCTTCGGGGCCGGCTTGGCGGCCTTCTTCGGGGCCGGCTTGGTGGCCTTCTTCGGGGCCGGCTTGGCGGCCTTCTTCGGGGCCGGCTTGGTGGCCTTCTTCGGGGCCGGCTTGGCGGCCTTCTTCGGGGCCGGCTTGGCCGCCTTCTTGGCGGCAGGCTTCGCCGGTGCCTTGGCGGCAGGCTTCGCCGGTGCCTTGGCGGCAGGCTTCGCCGGTGCCTTGGCGGCAGGCTTCGCCGGTGCCTTGGCGGCAGGCTTGGGGGCCGGGGCCGGCTTGGCGACCGCCGCGGGCTTGGGGGCCGGGGCCGGCTTGGCCTTGACCGGGGCCGGGGCGAGCGGGACGGTGAAGAGATCTTCCTCCTCCTCGGCCACGGCGGGCTCGGCAGCGGGCTCCTCGTCGTCCTCGTCGGAATCGTCGGGGCTGTCCCAGAGGTCCTCGGACGAGTCCTTCACGCCGCCCCAGCCCCCCTCGTCGTCGTCATCGTCGTCGTAGGAAGAGCCGCCGCCACCATAGCCCATGTCGTCGGTGTCGTCGTCGCGCTCGCCGAACTTCAGGTCCTTCTCCAGCTCATCACCGTGGGGCATCGGTGGCCTCCAAGTAGGGTCGGTCAGGGGTCAGTCGCCGCCGGTGAACGCCCAACGCGTTCGACACTGCGCGCGAACGTCCACCTTGTACAACATCGGAGCGCCTCCCGTCAAGGCACGCGCCGCGCAGTCGCGGCATGACGCCATCGTGACGGCGCCGGCGGCGGCGCTGGCGGCCGGCCGCTGGCACCTCAGTCGCCCGGGACGGGGACCGGGGCCGGCGGTGCCTGGCCCCGGCCCCGGAGCCGCCGCCCGGCGTCGTCGATGAGCGAATAGACGACCGGGACGACGAACAGCGTCAGCAGTGTGGAGGTCACGAGCCCGCCGATGACGGCGTGGGCCATCGGTGCCCGCTGTTCGGCCCCCTCGCCGATCGCGAAGGCGAGGGGGAGCATGCCGGCGATCATCGCGACGGTGGTCATGATGATCGGGCGCACGCGGACCCGTGCCGAGTCGAGGATCGCGGTGAGCCGGTCGGCCCCCTCGGCGCGCCGCTGGTTGACGAAGTCGATGAGCAGGATGCCGTTCTTGGTCACGAGGCCCATGAGCATGATGATCCCGATCATGCTCATGATGTTGAGGGTGCCGCGGGTGACGAGCAGCGCGAGCGTCACGCCGAGCAGCGACAGGGGCAGCGCGAGCATGATCGAGAGCGGCTGCACGAACGAGCCGAAGATGGACGCGATGATCAGGTAGATGAACACGACCGCCAGCAGCAGCGCCTCGACGACGAAGCCCTTGGTCTCGTCGAGGTTCTGCGCGTCGCCGCCGAAGCTGGTGAAGTAGCCGGTGGGGAGGCCCACCGCCCCGAGCGCGCGCCGGGCGGCGGCGGCGACGTCGCCCATGGCGAAGCCGGGCAGGACGCCGGCGGAGACGGTGATGGTGCGCTCGAGCATCCGCCGCTCGATCGCCTGGGGGCCGACGTCGGCCTGGACGTCGGCGACCTGCGCCAGCGGCACCATCGCCGCGCGCCCGGTGGCGGGGTCGAGGTTGGCGCTCGGGATGACGATCTGCCGGATGTCCTCGGGGGAGGCGCGGAGGGAGTCGGCGTACACGATGCGCACGTCGTGCGAGTAGCCCTGCGGGTCCTCCCAGCGCGTGGCGATGAGCCCGTTGAGGAGGGGCTGCACGGTGCCCGAGATCTGCGCGATGCCGAGGCCGGCCGCCCACGCCTGCTGGCGGTCCACGCGGATGTCGAGCTGCGGGATGTCCTCTTCCTGCGCGCTGGTGGGCTCGGCGACGCCAGGGACGCCCTTGACGGTCTCCATGACCTGCTCGGCGGCAATCCGCAGGCGGGATTGCTCCGGACCCTGGACGTTGATCTGGATCGGCTGGCGGCGGCCGCCGAAGATGCTGGGCGTCCCGAGCACCTGCGCGCGGAGCCCGGGGATCTTCCGGATCTCCGCGCGGACGACGTTCATGAGCTGGTCCTGCGACTGCGCGCGCTCGTGGCGCGGGGCCAGCCGGATGTAGACGTTCCCCTGGGCGGGCGTGCCGCGGAAGCCGCCGCCGACGGTCATGTAGGTGAAGTCCACGCCGGGAACGCGGCGGATCGCCTGGTCGAGGGCGCGCCCCTTCTCGAGCGTGTGCTCGATGCGCGAGCCGGGCGGCACGCGGTAGGACACGTTGAACTCGCCCCCGTCGAAGTCGGGCATCCACGTGAAGCCGAGGAGCGGGTAGAGCGCGCCGGCCGCCACCACGCTCACGAGGCCGGCGACGAGCACCAGGCCCCGGCGCGCCATCGCCCACGCGAGCGCGTCGCGGTAGCGCCCGGCCTGCCGCTCGAACCAGTCGTCGAAGGCGAAGGCGAGCCGGCGGAGGGGGTTCCGCGTCGTGCGTCGCACGACGTCGTGGCCGCCGTGCTTGACCTCGGGGTCGGGCCAGACGCTCGAGAGCATCGGGTCGAGCGTGAACGAGACGAACAGCGACACGAGCACCGCGAACGCGACGGTGACGCCGAACTGGAAGAAGATCTTGCCGATCTGCCCGCCCATGAAGGCGACGGGCACGAACACGGCCACGACGGCGAGCGTCGTCGAGAGGACGGCGAGGCCGATCTCGTCGGTGCCTTCCTTCGACGCGGTGACGTGGTCCTTCCCCATCTCGATGTGCCGCACGATGTTCTCGCGCACGACGATCGCGTCGTCGATGAGCAGGCCGATCGCGAGCGAGAGCGCGAGCAGCGTCATCGTGTTGAGCGTGAAGTCGAGCGCCCACATCACGAAGAACGCCGAGACGATCGAGACCGGCAGCGTGAGCCCGGTGATGACCGTCGAGCGCCACGAGTTGAGGAACAGGTAGATGATCGCGATCGTGAGCACCGCCCCCAGCACGAGCGAGAGCTGGACGTCCGCCAGCGCCTCCTTGATGCGCTTGGCGTCGTCGCGGATGACCGTCAGCCGGACGTCGGCGGGGAGGCCGCGTCCCAGCTCGTCGATCATCGCCTTGACGCGGTCGGAGACCTCGACGGTGTTGGCGCCGGAGATCTTGAGCACCTCCAGCGACACCGCCGGGGTCTCGCTCCTGAAGGCGGCCGAGCGGACGTCGGCGCTGCCGTCCACGACGGTGCCGAGGTCGCGCACGCGCACCGGGGCGCCGTTGCGCACGGCGACCACGATGTCGGCGAAGGCCAGCGGTTCGTCGATGCGGCCGCTGACCCGGACGAGCTTCTCGACCTGGCCGCGCTCGACGCGGCCGGCGGGCACCTCGCGGTTCTCACGGTCGAGGGCCGTCCCCACCTGGTCGGGGGCGAGGCCGTAGGCGCGCAGCGCCCCCGGGTCGAGCTGGACGCGGATCTCGCGCTTGGCCCCGCCGACGAGGTTGACGCCGCCGACCCCGGGGACGCTCTGGAGGCGCGGCGCGACGACCTCGTCGGCCAGCGACGTCAGCTCGCGCAGCGGCCGCTCCCCGCTCTGCATCGCGACCGACAGGATCGGGCTGTCGTTGGGATCGAAACGGATGACGACCGGGTCGTCGATGTCGCGCGGCAGCGCACGCCGCGCGCGCGAGACCTTGGCCTGCACGTCCTGCTGCGCGGCCATCACGTCGGCGTCGAGCTCGAAGACGAGGCGCACCAGCGACGATCCCTCGAGCGACGTCGAGTAGATCTCGCGCAGCCCCTGCACCGTGTTGAGCGCCTGCTCGAGCGGCCGTGACACCTCGCGCTCGACGACCTCGGGGGAGGCACCGGGATACTGCGTCTGCGCGATGATGATCGGGTAGGTGACGTCGGGGTACTCGTCCACCGCGAGCCGCTGGTACCCGGCGATGCCGAGCACGACCAGCGCGACCATCATCATGGTTGCGAAGACCGGCCGGCGGATGGAGATGTCGGTGAGTATCATCGCGGTCGTCGGCTCACGGCCCCCGGGGGCGGCGCTCGCCGGCCGCTGCCGGCGCAGCGCCCGGGCGGCCCGCGGGCTTCTCGCCGACGACCGTCACCTTCATGCCGCGCCCCAGAGTGCCGACATTCCCGACGACCACGCGGTCGCCGGCCGCGAGGCCGTCGGTGATCTCGGCCATGCCGGCCGCGTCGTCCACGACGCCGAGCGCGACCTTCGCCGAGCCGATCTGGTCGCCCTCGATCCGGTACACGTACGGCGCACCGTTGTCGGGCGACTGGCGCAACGCCGCGGTGGGGACGAGCAGCGCGTCCTCGAGGACGCGCTGCACGATGCGGCCGCTGGCGAAGCTGTTGCCCTTGAGCGACCCGTCGGCGTTGGGGACCTGCACGTAGACGGTCACCGCGCGCGAGGCGGGATCGATCGTCGCACTGACGCGCGCGACCCGCCCCGTGAACGCGCGGCCGTCGGCGGTGAAGCGCGCGAGCTGGCCCGGCTGCACGCCGGTCGCCACCCGCGCGGGCACTGCGGCGGCGAGCTCCAGCACTTCGCTGCGCACGACGGTGAAGAGCGGGGCACCGCGCAGCACGCGCTCGCCCGGTTGCACGAACCGGCGCTCGACGGTGCCGTTGGCCGGTGCCACGATGCGCGTGCTGGTGACCTCGCGGTCGGCGGTGCGGTAGCGCGCCTCCGCGGCGGCGACGCGGGCCTTGGCCCCGTCGACCGCCTGACGCCGCATCCGCAGGTCGCCCTCGGCGATCGCGCCGGACTTGAAGAGCTCGGCGGCCTGGTCGGCGTTCCATTCCGCGGTGGCGAGCTCGGTCCGCGCCGAGGCGCGCTCGGCCTCCGCCGAGCGCCGCGCGGCGTCCAGTTCGCCCGCGTCGAGCCGGGCGAGCAGCTGGCCGGCCCGCACCCGCTCCCCGTCCCGCACGAGGACGTCGTCCACGTCGGCCTCGAGGCGGCTGCGAATGCTGATCGTCTCGAGCGGACGCAGGTCGCCGGCGATCGGCGTGGTGGCCTCGATTCGCCCGGCACGGATGACGGCGACATCGGCGGCGGCGAGGACGGCCCGGGCGGCCCCGCGGCCTCCCCCGGCCGCGCCGGGTGGCTGGCCACCACCGGGCGACGCGGGGGACCTGCCGCCGGAGGCCCCCGCAGGGGGGCCGCCGCGCTCGGGGGCGGGCGGACGGCTGCAGGCGAGGACCAGCAGGAGGACCGCCCAACCCATGGCGGGTCGCACAGCGCGGGAACGCATCACGGATCGTCGTCGGTGGCCGTCGCCGGCGTCGCGCCGCGCACGGGGGGGAGCGGGACGGGACGCCCGCGCGCCCGTTCGAGGTCGGCGAAGGCGAGCCAGAGATCGGCGCCGGCGCGCGCCTCGTTGGAGCGGGCGACGAGCAGGTTCAGCCCCGCGTCGGAGACGTCGAGCGGGGTGCCGAGGCCGCGCGAGAGGCGCAGCGACGCCAGAGAGTAGACCTCCCCCGCTTCGCCGGCGGCCGCGCGCTGGGCGGCGAAGGCGGCGCGCGCGCGCTCGACCTCGGCCCGGGCGCGCGCGATGTCGCCGGCGACGCCCAGCGCGGCCTGTTCGGCGCCGACGCGGGCGAGTTCGCGCTGGGCGGCCGCGAGGTCCACCGCCGATTTCGTGCGCAGCCCGTCCCAGATGGGCCACGAGAACTGCAGCCCGTAATTACGGTCACCGAACCAGCCGCCGTCGTTGCAGACGCGGGTGGGGGCCGAGCCCGCCGGGCAGAACTGGTTGCCCAGCTGGCCGAGGCCGGGCGGGAAGCCCGCAACGGGGAAGGCCAGGTAGCCGCGCTGGTAGAAGATGGTGATCGTCGGGAGGTAGTCCGACCGGGCTGCCCAGACGGCGTCACCGGCGGCGCGGAACCGCAGGTCGGCGGCCCGCAGGAGCCCGCGGCGGCGGCCGTCGTCGTCCTCGCCGCGGGCGGCGAGCGTCAGCGGCACGGTGCGCTCGAGCGCCGGGACGTCGAGTGTCGACACGAGGGCGACGGCCCGCGTCGGCGGCAGGTTGAGCAGCTGCTGGAGTTCGAGCAGCGCGAGGTCCCGCTGGTTGCGCGCGGCGATCGCCGGCGGCTCGGCGTTCGCGCGCTCGACGCGTGCGCGCAGGACGTCGTAGCGCGAGGCCTGACCGGCGGCGAACCGCTGGTCGGCCTGCTGCAACCGCTGCTCGACGAGGCCGAGGTTCTCCCGCTGGATCTCTGCGAGCGCCTCGGCGACGAGGGCCCCCAGGTAGGCGCGCTGGACGGCGACGGTGACTGTGGCCCGCGCCTCGGCGAGCGTGAACGCGCTCGCCTGCCGCGCGCGGCGCGCGCCGGCGAGGCCAGCCAGCACCTGCCCACCCTGGAAGATGGACCAGGAGGCGCGGGCGTTGGCTGTGTAGGTGAGGGGCTGGTTGAAGATCTGCCCGATCGCCTCGGCGCGGGCATTCTGCAGCAACCGCTGGTAGGAACTGTTGACGGTGACCGTCGGCATGCCCGTGGCCCGGGCGAGGCCGACCTGGGCTTCGACGGCCTCGAGTTGGGCGGCCGCGGTGCGCACGTCGCCGTTCTCGCGCAGGGCACGTTGCACCGCCTCGGCGAGGGTGAGCCGGAGGGTGTCCTGGGGGCGGGGCTGGGCGGCGAGCGCCCGGGCACCGAACCCACCCAGCAGGGCGGCGGCGAGCAGGTGGATCGGGCGGCGCATGGTACCGACAATACGTCGCGGCCCCGCAGGGCGTTGTCAGGGAAGCCGGAGGACGGGTGCCGCGCGTCAGGGCAGCGACAGGTCGTCGAGGAAGACGAGGGAGCGACGCCGGGTGACGATCGCGCGGAGCGCTTCGTAGACGCGGGGATCCATGAGCGTGCCGACGTGCGCCTGCAGGTACTCGATGGTGTCGTCGGGGTTCATCGGCTCGCGGTACGGCCGGCGGGTCGTGAGCGCGTCGAAGGCGTCGGCGGCGGCGAGGATGCGCCCGCCGATGGAGATCGCCTCGCCGGCGAGGCGGCGGGGATAGCCCTTGCCGTTCCAGTGTTCGTGATGGTCGTGGATGTACGTGAGCGCGGGCCCGAGGTGCTTGAGGGGCGAGAGGATCTCGACGCCGAGCCGGACGTGTTCCTTGACGTGCTCGTACTCCTCCTCGGTCAGCGGGCCCGGCTTGTTGAGCACGCTCTCCCGCGTACCGATCTTGCCGACGTCGTGGAGCCGGCCGGCGAGGCGGACGTGCTCGACGGTGTCGGGGTCGAGCCCGAGATGCTCCGCCACCGAGGCGGCGAGGTCGGCGACGCGCTGCGAGTGGCCGCGGAGGAACTGGTCCTTGGCCTCCTGCGCGTTGATCAGGGCGTCGACGACCGAGATGGTGAGCTGGCGCAGGGCCTGCTGCTCGCGCTCGAGTTCGTCCGTGCGGAGGGCGACTTCCTCGCGGATGAGGCGCTCGACCTTGCGCTGCTCGATCAGGAGATCGCGCTTGTGCAGCGCGCGCTCGAGGGCGGCGGTGAGGTCGGCGAGCTCGACCGGCTTCATGAGGTAGTCCATCGCGCCCGCCGCCAGGGCCTCGGTCGCCGTGGGCGCGTCGTTCACCGCGGTGAGCATGATCACCGCGAGGTCGGGATCGATCGCGAGCGCCTGCGGGACGAGGTCGGTGCCCGGCATGCCGGGCATGCGCACGTCGGAGAGCATGGCGACGAAGCGGCCCCCCCGCAGGTACTCGAGGGCGACCGTCCCCGACTCCGCAGTGGTGACCTCGAAGCCGCGGCCGCGAAGGAACTTCGCGAGCGCCACGCGGATGGTCTCCTCGTCGTCGACGATGAGCAGCCGCAAGACGGCGGGCTCGGCGACGGCACCCAGCGCGCGGGAAATGCGGCTGGTCGAGGGGCGGAGCGGATCGGTCATCGGCTCGTGAAGGCGGGCGGCGTCAACGACCCCGTGTCGGGGACCGTTACGGGTACAGGACGATTGGGGCGATCAGGCGTTGCGCGCAGGATGGCGGCTCGGCGCGAGTTCGATACGACACCGTGCAGTGTGCGGAAGTCCGGCAGGTTGGCGCCAGCTCACGTGGCGTTAGTGTGTCCCTATTGTGCCCTGAAACTGTTTGCTGCAGCGTCGATCGAGGGGCGATGAGCGGCATACTCGTCGAGCGGCTTCTTGAGTTCGACGTCGAGGACCTTGAGGAAGCGGGCCTCGAACTGCTTCCGCTTGGTGGCATTGCCGAGCACTTCGTGGGCGCGTGCGGCGAGCATGAGCCCGAGCAGGAAGTCGGGCTCGGCCTTGAGCAGCGTGTCCGCCTGCGCCAGGGCGGTCTCGGCGCCCTCCCGGGCCCCGGTGGCGAGCCCGATCGAGCCGACGTGGTAGCGCTGGTCGTTGTTGAGCTGACCGAGGGCGTTGTAGGCCATCATGGCCATCGGCGAGAAGAACGCCGCAGAGTCGGGGAGGCCGCGCTCGGCGTACGTCATCACGCGGTTGTAGAGCCGTTCGGCGCGCTCCTCGGGGGACATCTGGGAGATGTCCGGGGGGGCACCGCTCCCCCCGCCGCCGGCGAAGGGGGCCACCATGCCGGCCGGGGCCCCGTCGGCGCTGGCCGCCGGGGTGGTGCTGGCCTGCCACGTGCGCGTCGCGACGAGGGTGATGAGGATGATCAGCGAAACGGCGGCGATGCTCCACGGGAGGACCGTCGAGGCGCCGCCCCCGGTGGGCACCTCGGGACGCGCCCCCGCGGGAGTGCCGCAGCGATGGCAGAAGCGGGCACCCGGGGAGAGGGCGGCCTTGCAGACGGCGCAGGACGGCGAGGCGGGTAGGTTCATGCGCCGTAAGCTAGGCGCGATGCCGCGGCGCGCGTAGCATACCGGCGTGTCCACCCAGCCACCGATCCGCGACCTGTCGGGGGCGACCGCCCCCGATGTCCTCGAGCTGGCGGCCGCCCACGGCGTCCGCTTCCTGCGCCTGCAGTTCACCGACATCCTCGGGGTGAACAAGAACGTCGAGGTGCCAGCGTCGCAGATGGCGAAGGCGCTGCGCGGCGACCTCATGTTCGACGGCTCGTCGATCGAGGGGTTCGTGCGGATCGAGGAGTCGGACATGCTGCTGGCCCCCGACCTCGCGACGTTCCGCGTCTTCCCGTGGGGGGAACCCGGGGCGAAGATCGCACGCGTGCTGTGCGACATCACGCGGCCCGACGGGACGCCCTTCGAGGGGGACCCGCGCGGGGTGCTCAAGCGGCAGGTGGCGCGGGCGGCGCGCTTCGGCTTCACGATGATGGCCGGCCTCGAGGCCGAGTTCTTCCTCTTCCAGCGGGGGACCGACGGCGAGCCGACGCTGCGCACGAACGACGTGGGCTCGTACTTCGACCTCGCGCCGGTGGACCGCGGCGAAGACGCCCGCCGCGCGATCGTGGCGGCGCTGGAGGAGATGGGTTTCGACGTCGAGGCCGCGCACCACGAGGTGGCGCCGGGCCAGCACGAGATCGACTTCCGCTACGCCGACGCGCTCACGACGGCCGACGCGCTCGCGACCTTCCGCTTCGTCGTGCGCCACGTGGCGCAGCAGTTCGGGCTGCACGCGTCGTTCATGCCGAAGCCGATCTGGGGGCAGAACGGGAGCGGGATGCACACGCACCAGTCGCTGTTCAAGGACGGGCGCAACGCGTTCTGGGACGAGAAGGCGACGTGGGAGCTCTCGCCGGTGGCGCACTGGTACATCGGCGGATTGCTGGCGCACGCGCGCGGGATGTGCGCGATCACGAACCCGCTGGTGAACAGCTACAAGCGGCTGGTGCCGGGCTTCGAGGCGCCGGTGAACGTGGCGTGGAGCATGCGCAACCGCTCGCCGCTCCTGCGCGTGCCGGACCGGCGCGGTACGGGGACGCGGGTGGAGAACCGCATGCCCGATCCCGCGGCGAATCCCTACCTCGCGCTGGCCGTGCAGCTCGCCGCGGGGCTCGACGGCATCGAGCAGAAGACCGACGCCGGCGAGCCGGTCAACGAGAACATCTTCGCGATGTCCCAGCGGGAGAAGAAGCGACTGCGCATCTCCGACCTGCCGCACGACCTGCACGAGGCGTGCGACGAGCTCGAGGCGGATGGCGTGATCACGGCCGCGCTCGGCCCGCACATCACGGAGCACTTCCTCGCGGCGAAGCGCGCGGAGTGGCGGGAGTACATCACCCAGGTGCACCCCTGGGAGGTCCGGGAGTATCTGGGGAAGTACTAGCCGGGCCACCGGCCACGGTGGCCGCCCGTCACGTGACGGACGACGCCGGTCCCCCCACCGTTGACCGCGCGTGCGGTTCCCCGCAAACTCTTCCGTCGCCCCCCACCGGAGTCCCGCGTGCCCACGTCTGGTCGTCTCGTCCTCGCGCTCGCCCTGCTGCTGCCGGTCGGCGCGCAGGCCCAATTCGGCGGTATCATGCGCCGCGCCGCCGGCGCCGCCACCGACCGGCTCGCCGACCGTGCCGGCGACAAGGCGGCGCGCGAGGCCTCGCTGGCAGCGTGCGGTCGCGAGACCTCGTACTCGGCGGTCAATCCCGAGCTCACCGCCGACCTGCTCGACAAGCTCCTGCGCGGCCTCGAGGCGCAGGCGCGTGCCGGCAACGGCAAGGGGCGCGACCAGCTGCAGACGCAGCGCGACGAGCTACGGGCCCGCATCGATGCCCTGCGCGGCAATCAGGCGTCGCGCGACGCGCGCTCCGACTGGCTGGAATGCCGGAACGAGTACTGGGAGGACATGTTCCTCCAGAAGTACAACGGCAACCCGGTACAGTTCGCGCTCGACCCCGAGCGGCAGAAGCGCGCGCGGGAAACCGAGGAACGCGCGGCGGCGGCGGAGGCGCGAGGCGACAGCACGCGCGCCAAGGCGATCCGCGACTCGACCGCCTACAACTACTTCAGCGACCTCGGCTACTCCAAGGAGGACTCCGTGGCGCTCGACAAGAAGTGCGGGAAGGCGCCCGCCCCCTCGAAGCAGGAAGTCGAGCGGGACGAGCTGCGCAAGCAGCTGCGGGCCATCGACGAGAAACTCGCCGACATCGATGCCGACAACTCCGGGATCCTCTACAAGGAGAGCGGCCTGCCGGCAGCGCAGATCGGCAACATCAAGGACCGGGCGTCGGCGTGGGTGTACTCGCCCTACACGAAGCCGCCGTGCGGCTACTCGCGGTCCGAGCAGCGGGCACTCGACGACCGCGCGGAGCGCCTGCGGAAGGTGCTGCGCTGAGGGGCCGGAGCCGGCGATCGAGACGCGGGCGGGCTCACATGCCCGGGGTGACCATCACGTGGGCCTTGGGCGTCCCGGGGAACATGAGCCATGGTTCGCCCGCCTTGGGGACCGCCGAGATGCCGGCCGCGGCCGTCGTGGCGTCGGGCACGTAGGCGACGAACAGGCGGCCCTGCGCGACCTCGCGACACCGCATGGCGTCAACCTCGACGTCCATCCCCCCTTTGGCGCAGAGCGCCCGCGTGCCATGCAGGGTTCGAGACCGTCGTGGTCGCAGGCGACGTGCGTGCGCTGGTCGGCGGGGTCGTCGGCCAGGCACGTCACGCCGCCGCCGCCCCGGCGTGCGCGAGACCGCGGCCCGCGCCACCCGATCGGGGTCACGCGGGCCGCGGGGTGGCGCTGCGTCAGACCGGGAAGAGCATCTCGCGGTAGCGCGGCAGCGGCCAGTACTCGTCGCCGATCACCAGCTCGAGGGCGTCGGCGGCCGAGCGGACCTTCTCCATCTGCTCGCGGCCGGTCGAGGTGATGTAGGCGCCCTGCTTCTCGAGTGCGTCGTGCATCCCTTCGGCCTTGGCGATCACCGTGGCGAGGCCGTCGCGCGCCGTCTGCAGCGCGGCGACGAGCTTGCCAAGGCGCTCGGCCTCCGCGACCTGCGGCACGACCTTGATGCCGGCGGCCTTGGCGCTCGCCGCGGCCGCCTGCAGCGTACCCAGGTAGGCGAAGCCGGCGGGCAGCACCTGCGTGTCCACCATCTGCTGCATGGTATGCAGCTCGATGAGGAGGTCCTTCACGTAGCGCTCGAGGCGGACGTGGTAGCGCGAGTGCAGCTCCTCCTTGCTCAGGATGCCGAGCGAGGTGAAGAGGGTCTCGGCCTGCTTCGTGGCGAGCTGGGCGAGGGCTTCGGGCGTGGTGCGGAGGTTGAGGAGGCCACGCTTCTTCGCCTCCTTGACCCATTCGTCGGAGTAGTTGTTGCCCTCGAACCGGATGGCGGCGGTGGCCCGGAAGGCGTCGCGCACGACCTTGAAGGCGGCGTCGTCGACCGTCTTGGCGGTCTTGAGGGCCTTCTTGAGCTCCTCGGTGAGCTCGCCGACGGCCTCGGCGACGGCGGCGTTGAGGAGCATGACCGGGAAGGCGATGGACTGCGAGCCGCCGACCGCGCGGAACTCGAACTTCATGCCGGTGAAGGCGAAGGGCGAGGTGCGGTTGCGGTCGGTGTTGTCCTGCTGGATCTCCGGCAGCTTGGCGACGCCGAGGGCGAGCATCGCCTGCGCGGCGGAGTTGGGGCTGGTCTTGCCGGCGGCGATGTCCTCGACGACGCGCGTGAGCATGTCGCCGAGGAAGGCGCTGATGATGGCCGGCGGCGCCTCGTTGGCGCCAAGGCGGTGCTCGTTGCCCGAGGTGGCGATGCCGGCGCGGAGGAGCCCCTGGTGCTTCAGCACGCCCTTGAGGACGGCGGCGAGGAAGAGCAGGAAGCGGATGTTCTGGTGCGGGGTCTTGCCGGGCTTGAGCAGGTTGACGCCGTCGAGCTCGTTGGTGGCGACGATGCTCATGGACCAGTTGCAGTGCTTGCCCGAACCGTTGATGCCGGCGAAGGGCTTCTCGTGCACGAGCGCCGCGAGGCCGTGGCGCATGGCGACCTTGCGGAGCACGGCCATGACCAGCTGGTTGTGGTCCACGGCGATGTCGGTCTCCTCGTACCGGGGCGCCATCTCGAACTGCGAGGGGGCGACCTCGTTGTGCCGCGTGATGATCGGTACGCCGAGCTTGTAGAGTTCGGCCTCGACTTCGGCGAGGCAGGCCTGCACACGCTCGGGGATGCCCCCGAAGTAGTGGTCCTCAAGCTGCTGGCCGCGCGGGGGCGGGGCGCCGATGACGGTGCGGTTGCCCATGACGAGGTCGGGGCGCATCGCGAAGTGCGTGCGGTCGATCAGGAAGAACTCCTGCTCGGGCCCGAGGGTGGTGCCGACGCGCTGCACGCCCTTGTCGCCGATCGTGGCGAGGAGCTCCATCGCCTTGTGCGAGAGGACGTCGCTCGAGCGGAGGAGCGGGGTCATCTCGTCGAGCGCCTCGCCGTTGTAGCCGAGGAAGACGGAGGGGATGTAGAGCGTCTTGGCGCCGCCCGCCTCGACGAGGAAGACGGGGGAAGCGGGGTTCCAGGCGGTGTAGCCGCGGGCTTCCCAGGTGGCGCGGAGGCCGCCGGAGGGGAAGGACGACGCGTCGGGCTCGGACTGGATCAGCTGGTCGGCCGTGAAGGCCTCCATCGGCTGGCCCTGGTCGTCGAACGTCAGGAAGGCGTCGTGCTTCTCGGCGGTGAGGCCGGTCTGCGGCTGGAACCAATGGGTGAAGTGCGTCGCGCCGCGGGAGATCGCCCACTCCTTGATGGTCTGGGCGACGACGGGGGCGATGTCGGTGTCGAGCTTCTTTCCGAGGCGGATGGACTCGGTGAGCTTCTTGTACACGTCCTTCGGGAGCCGGTCGCGCATCTGGCGGGCGCCGAAGGTGTTGATGCCGAAGTACTCGGAGGTGGAGATCTGGGTGCGGCCGTTGACGGACGCCGTGGTCGGCGCCTTCGGGAGGCGGGCGGCGAGCTCCTTGAGGAGCGAGGGGCGGGGATTGGTGGCGGGGGCGGACATCGGGAGCTGCTCGTGGGAGGGGGGAGACGCGACAACTGAAAGGTATGTTGTCAGACAACTTGTTGCAACGGAACAGGTTGCATAAATGACCCCCGAGTTGATGAACTCCCGCGCTCTTCTTGAAGTCGTTGTGCTAACACCATTTGCATCAACGCTTTATCACGCCGCGCCCGCGGTAGCTTGATCTCGATCCCGATCGGTCGTGGGGAGCGCCCCACGTCGCCTCCTGGCCTGCCGGGTCGCCCGTAGGCGCGCACCACGGCGCGAAGGCCGTCAGTCGAACAGGGACGGCTGGGGCACCCGTCCGTCGAGGCGTTGTTCGACCTGCTTCACGATCGGATCCAGCGACCCCGGGTCCCCGACGACGTCGTAGTCGCGCACGTCCACCGTCAGCACCGGCGCGCGTCGGAAGGTGGGGATCCAGCGGGCGTAGCGCGCGTGGAGGGCCATCCAGTACTCGGGCACCGTGTCCTTCTCCTTTTCGCGGCCGCGGCGGGCGATGCGCGCGAGGATCTCCGGCACCGGAGCCGTGAGGTACACGAGCAGCTTCGGCGGGCGGGCGGCGGGCGACGTGAGGAGCTCGGCGTACAGCCGCTGGTACAGGTCGTACTCCACGTCGCTCAGGCGCCCCTCGTCGCGGGCGCCGCGGGCGAAGATCTCGGCGTCTTCGTACCACGTCCGGTCGAGGATCCAGCTGCCGCCGCGGGCGCGCATCCGCCGCACCGCCGCGAAGCGGCTCGCGAGGAAGTGGAGTTGCAGCGGCAGGGCATGGCGGCGCAACCCGTCCGGCTCGCCGTAGTAGGGGGCGAGCCACGGATTGTCGTCGTCCACGCTCTCGAGGGCCGTCTGCAGGCCGAACCGGGCGGCGAGGGCGCGCGTCAGGGTAGTCTTGCCGGTTCCGACCATGCCGGCGACGGCGAGGAACATCGTGATTACATTCAACCGCCGTACGGCGCCGTAGCCAAGTGGTAAGGCAGCGGTCTGCAAAACCGCTATTCGCCGGTTCGATTCCGGCCGGCGCCTCTCGACGCACCGCCTTTTCCCTGATGTCCGGGCGAGGGCGGTGCGTTCGGCTTCCTGCGGGGGCTGGGCACTGCTGCCCGGCACCGGGGCGTTCGGTGGACGGAGACGCACCGGGCGTGTGGGTCCCCACGTGAAGGCGTGTTGTCCGACTCCCCTCGTGCAGGAACCGCCTGCCGACGTCCGCACGACTCCTGGCCCATGTTCATCCTCGTCGCGATCGGCCTGACGCTCGGCCTGCTCCTGGGCGTGCTCGGCGGCGGGGGCTCGATCCTGACGGTGCCGGCGCTGGTCTACGGCGCCGGACTCGAGCCCAAGCAGGCGATCGCGACGAGTCTCGCGGTCGTGGGGCTCACGAGTGCGGTCGGGGCGCTGCGGCAATGGCGAAACGGCACCGTGCAGCCGCGCCGGGCGCTCGAATTCGCGGCGGCGACCATGATCGGGGCGTTCGCCGGGGGGCGGGTCTCCGCCTACGTCCGCGGCGATGTGCAGCTCGTGGCGCTGGCGGTGATCATGCTCGGCTCGGCCGTGTCCATGCTTCGGCCGCCACCGGTGGCGACCAGTGCCCCGCCACGGCTCGGCATCCTCGTCGCCGCCGGCCTCGGGGTCGGGGCCCTGACGGGCATCGTGGGGATCGGAGGCGGATTCCTGATCGTCCCGGCGCTGGCGACGCTGGCGGCCCTGCCGATGGCGGAAGCGGTGGGGACGTCGCTGGTGGTGATTGCGCTCAACTCGGCGACCGCCTTCGCCGCGGTGGCGGCGACGACCCGGATCCCGTGGGGGCCGGCCCTCACCGTGACCGCAGGCGCGATCACCGGGGTCCTGGCGGGGGCGTCGCTTGGCCGACGGCTCACCGGCGCGCAGATCCGGCGCGGCTTCGCGATCTTCCTGCTCGTCCTCGCCGGCTTCATCCTGTGGACGAACCGCGCAACGCTGGGGCTCGGCCCGAGGGCCACCCCGACCTCCGTCCCGACCCCCGACCCATGACCGACTTCCTCGCGACCGTGCCGGGGCTGGCCAACGGCCAGGCCCCACTTCCCGACGTCGTTACCGGCGGCCAGCCCACGGCCGCCGAGATCGCCGCGCTCGCCGCCGCCGGCGTGAAGACGGTGCTCGACCTCCGCTTGCCGCACGAGCCGCGCGGGTTCGACGAGGCACATGCCGTGGAGCAGGCCGGGATGCGCTACGTCAGCGTGCCGGTGCAGGGGCTGGTGCCCGACGAGGCCTTCGCGGCCGTGCGCCGCGAGCTCCGGCAGGCCGCGGGCGCGCCGCTGCTGTATCACTGTGCGAGCGCGAACCGCGTGGGGGCTCTCATGATTCCCCACCTGATGCTCGACCGCGGGCAGGACCAGGCGACGGCGCTCCGGACCGCCCAGCAGGTGGGCCTCCGCGACGGAATGCTGGCGCAGCAGGCGCTGGACTACGTGCGGCGCCATGCCTGAGCGGTGCCGCCCGGCGGCCCCGCGGCGTGCCGCGGGGTTGCGCGGGCTTTACATGACTATATAGTAATATAGTCACCATTCACCGGATCAGCTCCATGCTCCTCCAGCGCTTCTACGACGACGGCCTCGCGCAGGCCTCGTACCTCATCGGCTGCCACGCCACCGGCGAGGCGATCGTGGTGGACCCGAACCGCGACGTGGACCAGTACGTCGCCGCCGCCGAGCGCGAGGGGCTGCGTCTCACGCACGTCACCGAGACGCACATCCATGCCGATTTCGTCTCCGGCGCCCGCGAATTGGCCCAACGCACCGGCGCGGCGCTGTTCCTGAGCACGGAAGGAGGCCCCGACTGGCAGTACGCCTTCGCCGCCGAGGCGGGGGCGACGCTGGTGAAGGATGGCGACACGATCCGCGTCGGCAACGTGGTGCTGACGGTGATGCACACGCCGGGGCACACGCCGGAGCACCTGAGCTTCGTCGTCCACGACACCGCCAGCGCCACGGAACCCATGGGGGTGCTCACGGGCGACTTCGTGTTCGTCGGGGACGTGGGACGCCCCGACCTGCTCGAGAAGGCCGCCAAGGTGGCCAACACCATGGAGGCCGGCGCCCGCACGCTCTACCGGAGTCTGCAGCGCTTCAAGCAGCTCCCCGACTGGCTGCAGATCTGGCCCGGGCACGGCGCGGGCTCGGCCTGCGGCAAGGCGCTCGGCGCGGTGCCGACCAGCACGCTCGGATACGAGAAACGCTTCAACTGGGGGCTTGCCGCCGTGAGCGAGGACGCCTTCGTGGCGGCGGTGCTCGAGGGGCAGCCCGAGCCGCCGGCGTACTTCGCCCAGATGAAGCGCATCAACAAGTCCGGACCGCGTGTCCTCGGCGGCCTGCCGCAGCCTCCACGCGTGCCGGCGGCACGGGTCGAGCCGCTGCTCGCGGGGGGGACGGTCGTGGTGGACACGCGGCCGTCGGCCGAGTTCGCGGCGGGCCACCTGCCCGGCACGGTCAACATCCCGCTCAACAAGAGTTTCTCGACGTGGGCCGGGTGGCTCTTGTCGTACGATGCCGACTTCGTGCTGCTCGCCGACGACGCGTCGTGCCGCAAGGCGGTGCGCGAGCTCGCGATGATCGGGCTCGACCGCGTGGCGGGAGTGATCCACCCCGACGTGCTCGCGACGTGGCGCGCAGACGGCAAGCACCTCGGCGCGATTCCGCAGACGACGCCGGGCGAACTGGCCTCGCTCCTGGCGCGCGACGCGGTCACGCTGCTCGACGTACGGGGGCAGGGCGAATGGGCGGCGGGTCACATCCCCGGGGCGCGGCACGTCCCCTTGGGGTACCTCGCGGCGTCGGTTGGTTCGCTGCCGACGGCGAAGCCGATCGTGGTGCAGTGTCAGGGCGGGGCGCGCTCCGCGATCGGGGCGAGCGTGCTCCGGGCGGCGGGGCTC
>Ga0209990_10000427_pt1 | contig 40410 bp, 40 predicted proteins | sample NOAtaG_6_FD_187304 | JGI IMG/M metagenome (GOLD analysis project Ga0209990, IMG submission 187304) | Freshwater lake microbial communities from Lake Erie, under a cyanobacterial bloom - NOAA_Erie_Diel5S_2200h metaG (SPAdes) (version 2) | ecosystem: Environmental > Aquatic > Freshwater > Lake ...
TAAAAAAGCTTAGCTAAGAAGATTAAACTTTTAGAATTATGGCAATTTTCGATCAAGCAAACCACAATCAAAATTTTGGTATAGCGGTTTTCAGTTGAGTATGACACAAAAAATGTAGGGGCAATTCATGAATTGCCCCTACATTCTTTAATTCTATTTGTACAGCAGTCACTTGAAAATCGCTATAGTGCTAAAGATTTAAAGATAGTTCCTATTAATGACTATAAAACCCCTAAAAGTGTTGCAAAGCAACACTTTTAGGGGTTTTATCTAAACAGTTGCAGCAGTACGCTTGCGTCTGCCAACGCTAGCTGTAGCAGCACCAGTCGCGACAGGGGCTTCAATGGCAGCGCCATTACCATTACTACTCTCTTGTTCAACTTTAGGAATAACCTTATTACTGCCTGATTTTAAGGTCACACCTAAGGCATTAGGCTTTGCGGCAGGAGCAGGAGCTGATTGAGTGGAATTGGGAGGTGTTTGCAACAGGAATACAATCATTGGCTTACTTTGAATCTGTTGACGCAAGACACGAGTGAGGTCGCGCTCAAGTTGACCACGTAAACCGATCCAATCAATTTCTAAAGAACCGACATTGCGAGCATAGTTGCCCCAAGAATTAGCCAAAGAATTATCGATCGCCTTAGCAACTAAAGCAATAATTTGGGAATGTTCCATCGGTAGAACCACGCCACTTAGTTGAATGTCAGGATTGGTGGAGAGCTTACCGTCAAGACCGACAGATACAGCGATCGTGAAGATACCTTCGCCAGAAATTTGTTGGCGATCGCGCAACACATCACCTTTAACCATGCCATCACGAGAAGAATCAACTAGTTCGACACCAGAAGGAACTTTATCGACAATCCGCATATAATCTTGACAAACTTCGACAACATCACCATTTTCGGCAATCACGATATTTTCGCTAGGAATACCCATGGATTCTGCCATCTTCGCGTGCTGTCTGAGCATTCTCAACTCACCGTGAGCAGGGAAGAAAAACTTTGGACGAACCAGCGCCAACATCATTTTATGTTCTTCTTGAGAACCATGTCCCGAAACGTGAATACCTTTATCCTTGCCGTAGATTACATTTGCCCCAAGTGCCATCAAGCGGTCAATGGTACGCACAACTGGAATCGTGTTACCTGGAATCGGATTTGCCGAGAAAATCACTGTATCGCCTTGACGTACTTCCAATTGTCTATGACTAGAATTTGACATTCTTGTTAGCGCCGACATCGACTCACCTTGAGAGCCTGTGGTCAAAATCAGAATTTGATCATCACGATAATGACGGAGATTTTGTAAAGGTTGGAATAGGTCATCGCGGCACTTGATGTAGCCAAGATTGCGGGCATGGGCAATGACGTTGAGCATCGATCGCCCGACTACACCAACCACACGACCTTGCTTATCGGCAATGTCCAAAATCATGTTGACACGATGGACTGAAGACGCAAAGGTGGTAATGATTACGCGCCCTTTTGCCATCATGATGTATTTCTCAAGGTTAGGATATACAGCTCTTTCTGAAGGCGTAATCCCAGGAAGTTCAGCATTAGTTGAATCACTAATCAAAGCCAATACACCTTTTTCGCCATGTTCAGCTAGACGAGCGAGGTCAAAAAATTCACCATCAACGGGAGTATGGTCAATCTTGAAATCTCCAGAGTGAATTACCATCCCCGCAGGTGTATTAATAGCGATCGAGAAACTATCAGCGATCGAGTGAGTGTTGCGAATAAACTCTACAAAGAAGTTAGTACCGACACGGACAACATCACGGGGCATAACTCTGCGCAATTCAGTACGATTTAGTACGCCAGCTTCACGGAGTTTATCTTCGAGTAGCGCCATTGCTAAACGGGGACCATATATAACAGGAATTTCAAACTGTTTTAAATGGAAAGAGATTGCACCAATATGATCTTCGTGACCGTGTGTGACAATCATGCCCTTGATCTTATGCTTGTTTTCGCGCAAATAAGTCATGTCAGGCAAGACGACGTTTACACCTGGCATCATGTTGTCAGGGAACGACAGACCACCATCGAGGAGCATGATTTCGTCATTGTATTCAAACACCCATGTGTTTTTGCCGATTTCATGGAGTCCGCCGAGAGCGATTATTTTAAGAGCAGGAGCGTTGGTTGTAGGCATATTGTTTGGTAAGGAAAAGGTAAAAAGGTAGAAGGAAAAAACGGGAAATTGAATTTTGAAAATGATTCAATTTGGATGGTGATGGAAAGCTTTACAGTTATAAATACCTAGATAGAATGACTAGAAAGGTTTATTCCCCCCACAAGTTCATCGTTATCCGAAGTAATCAAGTTCTATGTCTCTGGACTGAAGTTATCAGCCTTTGTTTGTTAAGCAAGAATTCCAAGTTTTTGTAATACAACTTTCAGCTTGGCTTCGAGTTCAGTAGTACCTGTAACTAGAGGCGATCGCACCACGCCTGTATCTAATCCCAGCAAGCGCATAGCCACTTTGAGAGGAATAGGATTACTGGTTAGGAACAAAGCCTTAAACAAAGGAAAAAGCTGAATATGAATTTGCAAAGCTTCTTGCACTTTACCTGCGACAAAGCATTGCATCATTGCTTGTAGTTGCTTACCAACTAGATGGGAGGCAACGCTGACTACCCCCTTTGCACCCACAGCCATTAGTGGCAATGTTAGAGAGTCATCGCCTGAATAGATCGCAAATTCGGCTGGTGTGAGGGCGCGAATTTGGCTAGCTTGATCTAAATCACCTGTTGCTTCCTTAATCCCAATAATATTAGATATTTCGGCTAATTTGGCAACCGTGTCAGGTTCTAGTTTGCAACCCGTGCGACTAGGAACATTATAGAGAAGAATTGGAAGCTCTGGTGCAGCTTCAGCAATCGCCCGAAAATGTTGATATAAACCCTCTTGCGGAGGCTTGTTGTAATACGGTGTTACTTGCAGTGTACCATCTAATCCGAGATGTGCGGCTTTAATGGTAGCTGAGATTGCCTCTGAAGTAGAATTAGATCCTGTACCTGCCATAATTTTCGCTTTACCAGCGACCGCCTGTTGTAGCACCGAAAACAATTTATATTCTTCATCCCAACTAAGAGTTGGCGATTCGCCTGTCGTACCGCACACGACAATCGTATCAGTTCCTGTCTCAACCAAATGAATGGCAAGCTGCTCTGCTTTCGCATAATCAACATTCCCTTCTATATCAAAGGGAGTAATCATTGCCGTTAGTAAACGCCCGAAATCGATTTCACTCATAGATTCTCATAAATAGAAGCTTGCTAAAAGTTTATTAAAAGTCGATAAACTTTTAGATAAGATCTTTGACAATTAGTAATTCGGCAATCTGAACAGCATTCAATGCAGCTCCTTTACGGATTTGATCGCCACATAGCCATAATTCCAAACCGTTAGGGTGAGAAATATCTTGACGGATTCGTCCTACTAGCACGTCATCTTTGCCACTAGCATCAATGGGCATTGGGAAATAATTCTTGCTGAAGTCCTCTACCACCTTTACACCATCAGCTTTAGCCAGAATTTCTCTAGCTCTGTCTGGATTAAATGGATGGGCAAACTCTAGATTAATCGCTTCAGAATGCGCTCGCAATACGGGAACCCGTACACAGGTCGCCGTGATCCGAATATCATAATCGCCAAAAATTTTACGAGTCTCATTCACCATTTTCATCTCTTCCTCGCAATAGGCGTTATCCGTCATAGGCGAATTATGGGGGAAAAGATTAAAAGCGAGAGGATAGGGAAGAATTTCAGGTACAGCAGGTTCACCATTGAGAATTGCTTGAGACTGTATTTTCACTTCCTCCATGGCTCTTGCGCCTGCGCCACTTGCTGATTGGTAAGTAGAAGCAACAATACGCTGAATCGGCTGCACCTGATGTAGTGGATAGATTGCAACAGCCATGAGAATGGTTGTGCAGTTGGGATTAGCAATAATGCCTTTATGATAATGGGCGGATTCAGGATTGACCTCTGGCACAATCAATGGCACATCGGGATGCATCCGAAACGCGCTGGAGTTATCAATGGATACGGCTCCTGCTTTGGTGGCGATCGGTAACCACTTTTTGGAAATACTGCCACCTGCGGAAGCGAGGACTATATCTACACCATCAAAAGAAGTTTCGGTGACCGATTCAATGATTAATTCTCTCCCAGCAAATTTAATCGACTGACCAGCCGAACGTTCCGAAGCCAGAAGCTTCAAATTACCCAAAGGAAAATTTCTTTCTTCCAACAATGCCAGAAGTTCTGTTCCAACTGCGCCTGTTGCTCCAAGAATCGCAACATTATAATTCTTACTCAATGAACCTCCAAAATAAAAACATCAAGTTAGGGTGGAAAACTTTTGCTAAGACGATGAAATTAATTAATGAAATGACTTATGTATAGTTTCATCATTCATAAATTGATCCTATGTCCTGCTAGATCACATATTAACAAACTTTCAGAATATTGCTAATGTTTTTGGCTAAGGACCTGTAAAAATTGCGTCTTCAACATCTTGGCGACTGAGTGAATAGGGAAATGCCCGTTGAATTTCTTTGCCGCCGTAAGCATCTTGAATGTAACGCACACGAATATCTTCAATATCCATGACGATTTCTGCTTGCCATGACGATCGCGTAACTCGCCAGACATTGGGGTTTGACTGATCTTGGTAACATCCTTGCTCATCTAACCATGCTTCAAGTGCAGGCAAAGGATGATTGTAGAGTGGTGTCGTAGGAGAGGGAAGCGCCATAGCAGACGAGTTTATGTGGGATGGTATTGATAAGGGGGTTATAAAAAGTAAAGCCAAAAAGTTGATATGGATGCGATCGCATCGGGAAAAAGGCGATCACCACGTAGCCATGCTACTAAAACAACTAACACTAAACAAGCAACTAGCGTAGCACCAATTAACAAGAGTGCAAATAGTTCGCCACCAGATAATGGTCGTTCACTGGGCAAACCATCATCGTCGTTGGTCTGGAGGTTTTTCGGTGGTTGATTTGTTGTGTACTGAAATCGTGAAAACTGAATGCGACAATCATAGGCACTGCGTCGCTCGGCATTACTAAGTGTGGCGTAGGCTTCGTTAATTTGTCGAAAATGCTCAACTGCGTCATCCTTGGGAAGTTGAGTAGTGTCGGGGTGGTAGAGCTTACTGAGGTCTCGATAGGCTCGACGAATATCGATTTCACTAGCCCAAGGAGTAACACCGAGGATGGCGTAATAGGTTTTAGACATAGTGCTTTCGGTTATGTTCTAAGTTATGGTTTATCCAATCTACAGTTAATACCAAATCACAAAATGGCATAGCCATTTTGTGATTTCAAAAACCTTACTGGGTTTGCTTTTTATAGCCTTAGCCAATTTATCAAGACAAATCCAAACCCAAATAGTGAGAGGCGGCGCTTTACGCCGCCTCTCACTATTTGGGTTTTATGTCCTAACAAGAATGGCGACAGCTATAATCCCCAAAAGTGTTGCAACACTTTTGGGGATTGACATAAACACTAAAGGCAAAATTCTCAAAAACACAAGAATTCACAAATTTGCATAACGATTTTGTTGCTTCAACAGTTGATAGGAGTATATTTACTTCTGAGGTAGCACAATGTCTAGCTTTGTGTAAATTGCCCATATCCACTTTCTCATCTGTGCCATTTTCATGCATTGGACTCGCATTATCAGTGCTTTATTAGTCGTACCACTCGTACTAGCGGCGATCGCCCTAGGTGGATGGGCGTTCACCGCAGCATTTGCTTTGCTGGTGATTTTTGGTGAGATGGAATATTTTGCATTGGTACGCGCCAAAGAGATTTTTCCAGCAAGCAAGATCACAATTTTTGTTAGTTTAGCATTGCTTATTGTTTCGCAAGTGAGAGTCGATCTTGCGGATGCTGTGATCCCTATCGCAGGTACTTTTATATGCTTTTATTTATTGTTTCAAACCAGAATTGCGACAATTTCCGATATTTCTGCTTCGATATTAGGATTGTTTTATGGGGGTTACTTACCTAGCTTTTGGGTAAGAATTAGAGGGCTTGGTGATGGCAATCTATTTGAAATTAGCGATCGCTTGCACCAGTTTGATTTTTTTAACCAATTACGCAATATTGAACAGCTCTCTTGGTTGCGAATTACTTTCCCTGTAACTGATGGCTCTGTTTATGTGGTGATGGGTTTTTGTTGCATTTGGGCTTCAGATGTTGGTGCATATATATTTGGCAAGATTATTGGACGGACAAGACTTTCGGATATTAGTCCTAAGAAAACGGTGGAAGGTGCGATCGCAGGATTGCTTTGCTGCTGCTTGACGGCGATCATCTGGGCTTATAGTCTGGGTTGGGCGCAATGGTGGCTGTTGGGTGCAATTTTAGGGTTATTGATTGGTATTGCAGGGTTGCTGGGCGATTTGACTGAATCGATGATGAAACGTGATGCTGGGGTCAAAGATTCTGGGCAGATCATGCCAGGGCATGGCGGCATTCTTGATCGTGCTGATAGTTATGTGTTTACTGCACCTTTGGTGTATTACTTCATTACTTTGATTTTGCCTATTGTCCACAAGGCATCTTGATCATTTCTTGTGAAAAAATAAAGAGTCGGCACGAAGTGCCGACTCTTTATTATCGTCAGGTTAGTCCAAACCAACCCAGATATGTTGAGAGGATCGACTTACCAAAAAACAGAGAAATTGCTCCGCCCACAGCTAAAAAGGGACCAAAGGGAATTGGTTGCTGTTTCCTTAAATCTTGGGTAATTATAACGATCGCGCCAATGAGAGTACCGATCGCTGAAGCAATCAAGATTGTCAGCAAAACATTTTGCCAACCCAGCCACATGCCGATCATGGCAGCGAGTTTGGGATCACCACCACCCATTGCTTCTTTTTGCAGAAAAATTTTGCCTGCAATGCGCATGATGTCTAAAAGCCATATGCCTAGTACAGCTCCACCAATACCAAATAGCAACAATCTAGGAAAAGCTAGGCGATCGCCATTACTGAGCGAGGCGAGGCTAACTTGATAAATTAGCCCTAATAACAATCCTGATTGCGTTAAGGAATTAGGTAATGTCATCGTATCAATGTCAATCATGGCAAGCGCTAATAACCAACTGAGAAACGCGGCATAAAAACATAAACTCAAGATTGGTATTGAAGTTCCAAAATATGCCGCTACACTCCAAAACAGAAATGCAGTTAAAGCTTCGATCGCAGGATAGCGCCATGATACTGGCGTATGACAATAACGACATTTGCCCTTAATCAGAAACCAGCCAATAATTGGAATATTATCGCGTGGTGCAAGTTGGCGTAGACAATGGGGACAACGAGAGGGCGGATGCAAAATTGATAGCCCCGCAGGAACGCGATAAATGACCACGTTTAAGAAGCTCCCAATACAAGCCCCAAGCGCGATCGCAAAACATTGTAAGATGAGAGACTCGATTAATAGCAAAAAGTTTTAAACAGACTGTTAAATCAATAATATAGCAATGCAAGGGGTAGCAAAATAAACCAAAAAACAAAAGATAAGTGGCGGCACTTCGCTCTGTCACTTATCTTTTGTTTTTTATGTCCTAACCAAAACCCGTAAAGTTGCGCCCCGCAGGGGCGCAACTTTACGGGTTTTGGCATTTTATTTTGTACAAACACCTACTTGGTTAAGCAGATCGTGCGAGTTACTCTACAATCTACGCCATCATAATCACGGCAAACTTGGCGAGCTTTAGATTCAGCTTGTCTACGACTATTTGACCAAGCTGTTCCTGCTGCTCCATTACTACCCTCTGCGATCGACATACAAGCATTACGAGTCCAAATCAATACTTCACAGTCTCCTGCCCCAGAGATACTTTCACATTCACTGATAGCTCGGTTTTCAGCATCAGCGAGAGTTTGATAATTCCAAGAATAACCTTTATCTTGAGTTGAGGGAGAGCGAGCAATCGCTCCATATCTATCTTGAGCTGAGGCTTCTAACACTCCCACTGAGATTGTCGGGATTATCACAGCCGCTGCGATCGCTAAAGAATTCCAGAATTTTTTAGACATACTCAATCCTCTTTAGACTAACGGTTAAACTCTATATTTTGTATACTACCCCGCAAATTATATTTTGATTAATTCCGTTACCATATTTGTAACATCACCCAAAAGATGAGTGGCGGCACGAAGCGCCGCCACTCATCTTTATTTTATGTCCCAGCTATTTCTTGCATTGCTATATACTAAAATGCGGATAAAAAATATTTGTTGTAGGAATTAGCAATTGCTCACCAGTACAAAAAATCCATTAGTTAAGCAATTGCGATCTCTTAGTGAGAGTGCTAAAGATCGGAAAGAACAAGGGCTATTTCTAGTAGAAGGAACTCATGCTCTGATAGAAGCGATCGCCACAGCTTATCCACTCTCAATCGTCTGTTGTACCGAAAAATGGATCGCGGTGAATCCTGATTTGTATGAGCAGATCGAGTCGATTGATGACATCGAAAGATTAGAAATTGTTTCTGAAGAAGTGCTTCAGGCGATCGCTACCACTAAAAATCCTGATGGGGCGATCGCAGCAGCATTTATGCCATCTCGCGAAGTTGCCAAGATCAAGTCATTGGGTTTAGCTTTAGAAACAATTCAAGATCCAGGTAATATTGGAGCAATCGTGCGATCGGCAGTTGCCGTGGGGATTGATGGCATGTTAGTGAGTAGCGATAGTGTCGATTTGACTAACCCCAAAATTATTCGGGCTACCGCAGGACAATGGTTTCGCTGTGCGATGCAAACATCCACAGATATCGCCGATGATATTCGCAAATTGCAGGCACAGGGCGTAAAAGTAATCGCCACATTAGCAAATGCACCCAAAACCTATTGGGATTATGACTTTACGCAACCAACTTTGATTTTGCTAGGTAATGAAGGCAATGGACTATCTCAAGAATTAATTGAACTTGCGGATGAAGCTGTATCGATTCCACAAAGCGATCATGTGGAATCCTTAAATGTGGCTATTTGTGCAGCATTACTGCTCTATGAAGCAAAACGTCAGCGATCATGATATTAAAATGCTGTGGCGTGCACTCAGCTTACGCCACAGCATTTTAATAAAAATTTCTGAAAACACAAAAATCGGTTTACACTTTTTTGAAGCAGCACATCGGAATCGTGTATGAACTTAAAAGAGATCAACTCACAAGAGCCCCCAATCCCTAATCGCTTAAATGTAGTTCCTTTCCAATCAAGTCTAGAAGATAGCTCATTATTAATATCGTCTCAAGCTGCGATAAAGTTACAAACAAATTTACTAAAAAGTTCGATCGCTTACGCTCAGTCCATAAGTGGCAGCCTAATTCTCAAAACTACGCTCAAACATACATTGGAAATTCTCACCCAATATACTAGTGCTGGTGAAGGGAGTATTTTTTTGATTGATGAAGATGGGGAAATCGTGGAGAGTATCTTGGCTCGGAGTCCTGTGACAAGAGATCTCAAAGATTCTGTGATTTCCAAAGTTTTAGATGATGGTTTAGCAGGATGGACTTTACGCCATCGACAGATCGGCATTATCTATGATACTATTATTGACGATCGCTGGGTACAGTTGGCAGATCAACCATATGCCGCACGCTCAGCTTTGGCAATTCCTTTAATCTACGGCATTGAGGTGCTCGGGATTATTACGCTGACGCATCCTCAGCCGAACCATTTCAGCGAAGAGATCGCCATGATGATGCAATACAGCATGGAAATTATTACGGCAATAATAGTTAACGCTCAATTACATGCTAAGTATCGTCCTTTGGATTTAGTTTAGTGCGGAAGTGTTAATGCTGTATAAATCGTCCAGCCATCCATTAGTAGCAATAAAAGAGTAAACATCAGCAAAATTAGATACATCCAAGGTTGAGCGAGAGGACGAATATCTCTTGTGTCAAGACCTGTTTGCTCTTCAACATGTTTTACTAATCGCGCAAAGCCAACTACTCGCATCGGCAATAAATAAGCCTGCTCAGAGTCTTTACTGACAAAATAATAAACAATTCCACCTTGCCCCGTAGTTCTTGGTTTGAGAGCCTTGATATCTTGCCAAGCAAGCGTCCAGCCCTTACGAAAAAAACTGGGGAACCAGCGCGGATAGACTAAGCTGATGCCTTGGTTATCAAGAATTACGCGATCGCTAAGAGCCCCATATAAAAATACAAGACCGATTGCTAAGCCAATACTTAACCAAGAGGCAGGAATAGCAGCATGGGTAAAGTTGCTCAAAAAGGGTAAAGGAGCAGTGAGAGCAATATACAAAAGCAGTAATGTAATCCGAATCAGTGGTGAAACTTTAAAGACATCGATCATATTCACTAGGGATTTTATGTTTTAGGCGATCGCAATTAACTTAACATTGTTTTTTAGGGGTAATCTGATAAATGATGGATATGATTAGACATCAAAAACACTTACATACAGTACGGATGGTGTAAAACGTGGGTTGGCGTGTACGTGGCGTTCGTGGTGCAACAACAGTTGAGGCAAATACATACGAAGCCCTAGAGAGGGCTGTGCTAGAGCTTATGGAGGAGATCGAGGCACAAAATGACATTGATCCGCGCGAAATTGTAAGTGCGACTTTTTCGGCTACAACAGATATTGATGTAGTATTTCCTGCCAAAATCGCCCGATCGCGATCGCAATGGGAAAATGTCCCGCTTTTAGATGTGCAGCAAATGTATGTTAATGGCAGTCTAGAGCGTTGTATCAGGGTATTAATTCATGTGAATACACCACTTGAGCAGCATCAAATCAAGCATATTTACCTAAACGGAGCTAGAGATTTACGTCCTGATCTCGTTTACGCTCAAATTTGAGAAAATAGAGGGAGTGCTTCGCACTCCCTCTATTTTCTCGGTACAATCAGTTCAAACGTAAGATAATATCCCTATGGTCACAAGAATTTTTCTGTGTAACGAGCAGACAGAGCCAGAGATTCGCGATTTTATTCGTGAAGCGATCGCCGATATCTCTGAGGGTGAGCAGTATATCGTTACGTGGAACTGCGGCAATATTCAAACCCTCAAAGTGGGCGATCGCGCTTATTTTAAGCGGATCGGTAGTGCCAATCAGGGTTATTTCGCGGCGGGGACAGTCGTTCCTGCCGATCGCGAATATCAGCTTAAGCTGCGATCAGCTCGGTATCGCGAACTGAGTGAAGCCTATGACATTGACTCACAAGCCAATAACTTTCGGATATGGGTAGCTTGGGATGCTTGCGTTACCTTTGATGAGCCACTCAGGACAGATTATTTACGGCAGTTGCCCCACTTTCAAGGAATGCCTCTCGAACCGCAGACTGATGCGGGGGTATTTCGTGAAGAATATGTGCGGATGCTCGATCGCGAATGGGAGAAACAAACTCAAAAGGCGTTTCGAGCTGGCAAGGGGATTAGCTTAATCGATGTGTATTACCGCTGGGGATTAGAAGATATTCAGCAAGGGTTCCCACAGGATGCTCTAGAGTCATTTCGGCAAGCACTTAAGCTCAACCCTAATTTCATCAAGGCATATTTGGGTTTAGGTGATGCCCATGTCAGTTTACGCGAATATGCTAAAGCTGTAGGTGACTATGGCAAAGCAATATCTATGCGTCCAGACAAAGCACGTCTAGCCTATTTTAAACGTGGCGAAATCAATTTGTTGTTGGGACAACTTCAGCAAGCGATGGCAGATTTCCAAGCATCGATCGCTATCGATCCAAATTTTGCTGACGCTCATATGTCTCTTGGCAATACATACTTCAAGCTCAAGAGTTACGAGCAGGCAATCGCTTGTTATAGTCGCACCATGGAGCTAAGCCCCAACCTCGATCTAGCTGCATTTCGGCGAGGGCGATCGCATTACATTCTCAAAGAATTTCCTGAAGCGCTTCGCGATTTTAGCTATGCGATCGAGTTACAGCCGAGTAACGTTGATGCATACTACTATCGCGGCTTAACCTATTCTCAACCTGATATTGCTGATGAGACTCTCGCGGGTGATGATTTACGCAAGGCGATCGTCCTATATCAAACTCAGGGTAAACCTGACAAGGCGAAAAAAGCTAAGGAATTTTTAGAAACTCTTGCGATTGATTCTCTACCTAAGGCAAGACCAAGAAGCAGCTTTGCGATCGCAGCTTCTGCCACAGACCCAGTTATGGATACTGCCACCGAAGCGATCGCTGTGGAAGTCCCACTAGCTATGGCTACAAGTAATAATGATGATATTGATGATAGGGATGAGGAGTCTAGCAAGCTGATTATTGCGACAGAGCCAATTGCTAATGAGGTCGCCATCTCAAAAGCTGAAGAAGCGATATCGGACTTGACTGAAGCGATCGAAAAGATCATGGAAGTTGAAAAGATTGTCGAGAAGATTGTTGAAGTCGAAAAAATTGTTGAGGTTGAGAAGATTGTTGAAGTAGAAAGAATAGTCGAGGTTGAGAAATTTGTTGAAGTTGAGAAAGTTGTCGATCGCGTGGTCGAAAAGTTTGTCGATCGAGTAGTCGATCGAGTAGTCGAAAAACCGATTCCCTTCTCCATTGAAGATCCGAGTACTGCGGAAAAACTGGCGATGATTTCAGTGATGGCGCAATATATGCGCGATGGCTGGATGGTGCGATCGGTTGATAAATCTCAAGTTGGCTACGATCTTGAATGTACTAAAGATAATACTTGCGAAGCAGTAGTAATTAAGAGCTTCACTAGCGATCGAGAGTCCTTTGCAATTTCTGCGATCGAGATTGAAAATGCCCGTAGCAATAAGGATTTTGTATTGTGGGTAGTAAGCGGCGCAGCCGAAAATCCTGAATTACGCTGTCTACGCGGACGCGAACTATTCGAGCAATTCGACCTCGATCCTCTAGCCTTCGCCGCCAAAGTTCGGCAGTCAACTGTGCAATTAGAATTTGCACCAGTTTCTCTAGAAATGCCACAATTTGAGCAGTAGTTTTAGTGATTTCCATTTTCTATTAAGGTCTGGATTAATTACATCAGTTAGCGATATAAGAATGGTTTAATGGCAACACAAGCGAAGTTATTTGGTTTAGACAATTCAAATCGAGATTTTACTAAGGTAGATGCTTGGGGGAAAAATCAATTTAACTCAAGTTTTCCAGCAGCTTTATCTTGTTATCTAGATCATCAAGAATTGGCTGCTAATTATATAGCAATCACAAATCAAAAATTTGGGATAAGTTTAATTGATATTACCAATGTTTTTGGAATTAAACCCAATGAAACTAGTGCGTATTTTGCATTTGAAGCACAATATACTCCATTTCAAAAATATATTGTTGGCACTTTACCTAGAACTGATTTAGTAATTCAAGATAGTTCGACAGGACAATGTTTACGAGGTTTAGAAGTTAAATTAACTGCATTACCTGATAATACAACTTGCAACTTTAGTGATGATAAATTTGGTTCTGAAATTGTGGTCAGACCAGACACAATAGTATATTTAGCTGCAAGTATAGTCAGCACAAGTATTGAGATAGTTAGACAACATATCGAAAGCAGTGCTGTATTTGTTGAGAATTGGTCAGATGCAAGAGAAGTAATTACTAGCATTACAAAAATTATTAGCTGTATCTCTGATATCAGTATTGATATTGAGAAAAATCAATCGCCGTTCCTTTTACATCCAATTTGGAAGACTGTTGGAAAATCACCAAAGCTTGCCGAGAATTGTCTTGATGTTTTTGTATGGAGTGATGCAGCTTTTGCTTGGTTTTTATCACAAGTATCTAAAAATGATAATTCTGCGACTCAAATAACTCGCCAAACGCGAACAAGTATCTGGTTATATAAAATGCTTTTGGATATCTGCATTAATGGCAGATGTGACTATAAAGATATTATTGACAAGCTTTCTTACAATACTAAAAATGATAAAGCTTTTGCATCCGCAGGGAACGTAACGAATCCCTATATGTCATGTGAGAACTTGATATCTCCCAGAATTAGAAAAGACGAAATTAAAAATATTATTTTGGGTGGTGGTCAAAATCTACTTAGTCCAGAACGTAGATTTGATGCAATTATTTTCAATTCGCCAGAGTTATTCTCATGATTACTACTATTGATTTGTTTAGTGGTTGCGGTGGTCTATCTCTTGGCTTTCAGAAAGCGGGGGTTGATATTTTAGCGGCTATTGACAACTGGGATATTGCGCTGGATATTTACAGGGAAAACTTTAATCACCCAGTTATTCAACAAGATTTATCTGAGGAAGTTACCTCGATTAAAATAATTCGTAAATTTGCACCAGAGATGATCATTGGAGGGTCGCCATGTCAAGATTTTTCGAGTGCTGGAAAACGCGATGTAAATGGTGATCGCGCAAATCTAACTTACAACTTTGCAAATATTGTCTGTGAAATCAAACCTAAATGGTTTGTGATGGAAAATGTTCAGAGAATCACTAAAAGTCCTATTCTTCCGCAAATATCTGACCAGTTAAGAAGATGTGGCTATGGTTTATCTAGTGTTGTTTTAGATGCATCTCTATGTCATGTACCACAATCGCGATCTCGTTTTTTCTTGATTGGTGAATTTGGTGGTAAACAAAATGCTTTAGTAGATTTATTTAAGATTGATTTAGCAAATAAACCGATGACAATTAGAGATTATCTTGGCGATAAGTTGAAGCTACAATACTACTATCGACATCCTAGAAGCTATGCTCGAAGGGGAATTTTTTCGATTGACGAGCCAAGTCCAACTATCAGAGGTGTTAATCGTCCAATACCTGCAAATTATAAATTGCATAGTGGCGATCCACAGGATATTGATATTTCCACAATTAGACCTTTATCAACTATTGAACGTAGTTATCTTCAAACATTCCCAGAATCATTTAAGTTTTTTGGAACTAAAACAAATCTAGAACAAATGATTGGTAATTCTGTACCTGTGAATTTAGCTTATTTTGTGGCTTCTACTATTTTGAAATATATGAAACAAGAAATTGATTTAAATAACTTAAGCCATCACATTAATCCAGCTTTAGAAAATTTTGGCAATATAGCCATCTCCCATTAAGCTATTATTCTCCCAACTCTTTTGAGATTGCTATACTATGGTGAAATCAAGGCACGTATTAGAGATCAAGTTATATGACACGCAAATCTTGGGATAACTATTTGGAATTAGGCTCAGAATTGGGCTGCTGGGATGGAGATGGGGACAAATCAAAAAAGCATAAGTCTTTCCACATGCCAGGAGCAAAGCCACATTACAATCCCGATCGCCCAGGACAAGTTGAGCATATTGCTCTAGATTTAGTGCTTGATATTCCACAACAAGCGATCGCAGGTACTTGCAAGATTCGGCTGCGACCTGTTCGCGATGGCATCATGGAAATGACTTTGGATGCAGTAAGTTTGCGGATTGATAACGTGTCTATTACTGATCAAATAGAAGCGAAACCTGATCCAGATAAATCTAAGTGCAAATTTGATTATGACGGTGAATTCCTGAAGATTTATCTCAATCAGCCAACGCAAGCAGGTGTGCCGATTGAAATTGCGATCGCCTATGCTGCCGAGCAACCACAACGCGGTATTTACTTTGTGCAGCCCACCGAAGCACAGCCCAACAAGCCCACACAAGTCTGGACTCAGGGCGAAGATGAGGACTCTCGCTATTGGTTCCCTTGCTTTGATTATCCTGGGCAATTGGCGACTTCGGAAATTCGGATTAAGGTTCCTAAAGACTTGATGGTGATTTCCAATGGAGAATTGATCGAGGTTAAGGAACAGAAAAAAGAGAAGATTTATCATTGGTCACAAAAAGAAGTTCATCCTAGCTATCTGATGACTCTTGCGATCGGGGATTTTGTCGAAGTAAAGGATGAATGGAAAGGCAAACCTGTAACTTACTATGTCGATAAATCTCGTACTGCCGAAGAAGCGATCTTAACGATGGGCAAAACCCCACAGATGATCGAGTTCTTTAGCGAGAAATATGGCTATGACTATGCATTTCCTAAATATGCACAGGTCTGCGTCGCTGACTTTATTTTTGGTGGCATGGAAAACACTTCCACAACTCTGTTAACCGATCGCTGTGTATTGGATAGTAGAGCTGCACTTGATAATCGCTCAAGCGAAAGTTTGGTTGCCCACGAATTAGCGCACCAGTGGTTTGGCGATTTGTTGGTGATCAAGCATTGGTCACATGCATGGGTAAAGGAAGGCGCAGCCACCTATGCAGAAGTGCTATGGACAGACCATGAATATGGTGCTGAGGAAGCTGCCTATTATTTGTTAGGTGAAGCGCGGCGGTATATTTCCGAAGATAAAGATCGCTATCGCCGCCCGATGGTGACCCATGTCTATCGCGAAGCGATCGAGCTATACGATCGCCATATCTATGAGAAGGGTGGCTGTGTTTATCACATGCTGCGGACTGAACTAGGTGATGATTTGTTCTGGAAAGCGATTCATCATTTTGTGCGGACAAATGCCCACAAGACAGTTGAGACAATTGATCTGCTAAGAGCGATCGAAGAAGCAACGGGTAAAAACTGTATGTTTCTCTTCGATCAATATGTATTTCGTGGTGGACATCCAGAATATAAGATTGGCTATAGCTGGGATAGTGATAATAAATTGGCGAAGGTCACGGTTTCCCAAACTCAAGATGAACTCTTTGATTTGAAGATTCCGATTGGCTTTGGTTTTGAAGAAGTTTCAGACAGCCAAGTTTTCACAGTGCGCGTATTTGAGAAAGAACAAGCTTTTTACTTCCCATTGTCCAAAAAACCCAAGTACATCAGTTTTGATCGCGGCAACAACTATCTCAAACAAGTCAGTCTTGAATATGGTGTTGCTGAACTAAAAGCTGGCTTGCAGTCAAATCCCGATCCAATCGCTAGAATCCAATGTGCGGAAGCCTTGGCGAAAAAAGGTGGCTTAGAATCGGTAAAAGCTCTTGGACAATCTCTCTTAGATGAAAAATTCTGGGGTGTGCGCGTGGAGATTGCCGAAAATCTTGCCTCGATTAAGCTCGATCAAGCTTTTGAAGCTTTGGCAAAGGGTTTAGAAGATGCAGAAGCAAAGGTGAGAATGGCAGTAATCAGTGGCTTGGCACAAAACAAGGTGCAGAAGAGTTTAGATTTGATTAAACCATTCATCAAAAAAGGTGATCCTAGCTACAATGTGGAAGCAACCGCAGCAAGGCTAACTGGTGAATTGGCGGCGGATTTGAGCACAGAGCGTGAACCTTCTAAGGTGGTGAAGCTATTACAGACAGTTCTCAAAGAGAGAGCAGGTTGGAATGAAGTAGTGCGATCTGGCGCGATCGCAGGTCTATCTAAAATCAAGGATTCTGATGAAGCTTTGGAAACTGTCATCAAATATACGGAACCTGATGTGCCGCAGCCATTGCGTTTAGCTTCCATCAGAGCCTTAGGAGCAATGGGTAAATCGCAATCGAAACCTAAAACTGAACAGATTCTCAATCGCTTGAAGGTAATCGCACAAGAGACATTTTTCTTGACACAAATGGCTTCGGTTGGGGCGTTGGGGCAAGTTGATAGTGCGGCAGCAATTGGCATATTGCGATCGCTGTCTGACTCGACTCCTGATGGGCGAGTGCGGCGTGCTGCCGACGAAGCAGTTCAGCGCGTACAGCGAGCGATCGGTAAGGACGCAGGTCTGAAGCAACTGCGAGAGGAACTCGATCAAGTTCGTAAAGACAATCAGGATCTGAAGAGTCGCCTAGAAGAGATCGAGGCAAAAGCCAAAGCATAAAGAAGAAGCACCCTCTGGGTGCTTTTTCTTTTACAGAATTTTCCGCTGTATAATCGAAACAATCTATAAGTTCAGGAGCCAAAGCCAATGGTCAGCCAACTGAGCAAATCTAACATCATTTATCCCGAAAGCGACGGGAAACCTATAGCAGACAATACTAAACAGTTTGAACTGATTGTCGAAATTAAAAAAGGGTTGAATCTGCTTTTCATCAACAATCCTCAAGTATTTGTGGCTGGCGATTTGTTTTGGTATCCTGTTGAAGGTCAATCTAAAATTGTTACTGCACCTGATGTGATGGTGGCGGTGGGTCGTCCTAAAGGAGACAGAGGCTCTTACAAGCAATGGGAATAAGACAATATCGCCCCCCAAGTTGTATTTGAAATCCTCTATTGAGGTGAATTTGATGCTAGAGCAAGAGCGTCAACGTGCCGAGTGTAGGTCAATTATTTCTAAAAAATCACATCTTCATAGAGAGAGTCAAATTCCCCTTCAAAGTTGATGCTCGATAATTGGAATTTATCTTGCTCTCCAGAATATGTCTGTAAAAACCAGCGTCCCTCTTCTTTCCGAAAACAATCAAGGCGTTGACGTTTGGTGTTAACTAAAGCATATTCTTCGAGACTCTCTAGTTGTTGGTAATCAGCAAATTTATCCCCTCTATCAAATGCTTCTGTAGACTTTGATAGAACTTCGATAATTAGTTTTGGGAAACGCTTATGATTTGGAGTTTGGGTATCTCTAGGATCGCAAGTCACCATGACATCTGGGTAATAAAAGCGATTCAATGCATCTATTCTTGCTTTCATGTCAGACATATAGACTCGACAACTAGTACCGCGCAAATGGTTTCGGATTACAAAAGCCATGTTTAGGGCGATCGTGACGTGAGGATCGTTTGCACCAGCCATTGCATAAACATACCCATCGATATACTCATGTTTAATATCGCTTTTTTCCTCCATTTCGAGATATTCGTCTGGAGATATGTAATTAAATTTTGGACTGGCAATCATGGCTTACTTACAATGGGGTGCTGATAGATATTTTTATTTTAGCCTTCTCATGACTGATCACTAAACAATCAACTGCTGCGGTAAGTACTGTGGCTCTAGTAAATCACCTATTTCACGCAACTCTCTCACGGCTAGCAACATACTTAGGGCGACTTTGCCACTCATCAATAGGTTGTAATCATCGGGATAGTTTTCGAGATGAGTGGAAACTTGATGGAAGCCTTCAAAGTAGACTTTATCTTTGTCGTGACAGCCATGTTTGCTGGTGTCGAGGAAGCCACGCTTGGCACGGGTGATGATATCAAAGGCTTCGTCTTTGGTGGTGTATTTGGTGAGTTCGCAAAATACTTCATAAAAGCTGTGGGGCACTGGTCAGCTAATGGGGGATGGGTTCTGAAATGCCCATTTCACGCCAACGAAAAAGACGTAAATACGTCGATCACGCTTTAACTGACCAGTGCCGAACTCTTTGGTGGGTAATTTTGCGATCACACTTTGAAATGGGATAATTTTGCGTTCGCAGTTTTAATCATGTGAATGCTAATTTGCTAGTAGCAAGAGAGTTATCAGCATTTTAAAACTGTGGCTTAGCTGGTGGTGGCGTGATGAAAATTGCGATCGCATTGTGTACAGGTGCAATCTCAGTTATAGGACGATTGAGAATCTCACCACCAAGAAATAAGCTCGAAGAACTACCACCATCAAGATTGAGTGCATCAACTGCTCCCATCTTTTTGAGGACTTCCGCAGTTTGCAAGAGATTGGGGGCAAATCCTTCGGGGGCAGCTTGGACAGTAGCAAGAATTAGTTTGCCCTTTTCTTTAGTAGTAGCGATCGCGCTACGATTCGCCGATTGAGTATCAAATCCCGTTTGAAATTGTTCCAGTTTTCCATCTAGAGATAGACTTCCATTTTTTAACAGCAGCGGACCTGCACCAATTAAATTAGAAAAACTGGCAAACTTATCAGGAATAAAGGCTTGACGACCACGCACAGTCATCCCCACAGGTAATTGCTTGGCAGCCTCAGGAGTTTGTCGCGCTACTAAAACATAGCCATCACTGGGGATGGCGATCTGTCCCACACCGACAGCATTACCTTGATATTGAGCAACAACGCGATCGCCACGTACCACGATTAAAAGTTCATTTTCAGTAAGTGGAGAGTACACACTGCCCCAATTAGGAGTGTAGCGAGCAATTCCTCTCTGCACATAACCACTATTGAGATTAGTAAGGGCAATGTTTACTTGACTTGCCGTACTGATCTCTTCCTTGAAATTGAGCCGATCAACAAGAGTTTCTCCTTTCTCATTCCAAGCGATCGCACCTCTAACTAATGCGGTTCCTGCTAGCCAGCGATTGCCTTCCCGAATTGCACCAACTGGTAATTTCCGAATCCGATTAAAAAATCCGCCATTAATTGCTCCTACCGCTTGGGCTTGCTGTACCATTTGCGGAAGAGGCATCAAACCTAAGATTCCATTGGGAGAGCCATCGGGATTACTCCAAATTGGACGTAATTTCAATCGCGGTGATTTTAAATCAACTTCTAAAGCCGTAACTGAAAACTTAATTGTTTTAGGTTCTTTATCTGTTTTTGGCTTGTTAGGAATTTCGACAACTCGCTCAATCCTTCGCAAGCCTTCTGCCCACTGTACTGTTAAGCTTGGTGGAATATAGTCGCGCCGTAAGTCAATCACAATCTTAGGTGTCGGACTACTGAGCATCTCGATCGCAGGATTAATAGATTCATTCATTTGAATCTGAATCTGCGTTAATTTCCCCTGCGGTTGCACATTAACAGACTTCACCAAATTCCCAGCGATCGCATTCATGCCAATGGGCAGCCCAGATGCTACCTCAGCGGATACAAATACCGTAATCACATTACCTTGCTGAGTAACGCGCCAAGGAGTGCGGCGATTTAGATCAATCACAATGCGATCGCCCCAAGGCTGCTTACTGCGTCGGACAGCTTGCATTGCAGCATCAGGGGTGTAAATATTCAGAGCATTTCCCGCAATCTCTGTGCGCCATTGCTCGGCGAAAGGCGCAAGATCGAGATAGCGAAATTGCCCTGTATTGTCAAAAGCAACCAGCGAAAATGTAGGACTGGAAAACCATCGCAATCTTTGGCGATCAGCTTTGTCTGAATCCATCATCTGCACACCTAATCCACCTGTCAGCCAGTCTTCCTGCACATACAAGCTTTGCCGTCCTTGCTCCACTTTCCTGATCCAACGCCCTGACCAAGGCTGTCCATTTAATTGAATTACATTTCCACTATCGGGTATGGTCGCCGAGGGGGCGCTGTCAGCAATGACAACTTGGCAGCAAACTGCGGCAAGAAAGGGAATTAGCGTTTTAGAGTATGTCATTTTCATAAGGCTAAACGAGGATTAATTTAAAAAGTTTTGAGCCACTTTGCAGCTCAAAACTTTTCAGGAATAACTTAAGGCGCAGGATTAAAATAGTGGGCGTGAACGGTGTCTATTTCTGCCAAAATCTCAGCATTTAACTGAATACTAGCACTGTCGATATTTTCTTTGAGTTGTTCCATTGTCGTTGCGCCAATAATCGTACTAGCCACAAACCAACGGCTTTGCACAAATGCTGAAGCTAATTGGGCTAATGGCAAATCATGTTTTTGGGCGATCGCAGCATACTCTGCCGTAGCCGACTTAACATTAACTTTGTTATAGCGCTGCCCAAAGGCAGGAAATAGAGTTATACGAGTATCAGTCACTGAACCTTGAACATACTTGCCAGACAAATGTCCAAAGGCAAGAGGACTATAAGCTAGCAAACTAATTTGCTCTCGATAACAAGCCTCAGCAAGATGGCTATCAAAGGTACGGTTGATCAGGTTGTAAGCATTTTGGATCGATAAAATCTTTGGTAAACCTAGCTGTTTTGCTGTACGGCTAAATTCACAGATACCCCATGCAGTCTCATTGCTAACTCCTAAATAGCGAATTTTACCTGCTTGAATTAATTCGGCAAAGGTTTCTAGTTGTTCTGCAATAGAGACCATTTCGCGCTCTTGCTGAGGCTCGAAGGCAACTTGACCAAACATCGGTACATTACGATCTGGCCAGTGAATTTGATAGAGATCGATATAGTCCGTTTGTAATCGCTTCAAGCTGTCATCTACGGCTTGCAAAATATTTTTGCGACTGAGTGCGGCGATCTCATCATCCCTTAACCATCTGTAATTGCGTCCTGTGCCAATAATTTTGGTCGCAATAATTAACTTGTCGCGTTGCTGCTTAATACTCGGTTGGGCTAACCATTCCCCAATATATTTTTCTGTCTTACCTTGCGTCTCAGCCTTGGGTGGAACTGGATACATTTCCGCAGTATCAATAAAGTTGATTCCCTGCGCGATCGCATAGTCTAGTTGCTCATGGGCTTCAGCGATCGTGTTTTGCTGACCATAGGTCATTGTCCCTAGGCAAATCTTGGACACCAACAGTTCACTTGAGCCAAGTCTCTTGTATTCCATGGTTAAAGCTACATATATACCGCAAACATAACAATACTATCCAAAACCAAAAAATGGGAGCACCGCTTTGCGGCATTCCCATTTTTTGGATTTACTACAAAACAAAATATGTCATATGCTCAAATTAGTGTTATAAAGTTCGCAAACTAGACGCAACCAATTAAGCCAATTAAAAAAATTAGTGCCAAACTTAGTCCCTAACGTTATTCCATCTGGCATTGTTACGAGGTGATTTCTTAAAATGGAGAACAATAATATCCGTAATAGTTCTTACGAGCAAACCCTCGCGGGAGTCACCAAGGACTTGTCAGATCTGCGGGCAAATATCTTGGGCAAGCTCAGTCGTGAAATTCTGATTTTACAAGCCCAAAAAAATGCTTTAACTGATGACATTCAGCGACTCCAGTCTCAACGCAAAGAGCTAGAGGTTTTAACTGTTGCTCAGCAAGGGATGAATCAACAAGAAATCCAGCGCCAGCAATGGATCGAGCAACTTGCCCAAGCAATTACTTATCATCTAAAAAATGATGTGATCGTTACTAACTCCAGAGTACTTAGCGATCACTCCGCAAATTTTGAGCAGTTAATGCTAAATCTTGATGGTGCTATTCGTGCCACATTCCAGTCGTTGCAACGAGATGTGGATACCTATCAGCGCGATCTTGATGATCAGATGCAACGCATGTACACACAAAGACAACAAGGCGAGCTAATGCTCTCGGCTCTTGTTGAAAGAATTGATGAATATTTGCGGCGATCTTCCGCCGATCGCTCTGTAGGAGGAAATATAGGGGGGAATCCACCAATCAACTTCACGGGGACATCTGGTTTTGCGGGGGTGATCGGTACGAATGGTAGCAACACAGCCCCGACTATTCCCAATGGCAATGGTAATTTCAACCAAATTCAGATCCCCACTTTTAATAGTAGTCAGTTTAGGCAATATGACCAAAACGATACTCGTCCCTATACAGGTGATCCCGCCGAACCAAGTAACTCTTTAGAATCAGAACCTCCCATAGCTAAGCCAGTTAAGCGTCTTAACGATTGGTGGATTGGATTCATATTGGTTTTGGGGGCTTCGGTGGTTTTGTCCCTACAGAATATTTTGGTAAAGATAATTTTCTCCAACTCTAGTGTTTTCGGGCTATTTAATTTTGGTGGATTGATTAAAGCAACTGTCCCTAACTCTTTTATGTTGTTGCTGTTACGAATGCTATTTGCCACACCAATTATGTGGATAGTCGCAAAGTTTATTTTTCGGGTTGATGTATTGCGGGACTTTCAGCAATTACTCACGCCTAACCGCAGATTATTATTCTGGCGGGTTTCCTTTAGTGCTTTATTGCAATTCGCCTCTTTTGCCCTCATCTATGTGGCTTTAGGCATCTTAAACCCAGGATTAGCTGTTACGCTCTTTTTCATCTTCCCGACAGTAACAGTTCTGTTGGCTTGGTTGCTATTTGGCGATCGCCCCAGTAAGGAACGCTGGTTAGTGATTGGGCTGATCTATTTTGGTATCATGCTGACCTATAACATCTTTGGTGTAGCAAAATCTGATACATGGGGTGTCATTGCAGCAATGCTATCAGGCATTTCTTTTGCGGGATATATCATTACCTCTCAGGCTTGTTTTAAACAACTAAATCCTGTCTCATTTACTTCAATTAACTTTGCAATTATCTTGCTGATCTGTCTTGGTACATTACCCTTCACATTGGCTTCTATTTCACTAAATGGCTCACTGATATTTATGTGCTTCTTGATCGCACTAACGACTTTAAGTGGTTATTTGCTGACCAGTTTTGGCACAAAGCTAATGGGAGCTGCTCAAGCATCGCTTGTTAGCGCCAGTGGTCCAGTGTTTACCACATTCTTAGCATTCACGATCTTGGGAAGTAAACTAGAGTTTATTCAGGTATTTGGCGTGTTTCTAGTTACAGGTGGAGTCGGGATGCTCAGTTTGCAAAATATGTATAAGAGAGCTGCTAGATAACCTTTATATACCTGTCTCCGTTCAAAAAGCCCAAAAGATGACGCTTACCACCTTTTGGGTTTTAATAAAAAGCTTAGCGATTGCAGATCGCTTACTAAACTTTTTTGATCAAAAATCCTGTAAAGTAGCTATTACAGTCCTCAGGGATAAAAGTGGTCAACCAGTGGTCAAAACCTCACTTCATCAAGATCAAGAATCAACAACACCAACTTCGCAAGTCCAACAGTTAATGCGAGCGCTTTGGCGTGGGTTAGCTCGTGAACAGGGTTTCCCAGTGTGGGCTTTGTTGGCAATTTTTCTTGTGATGCTGCTGCTGTGGAATTGGCAATTAATCGCGGCAACCAGTGCGGGAATTTTTGCCATGATAGCAGTCTATATGATTCAAGACTGGAACTGGAACGTGATTTTGTGGCGCATCCAGAAATTTCTGCAAAGCCCTTATCGACTTTTACCCCTATCAGTTGCGAGTGGCGCGGGGACAGTCTTTCTGACATATATGGTATTGGCAGTATGGTCAGATCAAGAAAATCATTGGTTAGCATCAGCTAACATTTTGCAGCTAGGTGCAACTCTAGGGATTTTTGTACTGCTAGTTCGTCAAGCTTTTAGGCAATGGTTGCAGCGTCAACAAGATAATTTCGATCAATTAATTGCTCAACTTGCAGTAAATGATGATCTGGCTCGACTAATTGCCATTAAACAGATTACCCAATATGTGCAAGACAATCGGCTACCAGTAGCTCAGGAAAGGGCGATTTCTGATTATTGTCAGATATTGCTTAATCGGGAAACAGAGACAACTATGCGTGAAGCAATCTTTGCAACTCTAGAATCATTGCAATCTATTAATGACAAACCTGCTCTCAAACGATCGGCTAGCCATATTAACTAATGTTTTGGGAGGGCGCTTCGCGCCCTCCCAAAACATTGCTATAAAGGAAGTGTTTACTCAAGATTCATGCTAACTAAAGATCAAATTCTCGATCGCCAAGTGGCTCTACTAGTTCAGGGTACTCCTGATGCAGAGACTGCCAGTGCAGTTAGTTTGATTGCATCGGTACTAAAGGCGATCGCTCAAAATCTCAAATATACGATCTATTTTGTGATTCAAGATATTGAGGGTGGCTGGTTACTGACACCCTTAAGCAATCACGATAATCCTGAAATGGAAAAGACGACTATCTACGCCTATTGCGATCGCACTCCTGCCAATATTGATCGACTGAGATTAAATGACGATCATCTTGAATGTGGTGAATACAATATAGTTGATATGCTGTTTCGCTTAATTGGCATGAAACAGGTAGACAGTATTGTCTTTTTTGATCGAGCTACAGATACGCAAAACGGGATTGAAATTGCACGTACTGATATTGAAGAATTATGCGAAAAACAAATAAAACGCGCTCAGTTTGGATTGCAAAAACTAAACGAAATTAAAAACAATCCCAACATTTCTAACATCGCATAATAACAAACGAATAAAAAAGAAAGAACGCTTAGCGTTCTTTCTTTTTTTATTCGTAGTCGATGAATCCGCACATAACAGCTCCGTCAATGGAGCCTTTGCCGCTAACTAAACAAGCAAGGCTATCTTTATGGCTTATGGTTACAATACGATCATAACTACGACCAGTTAGTAAACTGTCAGCGATCGCCATTACTTCAGGAGTGGTATTGACAGCAAGGATAATTTGATTGCGGTTAATGTCAGTATTTTCATAACGGACTTCTGTTTGAGGAGCAGTAGGATTTTGATAAAGGGCGGCAACAATCGCTGTTTGAGCATTTGTTGGTGCAGCGATCGCAAAACCTGAAACGACGAAACCCGAAATGGCTAAAAATGTGGCGACGATAGTATTTTTGACGATGATATTTTTCATGACTGCCTCTACTCTGCTTTCTCTAATTGCTTCCAACGAAACAGAAAACTAAACTTCTATAATTTAATTTTCTAACAAAAGTAGCAATCGCTACTTCCTGCTATGAGCTCAATCGATTGGGTGAACTCGATTTATGAGTGATTAACTCAATAACAACATCATCAAGCTTTATTCAATAATTGCCAGTGACATCAGATATCTACCCTTGTGATTGTGATCGCAAATCCATAGTGATTAGTAAAGGCGGATCTTCTCGCCGCCTTTACTTTTTAGGTTTTATACTGACAATAGACTAAACAACTAAGAGCTAAAAAATGAAAACTCTAATCAATTCTTGTTTGGTAATTTCAGGGCTAACTGTAGCGATCGCCTCAATTAGCTGGACAGATCAAGCCTTTGCTGATCCCAACCAAGTTCGTCAAGTTTTGCAAACTAGAGAATGTCAAGGTTGCGATCTTTCACGCACCAAGCTCAGTTTTGCAAATCTGAGAAATGCCAATTTACGCTATGCAAATCTGTTTTCTGCGGATCTTAAACTTGCTGATTTAAGAGATGCTAACCTAATTGGCGCGATTCTTGATAAAGCTGACCTAAGAGGAGCCGATCTCACGGGTGCAGATTTAACCAGTGCTTATATGTCAGAGACAAACTTTTGCGGCGCAATTATGCCTGATGGACAAAAATCAAGCGAAGGCTGCCCTAAAGCACCAAAATAGACAATTCTCTATTGTATTTGTGTAGAATTGTATGCAAAGGATTGAGAAAGTTGGAAATGTACTAACTAAACTCAATTAAAGCTTTAGGCTAGAGATTATTTGAGTTAATCTCACGTCCTTAATATTTATTCGTCCAAGCGGAGTTCCGCCCTATGATTGACGCTATTATCATTTTTACATTCATCCTAGCTGGCGCAGGCACTGGCTTCCATGGCATTGATTTCTTACCCCCAGATACGATCGCCAATCTCAATATCCAAAATTTACGTTGGGTAACCCTTGGAGTTGGATCTGTCGTCGGTCTAGTGGCAGGATTGATTGTTCAAAACACCTATCGCCGTGTCGAGACCAACATTCGATCAATGCCGCTTGAGACGATTTTGGGTCGGGCTGTTGGTTTAGTCTTTGGACTATTGGTTGCTAACTTGATGCTAGCTCCATTATTTCTAATACCTATTCCCGACAATTTTGACTTTATTAAGCCACTCACCGCAATTTTAGTAAGTATTATTTTTGCCTATTCAGGGATGACCCTGTCCGATACCCACGGACGCGCATTATTACGTTTGATTAATCCTAACAATGTCGAAAGTAGCCTCATTGCCGATGGTACATTGCGTACAGCCACAGCCAAGGTTTTGGATACTAGCACAGTGATTGATGGGAGGATTCAGACCTTAATGGAGACAGGCTTTTTAGAAGGTCAATTATTGATCCCGCATTTTGTGATTCAAGAACTACAGACGATCGCCGATAGCTCCAATGATCAAAAACGAGTGCGTGGTAGAAGGGGGCTGGATATTCTTAATAACATGCGCGATCAATTTAGCGATCGCATTACAATTCATTCAGCAGACTACGAAGACTTACATACAGTCGATGCTAAATTAGTGCGCCTAGCCCAAGAGCTAAGCTGTACATTGATTACCAATGACTACAACCTCAATAAAGTTGCAAATTTGCAGCAAGTCGAAGTTTTAAACATTAACGATCTTGCTCAGGCTCTGCGTCCAACCTACTTACCTGGTGACTTGATCGAAATTAAGGTACTTAAAGAAGGAAAAGAAGTATCTCAAGGAATCGGCTATCTTGAAGACGGTACAATGGTCGTCATTGAAGAGGGTCGTGAATATCTCGGCAAACAAATTGTTGTGATTGTTACCAGTGCTTTACAAACTTCTGCGGGGCGGATGATTTTTGCTCGCCACGAAGCGATCGCCACTGTCTAGCGTCAAGGCAAAGGGGAAAAGGGAAAAGGAAAACCCAATTTCTAATTACCTATTTCTAACTACCACTTACCTATTCCTAACTACCTATGCAAGTTTCGCCATCCCACTCACAGCGACAATTGGTATCAGGTAAAGTCGGTTGGGGCTGGAGGCAAGCGACTATGCCTATTTCTGCGAACTTTTTTTTTGCAGGATTGCTGATGCTCATGGTGGCGATCGCACAATTATTGTCAATTGGAGAAACAAATTTTTTAGCAGTTTCAAGTCTTTCGTTACTTGTAGGTTTTGCGATCGGCATCTATGTAGCCAAATCAGTGGTTAATGTATGCCAACAAAATTCAGATTATATATTTCCCCGCACTCAGTTAATTGGGATTTCAACCTATTGGTTAGCTTTAATCGCAGCCCTTAGTACTTCTCCAGAAAACTTCATTAAGGGATTTGTGGCGATTTGGTGGATTTTACCCGCCGCTATTTTTATAGGTATTTCTAGTTCGCTCGCTTTTCGCTCAGGTAAATCTAAAAAAATAGATAAAAAGCAAATCCTAGAAACTGTTAATGCTGATGTACTAAATGTAGTTACCTATTCCGATCAAACGGTTTTAGTCAGCCCCTCATCACTTGGTCAGCAACCACGACAGTTTAATAGTCTTGTGTTAATCCTGTTGGGTTTTTTCTTTTGGTCAATGATAGATTTATCTCCAAATCTAAGAGCGATCGCGGCGATCAGTTTGACCACTACGGGGCTGACAGGATTTTTTACATGGCAAGCCCAATTGAGAGCGCCCGAAAAAGTTTTACAACTAAGATTTAGTGGTTTATGGGGAATTGCTGCCGAATATGCAATTAATGTAAAACCATTCTCATGCCTATCCGTCATCAAATTGCAAGAGTCTAGCGGCGAACTAAGCTGGATGCAGCTATCGGGGAATAATAGTGATATTACGATCCCTTTAGCGATGACAATTTTGCCATCCACCAATAAAGACGCTACAAATCAAAAAGCTTCAGATCAAAACGATGAGTTAGGGCAAGCCATCCGCGAGGAGTTCCGCCTTGCGAAGCAAGAAACTGAGCGCGACAGTTTAGGCATGGCTACTGTATTACTACCTCAGGGAGCGGGAATTTTAGCAGGTACAGCATTTATTATCTTAGGCGTGGTGTTACTGTTTATCTTTCCTTTGCCCACAAGCCTATCAGCAGAAAGTGCGATCGCTTGGCTTGGCGTTTGCTTAGTTAGTCCTGCGATCGCCAGATTTTTCTTGCAGCTAGTTGCCCCGAACAGTTTGCAAAGCGATCGCCCTAGCTACAGCAAAAATCATTTACAGTCATGGGAAATAGGTACGGCAATTTTATTAATCAGCGCTTTTCTACCAACGCAACAAACAGCAAAAATTGCACCTCTGGCTATCTTCATGCAATCACTGCCGATACTAACGCTCATTTGCGGATGGCTTAGTATCAGTATCGGAGCCTGCATTCTAGCTTTTGTACGCCGTACCCCTCTTTGGAATACAAACTACTAATCAAAATTACTAGTCAAAAAATTGCTTTGCAATTTTTTTGACTTTTTTAATTCAGCTTTAATTCAGCATGGCAGTACATTCGAGAATTAGTTTTTGGTTGGTGAGCGAGTAGGGTTGAATTTCTAAGGCTCTGCGGAAAGTGGCGATCGCTTCGTGATAGTTACCGATCGCAGCGTAGCATAGACCCAAACCGTGAACTGCCCCAAAGTGGTAAGGATTAAGAGCGATCGCTTTTTGGCAATCTTTGATTGAGCGTTTGTAATCTCCCTGCATATAAAACAAAACCGCCCGACGATTCCATGCTTCGACAAAATCTGGCTGAGCATGAATTAATTGTGTCAACATCAGCTCCGATTGTCTTACATTGCCGCTATCTGCCATCATTTGACTCTGTCGCAAGACCTGCAAACCCTGCATCCCCTTCTGCATAAACCACATTTCCCACAAACTCTGGGTGGCGCGATCGCGAATACCTTCATCTTGACTTTTGAGGTCTCTCAACAATTCTTCGATGGGTTGGGTCATTAGTCTAGACAAATAAATTTATACTACGCAGATAAATTTTGAAGAACATTGCTTTACGAAGGGTTTCAAAATTTATTTGGATTTGCTTTGATGACAAAACTCAATCCTTTTTTAAAGTTTGAACTAAAAGCGGGACTTGTGTTAGTTTTTTAACTCATACCTAAGAGATATTTTGCGCGTATGTCTATCATACAAATTACTGTCCAAGAGCTAGCCGAACGTTTGGTTGGTGAACGTCAAGACTTACAACTGATCGATGTGCGCGAACGTGACGAGGTGGAGATTGCTGCGATCGCAGATTTTACGATCTTGCCTCTGAGTGAATATGGAGAATGGTCAGTAGATTTTACGGAAAAGTTTAATCCCCATGCGGAAACGTTAGTGCTTTGCCATCACGGGATGCGATCGGCGCAGATGTGTCAATGGTTAATCAATCAAGGCTTTACTAACGTTAAAAATATTGGTGGCGGCATTGATGCCTATGCCTATGCGGTTGAGCCGAGTATGGCTAAGTACTAAAAAATTTGCTTCGCAAATTTTTTAGTTTGAGGTCAAAAAGGGAATGCTGAAAAATACTGCTAAGCCGATCGCAGAAACAATGCTACTAATAATCGTAATCACAATAAATTTACGATCGCTAGCTCCATAGAACTTATTGGGCAGCGAACTCGCTAATACCATTAGCCCAATTATGACGAGAATCCCAATAAATAAGGTGCGACTCATAATTTTTTAATTTTAAATTACTTAGAGAGGCGGCGTGAAGCGCCGCTTCTCTATAATAAAGCCATACCTTACGAAATCTCTCTATGTCAGATTGGTTGTGGCTTCAGCGATCGCTACCTGAAAATATGACTGGCGCAGATCTATGGGAAGCGCTCTATGCAGATGAACCGATTACAGTTCTACTAGAAAGTCCAGCCACAGTCCCTTCAAAATTAGCAAGATATTCGATCGCCGCAGGAAAACCACGACAGGTTTGGACTCCTGAGGTCGGTGAGATTCTGCCATGCCTTGAAAAATTGCGATCGCGGATGCAGTCTTCTCAAAATCCTAATTCTGATTTACCCACTCATTTACCCTTCACAGGCGGATATTTAGGTTGGTTGGGCTATGACCTCGCATGGGAAATTGAGCGATTGCCATATACTAAGCCAGACACTTTGCCCTTTCCAGTTGCCTTTTGGTACGAGCCATCTAGCTTTGCCGTAATCGATCATCAAACTCAAAATATTTGGCTAGCGGCTAGCGATGATCACGAATTAACCGAACTAAGCGATCGCTTAAACAAAGAAATTTCTCCCACAAATCAAACTTTGCTCCTGCCGAAGGCAGGAACAAAGTTTACCTGTAGACCAGATCAACAAGGCTATGAAGCCATGGTGAATCAAGCAAAACAGCATATTTATGCTGGCGATATTTTTCAGGCAAATATCTCTATGCGCTACGGCTACCCTTGGGCATCGGATGGATGGAAACTATACCGTCACTTACAAAAAATTAATCCATCACCCTTTGCCAGCTATTGGCGGACAACTTGGGGTGAAGTAATTAGCGTTTCCCCTGAGCGCCTAGTCAGCTTGCGCGATCGCCATGCGGAAACCCGACCGATCGCAGGCACAAGACCACGTGGGAAAGATCGACAGCAAGATCTCGAATTTGAGAGCGAATTACTGGCTTGTACCAAAGAGCAAGCTGAACATATTATGCTTGTTGACCTTGAACGCAATGACCTCGGACGAGTTTGTGAATGGGGTAGCGTAATAGTCGATGAACTCTTAGCGATCGAACGATACAGTCACGTTATGCATCTTGTAAGTAATGTGGTGGGGACATTACGCAGCGATCTCAACTTTGTTGATCTCATTCGGGCTACTTTTCCTGGAGGGACAATTACAGGTTGTCCTAAGGTGCGCTGTATGGAAATCGTCGAAAAATTGGAGCCCCAGCGTCGCAGCTTGTTTTATGGCTCCTGCGGCTATATTGATCGGCGCGGCAATATGGATCTGAATATTCTGATTCGGACTTTGCTGAAGACTGACAATCATATCTGGGGTCAGGTCGGAGCAGGGATTGTCGCTGATAGCGTTAGCGATCGTGAATGGCACGAATCCTTGCAAAAAGCTCAGGCTCAGCTAGCAGTACTAGGCTTGGCCTAACTAACTAGAGATTTGCAGCGGGAAGCGCTGCAAATCTCTGGTTGGGTTTGCGATCCGATAGAATACTTAAGCAACTACTATCGCTATATCTATCCATGAGTGGAACCAAACTCTACGAAGGCAAAGCCAAAATTCTGTTTACAACAAATGATCCTAATATTTTGCTGTCGCGTTACAAAGACGACGCAACCGCCTTCAATGCTCTCAAAAAAGGCTCGATCGCTAATAAAGGAGAAATGAACTGTGCGATCGCCTCGCATATTTTTCAGTATTTAGAAGCCCAAGGTATGGCAACTCACTTCATTAAGCAAGTCTCACCTAATGAGATGCAAGTTGTTGCCGTTAAGATTTTGCCGATAGAAGTTGTCGTCCGCAATATTGCCGCTGGAAGTATTTGTAAACGTCTTGGTCTAGAGCAAGGTCATCCTCTCAAAAAGCCCCTTGTCGAATTTTTCTATAAAAATGATGACCTTGGTGATCCTCTGATTACTGATGCTCATGTGGCTATGCTCGATCTCGCCACACCTGAACAAGTTGACCAACTCAAACAGTTAGCACTAGATATTAATCAACATCTACAAACATTTTTTGATCGCTGCAATTTGCTCCTTGTTGATTTTAAGGTGGAAATTGGTGTTGATGTTAATGAACGCTTAATATTAGCCGATGAAATTAGCCCTGATACTTGTCGTCTCTGGGATAAAGCGATATCTGACCCAACAGCACGGATTATGGACAAAGATCGTTTTCGGCAAGATCTTGGTAATATTGCAGAAGCCTATCAAGAGGTAATGAAACGAGTCCTAGCAACTTAAAAATTTGGCTCTGCGAATGTCTTTTAATGTCGTCATCACTAGTTAGGCTGATTACATATGGTATGACCGACGCATATACTAGATAAAATAAGCCCCTAGCAATATAGGGATGTTGGAAGTTATAGTAATTTATTACTAGTGTAATAAATCTCCTGTTTCTGTTTGATCGTTAATAGTTTCTTGTTAATAAATTCTGTAGGTGTTTGGAAGACTTTATGCGTATAAACTTGCTCTTATTCACAGCCATTGCCGCATCCAGCACGTTACTTACAAGCCCTTTGCTGGCACAGGCTGCTCCTGCAAAGCAAGAGATTGCTCAAGCGCCAACTCCGCAGCCAACTAATCCTCCAGCATCTGAAAAGCCTGCTGAACCGAGCACGCCAATCCCCCCCAGTTCATCCCCAACTTTTACGCTACCATCTACCACGCCTGCTCCAGCAACTACAACTGAAACTCAAGTGCTGGTGGGCGAAGTTGCAATCAAAACTCCCGAAGGGCAACCTCCATTACCCCCTGAGCTAGAACAAAGAATTTATGATGCGATCGCCACAAAGCCAGGTCGGACAGTAACTCGTACCCAACTCCAATCAGACATCAATGCTGTATTTGCTACTGGCTTTTTCTCGAATGTGCAAGCAGAACCAGAAGACACAGACATTGGGGTGCGTGTAACGTTCTTTGTACTGCCAAATCCCGTACTCAAGTCCGTCAATACAGAAGGAACAAAAGTTTTAGAGGAAGGAGTAATTGATCGGATCTTTGGCTCACAGATTGGCAAAATCACTAATCTCAAAGATGTTCAAACAGGAGTTAAAGAACTTGAGAAATACTACCAAGACAAGGGCTATGTCCTAGCTCAGATTGTTGATATTAAGGCAACTCCTGATGGAAATATTAATCTAATCGTTTCTGAAGGTGTGATCGAAGATATCAAAGTTGCCTTTATCAATGAAGACGGCAAAACCGTTGACAAAGAAGGCAAACCAGTCACTGGTAATACTCGGGACTTTATTATTACCCGTGAGCTAACGATTAAAGAAGGTGAAATCTTCAATAAAAACACAGTTCAAGGTGACTTACAAAAAGTCTTTGCTCTCGGTTTATTTGAAGATCTCAATATAGGACTTGCGCCTGGATCAGATCCACGCAAAGTGATTGTGACTGTCAACGTCAAGGAACGCACCACAGCCTCAATTGCAGCAGGTGCTGGTATAAGTTCATCAACAGGTTTATTTGGTACAGTCAGTTTTCAGCAGCAAAACCTTGGTGGTAACAACCAAAAACTCGGCTTAGATATTCAGGTAGGTGAACGCGAATTACTATTTGATCTCAACTTCACCGATCCTTGGCTGGCTGGTGATCCTAATCGGACTTCCTTCACCGCTAATATTTTTAACCGCAGTTTGTTTAGCTATATTTTTGATAGTCCAATTGGGATTGGTGTAAATAACAACAGTCCTCGCATCAACCGTCTTGGCACAGGTTTTAGCTTCTCTCGACCATTGGGATCTGCCACAACAGCCTCACTGGGCTTGCGATTTGAACGAGTCAGTATTACCGATAGCAACAATAATGCGATCTCTGCGACTGACTCACTGGGTAATCCGCTCTCTGCTAGTGGCACTGGTCAAGATGACTTGCTATTGCTGCAATTTGCCTATGCTACCGATCAGCGAGACAATCCGATTAAGCCATCTTCTGGTTCTGTATTTCGGATTGCCACTGAGCAGTCGATCCCCGTAGGTTTGGGTTCAGTATTTTTGAATCGAGTTCGCGCTAGCTACAGTCATTTCTTTCCCGTGAAGTTCTTGAATTTCTCTGAAGGTAATCAAACGCTTGCCTTCAACTTTCAAGCAGGCACTGTAATCGGTACTTTGCCTCCCTACGAAGCATTTCAACTCGGCGGTAGTAACTCAGTACGCGGCTGGGATGAAGGCAAAATTGGAAGCGGTCGTAGTTTTGGCATCTTCTCTGCGGAATATCGTTTTCCTGTCTTTAATATAGTCGGTGGAGTCCTGTTCTTTGACTATGGTACTGATTTAGGCTCAGCCTCATCCGTGCCAGGTAATCCTGCGGGAGCTAGAAATAAGCCAGGTAATGGCGCAGGTTATGGCATAGGGGTGCGAGTACAATCTCCTCTAGGTTCAATCAGAGTGGACTATGGTATTGGCTCAAATGGTGGCACGCAGTTTAGCTTTGGTCTGGGAGAGAAATTCTAGTCATGCTCTACCAACAGACGATCGCCGCCCCATTTTCGTTATCGGGGATTGGATTGCATAGTGGTGAGCAAGTTTCTGTAACTGTTAGTCCTGCACCCATTGACTCAGGTCGCTATTTTGTTTATGGCGATTCAAGGATACCTGCGGATACCACTGTAGTCTCGGCTTCGCAACTATCAACAGAGTTGCGACAAAATGGGACTGGTGTTCGCACAGTTGAGCATCTGTTATCAGCTTTGTTTGGTATGGGCGTACATAATGTCTGCATTGAACTAGATCGTCCTGAACTCCCAATTCTTGATGGTTCAGCATTGCCTTGGGTTGAGGCGATCACCAAAGTTGGTGTCGAACTGCAAATAGAGGGTGATCGCCTACTTCCCCTAGCCGAAACCATTGCAGTCACTAAAGGCGATAGCTTTGTCACTGCCATCCCGTCAGATACATTGCGCTTTACCTACGGCATCGAATATCCGACTAAGGCAATTGGTGAACAGTGGTTTAGTTGGTCACCCGCGATCGCTAACTTTAGCGAAAGATTTGCCGACGAAATAGCTCCTGCAAGAACTTTTACGCTAGCCGCTTATATTGACCAAGCTCGTGCAGCAGGGTTGATAAAGGGCGGTAGTCTTGAGAATGCCATGGTTTGTGATGCCGATCGCTGGATCAATCCACCTCTAAGGTTTGAAGATGAACCATGTCGTCATAAACTTTTAGATCTCATTGGTGACCTAAGCTTGCTAGGATTTTTACCGAGAGCACATATTCTTGCGTATAAAGCTAGTCATAACCTCCATGCTGAATTTGCGATCGCTTTAGCAAAGCTACAGCTACACAAAGCTTTAGCCAAATAAAAAAGCTTTAGCTAGATAATTTATTTACCTCCTATGCAAAATTATTAGTTAATATGTCAATTTTGACCGAAGAACCCTCCATAAATAGTTCTGAGCTGAATACTGATGGGGAAGATAGCAACCCCAGTCAGATTTTGATGATCGAAGATATTCAGAAATTGTTACCCCACCGCTATCCATTCCTGTTAGTTGATCGCATTATTAATTTTGTACCGAATAAATCCGCTACAGGAATTAAAAATGTCACCTTTAATGAGCCATTTTTTCAAGGTCATTTCCCTGAACGCCCAATCATGCCTGGGGTGTTAATTGTTGAAGCGATGGCACAAGTTGGCGGTATTGTCTTAAGACACTTGCCTGGGATGGAAAATCAACTGTCACTGTTTGCAGGCATTGATAAAGTCCGATTTCGTCGCCCTGTAGTTCCTGGCGATCGTCTAACTATTACCACTGAGCTACTAGTTTCTCGTAAACGTTTTGGTAAGATGCATGGACGTGCAGAAGTCGATGGTCAATTAGCCTGCGAGGGTGAATTGATGTTTTCATTAGTTAATCTTTAATCTTTTATCACTAGTTTCAAATTTTAATTTGTCATCTGGCGATCCAAGCGATCGCAAAACAAGCGATCTAACTTAGTATCAAGCGAGCCAAACTTTTTATGCCTGTGTCTCATGCGCCTGTGTCTGAATTTATTCACCCGACAGCCATAGTGCATCCTGATGCCCAATTACATCCGACTGTTAAAGTTGGAGCTTATGCTGTCATCGGTGAACAGGTGAAAATTGGCTCCCATTCAGTCATTGGTCATCATGCCATTGTTGAAGGGAGGACTGAAATCGGCGATCGCAACCAAATTTATCCAGGGGCTGCGATCGGATTGGATTCTCAAGACTTGAAATATTCAGGTGCTGATAGCCTCGTCCGCATCGGTAGTGACAATCGCATTCGCGAATATGTCACCATCAATCGTGCCAATGAAGCCGATGAAGTTACTTCTATTGGTAACGGTAACTTGCTAATGGCTTATGTCCATGTGGGGCATAATTGCGAAATTGAAGATCGAGTGATTATTGCTAATGGGGTAGCCTTAGCTGGACATGTACATATTGAACCCAATGCCAGAATCAGTGGGGTGTTGGGCGTACATCAGTTTGTACGAATTGGTAGGCTGTCGATGGTTGGCGGTATGAGTCGAATCGAGCGGGATGTACCTCCCTATACTCTGGTTGAGGGAAATCCTTCTCGTGTAAGAACCCTCAATCGGGTTGGGATGGATCGTGCTGGTCTGGATGTTGCCACTCAGCAAGCTTTGAAGGCAGCTTTTCGTCTGCTATATCATCAGGATTTGACCCTAGTTGAAGCTCTTGAGAAGCTGGTTACTTTTGTCGATAATCCCCATGTTCAACATTTACGCCAATTTTTACAAGATTCGATCACTATTTCTAAGCGACGCGGTCCAATCCCACGCCGTATTTGATTAGAACCGACCCAAAAATGATTGAGGGGGCGCGAAGCGCCCCCTCAATCATTCTTGGGTCGGTTCTAATTGCCGCTCAAAATTTATCTTGGTTTAGGTTTGAGCGCAAAGCGCTATAATACCAAAACACAAATGATTACGCCATTTTGTGTTCTTAAAACCCTTACAAGGTTTAATACCAATTCACAGAAGTGTGGTCACACTTTTGTGAATTGGTATTAAACCCCAAAATATAGCGATGGGCTATGCCCGTCGCTATATTTTGGGAATCGATTATTTTGTGTAAGCCCCTAAATTAGTTGTATGCGATCGCTTATACAGACAAATGGATGTGTTCTGAATTATCAAAGTTATAGAAAAATTATTATCATTCTTTTTGTATATTCAATCTCATACATAAGGATGAATAATGTATCTTCTAAACTCTATTTGAAGCAATTATGTTAAGATTAGTAATGTAAATGTTTTAAATGTACATACTCTATTTTGAGAGAGCGTTTGGTAAACATGTCAAGTATTAACAGCAATGGATTTAGCGGGGAAAACTCATATATCGGCAGACCTCAATCTAAATTTACTTTCGATCTACTAAAACCTTTGCGCCAGAAAATCGACAGCTTTGAAATCCAGAAATCACAAACAGCTCATCGCATTGCGAAATTAATTCCAGCTCAATGCCCTTTTGAGCGCACTATTAAAATCCTTGGTCACGTGATTATCAATATTCCACCACTTTGTAAGCTCAATCCTCTTTACGATGAGTTTGTGTTTTTGCGATTTCGGGCGCTATGTTTTTTAGTTGATCGCTGTGGCGAAGATATTAGCTCCTATTGCTAATTCACTCGGCACAATTAAATATAAAAACCGAAAATGGAGTTGCGGCGCTTCGCGCCGCAACTCCATTTTCGGTTTTGTTTGGCTCATTTATCGCCTGAATGTCTCTATAGTCGAGAAAAAAAATGATGTAAGCTTGGCTTACATCATTTTTTTGCTGGAAATTGGATATGACAAAAAGAATGCAGTGGCTATGGCGAATCGTGATCGCGATGCTAATCACTTGTTTGATTTCTATTTCAGCGATCGCCTTACAGCCAGGTAACGCTGCGATCTCGCCATTGCCTGATCCCTATCTCACGACGGGAAAACTTGCTGAAGGGGAAAAAGTCTTTAAAGATTATTTAAAAAATAATGACAAAGATGACAAAGCGCGTTTTGGGTTGGGTGTAATCCAATTTATGAGCGGTACTGAACGACTCATGCAGTCGCTCTATCGCTACGGCATGATCCAAAACCCCGCAGGTGGTTCGATTCCTTTCTTTCGATTACCTGTTCCGACCAATCCCAAACCACAAACATTAACTTACGATGGACTTCAGCAAGTTTTTCAGGGCTGGATTGATGATCTGGCTACAGTGCGGACTACCCTCGAACCAATCAAAGATCAGAATCTAAAACTAGCATTACGCTTAGGATTAATCCGTTTAGATTTTGATGGCAATGGCAAGGCTGATGACAAAGAAATGCTATGGCAGCTTTTTAATGCAGTGACGGGTGCGAGGGTTACTGAAAAAGATGCACAGCAATTTTTAATCGCGTTTGATCGCGGTGATGCTTTGTGGCTACAGGGCTATACCCATGTATTAGGTGCGATGGGTGAATTTTTGCGAGCCTATGATAGCCGAGAGTTGTTTGCTGCTTGCGCTCATCTATTCTTCCAAAACGTGGACACACCTCATAAGTTTTTACTCATACGACCAAAGAAGACTGATGAGTATTACTTCAACATTTTTGATCCTCTAGATTTGGTTACGGCTGTCCATTTAGCTAAATTTCCTTTGGTGGAACCGCAGCGCATGACCACAATTCTCAATCACATGAAGTCGGTGATTAGTCTCAGTCGTGAGTCGTGGAAATCGATTTTGGCGGAAACAGATAGCGATCGCGAATGGGTTCCTAATCCTAAGCAATTGTCAGTAATTCCACAGGTGCGTGTTACTGATGAAATGGTTAAATCATGGCTAAAATTCTTAGATGAAATTGCATTGATTCTTGATGGTAAAAAGAATATTCCGTTCTGGCGAGATGAAAAATTGAGCATTAATTTTGCCAAGATTTTTACTGAACCTCGTCCATTTGACCTAGTGTCATGGGTTCAAGGCACTGCGGCTACTCCCTATCTTGAGAAAGGAAATACTACTGATGCTCGTGTTTGGAATGAGATGGTAAATGCTTTTGGTAGCAATCTATTTGGCTTTGTAGTTTGGTTTAACTAATGTGAGTGGGAAGTCCCGCACCCTATCTGTTTACAGGATGGGTGACGGGATGAAAACGAACCAGAGAATAAATTGAGGGCTGGCGAATCAATGATAAAATAAGCATGTCTTGACCACTAACTCCCAAAGTGAAAACCAAGCTAAAGGGACGTGTTGCAAGGAAAAATATGGGTCTTAGGGACTAGGACTCTAGCCTGTGGAGGGACTGTAAGACTCGCTATATTTCGGTATAGAAAGCTCATCCCAGTGAATCAGGAAGCCAGTGTTGTATGCGTAGCATCAACGTCTGGTAGTTCACTTGAGAATCTCTACATAGCTTCTATGGCAATGTAAATTTTGACTAGGTAAAACCAAAAAAATAATGGCGGCAAGAAGTGCCGCCATTATTTTTTTTGGTCGGAAAAAATACTAT